>Ga0209809_1002175_pt1 | contig 14375 bp, 10 predicted proteins | sample YNPMSTMetaG_FD_186172 | JGI IMG/M metagenome (GOLD analysis project Ga0209809, IMG submission 186172) | Anoxygenic and chlorotrophic microbial mat microbial communities from Yellowstone National Park, USA - YNP MS-T MetaG (SPAdes) (version 2) ... | reverse complement strand
GAGGCTGCGGACTGGCAGGAGGAGTCGGCGGGTTCGTCGGCGGCTGCGGATCGGAGGGCGGCGCCTCGCGAGCGGCGTAGAGTTGCCGTATGGCGCCGATATCCTCCTCGGTCAACGCGACGTGCCTGCGATAGTACGGGTACATCACCGAGCCAGGCTTGTCCGAGTGGCCCAGGCCCAGCGCGTGCCCGATCTCGTGCAGCGCCACGCTGAACACATCCAGGTACTCGCCGATCGCCCACGGCTCGTCGTCGTCGAAGTGAATATCGCCCGCGATGGGCTCGGGATTCGGCGGTGAGGGATAGAACGCGTGGGCCAGCGTCCGGCCCCAGCCGTCGAAGTGATAGGGGCACTCATGGGCGCCCGCAGCGAAGTGGAACCGCAGGGTTCTCGGTCCCCACTCGTCGGCGCCGGGACTGAAGCGAATGGCCACGTATCGGGCCCACTCCGCCAGGGCGCGCGTGATTTCCGCCGCTACGCTCTCGCGCGGCAGCCTTCGCGCCAGCGTCGCGAAATAGTAACGCAGATCGGCCGCGTTGCGTCCCGGCCCGTCCCAGCCGTCGCCGACCTGCGCTACGTATTGGCCGACCGGCCCCCAGGCGGTGAGCGCTCCCGGACATGCGTGCACGGGCTCGCCCGCCTTCAGCTCCGGCGATGCAGGATACACGTACGCCACTTCGTCCCATTCCGCCAGTCGCTGCACGCGCGACGCTGCGCCGGCCACCAGCAGCTCGTTGCTGCGCAAGTCCGGATGCGAGAGCAACTCCAGCATGTGTTCGCGCGCCAGCGCTTCGGCCTCTTCGCGCCCCACATCGGGATGGAACTGGACCACGCACTCCCAGCGCCCGCCCGGCTCGAGCAGTGAGCTCAGTTTGTCGGACGCTTCCAGCCTCCCCACCCGGCGCAGCCCCAGCCCCTCCAGCCGCACGTCCTCGGAAGCGGAAACCAGAAAGCCCGCATCGGGCACATAGGCGAGCACGCGCGCGCCCCGCGCCTCCAGCTCGCGCAAGGCCGCGCGGTCCGGTTCGCCGCCAAACTCCACCACGAAATGCGCGCGGCCCCCGATCCTGCTCCTTGCAGGCGGAACGCGCAGGTCCGCGGCTTCCAGCTCCACGGCCGCGCGACGGTTCTTCAACCTCAGCCGCGGCTCCGCAGCGCCGGACGCTGCCTCCGCGAGCAGGCTTGCAAGAACCATGATGCGCCGCCAGCGCCTCACACTTGCGCTTATCGAACCGGTTGGCCGAGGTTTGAATTTCGATTCCCGATAGACTCAAGGATGGTAACTCCATCGAGATTCGGGGACCTCACAGGCGACCCGGGGTGCACGATCCGTGCGAAACGCACCCGATTTCCGTTCGCGTGACCACCACAGGCATTTCACTCTCGCGGACCTGTTTTCACCGATCGGTACGCCGTCGCCCGGTAAAGCACAAACATGCCTTAGATGCCGAAACGGCTCAGTAGTCTGCTTACAACCTATCACCAGCGCCGGTCACAGTCGGCCTGCCAGAGTAACTTTTTTGAGAAGTTCGAAACCGGGGTCGCTCCCGCATCGTCTCCAAGGGTAGTTCCGAATCTACCCGATTCGGAGATTTCTCGTTTACTCGACAACTCGACACAAGGAGGGGCTGACTAACCATGAGGAAGTTTCTCACCCTGACGGCGGCCGTTTGCCTGCTGGCGACCCTCAGTTTTGCGCAGCGTGTTCGCGTTGTGCACGCCAGCCCGGATGCGCCCGCCGTAGACATCTACGTTGACGGCCAGATCGCGCTCACTGGCATCCCGTTCGGGCAGTACACCGATTACGTGGACGTGCCCAGCGGCCAGCGCACCTTTTCCATCTTCGTCGCCGGCACCAGCACTCGCGTGGCCGATTTCACCTGGTTCCTGACGCCGGGCCTGGATTACACCGCCCTGGCGATGGGGTTTGCCGCACCCGGCAAATCGCCGTCCTTCCGGCTGATGTTCCTCTTCGACGGTAACACCGAGCCGGACGAGGGCTTTGCCAAGGTCCGCGTGATTCACGCCGCGCCCTCGGCGCCGGCCGTAGACGTTTACTGGACGAAGCCGTTTCTCGCATTGAAAGGCCGGACGCCCGTGCTTGCCGGTGTTCCGTTCGGCGGCGCATCGAATTACCTGACCATACCCACGGGCAAGGCCGCTCAGTACCAGGCCCGTGTGGCGGTGGCAGGCACGCAGACGGTCGCCATTGACAGTGGCCGACTTATTCTCTCCTCCCAGGAGGTGCGCACCGTCATCGCCCTCGACAACGAGGGCGGAGGGGCGCCCTTCCGGGTGATTGTCCTTCGCGACCGGAACTGATTTCCGTTCGCGTTGCTTTCGCCTCCCGTGCCGCATCCGGCGCCCGTGCTTTCCAAGCGGCGGCCAGGCGGCACGGGCTTTTTTGTTTCCCGCTGGGTGACCCCCAAAGCGACCCGCCGCGCAGGGATTCAATCCGCAAAGGCCCGAGACAAGCGCGCGCCTGCGCCCACCAAATTCTTACGGGCTGATCATGCGCGCAGGCTTGCGTGTCCTCATCGTTCTCCTGGCGCTTTCGCCGCCGTGCCAGCCGGACAACGTGACCTACACGATCCGCACCGTCGCGGGCAGCGATTTCGTGGGCGACGGCGGCGCCGCCGTCAACGCGCTGTTGTTCGCGCCCGAGTGCGTGGCGCGTGACGCTGCCGGCAATCTCTACATCGCTGATCCTGCCGATCACCGCGTGCGCAAGATCTCACCCGCCGGTCTGATCACCACCGTGGCCGGCGACGGCCAGCCGGGTTTTCGCGGCGACGGCGGCCCCGCCCACCTGGCCCGGCTCGACTCCCCCTACGGTCTTGCCGTGGACGCTGCGGGCAACCTGTACATCGCGGACTACGGCAACGCCCGCGTCCGCCGCGTCGCGCCCGACGGAACCATCCGCACCGTGGCCGGCGGGGGCGCCTCCGAAGCATCTGCGAGCGGCGATTCCGCGACCGCCGTGCGCCTTGTGGGTCCGCGCAACCTCGCACTCGATGCCGCAGGCAACCTCTACATCTCGGACTTTCGCGACCACCGCATCTACCGTCTCTCGCCCGACGGGAGAATCGAGTGGATCGCAGGCACGGGCACGCCTGGGATGGCGGGCAACGGCGGCCCCGCTCTTTATGCTCAGTTGAGCTATCCCGCAGGACTGGCGCTGGATCGCGCCGGCAATCTCTACATCGCCGACAGCGGCAATCGCCGCGTGCGACGGCTCGCGGCCGGGGTCCTCAGCACCCTGAACGTGCCCGTCACGCTCGAGCTGCCCACGGGTCTGGCCTTCGACGCCGCAGGCAATCTCTACATCGCGGACCGCAGCCGCATCGTCAAGCTCTCGCCCTCGGGCAGCGCATCCACCCTTCCCCTGGCCGCGCGCGACCTGGTCGCCGACGAAGCCGGCAACCTTTACGTCGCCGCCGGCGCTCCCCAAATCACCCGGCTCAGTCCTTCCGGCGGGGTCAGTGTGATCGCGGGCGCCACGACCCAACCGCGCTTCTGGGGCGATGGCGGCCCGGCAACCAGCGCCCGCCTGGATTCGCCCTCGGGCATCGCGCTGGGTCCGGACGGCAGCCTCTATATCGTCGATACAGGCAATGGCCGCATCCGCAAAGTGGATCCCCGCGGCATCATCACGACCATCGCGGGTGCGGGACGCTCGGGCACCGTCGGCGAGGCCTTGTCTGCGCTGACCGCGCGTCTTTTCTACCCGGTCGCGATCGCCCTGGATGGCGCCGGCGGCCTCTATATCGCGGATTCTCTGGTGAGCCGCGTTCGCTACCTCTCGCCGGCAGGCTTCATCAACACGGCGGCCGGCACGGGCGTGGCGGGCTTCAATGGCGACGGTCCCGGCGCAGCCTCGCAACTGAACGCAGCAGCCGGACTCGTCGCCAGCCCCGATGGTCGCATTTATATCGCCGACACGGGCAACCACCGCATCCGCGTGCTTTCGCCTTCGGGGATGCTCGGCAGCGTTGCCGGTCGCGGCTTGCGCGGATATGCAGGGGACGGCGGCCCCGCGTTGCAAGCCCTGCTCGACTCACCCGCCGGTCTGGCCCTGGATCGCCGGGGCAACCTTTACATCGCCGATCGCATGAACCACGTCATCCGCAAGGTAACGCCAGACGGCGTGATCACAACCGTGGCCGGTGTCGGGTATCGGGGCTTCAGCGGCGACGGCGGACCCGCGACCCAGGCCCGCCTGAATCACCCCATGGCCGTGGCGGTGGACGATCAGGACAATCTTTACATCGCGGATACGGAGAATAACCGCGTGCGAAAAGTGGACGGCAGCGGCGTCATTCGCACCATCGCGGGCGATGGCGTGGCAGGATTCGAGGGCGACGGCGGCCCGGCCCTTCAGGCGCGCTTGCGCTGGCCCGCGGCTCTCGCGGTAGATTCGCGCGGCAACGTCTACGTGGCGGATCGCGACAATCATCGGGTGCGGGTGCTCAGCCCAACGATCGAACCGGCGCCTGTGCAGTTGCCCGCCGCCGAGGTGCTCCACGCGGCGAGCCTGAAGCCGGGTCCCGTGGCGCCCGGGCAGTTGGTTTCCATACAAGGCCCGGGGATCGGTCCGCAGAATGAGATAGGCCCGCAACTCGACCCGAGCGGGCGCTTGGTGACGCAACTCGACGGCGTCGAGGTCCTCTGGGACGGCAAGCCCGGCCCACTGCTCATTGCCCGCAGTGATCAAATCACCGCCCAGGCACCTTACGCCCTCGCCGCTCAAAAAGAAACCGTGCTGGAAGTGCGGCGCCGCAGCCAGGTCGTCTTCAGCGCCGTGCTGCCCGTCGTGGAGGCCGCCCCTGCACTGTTCGCCTCCGGCGGTCACGTGGCCGCGATCAACGAGGACGGCACACCGAATTCGGCGGAAAATCCGGCCCCGCGAGGCTCCATCGTGACGCTGTTCGCCACCGGAGAAGGTCCCACGGAGCCCGCGAGCGAAGAAGGCCGGCCCGCCGCACCGCCCTTACCGAGGCCGATCCTGCCCGTCCAGCTCGTCATCGGTGTCCACCCCGCCGAGATGCTGTTCGCAGGGAGCGCTCCCGGGCTGGTGGGGGTGTTGCAAATCAACGCACGGATTCCAGGGGGCTTCTTGCCTGCGGGCTTGCTTCCCGTCGAGCTCCGCGTGGGCGAGCACCGCAGCCCGCCAGGCGTCGTGATCGCTGTACGCTGAAGCCCGTCCCCGGCTTGGGCCGCTTGCGGTATCATTGCTTTGTTCGCGAACTGGCGGCAGCGCCAGACCTGACAAAGGCGGGTAGTGCCATGCAGCGGAGAACCTTTGTTGCCGGCTCTCTCACCGGATCTCTAGGCTTCCACATCCGGGGCGCGCAAAGCGCCAAAAGGTATCGCACCGCTTTGATCGGCAGCGGCTGGTGGGGCATGAACATCCTCACTTGCGGCGCCATCGAATCCGGCGAGTGCGAGGTAGTGGCCCTGTGCGACGTGGACGAGAACCAGCTCGACGCGGCCATGAAGAAGGTCCGGGAACTGACCAGGGACGAGCCGCGACGTTACAAAGACTACCGGGAGTTACTCGCCCGCGAAAAACCCGATATCGTGATCGTGGCCACGCCCGACCACTGGCACGCTTTGCCCACCATCGCCGCCATCCAGGCCGGCGCCCACGTGTTCGTGGAAAAGCCGATCGGCCATACCATCCTCGAGGGACGCGCCATGGTGAAGGCGGCCCGCGCCGCCAACCGCGTGGTTCAGGTCGGCTTCCATCGTCGCGTGTCGCCTCACAACGTCTCGGGGATGAAGTTCCTGCGCTCGGGCAAGCTGGGCAAGATCGGCATGGTGCGCGCCTTCGTCCACTCGGCGGGCGGGCCCGGCAAACCCAGCCCCGATAGCGAGCCGCCGCCCGGACTGGACTGGGATTTCTGGTGCGGCCCCGCGCCCCTGCGCCCCTACAACAAGGCGATCCATCCACGGGGCTTCCGCCAGTTCCTGGATTTCGCCAACGGCACCCTGGGAGATTGGGGCGTGCACTGGATGGATCAGATTCTCTGGATTACCGAGGAAAAATACCCGCGGAAGGTATTTTCCAGCGGCGGCCGCTTCATCCGGCGCGATTCCACCGATGCACCCGACACCCAGGTCGTCACCTTCGAATTCGAGTCTTTCCTCGTTACCTGGGAGCACAGAACTTATGCCGGCAACCAGGCCGAGAAAACGCCTCTCGGCTGTTACTTCTACGGCACCGAGGGCACCTTTCACATGGGCTGGCTCGACGGCTGGACGTTCTATCCGGCCAAAAAAGGCGAACCCGTCTTGCATGAAGAGCCGAAACTCGGCAAACCGGACGACCAGAACATTCGTGAGCTCTGGGCCGATTTCCTCGATGCCATTCGCACCGGACGCCGGCCTGTCGCCGACATCGAAAACGGTCACCTCTCGACGAATATGTGCCTGCTCGGCATGATCTCTTACAAACTCGGCCGCGCCCTGCGCTGGGACGGCGAAAAAGAATTGATCATCGGCGATCCCGAAGCCAACAAGTTACTGCGCCGCCCCTATCGGGCGCCCTGGACATATCCTGAAGTGTGAGGTCCCGGTGGAAGAGCGAGCTTTTTACAAGGAATCGCAAACCACGCGGCCCGCGCGCCTGAATTGCCCCTATTGCCGCTCCACGGAGAATTACGAGCTGCGCTGGCTGGTGCGGAAAAAGAAAGATCGCCTGCCTCCGGGCGCGGACGAAGAAGCCCGGGCCAAATTCAACAAGTCTCAAAGTTACATGGTCCTGCTGGACGACAAAGTCGTCTGCCGGAATCCGCGTTGCCGGAGGACGTTCGAGATCTCCGGCATCAAGACCGTGGCGTTCCTCGAATCGGAAGCTCCGGCGCGGCGCTGAGGGGCTCAGGATGCGCGCTTCAGCAGGGGTGGCGGCGCTCGTCATGCTGGTCGGGTGCGGCCCGGCTCCCAAACCCCAGTCGGAAAGCAAGCTGCCCGCGCAACCGCCCGTGCGCATCACCCACTTTTACGCCAGTCCGCCGGTGCTCGAGCCGGGCGAGCGCGCCACGGTGTGTTACGGCGTCGAAAACGCGCGCGCCGTGCGTCTGGACCCTCCCGTCGAAGAGGTACGACCCGCTTACAACCGCTGTTTCCAGGTCGCTCCTGCGCGGGATACGACTTATACGCTCGTGGCCGAAGGGCACGACGGCAAGACGGTCAGCGCCTCGTTCGAGCTCAAAGTTCCTGGCGCACGCCCTGCCAGGAAAGCACCCCCGAGGCCTGAACCTTTGATTGAGGAATTCACCGCCACCCCGCCGGAAACCGCGCCCGGAGGCCGCATTACCGTGTGTTACGCGGTGGCAGAAAATGCAAGCGTGCAGCTCCAGCCGGACGTGGAGCGACCGCCGGGGCCGCGCGCCTGCTTCTCCGTTTCCCTGCGCCAGACGACTACTTACACGCTCACCGTGACCGATCCTTCAGGCCGCAGCGAAACTCGATCCCTCACCGTGAAAGTACGCTGAGCGTCCCCCCGACTTACTCCACCACCGCCGCCGGATTGGAGAGTTCGCCGATGGCCGGGGCGCTGATCGAAACCACATCGCCCGGCTGAAGAGCCGCTTCTTCGGGGACCCGAACCGTTTGCCCCGGTGAGATTCTCTCACCTTGGCACGACAGAGCGCCAGCCCAAAACGCTGCTGCCATTGAGCCAGGCCCAGTCCAGGAACTGATTCCCGAAGGCGCCCCCGTAGTAATGGACCGTCACTTGCCGGGTGCTGTCGTTCTGCCACACCAGGTCGGGCTTGCCGTCTGCGTTAAAATCGCCGACCCCGGCCACGGCCCAACCGGCAACGCCCGACGCGTTCAACCAGCTCCAACCCGTGAGGTTGGATCCAGCGTAGTAGTGGACCGTAACCTGACGGGTGCTGTCGTTCTGCCAGACGAGGTCAGGTGTACCGTTGCCATCGAAATCCGCCGCACCGACGATTCGCCAGCCAGAGGCTCCGGAAGCGTTCAACCAGGCCCAGCCCACAAAGTTGGCACCCTGGTAGTAATGCACGGTCACCGACCGCCAGGTATCGTTCTGCCAGACGACATCCGGCCAGCCGTCCCGGTTGAAGTCGGCCACAGCCACCACTCGCCACCCAGGGTTATTGCTGGCGTTCAACCAGCCCCAGCCCGTGAAGCTAGACCCAGCGTAGTAGTGAACCGTAACCTGGCGGGTGCTGTCGTTCTGCCAGACGAGGTCAGGTGTCCCATTGCCATCGAAATCCGCCGCACCCACTACTCGCCAGCCAGAGGCTCCGGCAGTGTTCAACCAAGCCCAGCCCACAAAGTTGGCCCTCTGGTAATAATGCACGGTCACCGACCGCCAGGTATCGTTCTGCCAGATCAGGTCCTGTTGACCGTCGCCGTTAAAGTCGCCGGGGACCCCGCGATACACGTTCAACACCAGAGTGCCTCCCCCAGGTTCAGACCAATCGCTCACCTGAATCAGGTAGCTCTGTCCGCTTGTGACGGCGAACTCGATGTGGGACTGGTATGTCCCTCCCGTGTCATCGTTGCACGCCAGCTCCTGTCCTGGCGAGGTGGACCCGGTATAGGCGGCGAGCACGGTATCGTAGTTACTGCCGAACGTGTCCACCCGCAAACGCCCCGTGAAAGTAGCCACCCAGCGGAACCACACGGTGTTCGAATCCCTCCCGCGCGTGCACGAATGCACCGGGTCGACCGCGCTGGTGGTGGCCATCGTCGTGTCTTGAGTCGTGCGGAATGGCAGAGTCCCGATCACCGTGGCGCCCGAGGGCTCGTCATTGGGTACCCCCGACGAGGTTCCCGCCTGGGTCACGGTAAAGCTCTGGCCGGCGATCGTCAGCGTGGCAGTCCGCGAACTCGTGCTGCTGTTGGGCGCCACCGTATAGCTCACCGTCCCATTGCCACTGCCGCTGCTGCCCGAGGTGATCGTGATCCACGACGGCACGTTGCTCACCGTCCACGGGCAACCACTCGGCGCCGTCACATTCACAGAACCGCTGCCGCCACCCGCACCAAACGTGGCGCTCGTGGGATTGATCGAATAGGTGCAACTGCTTTTCCTGAGGTAATCTTCTATCGACCAGCCCCGCGTGCCATCGCTGTACTCAACCTCCCACCAAGTGTAATAGTTGTAGGGCGATGCGAGCCCACAATAGGGCCTCGACGGTCCAGAGACGATCCTGCCAGCGGTCCCCGCTGGCATTGTCGCGATGATGCTGTTCCCACACGGCTGGTTTCTAACATTCAGGTTGCCTGTAGTGACTACTTGCGAACCCACCCCAAGACCGGGCAGGTTCGCCAGAGTTATGCCCGTGTAATAACTGTTCAGAATAAACTGTTAATCCAGACCCAGATATCCTGCCCACCGCTCAGCGCCCCGCTGGCACATCCCGACGCCATGACCAAAAATTTGTTGCCAGCGGCCCTCGACGTAAACATTGCAACACGCCTCCCAAGGCTGGCATTTAGCGTGCTCATTGCACCTTCGCGACCGCGCGTAAGGCAGGTAACCTGCGCCCATCCCCCCCACCACACAAGGATTAGGACACCTATTGGGAATGGGAACGCACGACAGGCCATTTTCACTATTCAGGGTATAATCTGAATTACAGCGCGCAGAAAAATAAGCTCTTATCACAGCGCCGCCGTACAAGATCACAATTTTGCTGGTGTTCACCGTCGCTGTCCTGCTCTTCACGCCAAGTTGACTTGTATAGTCGGTCCCCCCGCTCGCTATGCCCGTTCTCAGGTATCTTTCCAAGGCGTAGGTTCTCGCGGCAACGGCTTGTGCCTTCAAGCTTTCAAAAGGAAAGCTGTCACCAAGTTCAGCAGTCACGACGCCCGCGATGAACTCGTCGAAATTCATCAACCCGCTGAAACCTGAGACATTCACATGAACGGAATCCGGGACCGTATAACTCGTCAGCGGTGTTACGGTGTCTGACGCCTCCCTCAGCGGCTCGACCACCCGACCCAAGAGCGGGCCAATCTGCAGCTTCGGCGGCCCAGGCTCAACTTCCTCAACACCCTGCGTAGAAGACGGTTTATTCTGCTGCAAGCGAAACACCTTTTCGGTCTCGTGTTTTCTTTGCAACAAAAGCAGTTCGTCCTGGCTCAGCGCCGCTCTTATCAAGGAAAGCTGCACAGCGGAGATGCGGTTTTCCCTCAGGGGCACGAGGCTATCGCACAGTTCCAGGTAGCCTTCGGCGCGAGCACAAACCATCACGTAAAGCGGGACGGTGTGCACCGGTAGTGCTATTGCGAAGGTCCCGGCGGCATTGGTAAAGGTAGCTCCAAGAGGAACATTTTCCTCCACAGGCCGCAGACGGAGAATTCCGTTCGGCAGGGTCTCCACAACACGCGCCTCCAGCACAACGTGGACGCCGGGTAGGCCCTGACCGGTTATTGCGTCCGTGACGGTACCCAGAATGAAGCCGTCAGGGACTTGACCGCCTGCGGAAGCAAGGGCGAGGACACTGAGCGACACAAGGAACGCAATGCTTTGAGTGGCGGCGCGCGACATCTTGCCTCCGTTTGCTGGCATACTCAAGGTTGTTTCGTTACTTCGGGCATCACTAGCCTACGTCTGCGAAGTTCGAGCTTTTTCTGTATAACTTCGAGCTGTTCCCGCGTAGGGCGTGCTGGGATGAGGTCGAACTCGATACTCGTCGGCTTGTCGGGGACAACCAGGGTGAGCATCTGCTCAATTTTATGGTATCCAGCGGCCTGAACGACAACTACAAAGTAATTTGGAGGCGAAAGCAGCGGCACAGTTACCACGAAGCGCCCGGCTTCGTCAGTGTAGGCGGTGATGCCCAAGGGCACCGACTCGTCGATGCTGTGAATCAAGTACGACCCGTCAGGTAGGCGGTCCACCGGTTGTCGCAAGACTTCAATCTTGGCCCTGCGAACAGGCTTCTCGTCGACTATGTTCAGAACGCGGCCGACGATCCGACCCGATTGGAGGGATGCCGCTAAGTCCCGAGGGGCGCCGGCATCCCGCAAGGATCCCGAATCCGCACCGTGGGTCGAGCTTCGGCCGGCTTGGACGGAAAGAAGGAGCGTGCCTCCTGCAATGACCCGGCCGACACTCCGCTGGTTCGACTGCGTCGCCGCCACGCCAACTGATCGAGCGGGGAGACCCGTAGACGGGCGGTGGCCGAAGAGGCAGAGCTGGCAAACGGCAGTCAAGCTGCAGAAGGATCGGCGCCACGAAGCCATGCCGAGCCTCGCAGGGGGGAGCTTCGCCACGACTTGCAGCCTCCGATCTAACTAATAAACGTTGGCTTAATATTACACCGCCTTCGGCCGCCTTGTCAAGCCCAAAATCGGCTTGTGTGTGGGTCATTTCCTGCTCGGGCCAAATTCTGACCCTCCCCTTAGAAACGCGCTGCGCGGCACCACCCTTGGGCGCCACTCAGATCCCGAAAATCAACTCTTTAACGGGCGCCCGGCGCGGACTCCCGCCTCCACGTCCTGTTCGATGAGGCTGGCGCGGCGGCTGGGCAAGCGCAGTAATTGCTGCCACAGCCCCCGTCGGCCCGGTCCGCGGCAACCGCAGCACGGCTACTATGGAGAGAACACCACCTGGTCTATCCTCGCCCGTCGTCAGCTTAGAAAAGGTTCCGCTTGGATAAGGGCGAGCCGGCCATGCGGAAGACCGCCCCCGGAGCAAGCTTGCCTACAATATAGTGAGCAACCTGCCTTGTTATCAGTCTGTTACAACCGATGCCCAGGCTCAGCGGGCGATTAACAGCATCAGGAGCAAATTGTCGGGGGCCGAGGGTTACCGAGCTGACGAAACCCCATCCTCAGCAGAACGCGGGTTGCACTCCGAAATGGGTCCCGACCGTCATGGTACGCCTGGTACTCGGCGCCGTCCGCTAAAGCACCGACCCGACGAGTCCCCGCCCGGGCTATGCTCTGAAATTCCTTTCCCGGTTCGATCCGCCGGCTAGCCCGGTGACCGCCAGCGTTAGCGACGTACGGTAACCTGAACCACCGTGGTTCCGCTCCCGCCGTCCCCCGACTTACTCCACCACCGCCGCCGGATTGGAGAGTTCGCCGATCGCCGGGGCGCTGATCGAAACCACATCGCCCGGCTCAAGAGCCGCTTCTTCGGGGACGATGATGCCCGTCCCGGTCAGCAACACCGAGCCGGAAGGAACACGGTTCGAGCGCCGCAGATATCCGATCAGCTCGTCGAGCTTGCGCACCAGCGACCGCGTGGAAACCGAACCCTCGAAAATCACGGCCTCGCCTCGCCGGATCACGCAGCGAATCTCGATGTCGTAAGGATCACCGATCTCATCCGCCGTCACAATCACCGGTCCTAGCGAGCAGCAGCCGCAATAGAACTTGGATTGCGGCAAATAAAGGGGATTCTCCCGCTCGATGTCCCACGCCGAGACGTCGTTGGCCAGCGTGTATCCGAGAATCTCTCCCTGACCGCCCAGGACCAGAGCCAGCTCGGGCTCGGGCGCCGTAAAGCGCGAGTCGGAGCGCAGGCCGATCGGCTGATCCGGTCCCACGCAAACCCGCGCCGTGCCCTTGAAAAAAATTTCCGGCCTGGGCTGCCGGAGTACGTAAGCGTAAATGCCTTCCTCCTCGCCGTGCTGCGAGTCGCGGAAACTGGCGCTCGGCTCGTAGGTGCAGCCGCAAGCCCAGACCTCGGGCGGATGGATCGGAATCAGAGGCTTTGCCGGTTCGGCGTGCCGGCTGGCCAGCTCCTGCGCCAGGTCCGGCAAAGGCGTCCCCTCCTGCTCCGCCTTCCGGATCAACTCCAGCATCGAGTAATTGGGCACGGGGCGCGCGAGCTGAGCCTCGAACAATGCAGCCACGGTCCGATGGTCGAAGCGTATTTGACCCAAACGCATGATCGTTCGCGAGCTTGGTAACTGAACCTAGTACCTCAAATAAACCGTCTTGAAATCGGTGTAGAAATCCAGCGCCGTAGGTCCCTGCTCCTTCGGTCCGAAACTGGATTCCTTCGTTCCCCCGAAGGGTAACTGATATTCCACGCCGGCGCTCGGCAAGTTGACCGTGAGAAGGCCGGCCTCCATTCTGTGGATATATTCGAAGACGCGCGAGAGGTTCGTCGTCTGAAGCGAGGCGCAAAGACCGAAAGGCACGCGGTTGGCGATCTCCAGCGCCTCGTCGAAATCCCGGGCTTTCATGACCGCCAGCACCGGGCCGAAAATCTCTTCCTGCGCAATTCGCATTTCCGGCGTTACGCCGGCAAAAATGGTCGGCTCGACGAAGTAACCCTTGTCGTAGCCGGGGCCGGTCAGGCGCCGGCCGCCGAACACCGGCGGCCCCGCCTCCTCGGTCCCGATGCGGATGTACCGCAGGTCCGTCTCCAGTTGCGCTTGGTCAACGGCCGGGCCCATGTCCACTCCCGGCTCCAGGCCGTTGCCCACCTTGTAGCGCTGCGTGCGCTCGATCAGCGCATCGAGGAACCGGTCGTAAATCTTTTCCTCCACGATGGCGCGGCTGGTGGCCGTGCACTTCTGCCCGGTCGAAGCGAAGGCGCCGTTGACGACGTTCTCCACCGCCAGCCCCAGATCGCAGTCGGCCAGCACGATCGTCGGATTCTTGCCGCCCATCTCGAGCTGGATGCGCAGCCGGCGCCGGGAAGCGGCCTCGTGCAACTGGCGTCCGATCTCGCACGAGCCGGTGAAGGAAATTGCCTTCAGCGCCGGGGCCTCGATGAGCGCGCGCCCCAGCCGTCCGCCCGACCCGGCCACGAAATTGACCACACCCCGCGGGATGCCCGCTTCATGGCAGGCTTCCACAATCCGCCAGGCGCTCAGCGGCGCGGCCGAAGCCGGCTTGATCACCACCGTGTTGCCGCAAACCAGCGCCGGCGCCAGCTTCCACGCCGGAATCGCGCTGGGAAAATTCCACGGCGTAATCAGCCCAACCACGCCGATGGGCCGCCGGATGGCGAACGTATGGACGCGATCCCGTTCCGAAGGCGTCACCAGACCCGGCAGGCGCGACCCCTCGCCCGCGTAGTAGCGGAAAATGTTGACCGACCGTCGCACCTCGCCGCGGGCCTCCGGCAGCGTCTTGCCTTCCTCGCGCGTCATCTCCACGGCGAGCTGCTCCAGCCGACTCTCCAGGATTTCCGCCACCTTGTAGAGATACGCGCCCCGAGCCGGCGCCGGCGTGTTCGCCCAACCAGGAAAGGCTGCCTCCGCCGCCGCCACCGCGCGCGCCATGTCCTCTTCCGTGCCCGCCACGAACAACCCGACCAGATCGTCCGTGTTGGCGGGATTCCGGTTCTCGAACAGCTCTCCTTCCACCCACTCGCCGTTAATGTAGTTGCGAAAGATCGGTGCGCTCATGGCTTGCCTCCCCGCACG
>Ga0209809_1002169_pt1 | contig 14383 bp, 12 predicted proteins | sample YNPMSTMetaG_FD_186172 | JGI IMG/M metagenome (GOLD analysis project Ga0209809, IMG submission 186172) | Anoxygenic and chlorotrophic microbial mat microbial communities from Yellowstone National Park, USA - YNP MS-T MetaG (SPAdes) (version 2) ... | reverse complement strand
CATCAAAATATTCTAAATTCATTCAAAATTATACAAGCAAATATCCACCATACGAGACTTTTGAAATTCAGAACTATCAATGGTCTGCTGATTCTACAAGAAGTGTTTATGTAATGAGAAATATTGGTTTAATGTTAGATTGTTTCGAAACATTTTATGGTAAATATCCTTTCGATAAATATGGTCATGCTACTGTATCTCCATTCGGATATGGCGGAATGGAACATCAGACAATTTCAACAATTCATAGAAACTGGATAATCAACGATGCTCAAAGTGGAATTGCACACGAACTCGCTCATCAGTGGTGGGGCGATCTTGTAACTTGCAAAACCTGGAAAGATATCTGGCTTAACGAAGGATTTGCAACTTTCTCTGAAGACCTTTACAGAGAATATACACAAGGTAAAAATGCTTATTTCAACAGTATGAATTCGAGAGCAAACTATTATTATAATTATAATCCAGGTTACCCAATTTACAATCCACCACAAATTTTTAATGCTGCTATTTCTTATTACAAAGGAGCTTTAGTTTTGAATATGTTAAGATATGTCCTGGGTGATTCGCTCTTCTTCCAAACTTTGATTAATTACAGAAATCAATTCGCTTACTCGAACGCTACAACAAATGACTTAAAAAATATCGTTAATCAAACTACTGGTTCAGATTATTCATTCTTTTTTGATCAATGGATTTATCAGCCCAATCATCCTTTTTATGTTTACAACTGGAGAGTGAATCAAACTGCAAATAATTATGAACTGAAGTTCTTTTTGAAACAAACTCAAACTCATTATAATATTTATAAAATGCCAATTGAGTTATTGATTAAACTTGCTTCAAAGGATTCTCTTGTTAGAATATGGAACACACAAAGAAATGAGTCCTTCACTTTTACTTTTAATGAACCAGTTAATAGTGTAGTAGTTGACCCTCAAAATTACATACTGAAAAATATTACTCGAGATTATACTCTAGATGTTGCTGAAACGAAATTACCAGATAAATACTATCTGTATCAAAATTATCCAAATCCATTTAACTCACAAACAACAATTAGCTTCTCTATCCCAATTGATGAATTCGTTTCAATTAAGATTTATGATGTAACTGGAAATGAAATAAGAACATTAATAAACGAAAATCTTAAAGCTGGTTATCATTCAATTAATTTCGATGGAGATAAACTTTCAACTGGAGTTTACTTCTATAGACTTCAGACAAAGAATTTTCAAGCGACCAAAAAATTAATTTTGATCAAATGAAAATTCTTCTTTCATTCATTTTCATTTTATTACTTAGAAATCAAGATGAAATAAAATCAGAAAAGAGTTTTGATTACAATTCTTATAAAAATTCTATTCAATACATTTTGAAAAAATATCCTGAATCTACCTTGATTGACCTTTATAAATATTTTCATCAAAGTCGATTTGGTCCGGAACACTTCATTAAAGATTCTCTCATTGCATTAAATATTCTTCAAGAAGAATTAAAAAGTGAAGAAATCAAATCTTATAAATCTAAACCTGACACATTCTTGATTGAATTACTCCTCCCAGAGAAAAAATTTGTAAGGATTGATTTAAGTCTTGTTAAAGATAGAATTATTCCTATGAACTTATTTTTTACCGCTTTTCTTCAGAGTGCTCAAAAATATGATTCATTAGATTACGAAACCTGGAAAAACGACTGGAAAGAAATTGTAATCTTAGTTGAAAAAGAAAACTTTAAACTCAAAAACTATAACGAAGATAAAAACCGGATTGAAAGTGCATTAAAACAAAACAAGTTAGTATTCAGTCACTCAGCTCACTATAAAAATTTTTATAAGCCACACTACAGAATTATTGATTACAAAATCTTTAAGACTTTTATCCTGCCTTTGATAAAGCAACATCAAATTAAATTCGTTGAACCAAATTAACTAAATCAATTTAATATCATTCAAAAATGGAAATTGCTCTCTAACTTTTTTAACCAGATTTAAATCAATTTCTGCTTCAATTAGTTTTTCTTCATCTTTAATACATACAATTTCATTTCCAATCGGATCAATCACTGAACTTCTTCCATCGTAATAATCTTTGCCTCCATAACCCACTCTGTTAACTCCAATCACAAAGCATTGATTTTCAATAGCTCTTGCTTTCAGTAAGTGATTATAGTGTTCAATTCTTGTCACAGGCCAATTGGCAATGTTTATAATCAAATCAACTCTCGATTTGCCATAAATTCTAAACAATTCTGGAAATCTTAAATCATAACAAATTGAAAGTCCAATTCTCAGATTTTGAATTTCAACTATAACCGGCTCATCACCAGCATCATAAAATTTTTCTTCCTTCGCAAAACTGAAAAGATGAATTTTTCTATACTTTGCAATTACTTCACCATTCTTATCAATGAAGAATAGAGTGTTGTAAGCTTTTTCATTTTCTTTTTCAATGAAACCTGCAGAAAGATTTGTTGAAAAATTTTTAGCAACATCAGAAAAGAATTTTAATGTGGGACTTTCCTCTACATTAAATGGTTCTGCCAAAGCAGTTTTCATAGAAAAACCGGACAAGGTCATTTCAGGAAAGACTATTAATTCAAATTTTGATTTTGCCAGTGATAAGATTTCCAAAATCTTTTTTTTATTCTTTTCTTTGTCTTCCCAATATGGTGAGTATTGAAATAGTCCAACTTTCATAAAAATAATTAAATCTGAAACTCGTCAATATCTCCAAATTCAACTTGTGTAGAAATCACTTTATATCCTTCCTCTTCGATTGCAGACACAATTGTTTCTTCATCAAGTAAATTTTCATCATAAGTTACAGAGGCACTTCCGATTTGAACAGAATAATTATCAATTCCAATTGATTTCAACGCACTTTCAATAGTTTTTACACAATGATGGCAAGTCATTCCATCAATTAAAAATAAGACTGTTTTCATTTAATCCTCTTTATTTCTTAATAAACTTTTTGCCGTCTTCACTTAAATTTTTCAGATACTTCTCAGGGTCTTTTTTAAATTTTTTAATGCAACCTTTACAGCAAAATCCAATTACTTTCTCATTGTATTCAACAGTTTTAACCTCAGGGTCAACAGGATCACCCATAACAGGACAAACTTCATTCCAGATTTCCTTAACATCAGATTTACTTTCTTTTTTTTGTTCGATTTTAGTTTCAATCTTGGTTTCACTCTTTACTTTCTTCTGCTCTTTTTCCTGTGCAAAAGAAATATTCAAAATAAGTGAAACTAAGCTTAAAACGATAAACAAATTTTTGATTTGCATATTTACCTCATTGATTTGTTATTAATTTTAACGAAAAAATTCGGAAATCAAACTATGGAAAATAAAACGAAGTTTCAAAAGTTATTTTGAGTTTAAAATCATCTATTGAAGTCCACAATAAATTCTTATAATCAAACATAATCATTCAAAAGTCGGTTGCCACATTACATATTTTTCTTCAAGTTTATATTTTTTTATCACATCATTTATCAATTTATCTCTTACAACCAAAACTAATTTACCTTCAAAAGTATCAAGCCAATTCACAATTTCAGAAATTACAGGTTCAAGTCCATCGCCATTTAATTCAAGTGGACCAATTTCATCAATCACAAGCAAATCATAATTCTTTTCAAAATCTCTTTTAAGAATTTCTTTTGCTTTTTCAAATCCACTTTTTAAAAAGAAGTAACTTCCGATTTTAACTAATTGACTTTCAGAAAATTTTTTTGATTGTTCTTCATAGACTTCAAATTGAATTAAAATTTTGTCTACAATTGAGTAAAAAAATCCTTTTTCCTCTACAACTGGTTGAAGTATCCCGGCTATTAAATTTTGTCTGGCAATCCATCGAAATAGATTTGTAGTTTTACCACTTTTAATTTTATCTGAATAAATGAGAATTTTTTTGTTCATCTCATTAAAAGAATAAGTGAATCTTTTATAAATCTAAAAAATCCTTTTACCGTAGGATAATTTGAATTCATTCCCCAAATAAAAGATATCATCTCTTTGAATTCAGGGAACAAGAAAGTTAATTCTTCAACTTGTGCAAAGTTAAAATTTTTATTAATAAGCTTCATCAAAAATTTTGTAACTAAAGGAGAAATCAAATTAAACCACAAATAAATAATAACAATTGCTCGTATAATTATTGAAATCAAATCACCAAGTTTGATTTTCGACAATTCAGGGTTAATGTATGTTTTCAATGCAATTGTTATTAAGAAACCAATTATAATAAGTCGAGAGGGTCTTTTATAACATTTCTGCTTTTTTGATTTTTGTCCATTAAAATTTTACACCGCAAGTTCGTTATTGAATGTAGGTAATAATACCAAAGCAAATCAACCAAGAAAAAGCCCAGTGAAAGGTATTATAAATGCGTGTAAGACGCCACCAAAAATTGATTCGCTCAATTCCCAGATCGCAGTGTACTTAGTTTTAATTGTTCATTTAATAAACTTTCTTCTCTCATCTCATTAAATAAATTTTCAAAAATAAAGAAAAAAGAAACGGTCAATGAAATTCATCTTAAATCTTTTATCGAGATGGATTTGTGAAATAAGAAGTTTAACTTTTCGCTTGGACGACTTAACTTAATTGAACAATTATTTCAGAGATAAATTTTAAAGATGATAAAAAATTTGGATGATTTAGAAAGCCTAACTGATTAATCTTAAGATTGGAGATAATATTGTGCGAGTTCATTTCTAAAGATTTTTATCAAATACTCAAATTGTGCTCGATAATTTTCGCGATATTCTTTCATTGTTAAATTTTCGTCGTAAACTTTCAAGTATTCGAAATAATTTTTCACCTGATCACCTTCAAGCAAATCATACGCAATGTCTGTTAAAGCTTCTCTGAACATTGTTAGAGTTCTTTCATCATATTTTTTCTTTTTCTCGCTTAACTTTTTAAGTTTTCTTTCAATTTTGTTCAAGCAAATCAAAACTCCTTCTCGAACAAGAAATTGAACCTCAGGATCAGGTAAAATATTCAATTCAATTTTTTGTGCAGCTGTTAGTTCAAACTTTATTTTCAAAGCAAGTGCATTAATTGGAAGCACAGGAGAATATTCGGTATATTCATCAATTGCCTCAAATATTGCATCTATCCAACCTTTGATATAATTATTTTCTGGAAATTCTTTTACACCAAGCACAATTAATTCATCTTGGGGAATTATGTTTAATTCTTCTTTCTGATTAAAAGATTTCAATGAAATAAATTCTGTATCAAGTCTTGAAAAAATTTTGTACTTCTCCTTATCAGCTCTCTTTATCTCTTTCAAAATTTTGGCAAATAATGGATCAAGTTCTGAGTATTTTTTTGCAATTGTTTGATAAATCGATTGGTCAATTAACTTGCTAACAAAATTCATTGCTTCTTCTTCACTTGTAACAGGTGGTTCCCAGTTCAAAAATGCGTTACGAATGTACTCCAAATAATCATTTTCATTATTGCTAAGAAGATTCGAAACTGCATCAAGAGCAATATCATCCATAGAAATTTCATTTCTTTCAAGGGAGAAATATTTGATTCGAGAAAAAAAACGAATCCTTATTCTAGACACCTCGATTAAAATTTCGAAGAGATGATTTTTCTCCTGTTCAGTCGGCTTACCGATCAAAACTTTACTCAGTATGTCTAAAATTCTCTTTTCGTTCAAGTTTCTCCACCTTTTACAATCAAATTATCGGAAAAATTTTTATTCTCAATATCCTTTCAATTTTAATTTACATCTAAGAAAGCGTTTGTTTCAAGTATATCTAAAATATTCATAGTATTAGAATTCTAGCCTTAAATAATTAAAAATTGAGATTATAATTTACTCTGAAATTTTTATAAGCATTTAAGTTTAAAGTTTCCTCAATTCCAAAAAAATTAATCAAGTATAAATGGAAAAATTTTTGTATAATATTTAATGAGAGAGAGTTTTTTATGATAAAAACACTTACCATCAAAGACTACATTTTAATTGACAAAATCATAATTCAATTCGAATCGGGATTGAACATCATTACAGGAGAAACTGGCGTCGGTAAATCTATCATCATTGATGCAATGAACCTTTTAATTGGTGAGAAAGCTTCTACTGATATAATTCGTTCAGGCGCTGAGAAAGCTATCATCGAAGGCGTATTTGATATAAGTGATAACCAGAATGTAATTAACTTTTTAGGCGAAAATAATTACGACATAAGTGATGAGCTAATTATTCGTCGAGAAGTTTTGAGAAAAGGAACATCAAGAAGTTTCATAAACGATTCTCCAGCTTCACTTTCTCACCTCAAAGAACTTGGAAAATTTTTAATCGATTTGCACGGTCAGCACGAACATCAATCACTTTTAAGAACAGAAACTCACATTCATCTACTTGATAATTTTGGAAATCTAGAAAAACTTATTGAAGAATACAGAACACATTACTTTAAATTAAAGGGACTATTCACAAAACTCGATGAGTTAAAAAAGATCGAAAGTTCGACTAAAGAGAAAAAAGACCTTTACGAATTTCAAGCAAAAGAAATTGACGCTGTAAATCCAAAACCAAATGAAATTGAAGAACTTAAAAACAAATTAAACATACTTGAAAACAGTGAGAGACTTTACGAATCAACTTCTCGAATTTATGAAACACTTTACGAATCAGAATTTGCAGTTTATGACCAGCTGATTAAAGTCAGAAATTTAATTGACGACTTATCAAAGATTGACAAAACTTTTGCTGATTTGAAAAATGATATATCATCTGCTATTTCAATCGTAGACGAATTAGCTAAGTTCATTCAAAGTTACAATTCAAGAATTGAATTTAATCCAGAGTTACTCGAAGAATACAGAGAACGACTTGGCAGTTTAATTCTTCTTGCAAAAAAATACCATGGTTCACTTGAAGCGGTAATTGAACATCGTAATAAAATTGAGAAAGAGTTACAAATTGCAGAAAATTTTGAAGAAGAAATCCAAAAAATTGAAGATGAAATCGATGAAGTCAGAAAGCTTTGTAGTGATTCAGCAGTTCGACTTTCAGAGAAACGAAGAGAAGTTGCAGAAAAAATTAGTAAATCAATTGTGACAATTCTAAAAGATTTGGGGATCAACAACGCTAAGTTTGATGTTGTATTCAGAAATAAAACGACTGAAAATAAAAAGGCTTTTGTTAACCTCGGTAACGAATATTACGAAGCAACTCCTGATGGTTTTGACGAAGTGGAGTTTTACATTTCGACTAATCCGGGCGAAGAATTAAAACCACTCGCCAAAGTTGCTTCAGGTGGAGAGATTTCAAGAATAATGTTGGCTCTAAAAACGATTCTAGCAAAATCAGACCGCCTTCCACTAATGGTATTTGACGAAATTGATGTTGGGATAAGTGGAAGAATTGCTCAGAAAGTTGGAAAGGCATTAAGGAATTTATCTGAGTATCATCAAATTATTGCAATTACACATTTACCACAAATAGCTGGCTTTTCAAATTCTCATTTTGTTGTTGAGAAAAAAATCAAAGATGGTCGAGCTGTTACTACAATTAAAAAATTAAACGATGAAGAAAAAGTTTATGAAATTGCAAAACTCATAAGCGGAGAAGAAGTTACTCCAGCTTCAATAGAAAGTGCAAAAGAACTTATTTACAATTCAAGCTAAAGAAGAGAAAAATTGAAAGAGTTTTTTACAAAATTAAAATCATACTTACCTGAGAGATTAACTAATTTTCAAGTCTTTATAGTTCAATTAGTCATTGCGATTATTTTATTTCATCCATACATCACCAATGAATATTATGCTGATGATTATTTTTTCATTTCAATTTTAAAATCGAAAGAAATTAAGTATCCACTTGCTGGCTTCTGGTCAATTGACATTAAAGATTACGAGACATTTCAAAACTTATGGTGGAAAGATGAAAATGTGAAGGCGAAATTTTTCAGACCATTCCCATCATTATTTTTTAGTTTGATTTATTGGATTGATGAAATGCATTCAGCTCTAATTCTTCACATCTTATCACTTCTACTTCATACACTTGTTTCATTTTCAGTTTTTCTTGTCCTTCTTAAATTTTCTAAAATATACAGTGCGTCACTTCTTGCATCGCTTATCTTTTTGATTTCCGAAGACCACTCAGTGACAGTTGGATGGATTACCACTAATACAGATTTGTTTGCTGTTCTATTCATTAATCTTGGTTTGTATTATCATGTTAAACATCGTGAAACGGAATTGAAGTTACATCGACGGCTATCAAAACTATTTATTTTTATTTCACTATTCTGCAAAGAAACGGCTATCATTGGTCCCGTTGCAATAATTTTGTATGAGTTCATTTTACTCGAGTCACAAAGTCAGGAAAAGAACATTCTCAAAAGACTTTTCAATAAACTGATTTTGTTAATTAAGAATGAAAAATACTGGCGTTATCATTTTCTGCTTTTGTTCTTTTTCCTTGCTTTCTATAAGATTTTTGGATTTGGAGCAAACAACTTGATGTATATTGACCCTTTCAAAAGACCTGACTATTATATTCATAATGTCGTAACTGGACTTCCAACAATGTTAGTTGGATTATTGACAAACATTCCAATTGGTTTAGTTCTTTTCAATGAGAATCTTACTTACACTATAATGACTCTAGGAATCTTTCTCTATTTTCTTTTAACAATTTCGGTAGCTCCATACTGGAAAACACGAATGGTTCATTACAGCTTTTTGTTGTTCACAATTTCATTACTACCACAGCTTATTACTATTCCATCGGAAAGATTGATTTATTTTCCTTATGTATTTGGAAGTTTTTTAATCGCTTATCTTATTCTCAACATTAATATATTGAAACAACGCTTCTTCCCACAAAATCCAAAAGGCGTGAAATTTTTGGGAAATATTTTTGGTTATTACTTAATCCTTTCAACAATAATTATGGCTTTTTATCTCAGCTTGAAATATCCAGATGAATTCAAAAAAGATTTCAAAAAAATCACCAACACAGTTCTTGAAACAAATGAACTCATAGATAACAATACAAAAAATATTTACTATCTGACTACTCCATCAACCTTATATACATTTTATTTAAATGACATAACGAAGGTAAGTAAAGATTTTGAGCTTTCAGTTTTTCCACTTTCAAGTTTTAATGGAGATTTGAAAATCAAAAAGTTAAGTGAAAATTCTTTTCTGCTCGAAACAAACTCACAAGGCTGGTTAAACAATTTATTCGCTAAAGTTGTTAGAGTCTATCCCAAGTTAGAAGTTGGAAAAAATTATAAACTCAAAAATTTCACAGCAACAATTTTAAAGACAACTTTAGATGGAAAAGATTTAATCACAGCAAAATTCGAATTCAATGATTTACTAAACGATTCAAAAAATCTTTTCGTCTTCCACGATGGAAACAAAATGAAAAAACTAAATCCCGATACTTTAGTTGATAACAACTGGTACTTGCTTCGCGAAAAATTACAAACATTGTATTGATATGGAGAAAACTCTTAAACCATTCTCAGTTTATGTTCACATTCCCTTCTGCAATGTGAAATGTAACTATTGCGACTTTTATGTTGTAATCAAACACGAGAAAAAAGGCTCTCTGCTTTATTCTTTACTCAGAGAGATTGATTACTATGCCGAGATTTATCATGATAAAGGTTACCTACAAACTATTTACTTTGGCGGTGGAACTCCTGCTTTAGTCGAACCAAATTTTCTTTATCAAATAATTCAGAAACTCACAAAAATTTTCAAATATCCAGATGATATAGAAGTCACAATCGAATCAAATCCAAACACAATTGATGAACATAAGTTGAAAGAATTTCTATCAATTGGAATTAACAGACTAAGCATTGGCGTTCAATCATTTAATGATGAAGACTTGAAGTATTTAACAAGAGACCACGATAGAAATACTGCACTTAAAAGTATTGAAATGGCTGCAAAAGCAGGTTTCGAAAATATTAACATTGATTTGATGTTCTCCATTCCAGGTCAAACATTAGATGATTGGAAAGAAAATCTGAAAATAGCGGTCCAACTTCCCATCAAACATATTTCAGCATATAGCTTAACTCTTGAACCAGGCACAAGTCTTTATTATCAATCTAAAAAAGGAATTATCTATCTTCCTTCAATTGAACATGATGCTGATATGTATGAATTCACAATGGACTTTTTGCCTGATTACGGATTTGTTCAATACGAAGTCTCAAATTTTTCTAAACCAGGCTATGAATCAATTCACAATTTGAATTATTGGTATCGAATTAATTATCTGGGATTTGGTCCTTCTTCACATTCATTATGGGACAATAGACGCTGGCATAATTTCAGAAACATTACTCGATACATTGAAAAAGTCAACGAGCAAAATCACGCAATCAAAGACGAAGAATTTCTAAATCCAACCGAAGTTTATAATGAAAGAATTTACCTTGGACTGAGAAGTCGCGGAATTAATTTAAAACAACTTGAAGAAGAGTTTAATATCAACTTATTAAAACACGAAGAAAGATTTTTCAAAGAATTGATTGAAAATGGATTTGTTATAGTTGAAAATGATATGCTTCGCCTCACCAAAAAAGGATATCTTCTTGTAGATGAGATTTGCGAACAATTAATGCTCTAATCATTGGTAATGTGAAGTTGGAAGAAGCAGTCGCCAAATTCCTTTTCTCAAACAACTAAAGGTTTGTTATGAAAAAATTCAAATTAAAACTATACAATCAAATTATTCTTGGTTTAATTTTAGGGGCAATATTTGGTGGAATTTTTCATATCGATAAAAATAAAATTGAAGTTGTTTTTTTAGAGAAAGAACAACAAACAAGTGAAACTGTAAAATTCGACATAGTTGAATTTATAATTGAAGAAAAGAAAGAAATCATCAAAGAGCAGAATAAAGTTATTCAACGATTTAATCAATTAAGTCAGGCAGAAAAACAGAAATTACTTTTAGTTACAAGAGAAAAAAGTTTTTCAAACATTCAGGAAATAAAAAAAGCTGGAACCATTGCAACTCAAATAAAACCAATCGGAACAATTTTCATCAATTTATTAAATATGATTGCAATTCCACTCGTTCTTGCATCACTAATCGTTGGAGTTGCAAGCCTTGGCAATATTAAGAAGTTAGCTCGTATCGGCGGTAAAACAATTGGTATCTACATTCTAACAACAGCAGTTGCTATTTCAATTGGATTAATTCTTGGAAATTTAATTCAACCAGGCAAGCAATTAAATCAACAAACTCGTGAAGAACTTGTAAGTGCCTATCAAGCTGAAGTCGCTCAAAGAGTGCAAACAAAAATCGAGTTTAATCTAATTGACCAGATTGTAAATCTTGTCCCTCGAAATATTTTTAAAGCAATGGTTGATGCGCAGATGCTTCAAATTGTTTTCTTTGCTTTGATGGTTGGATTGGCTCTAACGATGCTTTCGCAATCTAAATCTGAACCTGTCATTAAATTCTTCGATGGCTTTAGCGATGCAATGATTAAACTCGTTGATTTGATTATGAAAATAGCACCCATTGGAGTTTTTGCTCTTATATCTGCAACAGTTGCTGAGTTTGGTTTCGAAATTCTTGGAACTTTGTTCTGGTATATTTTCACAGTTCTTTCTGGCTTATTAATTCACACAATTTTTGTTTATGGTGGATTAATAAAATTCTTTGGCCAGTTTAGTCCAAAAATATTTTTTAAAGGAATTCGAAGAGCTCAACTTGTGGCTTTTACTACAAGTTCAAGTGCTGCAACATTGCCAGTCAATATGGAATGCTGTGAAGAAAATCTTGGGATTTCAAAAAGCATCACAAGTTTTACACTCCCATTAGGTGCAACAATAAATATGGATGGAACAGCCTTGTATCAAGGAGTTGCAGCGATTTTTATCTCTCAAGTTTTTGGAATGGATTTAAGTTTTGGTGACCAACTTGTAATTATTTTCACGGCGGTTCTTGCATCAATTGGGACTGCTCCAGTTCCCGGTGTAGGAATCATAATGCTGTTGATAATTTTGAAATCAGTTCATATTCCCGAAATTGGAATTGCTTTAATCTTAGGAGTTGATAGAATTTTGGATATGTGTCGAACAGTTACAAATATAACGGGCGATGCAGCGGTGAGTCTTGTTATTGCTCAATCAGAAAAACAAATTCATAAAATTGATTTAAGTGAAGCTTAAAAAATTTGGAGTTCAAAATGGATTTAGGATTAAAAGGAAAAAATGCACTTGTAACAGCATCGAGCAAAGGGATTGGTAAAGCTTGTGCAGAAGTTCTAGCTTCGGAAGGTTGTAATGTGATGATTTGCTCAAGAAATTCTGAAAACTTGATTCAGGTAGCTGATGAATTAATTCGAAATTATGGGACTGATGTGCATTGGTTCAAATGTGATTTAAGAAATCCAAATGATATTGAAGAGCTTGTGAAAGAAACTTTCAACACTTTTGGCTCTATTGATATAGTTGTGAATAACTGCGGTGGTCCGCCAGCAAATTCCATCTTTAATTTTACTGAAAATGATTGGAATAATGCTTATCAAGAAATTTTACTTTCAGTTATTAAAATTTCAAATCTCGTAATCGATTCAATGAAAAAAAATAATTTTGGAAGAATCATTAATATAACTTCTGTAACAGTCAAACAACCAATTCAAAGACTTGTCCTTTCAAACTCATTTAGAAACGCTGTTGTCGGATATGCTAAAACTTTATCAAACGAAGTTGCACCTTATGGAATAACTGTTAATAATGTTGCCCCAGGATACACTTTAACAAAAAGAGTTTACGACCTTGCAGTTGAACAGGCTAAACTTGCCGGTAAAAGTCACGAAGAAATCTTGAAGAGCTACACTCAAGATATTCCAATGGGAAGGTTAGGCAAACCAGAAGAGATTGGAAATCTAGTAGCCTTCCTTGCTTCCGAAAAAGCACATTACATTACAGGTCAAACAATCTTTATTGATGGTGGATATATTAAAGCGATTTAAAGAATGTGCATTTTTTTTATAGAGACACATCCATTTTTGAGTTGCACATACTCGCATTAATTCTCATAATATACAGTCACAATTAACATTCCTTCTTTGAATACAATGAAGTTCGAGATGTGATTTATAAATTATAAAATGTTTTTCGATTTATAAGTGATTAACTAAACAAGAATTCTGAAATTGATACAAAGCAATTCTCTAAAGGTTGGAATAGAATTTTCAGCTAAATCTCAAACGCTTTCGAAAGAACACGATAAGCATTATGTTTCCAAGTATAATTTTGAATCACATCTTCTCGAGCTTTTTTGCCCAGTCTATCTCGTAAATCTGCATCATCATAAAGTTGTAAGATACAATTCACAAGCTCGTCTACATTGCCCGGGGAAAATTTCAAACCATTAACTTCATTCTGAATGATTTTCCCGATTTGTTCTAAATCACTTGCAATGATAGGTTTGCCCATTGCCATATATTCAAAAAGCTTAGTTGGAGAACCAAAAAATTTCGTTCCGTCTTCAAATCCGAGATGAGGTGAAACAAGCACATCACTTGCGGCTAAATATTCTGGCGCTTTATCGTGCGAGATTATTCCTGTGAAAATAATTTTATCATTCAGATTAAGTTGATGAGTTTTTAATTCAAGAGTTGATTTTAAATTTCCATCACCAATCAAAAGAAATTTAATTCTGTCATTTTTCTCAATGACTTTTATTGCTGCATCAAACAATGTTTCCACACCATGCCAGCGAGTAAATGTTCCAATAAAACCAATTACAAAGAAATCTTCTAATTTTAGTTCCTTTCTGATTCTTAATCCATTAATTTCAGGAGAAAATTTTTCCGGGTCAACGCCATTAGGATTTATTACAATTTTATTTTCATCATCGCAAAAGTCTTTTATTTGAAATTTAGCTACTTCACTTACAACACCAATTACATCAGAATTTTGAAGAGCAAATGTCTCAATTTTTGTCGCCAGTTTCTCAAAGAAGAGTCGGCTCCAGTTTTTCTTTGCCCAAACTTCTGAGTAATTCACTTCAAGAATTAAAGGGACATCAAAGGTTGAAGATAAAATTACACCACTGGCATTAAAAGTCGAATGCCTTTGGTAAATTAAAGCTATAGAATTCTCTCTAAAGCATCTCTTTAATCTTTTAATCATTCTGAAATGATAATCCATCAACTGAAACTCATCAAAAAAATCTAAAAATGAACTTGGCTTTACAACAACAGAAATTGGATGATTAATTAAAGGAAAATCGGCTGAATAAATTGTTTCAAATCCGAGTTGTTTTGCTCCATCAATAAATCCTTTAATATGTGTAACCGATCCACCAGCAAAAATTTTTCCTGCCAAGTCAGTTCGTAAAAACAA
>Ga0209809_1002162_pt1 | contig 14430 bp, 10 predicted proteins | sample YNPMSTMetaG_FD_186172 | JGI IMG/M metagenome (GOLD analysis project Ga0209809, IMG submission 186172) | Anoxygenic and chlorotrophic microbial mat microbial communities from Yellowstone National Park, USA - YNP MS-T MetaG (SPAdes) (version 2) ... | reverse complement strand
GGTATGTAGTCGGGGGTAAGATTTAGTGTTTTAAGTTTCTTTTCTTTGACTTATGGATTAAATTTGGTAAAATAATGGAGAAAGTTTGAAATCCTTTAACTTTGAGCACTCGTAAATTAGTAGCGAACTCCAAATGTTGAGGGGGGGGCGAACCTTCTTGGCTCGCGCCCAAAAAATTTGCCCTGCCTTGCGAAAGCAAGGCAGGGCTTTCTTTAGTTTCAGAAAATTGAAAATCTTTCAGATTTTCCGAATAAAATAAGGTTATTTTGATGGTTTCTTATTTTTTGGTCCTACTAATTTGTCAATAGAAACACCTAAGGCTTGAGAAAGTTTAATTAAGGTTTCAAGTTTCGGATTCTTTATGTAACCTCTTTCAACTTTAATAAGCGTATGAAAAGAAATACCGGCTTGCTGTGCTAGTTTTTCTTGGGTCCATCCTTTTTTTTTCATAATGTTTTTAAATTTTTTAAATAAGGATTTCCACTTGACATATTGTTTTGCATTGGGATACACTCCACTTAAAGGACTATGAAAATTATCTATCTTAATAAATTTTACCAAAAATATGAACAAAAAACAAATCAAAAATTGCGCAATTTATACAAGGGTCTCAACCGACATACAAGCAGAAAAAGAGTTTTCTTTTTGTGAAGCTCAAGAAGAAAAAATTAGGGCTTTTATTAAAAGCCAGGATAATTGGCAAGTTGCCAAAGTTTATTCTGATGCTGGCTACACCGGAGCTAACACTAATCGCCCTGCCTTACAAGAATTACTTGAAGATATAAAAGAAAGGAAAATTGATATTGTTTTAGCTTACAAAATTGATAGACTCACCCGCTCTCCAAAAGATTTTTATCAGTTAATTGAAATTTTTGAAAAATATAATGTCAGTTTTATTTCAATTACTGAACGATTTGATACCTCTACTCCAGCTGGCAGATTATTGAGAAACATAATGCTTACCCTTGCTCAATTTGAAAGGGAATTAACTTCTGAAAGAACAAAAGATAAATTGTTTGAAAGAGCCAAAAAAGGAATGTGGAATGGTGGAAATCCACCTTATGGCTACGAAAGAAAAGACAAAAAACTCATCATCAACAAAAAAGAAGCCGAAATTGTAAGAATGATTTTTGAAAAATATATTGAAACTGGTTCTATAAATAGGGTTTATGATTTTCTTAAAGAGAAAAACATAAAAAATAGACAAGGAAAAATTTTTTCTAAAGCCCGCCTCGCTTTTATTTTAAGGAACATTACTTATACCGGAAAAATTAAATATGCTGGCCAGATTTATCAAGGAATTCACCAGCCAATTATTTCTCAAGAACTTTTTGAACTAGCTCAAAAAACTCACAAAAGGAGAATAAGAAAGTTTAGAATTTACCGAGATTTTCTTTTTGGCGGTCTTATCAAATGTAAGGAATGTGGATATACAATGAGCGCTTGCTTTACTAACAAGTGGCGCGAAGGAAAAATGAGAAGGTATTATTACTATCGTTGCAATTCTACCAAGAAAAAAAGTTGGCAGGCCTGCTCAACCCAGCAGGTGAGCGCTGAAAGAATAGAAAGATATATTTTAGAAAATTTAGAAAGGATTTCTCTGGATAGAAACTATGTAGAAAATTTAGTTTTTAAGTTAAATCACGAAGCCGAAAGTTCGAAACTCTCGTTAAAAAATTCAGGTTCGGCCGTCGAAGAAGGAATCGAACCATCGGGGGCATGCTCCAAATTTTCTAAATATTCAGTAGAAACTATCGTTTCTATTCTCAAATCGTTTCTCTTATTTCTTTCTCAAAGAAGGGGGGTTGAAAGAAATCTATTAGTCAAAAGATTTCTCAGAGAGATTATTTACTCTCCAGAAACCATCAAAATAATCTTATTTTATTCGGAAAATCTGAAAGATTTTCAATTTTCTGAAACTAAAGAAAGCCCTGCCTTGCTTTCGCAAGGCAGGGCAAATTTTTTGGGCGCGAGCCAAGAAGGTTCGCTCCCCCCTCAACATTTGGAGTTCGCTACTAATTTACGAGTGCCCCTGAGAGGAGTCGAACCTCTATCTTATCCTTAGGACGGATCTGCTCTCTCCATTGAGCTACAGGGGCTGAAGTTTTTAAGAGCTCAGTTATAATTTATCATATAATTTTCTTGCTGACAATATTAGAATATGTTAGAATAAAAAAATCAAAGGTTTAATTATTTTTTAAATTTATGGAAAAATCACCAATTGTAGGAATTGCTAAAAAAGTTTGTCCAGCAGTAGTAACAATTGTTGTTTCAAAAGATTTACCAAAGGTTGAAAGTTTCTTTCTTTTTCCTTATGGCGAAGAGCAAATTTTATTACCCCAAGTAGATAAAAATCAAAAAGAGAAAACTCAAATTGGAGGTGGTTCTGGCTTTCTTGTTTCAGAAGATGGTTTTGTAATTACTTGCAATCATGTCGTTGCTGATCCTCAAGCAGATTATGCAGTTTTATTAAATCCAAAAAAATCTTATCCGGCAAAAATTTTAGCAAGAGATCCTTTAATAGATATTGCTATTTTAAAAATTGAAGGCAAAAATTTTCCCTATATTGAATTAGGCGATTCAGATCAAATTGAATTAGGCGAAACAGTTGTCGCTATTGGAAATGCATTGGGAGAATTCGAAGACACTCTTTCTGCTGGCATTGTTTCTGGTTTGTCTAGAAAAATTACTGCCTATGGTGGTTTACCTTTTAAATCAACAAGTTTAAGAGGTTTAATTCAAACTGATGCTGCTATTAATCCTGGCAATTCTGGAGGACCATTAGTTAATATAGAAGGCAAGGCTATTGGCGTTAATACGGCTATGGTTTTAGGGGCTCAAAACATTGGCTTTGCTATTCCAATTAACTATGCCAAAAGCACATTAGAAGAAGTAAAAAAATTTGGCAAAATCAAAAGGCCATTTTTAGGAATTAGATATATAATTTTAAATAAACAAATTTCTCAGGTTCAAAAAATTCCTGTTGATTATGGAGCTCTAATTATTAGAGAAACATTTGGAGAACCAGCCATTATCCCTAATTCTTCAGCTGATAAAGCTGGTTTAAAAGAATACGATATTATTTTAGAAGTTGATGGCCAAAAAATTACTGAAGATAATACTCTTTCTGACATTCTCTCAACTAAAAATGTTGGAGACGAAATTACTATAAAAATTCTAAGAGATGGTAAAGAAATAGGAAAAAAACTCAAATTAGAAGAAAGAGAATAATTTTGGGTGGCTGACGCGGCTCGAACGCGCAACCATCTGGGCCACAGCCAGACGCTCTGCCAATTGAGCTACAGCCACCATTTTATTTGCCCCTGGCAGGATTTGAATCTGCATCTTTCCTGATTTTAAAGTGCCCCCACCAGGAATCGAACCTGGATCGTCTGCTTAGAAGGCAGACACTTTATCCATTAAGCTATGGGGGCTAAGTGGCCCCGGCAACAATCCGAAAAATAAATCGGCAATAAAAAGAACTAGTGGGAACCTCTTATTCACTCATAAAAGAGTGAATAAATATGGTCTCCCGAAAGTGAAGTTATGGCCGATTTTTCGGAAAGACCAGGGCCATTTTCATTTTAGAAATTACTCAGTAATTTGTCAACTAGTAGATTTATCTTTTTAATTAATAGATTTCTTTATCTTCTATTTTTTTCACAAAAACTTGCGGAGAATTTTGATTTTCAAAAGTAAAATTTAGCCAACTTTCATCTCTTGGTACTTTAGAAATAAAAATTTCATCCATAAAACCAGTAAAATAATTGTTTCCTTGAGCTTCTTGGGTTTCGCCTTTAAGGTCTTTTCCAATTAGAAAATAAGGATTTTGATTTTTTAAATCTCTTTTTCCAAAAGAAATCGACTCTTTATATTTTTCTCCTTGTAAGAAAAAAGAAATTTCATCATTAGAAATAGATAGTGCTATAAAAGACCATTCATTTAATTTAACTTTTTGGGGCAAGGTTATATCTTTATCATTAATTTTTAGATTGAATTTTCCTTCAACTGATTCTTGAGTCGAGGTATTATTTCCGGTTGAAGTGCTTGAAGTGACAAAGAAACTTAAAGATAATTCTAAAAAATTACCTTTTATATCTTGCCAAGTTAAAATTGGTTTTTCTATAAATTCTTTATTATCTGAACCGATAATTTTCGGAATCGATGTCGCTTTTTCTGAAGAGGTTGTCTGAGATAAATTTTCTTCCCCTAACTCTTCTTGAGCAGTAGATGTATTAGTTTCGCTGGAAGTAGCAATTTCAATTGTCTCTACAATTTTTTCTCCTTTGGAAAAAATCCAGGCTTGAAAGGTAAAGCCTTTGTCCATGCTTAATTTATCTAGACCTAAAACTTTTAAACTATTTCCGCCATCAAAATTAACTGCTTTGCCAATTTTCCCATCAACTTTTTCAATCGAATCTTTTTCACAAATTGCATAAATATTATTTGAAAGAGAATTTATAGGAGAGCCAATTTCATCAAAATGAAATATAGCCAAATAATTATCATCGTAAGTCTCCTTGGAATTCTTTTCTGGAATTTTATCATTGTCAAAATAAAGATAGATTTTTTTGTCTTTTTGAGGAAATAAATTTGGAATTTTTAAAAATGCTAAAAGGTTTCCTTTATCTTTATCAAATTTTATAATCTCTCTTTCTATTTTTTTATTATTTTCAGGGTCAAAAAACAAAATTTCGCCTTCTTTTTCGTTTATTAAATCTTTATCTGAGATTTCTAAAAAATAAGGGAAATCTTTAATTTCGGCACTAAGATTTTTTGGCGAAATTAAAATTTGTTTTCTTGTCTGCCAATTTGGATTATACCAAGGATCTAAATTAGGCAAGGCAGTAAAAATATTTTTTCCTTCTTTTGAAAAAACTTCAATTATTTTTCCGTCTCTTTCTGAAATAGCATAAATTTTAAATTCTTTTCCTTCTCTAGCGCTTTTATATCGATAACAATAACTTTGATTATCTTGAGAAAATAAAGGATCTTGAATGTTTTCAGCTGAAATTTCTTTTAAAATTTGACTTTTTTCTAAACAAATCCAAAAATCTGAAATTGGATAAATGTTGTTTTTAGAGAAATATTGCTCTAATTTTTCTTTAAGTATATTTAAATCCTCTTTTCTTTTTTCATCTCTTATTCTCACAATATTCCCTTGATAGTAAGAAAAGGCAGTAAAAAAGATAAAAATAACTATTAACAAATAAAAAATTACTTCAACTATTGAAAATCCTTTCTGAGAATTTTTCATAAAAAATTTTTATTGAGGTCTTTCGGCTAAAGTAACATTAACCTCAAAGGTTTCTTTTTTTCTTAAAACTTTTAAAGTAACTTTGTCGCCAGGAGAATATTCGCTAATAATTTTAGATAAAGAATTTTGAGGAGTAATTTTTTTACCATTTAACTCTAAAATAATATCCCCTTCTTTTAAACCAGCTTTATCAGCCGGAGAATCAGGAATAACAGCTACTTCATCAGGGTTATCTCCTTTAACAATTAAAGCCCCGTAATCCACTTCTAATTTCATTTGTTGTTGAATTTTTGGAGTCACTAAAATATATCTTACACCAAGCCAGGGATAAATAATTTTTCCAGTTTTTTGAATTTGATCGACATCTCTCTTTACTTGATTTATTGGAATCGCAAAACCAATATTTTGGGCCCCTTGAGCCATAGCTACATTAACTCCAATAACCTCGCCTTTTAAGTTTAAAAGAGGACCTCCAGAATTTCCTTGATTAATGGCAGCATCAGTTTGAATAACATTTTCTAAAGTTTCTACCATACCAGCACCTGAAGCTGTAATTGTCCTTCCTAAACCTGAAATAACTCCAAAAGAAACAGTGTTTCTAAATTCGCCTAAAGCATTACCAATAGCAATTACAAATTGACCTATTTTTAATTGAGAAGAATCCCCTAATTTAACTGGCTTAAACGAGGACAAATCAGTTACTTTTTTCTCTATTTGAATAAAAGCTAAATCCTGAACTGGATCTAAAGCCAAAACTTTAGCTGGGTATCTTTTACCATCATTAGTAATCACTGTATATTCTGCCCCTTTATCAGAAACAACATGTTTATTAGTTAAAACTAAACCATCTTCTGAAATAATAAAACCAGTTCCTCCACCCACTTCTTTTTTTTCTGTTCCTTTTTGACGGTATTGAGGAATACCAAATTCTGGAATATTAAAATCTTCGCCAAAGAAATCTTTAAAGGGATTAATATAGTATTGCTCAAAAACTGGCAAATCTTTTGTAATAATAATACTAACAACAGAAGGGTTAACATCATCGACTACTCTCATCACATTTTTTTCAAGCTCAATTTCAGATTGATACTCTTTTTCCTGAGTTTCTTTGGGTAAAGTTAGAGGTCTTGTTGTCGTACCTTTTTTTTCAAAAGTAATTTTTGGTAAAGTGATTGAAACTTTCCAAGAAAGAAGGTTTTGAATTTCTTTTTCTAAAAATGGATAATATTTAACTCCAATAAAAAAACCAAGAAAAAAGAATAATAAAAAAGCAAATAAAAATAAGCCTTTAAAATGAGAATTTTTTTTCTCTACTTTATTTTCTTCTTGAAAAATTTTTTCTTCTTCCATAGATTTTATTTAATTATTAAATATTATTTTATGATATAAGGAAGAAAAATCAAGAAACCTATAACAAGAGAGCCTAAAGCTGCCAATAAAACAGCTGAAGCTGATAAATCTTTAATTATTTTAATTTTTTCATCAGATTCTTGATTTAAATAATCTAAAATTCTTTCAATCTGAGAATTAATTAATTCTAAAGACAGAACTAAAATCATTACTAAAAATAAAATTAAAAAATCAATTTTAGAAACTTTCAAATAAAAAGATAATAATAAAACAAAAATTGCAATAAAAGCTTGAATTTTGAATGTTTGCTCTTGGAAAATAGCAACCCTTAAACCAGAAAAGGCATTTTTAAAACTATTAACCAATTTTTTTAAAGAAATTCCTTTTTGAAAACCATTGCTCATATGTTATTATTTTAAACCTTTAAAATTAAATTTTCAAATTCTAATTTTTTTCTTATATAAACAGTAATCAATAATAAAAATAAATAAGTTGGCAGTAAAAATAATGGGTTAAGTTCTATTTTAATTGAAGAAAATTTTATTTTTGAAAAGAAATTAACTATAAATAAAAAATATTTCAAAAAAACAATTGCTGGAAAAGCAAAAATTAAAGAAAATAAAGGCAAAATTAAACTTAAAATTAAAAAGAAAATTCCACTAAACATTAAAATTGGAAAAAATGGCAAAGTTAATATGTTTGTAAAAATAAACAATAAGGGAAATTTTTTAAAATAAAAGATTAAAAGAGGAAAAATAAAAACTTGAGCTGAAAGAGTGGTAGCTAGAATTTCATTGATTTTGATTTTTTCTAAAATTTTTATTTGATTTAATTTTTTCTCAAAAAAATCTTTATAATAAATAATCCCTAAAACTGCCAAAAAAGAAAGTTGAAATCCAATATCAAATCTTAATAAAAGAGGGTTAATTAAAAGCATAATTAAAGCAGTATAAAGTATTACTCTTTCTCCAATAGCTAATCTCCCAAACTCTTGGGCTAATAAAAAAATTGTTATCATTATTCCAGCTCTCATTGCAGAAGCAGGCAACCCAACCAAGAAAATGTAAAGCCAAGAAAGAATAATTGTTAAAATATTGGCTGTTTTCCTCCAAAATCCAATTTTTATTAAATATTGAGATAAATAAATGGTAAAAATTGCTAAATGAAAACCAGAAATAGCTACTAAATGGGAAAGTCCTGTTTTAGATAAATTTTCTTTTAATTCAAAATCTAAATTTTCTTTATTGCCCAAAATTAGAGCAGAAAGCAAAGAATTTTCAGGAAAAGGAATATTTTTATTAATTACTTTTTGGAATTTTTCTTTTAGCGAGACAAAGTATTTTGAATTATTATCTATCTTAAAATTTTTTAATAGAAAATTTTGGTCATAATTTATTCTCATTAAACCTAAAGCAAAAAATATTAAAAATAAAGAAAAGGCAATAATTTCTCTTTTTCTTCTAAAGACTAAAAGGTAAAATATTCCAAGAAAAGCTAATTCAAAAATAATTATTTTAGGAAAAATTATAAAAGAACCTAAAAAAATACCAGAAAAAAGAGCAAGACAAGAAATAATAAAAATTTTTGAATTACTCATTTACTTTTTAGCAAATTAGCCATAAGAATTCCCATTAAAAAACCACCAATATGGGCTAAATAAGCAATAGAGCTTTGAGTGTTTAATAATAAAAATTGGTATAAAAACCAGATGATAATAAAAATAAATGCTGGAATCTCAACTATTTCAAAAAAGAAAAAAATGGGAATTAGGGTTTGGATTCTATTCCTTGGGAAAAAGAATAAATATCCGCCCAAAATGCCGGAAATCGCTCCTGAAGCTCCAATCAAAGGAATTGTTGAAAAACGAAAAAAATAAGAATAAAAAAGAGTTGAAAAAATTCCAGAAACTAAATAAAGAAAAATAAATTTTAAACTTCCAATTTTCTTTTCTAAATTTTCGCCAAAAATCCAAAGAAACCACATATTCCCTAAAAGATGCCAAAAACTGCCATGTAAAAATAAAGATGTAAACAGAGTAAACAAATTTTTACCCTGAGCAATTTCTTTCGGGATCACCCCATATTTTTGAATAAAAAAAGTTAAATTACTAAAAGTAGCAAAAAATATATAAACATTTGTTGCTATCAAAATAAAAAGAATAATTGGTTTCTTCTTAGAATAAACAAAGGTGTCATAAAGAGGAAACATAAAATCGTATTATAAATACTTTCTGTAATGAATATTAACTAAATTTTTACAGTCTTTTATAATTTCTTCAATTTCTTCTTCTCTAAAAGGAGTAAAAATATTGTCAGAAATTGTTTTATTTTCTTTTTGATAATTTTGCAAATAGTAAACCCTAACTCCTTGAATTTCTTTGCAAATCTCTAAAATATCTTCTTTTTTATGAAATTCTTTAATAAGAGTAGTTCTAAATTGATAATCTATTTTGTTAGAAAGTAAAATTTTTATTGATTCTTTAATGTTTTCGAACAATTCTTTTGTTAATTTAAAACCTGTAATTTCATTATGCTTTTCAAAACTATCTAAACGATGCTTTATATCCATTGCTGCATAATCTATAAGTTTTTCTTCAATTAATTTTCTTAGCATTCCAGGATTAGTGCCATTTGTTTCTAATTGAACTAAAAAACCTAAAGATTTTATTTTTTTTATAAAATCTGGTAAATCTTTATTTAAAGTTGGCTCTCCCCCTGTAATAGAAACAGCCTCTAAAAAAGTTTTTCTTTTTTCTAAAAAAGAGAGAGTTTCTTCTTGAGAAATTTCATTTTGAGTTTCTATTAGTTCTGGTAAAACCAAAGTAGGAACATGACAAAAGGGGCATCTAAAATTACATCCTCCTAAAAATATCACAGCAGAAATTTTACCAGGATATTCAATTAAACTTTGTTTTTGAAGCCCTAGAATTTTCATTTTAAAAGAGAAGCCTTAATTTTAAACTCTTTTCTCTCTTTATATTCTTGTTGTTTGCCAAGATTAAATTGATTTACAGGACGATAATAACCTACAACTCTTGTATAAACTTCACAAGGTTGCTCCACGGTACATTTTGGGCAATAAAAATGTTCTCCTGATAAATAGCCATGAACCGGGCAAATAGAAAAAGTAGGAGTAATAGTAATATAAGGAAGTTTAAAATTTTCAAAGATTTTTTTAACTAATATTTTTACTCCTTGACCATCTTGCATTCTTTCACCGAGAAAAACATGAAATACGCTTCCTCCTGTATATTTACAGGTAAGTTCATCTTGGAGTTCTAAAGCTTCGAAAATGTCATCGGTATAATTAACAGGTAGTTGAGTTGAATTTGTATAATAAGGATTTTTTTGAGTGCCTGCTGTTATAATATCTGGATATCTTTCTTTGTCTTTTAAAGCCAAACGATAGGCAGTTGATTCAGAAGGTGTTTGTTCTAAATTATAAATATTTCCTGTTTCTTCTTGATATTTAACTAATCTATCTCTCATAAAATCTAAAACTTCTAAGGCAAACTTTCTTCCTTTTTCAGAAGCAATATTTTCTCCAATAAAGTTTAAAAGAGCTTCGTTCATTCCTACTAAACCAATTGTTGAAAAATGATTTGCCCAATATTTTCCTCGCATTTGTTTGATGTCTTGTAAATAATATCTTGAATAAGGATAAAGCCCTTTTTCTATAAAATTTTCAACAACTTTTCTTTTAATTTCTAAACTTTCTTTGGCCAAATCCATCATCATTGCTAGTCTTTCAAAAAACTCTTTCTTAGTTTTTGATAGATATCCAATACGTGGCAAATTAATTGTAACCACGCCAATACTTCCTGTTTTTGCCCCGGAACCAAAAAGCCCTCCCCCACCTCGATTCTGAAGCTGAGTTAAATCTAAACGGAGACGACAACAATTATGAGTAATTATCCCGTTGGCTAATTGAAAAGCATGTTCTTGACTTTTTATTTCAAAATCGTAAACATAGCCTGTATATTTTATTTTTTCTATTTTCTTAATTTTTACACCATAAAAATCTCCATAATCTTTATATTTAGGGCTCTTGCCTTTTTTCAAATTAAAGTAGCGAACCAGCCATTCGGGATAATCTGAGGTAAATCTTAATGTATAACCCATTTTTCTTTTTTCTCCTGTTCTATTTTTTGTTTCAAAATAAGTAGTGTTTACTCCCAAGCTCCTTGCTAAAATAAGTAAATCTAAAATAAGTTTTTTATTTCCTAAGTGTAAAACTAAATCTTTTTTGTTAACTATAGAACCATCGCTTTCAAGAACTCCGATTAAGACTCCTTTTCTAAACTCTATTGAACGACCATAAGTTTTTGAATTAATCCTTTTAGTTAAAGAATTTTTTCCTCTTACATATTCTTTAGTTAATTCCACTACTGTTCTTGAGGCTACTGAAATTCGGCAATACTTATGTCGTTCGTTAAAATAAATAGTTACTGGGGCAGCAAACCTTTCTTTGAATTCTTTTTCAACAAACTCGATTAGTTTTTTTTCGTGAATTCCAAAAACATAATTTAGAGTAGCTCCTTCATGGGAAATCCATCCATCTCCTACATAAAGCCCAATTAATCTTCCTAAATTAAAATCTCCTAATTCGCCTTCGTAAGGATATTTAGCAATTGGAAACTCGTCTCCTACTTTTAGGTTTCTACTTTCCACAATTTCTAATTTTCCATGTTTAATTATCAAAGAAGGATGGTCTAAGGTCATTTTATCAATCAATCCATTTTCTAGGGTTACCTTTAAAATATCTTCATTTTCTAATTTTAATTTGATAACGTCTTTTACTGGTTTAAAATTTCCATTTATTAAAATTTCTATTGGATTCCCTCGCTTTATAAAATCCTCAACAATTCCTCGAATCTCTGTTTTGGCAATTTCTCCTTTGGCGTTTTTATAAATAATCTGAGTGCTTGGTAATTTGCACATCGAGCGCACATCTTCTGGTTTCATTTCAGAATTTATATAATTTGCAAAATAATTCGTTCCATATTTTGCTGAAGCCTCAAAAACTCCATCAAAAGCACTTTCTTGCCAGGGGAAATCTTTAGTAATATTAATTGTTGGAATTGGAAAATGAAATGGTCTTCCTTTTGCATCTCCTTCCATATAAACTTCATAAATAGCTTTGTCAAAAATTTTCATTTCTTCTTCAAACTCAGAATAGGTTTTGTCTTGAGGTTTGCCTCCAATAATAACTGGTAATTTAGCAAAAGCTGGAGAAGGTTTTAAATCTAAGGTTATATTTGAAAATGGAGTTTGAAAACCAACTCGAGTAGGGATAGCCATATTAAACAGAAATTCTTGCAAAGCTTGTTTTACTTGTTGATAATTCAAATTATCGTATCTAATAAATGGAGCTAAAAGAGTATCTACGTTTGAAAAAGAGACAGCACCAGCTGCTTCACCCTGCAATGTATAAAGAAAATTAACAACTTGCATTAAAGCAGTATGAAAATGTTTGGCAGGCTTTGATTCAATTTTCCCTGAAACCCCACCAAATCCTTTTACTAAAAGATCATAAAGATCCCAACCCACGCAATTGTGGACTAAAAGGGAATTGCACAAAAATGTATTAGATTCAGTAGTAATGTCGTAAATAAATTTTTCTGGAATTGTTGTATTTTCATTATTTAATACCCTATTCCATCCATACTCTTCTGACCTCCAATGTGTTTTAGCAGGTTTTGCTTTTTGATATTTTAAAGAAGGAAAGTTTACATTTTCTTTTTTAGAGAAAGTAAGCCTATAAAGAGGGTAATTTTGAACAATTTCTTTTCCTCTAAAATATCTTTTCTTTCCAATATCTTTAGCGTTGATTCCGGTTCTAGGAACGATGCCCAAAAATTGGAGCAAAATTGCCAATTGCTCAAGCATAGTTCTTGAACTTACCCGGATTATAATTTGAGTTCTTTCAGTGCCAATACTTCCATCTCCATCGATGATCCCTGCAATCAATCCTTTTATAAAATCGAGATTATAAGTCAAAATATCGAAAGGTAAATTTTTATTTCTACTCAATGGCTTTATTTGAAAAACTTTCTCGAAAACGAGCTTTAGAGTACTTGAGTTAATTGAAATATCTTTTGTTTCGCCTTCCTTTTCTTTCACATAAGCTCTCACTCCCAAACGAGCACAAATTTTTTGAATTTTTCCGATTATTTCTTTTTCGCTTGTAGTAATATTTAATCTCCAGCTATCGTAATTGCCTTCAGTTATAAAAAATCCGACTAAATATCCAAGGTCTTCAGTAAGTTTTAATTTATTGTCCAAACTATTGGCACTATTTGAAGTACTAATGGTTCCTTCAACCCTTAAAGATCCTTTCCAGTTTTCTATAAAATCTTTCCAATCGAATCCTTCGAGAAAAAAGTTTTTATAATTTCTTTTTAAGAGTTCTTCTGCTAAATAAATGTACTCTTTGAAAAATAATTTTTCGCTAGGCAAAAGAGAAGGAATATGGCAGCTCAAAATTAAATGATTTTTTACTTGAACTTCTTTTGCCTCAATTTCTTTTTCTGACGTTTCAGGTTTTTCTTTAACGATAAAAGGATGATTGTCGGTGACGATTACGCTTTGACCTTGCTCTGATTTAATAAATCTCATCTCTCTATCCTTTCTCTTCCTTACCATTCTCGAAACTTTCGTCCATCCGTTTCTGTCTAAAACAAAAAGATTTTTTGGATATTTTGCGAAGGCTTCGTCTTTTTCATTTAAAAGAATTTCAGGCCCTGAAATTTCTTCATAAAGATTTTCGAGAGAAAGGAGTTTAATATCTCCATTCAACTTGGCTATTACTACTTCTTTTCCAAAGAATGTATATGGTCCAAGGGTATCTAAATTGTGCAAATGAAAATCGCCAGATTCATTAGCCTCTCTAATTTCTTTAGGATAAATTTTATTTAGCCAATATCTTTTCACAATATAAGAAACACCATAATGATTAAGCCCTTGCAAAGAAAAAGTCATATTGGCGTTTTCCTGAACTTCCCAATCTAATTTTTCTAAATATTGGTCAATTCTATCTACTGCTTCTTCTGAAGCTAAAACTGCTTCTCTAATTTTCCTTCTTTGCTCTCTGTATAAAATAAAAGATTTGGCAGTCTCCACCAAACCTTCTAAAATTAATACCTCTTCGATAATATCTTGAATTTGTTCTACGGTTGGGATATTTCCATTTTTGAATCTTCTATTTAACAAAGCAACAACTTTATCTGAAATTTCTTTTGCCTTTTCTCCATCGCCTTGATTTACAGAAGTTATCGCTTTAAAAATTGCTTGAGTAATTCTTTCTTGATCAAAAGGAACAGTACTACCATCTCTTTTTATAACTTCTTTAATTTTATTTTCGACCATACAGAAAATTTTTTATTAAAAGACCTTTAGATAAGATAATTTCACTTTTGTAAATATTGGGTTATTTCCAGCAACTTTTTAAAAATTTCTTTTTTTAAAAAGAGATTTTAGGCTCAAATTTGGTTTTGTCAAATCTGGCAAAAAATTTGAAAATATTATCTAATAATATTCAATTTAAATATCAAGGTAAAAATGGGGCAAAAACCCGTTTAATTTTGCGGAATATCCCTTTATCTCTAATTTCTGGTTCAACTTCTAAAGAATCAATTCCTTTTAATAAAATTCCAAGACAATTTAAATATTCGACATCTAAATCATTATAAAAATCAAAGTTTTTACCAATTCTTACTGGTAATTTAAAGTAAGATTTTGTAAAAAGAATAATACCAGGAATTTTTGCTCCACCGCCAGTTAAAATAATACCACCAGGGAAATTATTATTTTTTGAAATTTTTT
>Ga0209809_1002161_pt1 | contig 14431 bp, 7 predicted proteins | sample YNPMSTMetaG_FD_186172 | JGI IMG/M metagenome (GOLD analysis project Ga0209809, IMG submission 186172) | Anoxygenic and chlorotrophic microbial mat microbial communities from Yellowstone National Park, USA - YNP MS-T MetaG (SPAdes) (version 2) ... | reverse complement strand
ATGCGAAATGCGGCCACGACGGAGCGTGGCCCTCCAGATCGGCTGACAACGTGCGCGCAGAACGGACACATTACGTGACTTGAGAGCTTAAAACCAAAAAGGTGTGCAAGTGGCGCAGGCAATCAAAACTTCAGGAAGCCCCTCGCGGAACTCAACCGCGGTGCGAGGCCGCTACAACGAGGCAGGCAACCAATGAGGCTCGTCAAACATGCAGTCTAATCAACGATCCTGTTCCCGACAAACTTCGCCTGGAACCGCTTCCAGAGCATCTTTCGATTCCCCTGCCAACAGTCCAGCTTTGCCGCTGGTCGGCGGCTGGTTTTCACAATTCTTTGCGACGGCGCCCCAGTGCGTCGGCGGCGATCATGGCGTCGATCACCGCCCGGGCTGTGACCTTGAAGGGGTGGTTGTGGCTGAGCGAACCCGGGGCGGCGCATCCCTCGCCGATGGGTGAGAGTTTTTCGCGGGTGACGTCGGCCAGGCTCAGATCAGCGAAGGTCACCGGCAGGCCGACTTCGATCAACCAGTCGATGACCATCAGCTTTTCGTCCCAGTCGCCTTCGTCGTCAAGGCACAATTGCGTGATGATGCCGAAGCCCACCTTTTCGCCGTGCATCAGGTGTTTGCATTCGGGAACATTGGAAAGCAAATTGGCGACCATGTGGGCGGTGGCCAGGCCGCCGCTCTCGAAGCCCAACCCGGAAAGCAGCACGTTGGCCTCGATGACTTTTTCCACCGCCGGCGTCAGCGCCTTGTGTTCCACGCAGCGTTTGGCTTCCACGCCGTGTTCCAGCAGCGTTTCGTAGCACAGCCGGGCCAGGGCCATGGCGGCCATAGTGGGAGTTCCGCCAGCGATATTGGTGGCGCGGGTCTTGTAGGCGGCTTGGGCTTCGATCCAGGTGGCCATGGCGTCGCCCATCCCCGCTACGAAGGCCCGCACCGGCGCGTTGGCGATGATCTGGCTATCGACCAGCACGATATCCGGGTTGAACGGCCAGCAGTCGAAACCGATGAAATTGTGCTGCTCGTCGTACCAGACCGAGGCGGCACTGGTGGGCGAGTCGTTCGAGGCGATGGTCGGGCAGGTGACCATCTTCAGCCCGGCGTCCACCGCAACCGCCTTGGCCACGTCGAGTATCTTTCCGCCGCCAACGCCGACAGAGATGTCGGCGCGCTGCTGGCGGGCGATTTCGGTCACCCGGGCCCGTTCGGCGTGGGTGGCTTCGCCCTGAAACAGCGCTTCGACCGGTTCCAGCCCGACGCCGTGGATGCTCTGGAGCATCGTCTCGGCGCAGATATCCCTGACGCATTGGTCCCACAGCAGCAATGGCCTGTGGCCCAGCATCTTCAGATATCTGCCGCACTCGGCCAGCACGCCTGGCCCCTGGATGTACTTTCGCGGAGCTATGAAAACCGATGCCATTGCAATGCTCTCCAGAACCAGTTGGTAACCGAAATGCTACCGGCTGCACCGTAGCACCGGGGCCACCACGACCGCAGACCGCCCGGTTCGCAGCAACAACAACGCGGTGCGCAGCAACAACAATATAGCCATATAATGCCCTGCTGCAACGACTGGCTGATGTGCGGGAGTCGGTTGCGGTGTGCCGAAGGCGTTGCGGGATGGAGGTTTGGCGAGAGGATTGACCGGGCGTTCCCCGCAAAAAGGCCCGTCTTCCTGGGGTTTTGCCTGCCCAAAGCTCTTTTTCGCGGATTTTTCGACCACTACCCCCTTGACGCGGGGATTAGTTGCGGTGTATAATCTCCCCCAGTACTTACCGCGACAGCGCTAACTTGCCGCTTCACAACGACCCGCTGTGCTGCTGTGGGCGCTTTCACCCCAAGATATTGTGGTTTTGTCGCAAGTGGGCCCTGTGGTATTACCTCCACCGACTGCAAGGAGTTCCCCATTACGTCGATCCACTGCAAGGAGTTCCCCATTACCTACATCCATTGCAAGGAGTTTCCCATTATTTGCATTCACTGCAAGGAGTTCTTCATTACCTCCATCCACTGCAAGGAGTTGCTATGCGAATCGCCATCACCAAACCGTTGTTCGCCTGGGACTGTCTGGAAGACAGCCCCAGCTTGCAGAGCATTCGCCGCTTCCTGGAGGCCGTGCCCGACGGCAAGCTGCTGGAGTCACTGCGTCGTGCCCGGGGCAAGGGGCGCAACGACTATCCGGTGCACGTGCTGTGGGGAGTGGTGCTGCTGACGCCCCTGCTGCGGCATTCGTCCTTCGAGGGCTGCCTGGGAGAGCTTCGCCGCAACGAGGCGCTGCGGCGGCTGATCGGCATCGAGTCGGAGGAGAAGGTGCCTAACAAATGGAACATTTCGCGGTTTTTAAACCTGTTGGGACAGGAGCCGCACCTGAGCCTGCTGCGCGAGATGTTCGACACGATGATCCGGCGGCTGGGATTGGCGGTGGGTGATCTGGGACGTAACCTGGCCGGCGATGCCACGAGCCTGCACGCCCGACGCGCCAGGGGGGCCGCGGCGGAGGCAGCCGCCGCCGATGGCCTGCCCGACCCGGCCGTAGGGCGCAAGGAGTATTGCGACGAGTCAGGCAACGTGACGCAGGTCATCGAGTGGTTCGGCTACAAGCTGCACTTGCTGGTCGACGCCAAGCACGAGGTGGCCGTGGCCTACACGATCACCGCGCCTACAGCGGACGACGGCCAGACGCTGGCGGTGACGCTGGCCGAGGCACAAGCGAATCTGCCGACCGGACGCATCCGCACGCTGGCCTACGACAAGGCGGCCGACAGCCAGGAGGTTCACGCCACGCTGCACCAGGCCAATATCAAGCCGGTGATCCAGAACCGCTCGTTGTGGAAAGAGCAGACCGAGCAGATGCTTCCCGGTCACGACGGGCGGTCGAACATCGTCTACGACGAGGCGGGCACGGTGTATTGCTACGATCGGGTGAGCAATCCGATGGTGCGACACCGCATGGCCTACATCGGGTACGAGCCGCAGCGGCAGACGATCAAATACCGCTGCCCGGCACGGCACGAAGGCTGGCAGTGCCCCAGCGACCAACAGTGCAACGCAGGCAAGTGCTACGGCAAGACGGTGCGCGTGAAGCAGACGATCGACCTGCGGCGCTTCCCGCCCATCCCGCGGGCTACAAAGCTGTTCGAGCGGCTGTACAAGGGGCGCACGGCCGTGGAGCGGGTCAACGGCCGGTTGAAGGTCTTTTGGGGCGCTGACGACGGGAACATCAGCGGTGCCCGCCGCTTCTTCGCCTTCGTGGGCGTGGTGATGGTGGTGCACGCCGGGTTGGCCACAGTGCTGGCCTCGCTGCCGCGATGTGACGGCACCCTCGGCCAGATGAATCTCAGCCCGATCGCCAAGAAACTACAGACCCTGCTGGCCGGGTGAGACGGCAAAAACCAGCCGCTTTGCTGCCGGCGACGCTGATCGTCTGCGCGCTGGAACCCACCGCTGATGTCTGCGTACGAGGCTGTTGGGCCGAAAGCTTTCCCATCCTTCCCAGCTACCGCACTTGTGTCCCCAAGACGCCCTGCCAACACGCCAACGCCCGATCCCCCCACCGCCAAGCCTCCTGCGCACTTCTACAACGCAACCGCCTCCCGTGCTGGCAATCCGGGAGGGCCCGGGCAAGTCGGTCATTGCTGGCGGGGCTTGCGGCCGGCAATCGTCGGCTGTTGCTTGAGGTGGCCGACGGCGGGCAATTGGGGACGGAAGACGTCGGGGACGCTGGCCAGATTGCGTCCCAATCCGTGCGGCACGTCCCTATGGCAATCCCAGCAACGCAAATCCCCTAGCCTGTGCGAATCCAGGGCTGTTTTCTCCAGCAATTGGCTGTGGCAGCGGCGGCAGTTGTCCTCGACTACCGGAACCGCGCCCGCCGAAAGACGAATCACCTGCGGTTCCCAGCGCATGGTGAATACGGTGGCGTGCCACAGTCCGTCTTTGGCCTTGAAGGCGTAGTGGGCCAGCAGATTCTCATGGGGCGTATGGCAATCGTTGCAGGTAGTGTGCCGCGCGTGACTGCTGTGCTGCCACGTGAGATACTGCGTGGTCATCACGTGGCAGTTTGCGCAGGTTTCCGGGCTGTCGCTCAGATACGAGGCCGCTCTGGATATATGAAACACCAGGCTGCCCATGCCTACGAATACTCCCAGCAGCAAGAAACCGGGTAGTTGCCACGCCTTGGGAAGGAATCGCAACGTCAGCAGCGTTGCCAGCAAATGTCTCATGTTATGGTCTGCCCCGGCTGAGATGAGACGTTCCAGTTACGATAACGCTCCATTGCTGCCTGCCCGGTGTTGATTACCGCCTGCGCGGAATTGGTTTGTCGCTCCGATTTTCTGCGCGACGGCCGCAGCGACGAACTTCGGCATCCACCGCTCGCCGCGATGCTAGCCATCGCGCTGCCGCACACGGCTTTGCATCGGGTTGAGTGAGCATCCGATGGCCGAACAAGCCGCAGCCGGCCATCGAAAAGCCCCCTGTTAGCTTGCAGACCCAACGCATCCAGTCTGCTACATCGGGCAACTCCGAGGCGCTGGCGGAGACCACCGCGGCGCGCCAATTGGCACGTCAAAAAGGGGTTGAACAGCCTGCTGCCAGTTTATCACACCGGCCGAAGTCTGGCAGTGCGTGCAAGCCGAGCGGAACCTGGCAGCGCGACGGCGGTCGGAGGGCAATTTCACCGGGCAGTCCACTGTGCACGCGTGTTGGTTTACTCGAAAAATCCCCCAGTGCACCGGCAGTCGCTCCACGCATCTGGTCGCTACAGGCCGACACGCGCCTGGTGCGTTCGTCCAACAGCGGGCGGAAGTCCACTTTCGCTTTCCGGGGCGGCTATTTAGAATCGGCTTTGCATGGGTTCGACTGGAGACTGCCGAGCGTCTGGCAGACCGCCCAGCAGACCCGACAATGTCATCAAGCAACGGCGGGCGCCGAGCGCTGGGTTTTCCGGCGAAGCGCCCGTTTTGTTACAGCACGGACATATGGATCACATACTCGAAGAGCTACGCTGGCGGGGACTTATCCACCAAACCACCGACGAGGAAAGTCTGGCCCGCTTGCTAAGCGAGAAAATGTGCACCATCTACGTCGGGTTCGATCCTACGTCGGATAGTCTGCACGTGGGCAACCTGGTGGCGCTGATGGTGCTGCGGCGGTTTCAGCGCGCCGGGCACCGGCCGATCGCCGTCGTCGGCGGCGCTACCGGCATGATCGGAGACCCCAGCGGAAAAAGCGAGGAACGCAATCTGCTTTCGCCGGAAGCTATCGCGGCCAATATTGCCGGAATCGAACCGCAGTTGTGCCGCTTCTTGGATTTCCGCTGCGGCGCCAACTCGGCACTGCTGGTGAACAACTACGATTGGATGGGAAAGTTCGGCTATCTGGAGTTTCTGCGCGACGTGGGAAAGCACTTCCCCGTCAACGTCATGCTGACAAAGGAGTCCGTCCGCAACCGACTTCAGCGCGGGGATGCCGGAATAAGCTACACCGAGTTCAGCTACATGCTGCTGCAAGCGTACGATTTCGTGTATCTGTACGACCACTACGACTGCCAGATCCAGGCCGGCGGTAGCGACCAGTGGGGAAACATTACAGCAGGCATCGACCTTGCGCGCCGTCTGCGCGGCGTCCAGCTTTACGGCATAACTTGTCCGCTGTTGACCCGGGCCGATGGCAGCAAAATGGGAAAGACCGAGTCGGGCGCCGTGTGGCTCAGCCCGCGAAAGACCAGCCCGTATCAGTTCTATCAATACTGGATCAACGTTGACGACGCCGACGTAGCGAAATGTTTGAAGTACCTGACCGACCTGGGGCGGAGCGAGATCGAGCAACTGCTGGACGAGCACCGCTGCCATCCCGAGCGCCGCGTGGCCCAGCGACGTCTGGCGGCCGAATTGACCCAACTGGTTCACGGGGCTGAAGGGTTGCAGATCGCCGAGCGTGCTACGCAGATATTCTTTGGCCAGCAGATCGGCCAGTTGACCAGCGAGCAGATAGACGCCATTTTCGCCGACGTTCCCAGCAGCCGGTTGCCGCGCTGCCGGCTGGACGCCCCTGGTCTGCCGGTGATCGACGCGCTGCTGGCCGCCGGACTGGTCAAGAGCAAGAGCGAAGCCCGACGCTTGATCAGCCAAGGCGGCGCGTACGTCAACAATCGCGTGGTCGCCAGTCAGGAGGCAGTACTGGGGCCGGAAGACCTGCTGGCAGGCAGCGCAATAGTGCTGCGTGTGGGCAAAAAGAATTACGCCCTGCTGCGACTGGTATGAGAAAGGACATCGCCGCGTATGAGTCGGCGGGCGCGTCTGATCCTGTGGAGCGTTGGTGGGGGGCTGGCAGTCTTGGTGATCAGCCTGGCGGCGGTCTATCGGGCAGTGCGATACACTCCAGAGTTCTACACCCACGCCTTGGCCACCGACCCGGCGGCCCTGGCGGCAGGCCGGGACCGGATGCTCGACCGGGCAGCCGCCCTGGCCAGCAACATTCAAAAGGGTGGACGCTGGGAGGCAATCTTCACCACCGACGAAATCAACGGCTGGCTGGCGCTGGAACTGCAACGGTCGTATCCCGACGCCTTGCCGGCCGAGTTTCGGGACGTCCGCGTGGCAATCCAGTCGCAGCAGATTATGCTCGCCTGCCGCTATAGTCACTCCAGTGCTGATACTGTTCTGTGGGTAGCCCTGGAACCTTACATCGCCGAACCAAATGTGCTGGCCCTGCGAATACGCAAACTGCGCGCAGGCAGGCTGCCGCTGCCGATGAACCGGGTGCTGAAGGCCCTGTCGCAGGCTGCCGAACATTCCGCGCTGCCGCTCCAGTGGCGCCAGGCCGAAGGCGATCCTGTAGCACTGCTCAGCTTGCCGGTGGAAGGCAATGACCATGCGGCCGCAGTGAACATCGACACCCTGGAACTGCGGCAAGGAGAACTGTACCTGGCCGGCAGCTCGCGACGCCGCGCAGCAAACCGCTGATTCTCCTATTGCGGCCTGCGGCTGCAACCAAACAAAGTGATGAAGGGACGCGCTGTGGTCGCGTCCTGATGGAGGGACGCGCTGTGGTCGCGTCCGTTGTGTTTTCCTCGGTACGCGGCCAATCAGCAACGCCAAATGCGGCCACGACGGAGCGTGGCCCTTGTATGTTTTCAGTATTGCGATCGGCAATGGCTTCAAGCCAATGGAGGGACGCGCTCCGTCGCGTCCGCTATGGCTAGTGAGACGGCCACGACGGAGCGTGGCCCTCCAGATGGTCTTGCAACATTCGCGCGGTGCGCGCACATCGCAAGAGGCTATCGCGTTCAACGTCCGCAACAGCAAAGGGTGACGGGCACCCCGCGCCTGCACAAATTCCGCTTCGACCACCAGCCGAACCGATTCCGCTTCCGCTACGAGCCGAACGGATTGTTGTCCAGCTGCCCGGCCCGTTGCGGTGCAGCCCCCGACTGTGCCGCGCCGCCGGCGGCATCGGCACCGGCTTCGCCCGGCTGGTCGGCCGGCCGGGTTCCTGCGCCGGGCTTGGGTTTCGCCGGCGATTTGAATGGGTCTAGGGCGTCTTTTCCTTGATCTGCGGGCGGCTTGGCGGCCGGCTTTTCAGCGGCAGGTTCCTTGCCCTCGGCGGGTTGATCGTCTTCGCCGGTCCTGCGGGCCTGATTGTGTAGCAGCGGCTCGCCAAGCCCTATCTCGTGCAGCGCCTGCACCAGTCCTGAATCGCTCACCAGGTAGATACGATCGGTCTCCCGGTTAACCAGTTTCACTGCCTGCTTGCCCAACGGCATTCTAGCGATGCGGCCGCCGGACTGTCCGTCGAGAATCAACAGCCGATCCAAGTTATCCACGGCATAGACACGTTTCTGGCTGGCCGAGAGGAATTGCACGGCATCGGCTGCCCACCATAACGGCTGTCCGGATTTGGCGTCCAGACAGCACATTCCCTCTTTGCTCGTCGCCACGTACAGGCGACCGTCGACCAGCACCGGGGCCTGCTGGCAGGCTGCCCCGGTCGGAAACCGCCACAGCGTATTGGCCGACCGCTCGTCGATCGCGTGTACGAATCCATCGCTGGTGACCAGATAAACGATTCCGTAGGCCGTCACACTGGGCGACTTGGCCGGGGCATAAACCGGCTGCGAAGGCAACTGGCCGGAAAGCTTGACGCGGTGCAACACCGACAGGGCATCTTCCGAACGACGGTCCACCTGCGCGATGTACAAGTGCCCGACATCCGTAACCCAAGAGACGTATTCGTCATAAGCCGTCTGCCGCAATACCACCGGCGCCAGATACGGGCGACCGGCCGAGTGGGTCCTCAGCGGTCGCGCCCCATCCTGGCGCAGACGCAGGGTCTCGAGGCGCTGTTGGGCGGCTTGCGCCTTTTCGGCTTCGGCCATTTCAGCCTCTGCCTTTGGCTTGACGAACTCCCTTCCAGCATCGGGCACTGGTTCCAGCCGATGGGCCACGATCAACCCGTCGAGCATCGGCACGTACACTCGCCTGTCGCTGACGGCCGGACCTGCCGAGGGCACGCCCATTGCCGGCACATCCAGCAGCACTTCCCCGTTGTACCGGTTCAACACATACAGCCGCGAACCATTGAGCACCGCTACGAACTCGCGATTGACCCCCACGGGCAACGTGGGATGCGCAGGTTTGCCCACCTGTTGAACCCAAAGAGCCTTGCCAGTAATGGCGTCGATCGCCTGAACCGCCGCCCGATCGTTCTGCACAAACAGCGTTCCCTCGTGGAGCACTGCCCAACAGGCCCGGGAAGTTGCCGTATCGAATTGTGCCTGGGTAAACCAGGCCCGGGTAAGTCCGTGCTGGGCGGCGAGACTTTCGGGTATCAATTGGCCGCGCAACTGCGCGGACGCGTATGCCGGGAAGCCGATCACAAGGCCAATTACCACCAAACGCATCACAAATCGCAACATGCTGGTCCCCTGCCGTGACGTGCCGATAAGATCACTCAGGCCACATCTTCCTATCATACTTAGCCGGCCACGAAAACGCACGCATTTTACCCGGCGTCGTCAACGCCAGCCGGCGCCGAACATCGACCGGCAGGAACGAAAACGCACGCAACTTGCCCGGCCCCAAACAGCCCTTGCGAAGGCTTGGTCATCCGCTGCTGCTTGTTTGTCTTCAAGAAAGCTTACTACACTGCAAAGGGCGGCTATTGCAGCAATTGCTTGCGGCGGGCGATAATTCGGCAAGCGCGGAGCAAGTGCGGCCGGCAATGGCTCGGACGGTGCCGTTCGGTGCCTTGCACGGGAATTGCAGGTCGGGGGGCATCCGTCGAGCTTGCCGCTGCGCGCCAGGCAGTTTTTGGCAGGAGTGAATACGTGTCAGCAAAGACGCTTGACCGAAAGGTCCGAAAGGCCCTGGAGGAAATCCTGGGCTATATCAACTTCTCATCCGGCGCAAGCGACGCCAACTTCCTTCGCAGTCTGAACTACGTGTTTGGCCGGATCGAGTCTTCGCCGCAGCGGACAGAACCAGCCTGGCGCGTGCTGGCACGCCAATTGCGGGACCACTTGGAGATGCTGCGCGAAACGGCCGAGCCGTTCCACCGCAGCCAGCAGGCCGACGCCGTCTTGAAGCTGGTGTTCGATCACTTCCTGCCCGCCTATCGCACACACCACCGCGATCTGCTGTTTCATCAGACCGAAGAGAGCCTGTTCCGCCCGCTGTTCATCGGCCGAGTGATCGAAGCGGCTTTACGACAGGGCAGCCATTGGGATCAGCCGGAGGCGGCAACTGCCGCCATGTTGCGGGAGGTGAACGACTACGTCGGGTATCGTCCGGTGCCGGTGCTGGAATCCGAGCAAAAATGCCAGCCCTACGAACACGAGTGGGTCAGGCCGATTCCGCTTTTCATTCGAGGGGTGGGCGTAGGAGTTGGACGTTATGCCGATCTGGTCCGTCAAGCCTTGGAAGTGCTGGAGCAGACCGACCCGGACATACTCCAACAGGCCTACTTCGAGGTGAATCTGCTCGATGAGTTGGCCATGGACCCGCGAGCTTACGACTTCGAGCATCCGGTATCCAAGCGTCCCAATGATGTGTATGGCGAGTGGGACCCTCGCCAGTTGGACCTTTCCGGGTACAGCCGCCGGTTCGTAGTGCGTCAGGTGATATTGGACGCGATACTGCAACGGGTGGAGAAGCGCGGGCGAGTAGGCTATCAAGAAGCGCTGTTCGAGGGCGGGGCAGTACTGGCCGGCACGATGTTGATGGGCTCCGGCCTCAGTGGAAACCCGCCCGATTGTCACGATTCCACCGTCTCGCTGGCCGCACTGGTGCAAAAGATCGCCGCCTATCGCGATGATTTTTACGACAGGCTGCTGGGGCGTCTTGAGGGACGCCGGCGGCAGCGGCTGGTGGCCGAAGCTGCCCGATTGAAGCAACCCTTCGGCGGCACACGGCAGCACGTCAATCAATACATTGCACGGCTGCGGGCCGAACAGTCACAGCATTTTCACCTGGCCGAGGTATACGCCCGCCTCGGCGCCAGCGAAGAAGCGATGCGCCAGGCCGACAAGGTCCGCACCGCTTCGGCCCGCATGGGCTGCCAGATACTGTGCCGGCTTTCGGCAGGAGGTAAAGCCCTGGCTGACGGCGACCTGCACACAGCCGCGGCCCTCTTGCCCGAGCTGGAAGACCTGCTGCACAGGGCTATTGACTGCGGTGCGATGGCCGACCCCTGGTGCATCCTGGGGTTCGCCGGCCAGTATCCCTTGTTTCGGTCGTCAATAGAAAGCGTCCACGACGACCGGGTGGACAAGTTGATCGCGGTGCTGGATGAGATCTTCAATCTCTACACCTTGTTGCAGAAGGAAGCAGCAGTCCGCGGCGAGGACCTCCTGCAACAACAGGTGGCGAACCGTATGCGCATGCTGGCCCAATGGTGGGACAAGTACGCCACCACCGAGATCAGCGAGGTAGACAGCTTTTCCGGACTGGAAGTGCAACAGTCGGCCGAGCAGGTTGCAGATGCGGTGCGCGCGTGGCGGCAGGCCGGAGCGGCCGCCGGCGATGTGGCTTTCTGGCGGCAACATGCCGTGCGCTTCAGCTCGCAGACAAGCTATGCCCTGGTCGTCGAAACCCTGCTGGAACACGGCGATCTTGTGGCCGCCATGGCTCTGCTGGTCCATTGGGTAAGCCAGGCGGCAACAGGTGGACTGAAGAAGTACGGGTACACCTTATCGACGTTGTGCGAGCAATGGATGACAGACCTGTGGCGCCCAGGCAGCTCCGACAAGGCGAAAGATGCCGAAATGTCTGTCGGCCAGCGCTGGGCTTTGGCTCGGAAGTTCATAGACTACCTGGAAGCCAATGCCGACGTGCTGGCAAAAGTGCCCCGCTTCGCCCTGGCCAATGCCCAGCCCGGCCCAGAGCAGGCCGACCACTACTCCCCCCAGACCGATGATTACGAGACTCCGGTCAGCGCCGCTTACGAGGGAGTTACATACCGCGACGGCGCCGACGACGGTTTCGACGAGGCCGTGTTCGAAGCCGCCGGAGACGCCGTAGGGCTGGAAATGGTGCACGAAGCGGAACGGATCGTCGAGCACCTGGAGTTCCTGGTAATGCTGGCCGAGTTGCGGCACGCAGCAGCCATGGCGTCTTTCCGACCCGAACTGGCCGATCCACAGCGCGAAGAGGTCATTGCCGACTGGGCGCGGCAAACCGAACAGCAGTACCGCCAGTTGCTGGAACTGGTCATGGCGATCGCCAACTATCGTATTCCCAGACCGCGCGGCACTTTCGAATCGCTGATGGAATACGACCGCCGCCGATCGATCAAAGACACGCTGCTGGAGCAAGTCGTCCAGGCTTGCGTGGAATTGGCGGATACGCTCCGGATGCTTCGGGCCAGCATCTCGCAAACGCCCAGCCTGGCCGGCCTCAGCAGTTGGGAAGAACCGCTGGGGCGCGTACTACGGGGCATACTCCAACGAGATGTGGACGCTATTAGGCGGTGCTGGGATGAACTGCTGATGAGCATTCGCAAGCATCCGTTCCAATACCTTTCCTTGTGGAAGGGCGGAAATCCGCTCCAGGTGGTTGCTACCCAGGGGTTGATCCGCGCGATGCGGCGCCTGTTGGCATATCTGCCCCGGCTGGGCCTGCTGCGGCACACGTTGCATCTGCTGGAAACCATCGAGGAGATGGAAATCGAGAACCCGATCGGCCCCGGCGCTATCACCGAGTTCGACCAGGTTTTCGAGGAAGCCTGTAGAGCTTTGGTGCGGTGCGTGGCTGTCTCCGCGGAGAGTTGGACCAGTTTGCTCGGGCGACGCCAGGACAACCAGTTGGTGGCGGTGCTAGACAATCTGTTGGAGTTGCTGCACTACAGATGGTCGTTCCATTGCAGCAACGTAAGATTGTCGGTGTTGGAAACGGTCGTCGATCAACGTCGCTGGCGGACGCTGGGTCGGTTCATCAAGACCTACGGCGGCGATTTGTTCACGCAACAGTTCATGCAGCTTGCGCACCTGCGCGCCATCCTCCACCAGGGTGTGGACTCCTGGTTGCAAACGCTCGCGCAAGATCCGGAAGCCGCAGAGAACATCCGCCTGCTGCGCGACCTGAACGAGGGACGCATCTCTCGCCGACAAGCTGCCAGGTGGCTGACGCTGATCCTGGAAGCGATAGCCGAAAACTATCTTGAATACGCCGATTACAACAGCACCACCACGCAGTCTGACCGCGGGGAAATGCTGTACACGTTGCTAGACTTTCTCCGTCTGGCGGTAGCATATCGCCGTATGGAGTGGCACTTGCGCCCCGTGATTGTCGCTCACGAAGTGCTGCTCCGCTGCGGGTGCGATCGGGCGGCCGAAACACTGTACCAGGCTGTGGCGGAACGCTCGGCCCCAATGGCCGACATGCTGCTGGAACAGTACCACATCCTGGAACAAATGCACGCTATGCATCTGCGCAGCGTAGCAGACCGGGTCGAACAGCGCTTCTTGCGGCCGCTGGAGATCAACCAGTTGCGGGCTTTGGTGCACGGAGCGGCCGAGGAATTTCGCGAAGACAAACCCGGTGAAAAGTTCGCCCGACTGCAAGCCCACATCGCCCCGCTGTTGGAAGCAGTCTCGGGAAGCGGGTACGAATTGCCCTCGTGGTTGGAAGCCTTGCGCGAGGAAGCCGCACGCTGCCAGGAAGAATTCGCCGACCAGCGATCCGATGAACCAAACGTGCTCGACCCGCTGCTGGAACTGCCCCAGACTCGGCTTAGCTTGGCGCAAATACGAAAGGAGCTTCGGGCGGCTTGGCCGCCGTATTACAACGGCGGCCGCAAGGCTTGAGCCTTTCGTGCTATAGGGTTTGCGTGCTGCGCGCATGTTGCAGCGCGATCTGTAGGGCCACGCTCTGTCGTGGCCGCCTACTGTGGCCTGAGTGGAGGGCCACGCTCCGTCGTGGCCGTATTCGGCGCTGGTGACACAACGGCCATCGACCAAAAGCGCAACGGACGCGACGGAGCGCGTCCCTCCAACACTGCGCGCCCAGTGCCGGCGGACGCGACCACAGCGCGTCGCTGCCATTTGGTTGCCGCCGAAGCCCGGCTCAGGCCGCTCGTCGACTTTCTGCTACACGCAGCCTACGCAGACCGCGAGCAGCGCGTCGCCTGGCGCGCTACCACTTTTGCAAACGTCGGTTGATCCCTTTTTGCTCGCGTCGGTTGAGCGGGCGGCTGCCGCGCCGTCTCAGCTTGCCAGCGCTTTTTCGGCCGCGTCGCGAATGTACTTTTCGGTCGGGTCGGTGCGCGTTTTGCGCAAGTGCTGATAGATTCGGCTCGCTTCAGCCTTTTTGCCCGCCCCGGCCAGCTTTTCGGCCAGCACCATGCAGTGCTTGGTCTGCTGGATGCGCTCCCAGCCGGAAGATTTGTCCGCAGCGGCGAGCAGCAAATCTACCGCCGTGGGGTCGCCCAGCTTGGCCAGCCCAGCGCCGCCTGCAATGCGCACTTCGCGGTCCGCATCGCCGAGGGCCTCGCGGAACGCGGCGGCGGCTACCGGCTCGGCCAGCGCCGCCAGGCCGTGAATCACGTCCAGCCGGCAGCGTCCCTTGGAGCCAGGCCACGCCTTGAGGAACTGCTCGGTGGCCCCTTTGCGGATGGCCACCAAAGCCATCGAAGCCCAGTCGCTAAGCTGCTGGTCGGCAAGCAGTTTGCCCAGCGCGGGAACCGCTTCTTCCCCACCGGCCCACTGGAGGCACTGGCACAAGTAACTGCGGATGTACGCGGAACGATTGCTGCTTAGCTCCTGGGCGAGCACCTCGCAGAACTCTCGGCGCAACTTTTCGTTCCTGGTGATCAAGGTGTAGTTGATTACGCAGTGCAAGGCGTAGTGGGGCTTAACATCTTCCCGGCTGCCAGGCTCGCCCAGCATGTCGATAAGCCCCAGAATGTACTCCTTGCCCCCCTTGGCGATCTC
>Ga0209809_1002151_pt1 | contig 14470 bp, 16 predicted proteins | sample YNPMSTMetaG_FD_186172 | JGI IMG/M metagenome (GOLD analysis project Ga0209809, IMG submission 186172) | Anoxygenic and chlorotrophic microbial mat microbial communities from Yellowstone National Park, USA - YNP MS-T MetaG (SPAdes) (version 2) ... | reverse complement strand
CCGACCCCATCCCGAACTCGGACGTGAAACGCATCAGCGGCGAACCTACTTGAGGGGTGACCCTCCGGTAACCTAGCTCGGTGCCAGGCTCATCTCTCCACACCAACCCCCCAATACAAGGGGGGTTAATTTTCATCTGGGGGTAAAACTTACGGGAAGTTTCTCCCTTGAGCTCGCCGTAAGAGTTCTGTGCGTTCCAGATGGTTGAAGATGTGCGTGATCAGCTCTGGACCGACGATGGGTTTACCAACGAAGTCATCCTCTCCCGCTTGAAAGACTTGTTCGAGTGTGTGAGGGTCTGGGTGGGCGATTAGGAAGAGTATCGGGATCTTGCTCCAATCTCGGTCGTTTAATTCCGACATTATTTGATTAAGCTGCTCCCAAAAGTCTTTTGGGATCGAGAGGGAGTACAGGTCAAGTCTCCAGGGATCCAGTGGTTCTCTCAGCGCAAGGACGAATGACTTGTTGTCATCCACAACTAAAATCCTTTTTCTCTCGAGGTTTGAGGCTTCATTTTTGGCATAATCTAGTTGCTCGTTGAGAATCTTAAAGATAGCATCTGGGTCAATAGGCTTTTGCAAGAGCATGCGCTTGAGATCAGCATCTTTCGTTAGCAAAATGAGGAGAGGCAGATTTCGATTCCACCGAGATGGTGCTGGTTCGATCAATGTCCGGCCCAAGTATCTGGGCTTGGGCCGTCGACGGGGGCAAGAACCGAACCTTGGCTTAGCCAGTTTTTAAGGCAATAGGTAGCCCGGCAGTCGTCCTCGTTGTAGATGAGCGACTGCTCCAAATAGCGGCGATCTCGTGTTTCCAGCCACTGGCTGTACCAGTAGATGGAGTGGGCTCCACTGCCCTCGGGTAGTCGCCACTTAAACCCCAGCCAGCGAGCGATGTTTTTCAGGGAGTAGCTCTCGATGGGTAGCACTACCGAGCGCTGAACCCAGCTGTGCAAATCTACAAAGCGCTTCAGCAGTTGCCGCACCTCTCGGGGATCCGTTTGGTGCTGCTCCCCCAGTCGCCGACAAGTCTGTACTTCAAAGCTGTGAAAATGATAGATGGGGGCCTCAGGGTAGCGTTGAACTAGCTGTAGGAATTGTTGCCAGGCTTGCCCTTCCTCTCGCGGCTCAGCAGCTAGGCAACTGTAGTAGTTGACAACCTTGTTCTCCTCTGCTTGTTCTACCACGAGCAAGCCCAGTAGGTAAGCGACGTTGTGGCGGGGATCCGCCTCGATATCGAAGTACAGCTCCACGGGCGCTGTCGGCAGAGCCTGAGGCGGGGATTGCAGCCAGAGGGGCTTGCGGCTGAGGGTGGCACGGGCTTGAAGCTGCAGTTGCAGGGCCACGCCGGCTCCCAGCTTGGGGATAGCCTGGAGCATCTCCAGGCGAGCGTTAGCTAAAGCCTCAATCGAATGGATCCCTGCCTCCTGCAAAAGGGGATAGCGGGATCCGGTTACGCCCGGCAGCAGGCTGAGGGGCTGGGCGACGGCATTCAACTGCCGACAGTGCTCCCGCCAGTGACAAAGATGACAGCGGCTGCGGGCCATAAACACCTGCGGCGGCTCCGCCTGCTCAAGGGAGTGCAGATAATCTTGCAGCAAGCGACGCACCTGGGTGCGGCGTCGGCTGAGGTGAACAAGGTGCCACTTCCCGTCTTTTAAGATCAAGAAGCCGCATTTGGGTACCTGACCCTGCAGGGATCCAAGCAACTCGGCCTGCAACGCCAACAACAACTCGTACTCCGGCTTGGGGCGCTTGCCAATGCGAATGTGAACCGGTAGGTAGGAGAGCTGGCCCTTGCCGATACTGGAGGGATCCCGAATCAAGAGATCCAGTGAGCTGCTTACCCAAACGGAACGAAACTCTGGAATAGCCTCAGGCGGCAGCGCAAGGCTGGAGGATGTCTTGTCGGTGGAGTTGTCTTCGGTGAGCTCCACCTCTGTCTCAAGGGAGGGGGCGAGGGCAACTTCAGAGTCGGTAGGCTCCGCCTCTGCCGCTCCCTCCGGATCCACTTCCCAAAACAGCTTTGCGACGACTTGGCCGCCGTAGATCCGCTCCGCCCCTGCTGCCATAGCTGCTAAGAGAGCTTCATTGCCCGGCGCCACCTCTTCTCCCGGAAATCGCTCCAGCACAGCAGCTTGCAGGGCTTGACGATCCCGACGCCATTGCTCCAGCAGGCTTTCCGGCGGCAGCTTGGCTTCTTGAGGCCCAAAGCGATCTAGGTAGGGCAGGCGCCGACAGCGAAAAAAGGCCAGCAACTCTTCTGCGTCAACAGAACCCTGCTGGAACTCCAACGGCGGACAACCTCAGCTCTGCTGCCATTTTGGCACGCCTTTTGGGGATCCCTTACGACCTGGGATCTTGAGCTGACAAAAGGTGAGGGATATTGACAGCTTCAGCCAAAGTCAGTACCGCCCCTACCAGGCGATCGAGGCGGAAATCAATTTGGTCAAATCGGTCTCTGTTTTGCATCTGGCTATTGCTGCGTTTTGTTGGCTGGGGAAAAGCTGGGGCTTGACCCCACCTTGCCTCTTCATTGTTGCTCAGCAGCTAGGCCAATGCCTGAGCTGTTCTGCGCAATTTGCTGGGCTAGGTGTGGTTTTGTCAATACTGGGTCTCGTTCACCATTTTCAATGCTGACGGGAAAACGATGATGAGCGAGATCACAGCCCTAGAGAAGTTGAAAAAGCAAAAGGAGACCGCCCAAGGGCTCCCCGCCAGAAACCTGTTTTGGGGGGCTGCCCTGGCGTATGCTAAAGGAGAAAGATTTCTTTACACCCGCAGATGGAGCCGACTGTAAGCGCTCTTTCGATGGCCCCGGCCCTGTCCCAGACCCAGCCGGCGGCAGTGGAAATGCAGGGGGTGTGGAAGCGTTTTGGGCAGCAGGTGGCGGTTCAGGACTTGAGCCTGCGGATCCCGCAGGGGGAGGTGTTTGCCCTGCTAGGGCCCAACGGCGCCGGCAAATCCACCACCATCCGCATGCTCACCAGCCTGACCCGCCCCAGCCAGGGATCCATCCGCGTAGGGGGGTATGATGTGGTGCGGGATCCCTTGGCGGTGCGGCGGCAGATCGGCGTGGTGTTGCAGCTCATCACCCTGGAAGCAGAGCTGACGGTTTGGGAAAACCTGGAGTTCCATGGGCGCATGCACCACATCCCCAACCCGGAGCGGCAGCAGCGCATCGACGAGTGGCTGGAGTACGTGAAGCTGGCCGACCGGCGGCACGACAAAGTGAAGACCCTCTCCGGCGGCATGAAGCGGCGCCTCCAGGTGGCCAGGGCGCTGTTGCACCGGCCTCAAATTTTGTTTTTGGACGAGCCAACCGTTGGGTTGGATCCCCAGGCGCGGCGGCTGCTGTGGGAGATCCTGCGGGATCTGAACCGGCAGGGGATGACCTTGCTGATTACCACCCACTACATGGAAGAGGCCGAGGAGCTGTGTGACCGCATCGGCATCATGGACGGCGGGAAGCTAATCGAGCTGGGCAGCACCGACCAGTTGCGGGCCAAGTACGGAGAAGCCCTGCTGGTGCGCTCCCGCCCTGGCCAGGAGGTGAGCTACACCTTTTTCCCCAGCTTGGCGGAGGCCCAGCGGCAGTTGGAAGCGGAACCCGACAAAACCGGCCTGATGGTGCGCCCTGCCAACTTAGAAGATATTTTTGTACGCTTGACGGGCCGTCGCCTGGATTAGCGCGCCCTCAGCCTCAACCTCTCTCCTTCGGAAAGAGGGAGGTTACGGTTTTTCCTCTCCCCATCCCTCCTTTGGAGTGGGGGGCTCGAACTTGTAGCCAACTCCGCGCACGGTGCGGATCAGCTCCGGTTGGCTGGTATCGGTTTCCAGCTTCTTGCGAATTTGGCCGATGTGGACATCGACCACCCGTTCATCTCCCTCGTGGTTAAAATCCCACACCTCTTGAATCAGCTCAGACCGTCGCCACACCCGTCCTGGGTGTCGAGCCATGGCGTAGAGCAAATCAAACTCTAGAGCGGTCAGGTTAATCGGGCGACGGTCACGGATAACTTCTCGGGTGGTCGGGTCGATCACCAAGGAGGGAAAAGTCAAAACCGGCGCGCTGCCTGTTTCCGTTCTCGTCCGCCCTCGGCGCAGGATAGCCTGTACCCGCGCCTGTAACTCCGGCAGGCTGAAGGGTTTGGTCAGGTAGTCATCTGCGCCTAGCTGAAATCCTTGCAGCTTGTCGGCAGGATTCACTCGGCTGGTTAACATCAACACATACACGCCGGTCTCTTTTTGCATCTGCTGGCAAAGGTCGTAGCCGCTCACATCCGGCAAATTCAGATCCAAAATCACCAAGCCTGGCTGAAAAGCGCGCAACTGCTGGAGGCCCTCGGCCCCCGTCGTCGCTACCTCGACTGAGTACCCCTGCCGCTGCAAATACCGCTTGAGCAGCGCGCAAATGCTGGGATCGTCATCGATGATGAGGATGCGTAACATGGCAGCTTGACGCTCTCACAGTCAGCACGAGGCAGAGTTGTAGAAAAGCCCTGCCCGCAGGGCAAACGCATTTTGCGCCTGGGCAGGAGAGGGCAGCCCATCCAGACTACAACAGATAGCTTCAGGTTTTTACATTACCCATTGGATTGCACCAGGAGCTTGGCCTTTCTGGAACCCTCTTTCTCTGGGTAAATCAAGGGAGGCTAACCCAAGAATCTCAGGCATTATTCATTCTACTGGGTTGTCCGGAGGAAAGGGAAAGGGTAAGGTAAAAGGGATTCGCGCAGCAGCTTCTTGCCCGCAGAGAGAAGCCCATTCAAAAACCTCGCCACTTCTGTACTTGCAGGCCAAACCTTAAAGTTGCACGCCGGTTTATCCCAGAAGCCTATGTACAATCCCAACGAAGTCTTTCGCAAAGATATCCAGTTGGCCCTCTTCACCTGGGGGATCCTGGAGCTGGCCTGTTTTGTCATCATGCCGTTTACCCGGGCCTACGAGTATGCGCAGGTAGCGGATTGGCTGTGGCCTTCGCTGGTTTTGGGACCGGTGGGGGCGGTGGTGGTGGCCTTTTGCTCAAAGCTCACAGTAGCTGCTAATTACATCCCCGACCCGAAAAAGAAAAGGGCCCAGCGACAAATTGCCCAGGTCATCAGTTTCTTCGGCTTCCTGGGCTTGGCCTTGCCCTTGCTCCTGGCCGGGTGGACATTTGGCCACGAGGTTCTCACCACCGACTGGGAGAATATGTTCACTAAGTAGAAACTAAACTTGCTACTGATTTGCTCCAGACAGCGTTGCCCCTGGGTAGGTGGCTTCCCAAGGCAGTACACAGAGGCGAAACTAGAAGTACCAGAGATGCTCTGGTACTTGCAAGCGTTGGCAAAGCCCTTTGCTTTCGTCTCCGGCTTTTGGGAGCTGAGTTTTGGATGGCTAACTACCCAATGCGAGGCCGTTCTTCTCCTGCTGCCAGCGGTTTTCCCTTCGGCACCTTAATGGCACTGAGCCTCTCGGTTGGGGTCTTGGCTGCTCTGGGTTGGCAGGCGTGGCGGTTCATTGCCCCCCTGCTGGCTCCTCCTGCGGCGCCTCAGTTTCCTCGCGCGGTGCGTGTGGATCCCTTACCCAGCCCGACAAGTTTGCCTTCCTCCCCCTCTGTTCGCGTCAGTGGGACGGAGTCCTTGCCGGCGGCGGGCACCATCGACCCTGAGGCCTTTCCCCCCGGCAGCCGCGGGCGGGTAATCGAGCCCATAGGTCTAGCCATTCGCAGCCAGCCTTCTGCTGACGGAGCCTACCAAGGGGGAATTGTGGCGGGGGAAACGGTGACGGTGCTGGAGTACAGCGCTGATGGCCGCTGGCAGCGGGTGCGGCGGGAGCTAAACGGCCAGGAAGGCTGGGTGCGGGCCGGCAATTTGGGCCCCGTGGAGGGTGGGGCAGCGGTTGCTTCAGCCACAACTGCTGCAACGCCTGCGGTCGAATCCACACCAGAGTCCACTCCTTTGCCGACTCGGCCCCCCGCAGCAACAAGCATTGCCCCAGGTGCGCAGGGGCGGGTGATCGAGCCGATTGGCCTGGCGCTACGGGCCACTCCCGACCGGGAAGGGGCTTACATTGGTGGCCTGCCCATGAATGAGGTGGTGACGGTGTTGGAGTACAGCGCCGATGGCCGCTGGCAGCGCATCCGGCGCCAGAACGGGCAGGAAGGTTGGGTGCGGGCCGGCAACCTGGCGCAAGAGTAGCAAGATGCCCCGGTGGGGGATTGTAGGTTGGCGAGAGCTTGTGGTTGGCTGGGACAGTACCGCCAGCCGCTGTCGGGAGGGGCAGGCGCGCTAGCGGGAGGGAGTTCTTACACTGGTGGCAGCACCTGATGTCTTGGTTTCAGTGGTCATTGCTGCGACCCCTGGCCAAAGGGATGGTTCTGGTGGCCCTGGGTCTGGGAGCCGGCATGACGGCTTGTCGCCCGCCTGTCGAGCCGGGGCCAGCCAGGGATGGGCAGGCGATCTCTGCCTCGGCTACGGGCACGCTGGAGCTGTGGGCCAACGGCGAAGCGTTCCTGCGGGAGGGGCTGGTCTCCAAAGAGGGCTGGGCGTTGCAGTTTGAGCATGTGTACGTGACGCTGGCGGACATTACGGCCTACCAGACGGATCCCCCTTTTGATCCGCAAGGGGAAGGCGAGCTCCAGGCCAAGGCCTTGGTCAGCCTGACAGGGCCTCTTACGGTGGATTTGGTGCCGGAGCGAGCCCTGCTGGGATCCCTGGAAGCCCCCCCTGGGCACTACAACGCCCTGGCCTGGCGCCTAGTGCCGGCAGCGGAGGGGCCAGCAAAGGGCTACTCCCTCTGGATCGAGGGCAGAGCTCGACCGGCAGAAGGGGAGGGAGAGGCGATCCCCTTTGTGCTCAAGTTCAGCCCCGAGCTGGCTTTTGTCTGCGGCGAGTACGTGGGGGAGACGCGCAAGGGCTTTGTCCGGGCAGGCCAGGTGGCGGATCTGGAGGCGACTTTCCACTTCGACCACCTGTTTGGGAATGGCAGCCTGCCTCCCAAGGACGACCTCAACTCAGCGGCGCTGGGGTTTGCCTCCCTTGTGAAGTTGGACCCAGTTGACCCAGTCTCCCTCGAGCAAGGGCTAAAGGCGGGATCCCAGCCGCTGGAGGTGGACTGGGGCAGCCTGCAGGAGGGATCCGCTAGGGCCCAGGCCGTCTTGCAGAGCCTGCAGAGCTTGGGGCACGTGGGAGAGGGCCACTGCCGCGCCTCCTCTGGCGGCCTCGGCGGGACGGGATCCTTGCCTTAGGTTTTAGGCCTGGGTGGCTTTTGAGATCGAAGGGTGTCCTCTGTCTTTTGCTGACCGATGAACTCAGTCTGGCCAAAGCGCATCCCTTTTTCCCCTTCCTGGCAACTGAGCTGGTTGGCCTTGGGCCTGCTCCTATCTCCGCCGGCTTGGGGCCATGGGGTGGAGGCCTCTTGGCGGGCTGTTCCCACCTTTGAGATCCAGGCCCGCTACGATTCCGGCGAGCCGATGCGTTTTGCCCGAGTTACGGTGTTTGCGCCCACCAATCCCACTCTCCCCTGGCAGGAGGGAGAGACAGACGGAGAGGGCCGGTTTTGGCTGCAGCCGGATCCTGAGCTTAAGGGACTGTGGCAGGTGCGCATTCGCCAGGCCGGCCACGGCGGGGTGGTGAACGTGCCGGTGGGCGAGGAGGGTATGCAGGCAGAAGGGATCCCCAGCCCCTCCTCCCCTGGCTTTGGCCCCCTGCAGCGGGGGGTTATGGCTGCCTGTGTTATCTGGGGCTGTTTGGGCACGGCCCTGTTTTTTTCCCGGCCCCGCCCCTTCCAAGGCCCAGAACTCCCCGACTCCCCAGTGGATGCTGCCGCTTTGAGCCAAGACTAGCCATGCACATCAGCGAGGGCCTTTTGCCAGCACCGCTTTGGCTGGGGGGTTATGGCATCACTGCCCTGCTTACGGGTTGGAGCCTACACCTCCTCCAGCGGTTGGAAAAGGATCCCCGCCGCCAGCTCCCCAAGGCAGCGCTGCTCACGGCGGCCTTTTTTGTCGCCTCCTCCCTTCACCTGCCTTTTCCCCCGGCCAGCCTGCACCTGCTGCTCAATGGGCTGATGGGCGTGATGCTGGGGGCCTTGGCCTACCCGGCAATTGTGGTGGGCCTGTTTTTTCAGGCGGTGGCTTTTGGGCATGGGGGGTTGACCACCCTGGGGATCAACGCCGCCATTATGGGGATCCCGGCGCTTCTGGCAGGAGGGATCTTCCGGGCAAGCCGGCGCTGGTTGGGCACGGGCTGGGCCGCTTTTTGGGCGGGAGCGGTGGGGGTGGTGCTGGCGGCGCTGCTGTTTTACGGCGTGGTGCTGGCGGCGCTGCGCAGGGAGGGGATCCCTTCCACCTCGGCAGAGCACCTGGCTCTGACCAGTTTGGTAGCTGCCCACCTGCCGCTGGCGGTGGTGGAGGGGCTGTTTACCCGTTGGGTGGTGGGGTTTTTGCAGCGGGTGCAGCCGGAGCTGCTGGGAGAAGATGCCCAAAGATAGGGCTGAGGCTGTTCATCCCTGTCGTCGGGCCATGCCGGTTAGGGAGAGGATGCTTTCTTCACAAGCTCCCCTGCCGCCGCCCCCTTCTTGGCTGCACCGCTGGCGGCCCCTGCCCAAGCTGGTTGGCCTGCTGGCACTGATGGCGGCCTTTGCCCAGGTGCAGCGCCTGGCCTTGCTACCCCTGGTCTGGGCGGTGGTGGCTTTTCTCTGGGGGCTCTCCGGATTGCCTCTGCGCCGAGGGCTCAGACGCCTGGCCGCTCCCGGCGTTCTGTTGATAGCCTTTGTCCTCTTCCTGCCCTTTGCCGTTGGGGACACCCTCCTCTGGCGCTGGGGATCCCTGGCTTTGCGCTGGGAGGGGCTGGAGAGGGCCCTCTGCCTTGGCGGGCGCAGCCTGGCGCTTTTAGCGCTGGCGACGCTGCTGTTGGAGACCACTCCCCTACCGGCCCTGTTGGCAGCTTTGCGGGCGCTGGGGATCCCCGACCTCCTCCTGGAACTGGCCTGGCTAACCCAGCGCTATTTGCAGGAAGTGGGCAGCCAGTGGCAGCGGATGCAGCGGGCCGCGCGGCTGAGGGGCTGGCGACCGCGGGGATCCCTGTGGCAGCCTGGGCCAACTTGGCGGCAAGACCTGCCCTTTCTGGCTGCTGCCGTGGGCACTTTGTTGGTTCGCAGCTACGAACGTTCGCAGCGAGTTTACCAGGCGCTGCGCCTGCGGGGCTACGGGCGGGCGCCCTTGGTGCCGCCAGCGGCTGGCGGGGATCCCTGCAGTTGGGCGGCCACCGGGCTGGCGCTGGCAGTGGCTGTTGGCTTGGTTTTGGTTAACTTTGGGGGCTATCCCGATTGAGCGGGTTGGCAGCGAGTTAGACAAGATAGACGCTTCTCTTCCCCGCCTTTAAAAGCAAAACCCAACTAGAACTAGAATAAGAAGGCTTTAATCTTCTCAGCTCTTGTCGCCATTTGCGCGTCCTCTCCTGGGGCTATGAACTGGTTAGAAACCGCTTTGTCTACCTCTTCCCTCAAGGAAGCGCCGGCTGTTGCCGTTGTGCACCTGGGCTGTGAGAAAAACCGGGTGGACACCGAGCACATGCTGGGCCTGCTGGCCCAGGCAGGCTACCGGGTGGAGGGCGACGAAGACAGCGCCGACTACGTCATCGTCAACACCTGCAGCTTCATCGAAGCGGCGCGGCGGGAGTCGGTCAGCACCCTGATGGAGCTGGCGGTGCAGGGCAAGAAGATCATCATCGCTGGTTGCCTGGCGCAGCACTTCCAAGAGGAGCTGCTGCGGGAGATCCCCGAGGCGGTGGCCATCGTCGGCACCGGCGACTACCACCAGATTGTCCAGGTTATCCAGCGGGCAGAGCGGGGAGAGCGGGTTAACGCCGTTACCTCGAGCTTAGATTACATTGCCGACGAGACCGTCCCCCGCTATCGCACCACCCATGCCCCGGTGGCCTACCTGCGGGTGGCGGAAGGGTGTGATTACCGCTGCTCCTTCTGCATCATCCCCCACCTGCGGGGAAAGCAACGCTCCCGCCCCATCGAGTCCATTCTGCGGGAAGCAGAACAACTGGCTGCAGAAGGGGTGCAGGAGCTAATCCTCATTTCCCAGATCACCACCAACTACGGGCTCGACCTCTACGGGGAGCCGCGGCTGGCCGAGCTTATCCGCGCTCTGGGCCAGATCCCCATCCCCTGGATCCGCATGCTCTATGCCTACCCCACGGGCATTACGCCGGCGGTGGTGGAGGCCATTCAGGAGACGCCCAATTTCTTGCTCTATCTGGATCTGCCGCTGCAGCACAGCCACCCAGCGATCCTCAAGGCCATGAACCGCCCCTGGCAGGGCCAGGTTAACGACCGGCTCATCGAACGGCTGCGCCAGGCCCTGCCCAAGGCTGTCCTGCGCACCAGCTTTATCGTCGGCTTTCCCGGCGAGACGGAGGAGCACTTCCAGCATCTTTTGGAGTTTGTCCAGCGCCACCAATTTGACCATGTGGGGGTGTTCACCTTTTCCCCGGAAGAGGGCACGCCCGCCTACCATCTGCCCCAGCAGGTGCCGGAGCCCCTCAAGGAAGAGCGCCGCGCCCGCCTAATGCAACTGCAGCAAGGGATCGCCTTCCGCCGCAACCGCGAGCAGGTGGGGCAGGTGGTGCCTGTGCTTTTGGAGCAGGAAAACCCCCGCACCGGCGAGTGGATTGGCCGTTCCCCCCGCTTTGCCCCTGAGGTGGACGGGGTGGTGTATGTGCGCGGGCCGGGATCCCTGGGATCCCTGGTGCCGGTGCAGATTACGCGGGCCGAGCCCTACGATCTCTTTGGCCAGGTGGTGGAGGCGCCAGCAGGCTTTAGCTGGAGCGGACGGTAGAATAATTCGGTTGAACTTCGGAAAGGCGAGATGGCCAGTGCAGATGAGCTGAAACAGGCGGCAGCCCAAGCGGCGGCCCAAAAGGTGCAGTCGGGCATGGTGGTGGGGCTGGGCACGGGATCCACAGCCGCCTTTGCTGTGGGCGCCCTAGCCCAGCGAATGCAAAAGGAGGGGCTGCAGTTCATTGGGGTGCCCACTTCCGAGCGCACGGCAGAACAGGCCCGCTCTCTAGGGATCCCGCTGGCCACGCTGGAGGAGCAGCCGCGCCTAGATCTTGCCATCGATGGAGCCGACGAAATCGAAGTGGGATCCCTCAACCTCATCAAGGGGGCAGGGGGAGCTCTGCTGCGGGAGAAACTGGTGGAGGCCAGCGCCGCCGAGCTAATCATCATTGCCGACGCCTCCAAGAAGGTGGCGCAGCTAGGCACGCGCTTCCCAGTGCCGGTGGAGGTGGTGCGCTTTGGCTGGAAGACCACCCTGGCGCGGGTGGAGGCCCTGGGCTGTCAGGCAGAGCTGCGGCGCACGGCCGACGGAGATCCCTACCTCACCGACGAGCAGCACTACATCCTCGACTGCCAGTTTGGCCCCATTGCCGATCCAGCCAAGCTAGCTGAGCAACTCAAAGCAACGGTGGGGGTAGTGGAGCACGGCCTGTTTATCGGCATGGCCACGGAGGCCATTATCGCTGGCCCTGAAGGGATCGAGACGCTGCGGCGGCCGTAGGGGCCAGTTCGGCTGCCAGCAGGATTGCCTGCTTGAGGCTCTCGGCGCGGGCCACCCCCTGTCCAGCTATGTCAAAGGCAGTGCCGTGGTCGGGGGAGGTGCGAATAAAGGGCAGCCCCAGGGTTAGGTTGACGGCTCGGTCAAACGCCAGCAGCTTCACGGGGATCAGGCCTTGGTCGTGGTAGAGAGCCAGGTAGGCATCGGCCACAGCAGGAGCTCCTTGACCATACCAGGCCTGGGCGGGCGCTAGCCACATGGTATCGGGGGGAAGCGGCCCCCAGATTTTGGCGTGGGGATAGGTTCTTAGCAGCTCCGCCAGCCACGTTTTCTCTTCCTGCCCAAGCTGCCCCTGCTCGCCAGCATGGGGGTTAAGGCCAGCCACAGCAATCACCGGATTGACAATCCCAAAGAGCTTACGCAGGGATCCAACCAGCAAGTCCAACTTCGCGCGCACCAGCTCCGGGGTAAGGGTGAGGGGCACCTGGCTCAGGGGGATGTGGGTGGTGGCCAGCAAAACCCGGATCTGCCAGCCGCTGTGGGGAGAACGGGCCACAAACAGCATGCCGTAGCGCTCGCTCCCGCTGAGCTGGGCCAGAACTTCTGTTTGGCCAGGGAAGGGGTAGCCCGCCTGGTGCCAGAGGTATTTGGCAATGGGAGCGGTCACGATCCCCTGGAACTGGCCCCGCAGCGCTTCTTCAATAGCTGTTTTCAGGTAGGCAAAGCTGGCCGCCCCGCTTGCGACATCCCCCCGGCCCACGCGCGACGGCTCTAGGTAGAAGCCGCTGCCGCCCTCCAGCACCGGGATCCCTGCCGGGTCGGCCAGGTCGGTTGCCCCTCGCTGGCGCAGAAGGCAGTAGGTAGCTTCCAAAACCTGCCGCTCGCCCACCACCGTTATCTGGGCGCAGGCCTGCACCTGGGGATCCGCCAGCGCCTTGAGCACAATCTCTGGCCCAATCCCCGCCGGATCTCCCAATGTCAGGGCTAGCTTCGGCAGCAGCAAGCTCATTTTCTATTTCTAGTCCAATTTCTAGGGATCCCCCCGAAGGGGGAACCTCTTCAGTAACTGGACCTTTTATGCCGACTACGCTGAACGTTTCCAATTTCTAGGGATCCCCCCGAAGGGGAAACGACGGATTAATTTTCGTCTATCGCAACTTAGGTAAATAGTTTCCAATTTCTAGGGATCCCCCCGAAGGGGGAACTGCTCAGCTCTTTAGGACTCTTTTAACAGAAACCTATGTTTCCAATTTCTAGGGATCCCCCCGAAGGGGGAACATTTTGTTGAACGACGACTACACGATTACTTCTGAAGAAGTTTCCAATTTCTAGGGATCCCCCCGAAGGGGGAACTTGGCTACCTCAGTTAGATGGGGTAGTCATGGTCATGTTTCCAATTTCTAGGGATCCCCCCGAAGGGGGAACTTTCTACTCCCAGAAGGGAGGTCTATTATGATGATCAAGTTTCCAATTTCTAGGGATCCCCCCGAAGGGGGAACTAACATCCAGTCCACTTGGGACTGGGTAAACCCGTCTTGTTTCCAATTTCTAGGGATCCCCCCGAAGGGGGAACACTATCAGATCGCTCTCTGTTTGATAGTTATTGTTTCGTAGTGTTTCCAATTTCTAGGGATCCCCCCGAAGGGGGAACAACAAAGACAGGAATGGCTATGTAGTAAACAACAGTGAGTTTCTAATTTCTAGGGATCCCCCCGAAGGGGGAACATCCTGGCTGCGTTGCGGCGGCAGATCAAAGAATTCGGGTTTCCAATTTCTAGGGATCCCCCCGAAGGGGGAACTCCGAACAAACTTGGAACTGGATAAACTCCAGCTCCATCCAGTTTCCAATTTCTAGGGATCCCCCCGAAGGGGGAACTTCTGTTAGCTGAAACATATACGACACCAACACCGTTGTTTCCAATTTCTAGGGATCCCCCCGAAGGGGGAACATCACGAACCGAAACCCCTAGTGGTTCGTGTCTTCGAGTTTCCAATTTCTAGGGATCCCCCCGAAGGGGGAACCCCAGGTGGAATACCTGGGTGTTCTTTATCCCCTATGAGTTTCCAATTTCTAGGGATCCCCCCGAAGGGGGAACGTTCGGTTGGCTGAAGCGACCAACGGCTGACCAAGGTGATCATGTTTCCAATTTCTAGGGATCCCCCCGAAGGGGGAACATCCTGGGTGCTTGAGGGGGAGGTTAGGTGCGTATGCCTGTTTCCAATTTCTAGGGATCCCCCCGAAGGGGGAACTTCTGACCGGCAAGAAATTTGTTCAACAGCCCTGCACGTGTTTCCAATTTCTAGGGATCCCCCCGAAGGGGGAACACGCCAAGTATACCAAAGAACAAATCTTGCGTGCTTCTCGCTGTTTCCAATTTCTAGGGATCCCCCCGAAGGGGGAACCCTTCCTCCACCTTCTCCATCGTCCAGTCCATGTTGTTGATTGTTTCCAATTTCTAGGGATCCCCCCGAAGGGGGAACATTGCAATAGCGCAATAACACCTGCATCCGTAACTAGACTGGGTTTCCAATTTCTAGGGATCCCCCCGAAGGGGGAACACACCCAGGAGATAATCCTGGGTGTTGTTTTATCCCTGGTTTCCAATTTCTAGGGATCCCCCCGAAGGGGGAACTTGAATAATACTCCAATATGGAGGATTAACTATGTAGTTTCCAATTTCTAGGGATCCCCCCGAAGGGGGAACATCAAGCCTATGCCGCAGGGAGGTTTGCAGAAGTCCTGTTTCCAATTTCTAGGGATCCCCCCGAAGGGGGAACACTAATAAGTAGATCTGGATCATCTACAAGTGCTTGAAGTTTCCAATTTCTAGGGATCCCCCCGAAGGGGGAACTCTACCCTTATTAAACCCAAGCGGGGCAAGGAATGCAAGGCCTATTTGCGAGGGGGTCGGTCGAA
>Ga0209809_1002150_pt1 | contig 14472 bp, 9 predicted proteins | sample YNPMSTMetaG_FD_186172 | JGI IMG/M metagenome (GOLD analysis project Ga0209809, IMG submission 186172) | Anoxygenic and chlorotrophic microbial mat microbial communities from Yellowstone National Park, USA - YNP MS-T MetaG (SPAdes) (version 2) ... | reverse complement strand
CGACCGCGCTCCGGATCGAAGGAATCAGACAACTTCCCGCCCATTACAAGTCTAGCTTGCGCCGCGTCCGGAAAGCGGCGATCCAACCGGCCCCACAGAATAAGGCTTTCTCGGTTCTGGATCGCCAATGGCCGGCAGCAGAAGCTCTTTGCGATGTACGGATGCACAGAGAAGTTGGCCCCCAGTGTTGGGCCCGAGGGAGATCGTCGCAAGCGTGTCCCGGTGCGCGACTGGCGACGTCAATGAAGGTAGCTGGGCAGCACGCGGCACTCTACAATTGCGGTAGAAGTCGCCCGGCGCGCACGATCGTTGGAAGCATTGCGCCGCGGTGGCGAAGTGGAACGGATGGCTGGACGCTGTCCAGGCAGGGGCTTCTTAGGGAGCGAAAGGAGCAGTCGATGTTGGCATCGGTGGTTTTGGGTGCCTGGTTGGCCTGTGCTTCGGTCGAGCCTGCCGCGCAACAGCCAGCGGCGAGCCAGCAGGAGCTTGCCCTCGAGGTGCGTCGGCTGGTTCGCCAGTTGAGCAGCCCGCAACTGGCACAGCGCGAAGCGGCCGAAGAAGCGCTGCTTAAGCTGGGGCCCGGAGTGTTGGAACTGCTGCCGGCTAGCCAAGACCCGGAGGTCAAAGTCCGCCTGGAGCGCGTCCGCCAGCGGTTGCTGAAAGCGGTTGCCGAAACTGTCCTGGAGCCAAGCCGTGTGAGCATCAGCGGCGAGTCGGTTCCGCTGGGTAAAGTGCTGGAGGCGATTCGTCAGCAGACCGGCAACAAACTGGTCGACTGGCGCGAGCGGTTCGGGCAACAGGTCACCGATCCGGCGCTGAAGCTGCGATTGGAAGACGCACCTTTCTGGCAGGCTCTGGATGAAGTGTTGGATCAGGCCGCCCTGGCGGTCTATCCGTTCGGAACCAGCGATGCGATTCACCTGGCAGCTCGCGGCCAGAGGCAATTGCCGCGCCGGGGAAGGGCCGATTATTGCGGGCCGTTCCGCATCGAGGCAGTGGCGGTGACCGCGCAGCGCGACCTGCGCGACCCCAGCGGAGATCTGCTGCGGCTGACGCTCGAGGTGGCTTGGGAGCCGCGGCTGCGTCCGATTCTGGTCAAGCAGCGCATGGCCGATCTGAAGGCCACCGACGACAGCGGCCAGCCTCTTGCCCTGCAAGACCCGCTGGCGGAACTGGAAGTGCCCATTCCGCCGCAGGGCAGTGCCGCCAATCTGCTGGTGTCCTTTCGCTTGCCGCCGCGCAGCACCGGCAGCATCGCACGGTTGGAGGGCAAGTTGTGGGCGTTGGTCCCCGGGCAGGCGGAAGCGTTTCGTTTCGGCGATCTGGCAAACGCCCGCGGCGCACAGCAAAGAATCGCCGGTGCGACGGTCACCCTGGAGCGAGTTCAGAGAAGCGACCAGCTTTGGCAGGTACTGATCCGCTTGCGGTTGGACGAGCCAGGGCAGGCCTTCGAGTCGCATCGTGGCTGGGTGTTCGCCAACGAAGCTTTCCTGGAAGGGCCAAACGGCCAGCGGCTGTTGCCCGAGAGTTTCGAAATGACCTCCCGACAGCCAAACGAAGTCGGATTCGTTTACAACTTCGCCCCGGAGCAGCCCCTGGAAAAGTACGTCTTCGTTTACCGCTCGCCGACGCGCGTCTTGCCCTTGACGGTGCAGTACACCCTGAAGGACATCCCGCTGCCATGAGCGACATCCAGCGGCAACCGCCGGCATAGCCTCACGGCGGAAAAAACATCCAACACCAGCTTTGCCCGTTGGAACCCGGCTTCGCCCGTTGGGATTACCCTCAGCGCACTTCCAGCATTCGTTGCAGGGCTTCTAGCGCCCAGCGGGCGGTTTCTGGTTCCACCTCGATCACATTGACCGGATGGCCGGCAGCAAGGTTTTCCAGCGCCCAGCACAGGTGCGCCAAGTCGATGCGATACATCGTCGCGCACATGCAGACGCCCGGCGAAAGGAAGTGGATCTCCAACTCGGGATGCTCATGTTTCAGACGGTTGACCAGGTGCAACTCGGTGCCGATGGCCCATCGCGTCCCCGGCGGCGACTGCTCGATGGTTTGTATGATCTTGCTGGTGCTGCCGACGACGTCGGCCTTATCGACGACTTCCATCATGCATTCCGGATGGACCACGATTTTGATGTCGGGGTATTTCGAGCGGAAGCGATCGACGTGCTGGGGCTGGAACACCTGATGCACGCTGCAATAGCCGCGCCACAAGATCACTCGGCTGCGGCGGATTTCCTCCGGCGAGTTCCCTCCCAGCGGCTCTTTGCGCGGATGCCACACCGGCATTTCCTCTAACGGAATGCCCAGAGTACGTGCCGTGTTACGCCCCAGGTGTTGGTCCGGGAAGAACAGCACTCGGCTGCGACGGGCAAAGGCCCATTGCAGTGCGGCCCGGGCGTTGGAAGACGTACATACAATGCCCCCGTGCCGCCCGCAAAAAGCCTTCAGCGCCGCCGAGGAGTTGACGTAAGTGATGGGCATCAAGTCGCCGGTGTCGATCACCTCGCCAAGCTGCTGCCAGCATCTTTCTACTTGCTCGATGTTGGCCATGTCGGCCAGGGAGCAGCCTGCTGCCAGATCGGGCAGCACAACTGGCACCCGGCGCCCGTCCCGCTGGGCCAGACGTTCCGGACGGTTTGCCAGTATATCGGCCGTTTCGGCCATGAAGTGCACACCGCAAAAGACGATTGCCTCGCAATCCGTTCTGGCAGCCGCTTGGGCGCTGAGCTGGTAGCTGTCGCCGCGCAAATCGGACAAGGCGATGACCTCGTCGCGCTGATAATGATGCCCGAGGATCAGCAACCGTTTGCCCATCTGCTTGCGCACCGCTTGGATGCGAGCGACCAATTCCTCCGCTTCCAGCAAGCGGTACGGGGCGAACTGGAAACCGGGTTCCGCCACATGTTGCACTGTCGCCGACATATCGAATCTCCACCGCAGCACTGGAGTATTTTAACGCCGTAACCGGCGCTGCCCGAACCACACCATTGGAATTGTAACCGCGGTTATCGCGGTGACAACGTTTGCTCCACGCTTCCGATCCGATTGCGCCGGTGAATACCTTGGTGTCTTACATCGTACCATTTGCGCGGTGCGAGTACGTTTTCCGGCGACCTGGAGGACCACGCTCCGTCGTGGCCGCACTTGGCGCTAGCTCGACTCACAACGTCCGAAGCAGTTCAGGCAGATGTCGTCGCTCTGGCGCACTCCGCCTGAAAAATCCTTCAAGTCCTGCAACAAGCGGCGGCCCAACGCGCTGATCGACTCGCAGGGCAGTTGCAACTGGGCGATCAACCGCTGCTGGCCATATAGCTCCTCGGCGGCGCTGGTGCACTCGGTTATCCCGTCGGTGTAAAGTACCAGGCAATCGCCGGGGGCGAACTGGACGACGCACTCCGGATAATCGACGTTCTGCTCGACACCCAGCGGCAAGCGCGATTCGGCCTCGGCCACCGCTTCCACCACCCCAGCGCGGCGGCGAAACAGCGGCGGCCAATGCCCGGCATTCACCACCGCTGCCCGATGGCTTCGCGGATCGAGCACCACCAGCACCAAAGTCACGAAGCGATCGTCCCAGCCGCCTTCGAAAAACACCCGATTGAGCCTTTCGACTGCTTTGGATGGGCTGGGTTCGCACGCCAGGCAGAAGCGCGTCTCGGCCGATAGTCGCGCCATCAGCAGGGCCGCCGAGACGCCTTTGCCGGCCACGTCGGCCACCACGACCGCCAGCCGGCCGTCGGGCAGGGGGACGTAATCGTAATAATCGCCGCCCAGTTCGCGGGCCGGCTCGTAGTACTCGAAGAACTCGTAGCCGGGAATGTTCGGAGAGCGTGGCGGCAGCAGGCTTCTTTGCACTTCGTGGGCAACGGCCAGCTCGTGGTCCAGAAGGCGTTTTTGCAGTGCTGCCTCCTGCAACTGCGCGTTTTCCACGGCGAAGGCCGTATGGCAGGCCACGGCGGCCAGCACGTCCAGGTCGTCGCGGCTGAACCGGCTGCGGGGATTGACCGTGTCGATCTGAATGGCCCCCAGCGCGTTGCCCTCGCTGCCGATGAGCGGAACGCACATCAGCGATCGAAGCTGGAAGCCGACGATGCTCTCGGATAGCTCGAAGCGGGCGTCGCTGGCCGCGTCGGCCGAGAGAATAGCCTCCTTGGCTGCCATCACGCTGTTGACCACCGTGCGGCTGATGCGCACCGGCGAGTCGCCCTGGGGCTGACGGTATTTGACCGCCCTGGGCGACAGCCGTCCGGTTTGCGGGTCGCGCAGGATGATAAAGCCGCGATCGGCCTGCGGAAACACTTTGAACAGGCTGTCCAACAGCCGGGCGAGCACATCATCCAGTTCCAGCGCCTTGCCCAGACTCTGCCCGATCTCCACCAGCGCCTTGAGCTTCGCTTCGGCATTGATATGCAACTGCAAAGCCGACGCCCCGGAGGAAATGTCCAGCTTGGACATCACGCTGGACCCGCCCGGCGGTCGATCGTCGTCGACCACCATCGCTTCGCCGGGGATTTCGGCGGTTTCGTCTGCTTTGGGCACGCGCAGCCGGGGCGGATCCGTATGGAAGATGAATCCCACGTCGCACACGCCGATGCGATCGCCTTCTTTCAGCAGTCGGGGCTGCGTTACCTGCTGGCCGTTCACATACGTGCCATTGCGGCTGTGGAGGTCTTCGATGTAGTACCGGCCTTCGATGCACACGATCCGCGCGTGCTGCCGACTGACGGCAAGCGAATCGAGCACAATGTCGCAATCGCGGTGCCGGCCAACAATGGTAGCGTCCCTCTGCAAGAGGAAAACCTGGCCGGGCGCCACTCCGTAAGTTCGCAAAGGCACAGCCATTGATCTTATGATCCTATTCTTCTATTGACATTCGCAAAACGTGGCGACACGCCACACCAGGAAAAACCTTATATCAGGCGGTCACCACCTTTGGCGAAGATCACTAAAGCGGCCTGCGGCCGCAACCAAATGGAGGGACGCGCTCCGTCGCGTCCGCTAGCACTGGGAACACGGCCACGACGGAGCGTGGCCCTCCAGATGGCCCTACAACATGCGCCCACAATGCACACATGATACGCCATAAAACTCTAAAGCTTTCGTGCAAGAGCATTCGGCCGCGCGCAGCCATTTCGACAATGATTGCAAGCTACAGTTGGCTGTAGTTTTTCGTATCCGATTCTAGAGGGCCAAGCTGTGCTTAGCAACCGCGCGGCAACCCCACAGTTGACAGGGCCCCCAATAGACGTTGACAAGGATGCCAATAAACGCCGCACCGATTGGGCGGACCATACCAGGTCTATCGGCCGTTGTTGTCACCGGCCGCCGAGTCATCAGCCCGGCGAGCAAAGAGCCAGCAAAAACTGGACATGCGCAGCAGGCGTTCAACCCAAATCCCGGTCCTCGAACAACAGCAAGGCCAGTAGCATCGCAAGCAGCGTGTAGACTACGCAATACACTGCCGCGACCGCTACATATTCCAATGGGACTTCCTTGCCCATCGACACGGCAGTGGAGATGTTGAAGTTCTCCAGCGACGGCAAAATGGTGGCCAGAAGTTGCGCGATAAAGTAGGGAATAGCGAACTGTTTAGCCGCTGTGGCGACCAGGGTGGGCATCAGGTGGCCGAGCACATACACAGCCGCGCAGATCACCAGATTCGGGGCTAAGGGCAGCCGCGTGGAAAGCGCCACGCCGATCGAACTTAGCACCACCGCTTCCATGAACGACAGCGCCAGACCTGGCGCGATCTGGATTACCTCGTCACGGCATGCTTCCCAGGTCGGATCGGGCAGGACCATTTCCCGCGCGTCGTATACAACCTTGAACGACACACTGCCGAGAAACAATGGGCCTAACACCAAGAACATCAGTGCAACAGGCCCGAGTATCCCCAGAAACTTCCCCACGATGTACTGGCGGCGCCCGATGGGCTTGGACAAGAGCGTCAAGGCGATCTGCCCTTCGATTTCCTCGGCTACCGAGACGCTGGCGGTCCAAACGGCCATGATGATCGACAGCACCATCATCAACTGAAGCCCGCATTCTTTGACGAACTTGATGTCCTCGCCCAGCGTGAAATACGGAACGAAGGGAAACAACACGATCAGCCCCGCTCCCAGCGACAGCAGCACCCAAAACAGCGGCTGCGAAAGTGCTTCTTTGGTCGTGGTTCGAGCCACGGCGTGAATCTTGGGAAACGCCAGGCGCAGCAACTGGCTGGCCATCGCCAGCAAACCCAGCACCACCAGCGCACCTGCCAGAACCAGCCACAGCGGCTTGAGCCACGTCGTTACCGTTACTGCAAGCGGAACAGAGACCGCAAGCGGAGTAGAAACAGTGGCCAATGTTTGCACGGATGTCAGTTCCTCGGTTACTGTTTGTTGACAACGTTACTGTTTGTTGACAAAGCCAAATAGCGGCACCACAAACGCAATAAAACAACGAGGCGCAGAAAGCAGCTCGCGTCAAAACCGTATCTCGAAGCCCTTGAAGGCCCCGCTGGCCGGCGAAACGCTCTGCTCGACATGGCGGATGTAATGTCCCATCTGCTTGTCGATCGCCGCCAGAAAACGGTCGATTTCTTCCGGTGTTCCCTCCGCGACAAGCTGTACGCGACCGTCGGAAAGGTTGCGCACGAACCCGGAGACGCGAAACGCCTTGGCCACCGCTCGGGCGGTGTAGCGGAATCCCACCCCTTGCACTCTGCCGGAGTAATAGACTTCGCGCCGCTCCATCGCCGGTCGACTCGCCGGTGACAGTCCTGCCTGACAAGACCAAGGACCTCACCGCTAAGCGGAACAGCCCTGCGCATTGCTGCTGTTGGCTTCCGCAAGGCACACACGCCCGGCCGGCCAGCAACAGCCTGCTGCTTCCGCAGCGCTAGTACCAAAGTATACGGATTCGGCGGGTCGATTGCCATACCCGCCGCCGGGCGGTCAGTTACTTCGCAGCCATAACACTGAGTCGGTCTTGACAGCAGAGTCGAGCCTGCGTTTGGCCCCGCCTGCGACCACGCCGCCTTCGCGCTGTGCGCCGGTAATCGGATCCATCCACACCGCAGTCATATTTCCATCAACCGCCGACAAATCGACCTCGACTTCGCCGCCGCCGGGCAAGAAGACCACAAGGCAAGCGGCGGCTGTCTTGCCGGAAGCCGCCGGCACGGCCGCCAGACAATAGCCGCTGCTGGCCAGGTGGTTCTGCGGTGTCATTCTGGCCAGATCGAGCTGGCGGGCCAGACTCAGCGTGACGCCCATCGCACGCCGAATCGGGTCCCAACGCTTGTCGTCCTTCGGCCCCGGGACAGTGCCGTCGTAGGGGTCCATGAAAATGGGGTTCATCCCCCGCAGGAAGCTCTTCCACACCCAGGTTGAGTTCCCGCCGATGCCCCACAGATGATCAGTGTCGTTGAGGATCACCTTTTTACCGTCGGCGGCGGGTGGGTCGTCGCGGTAGCCGCCTTCGGGGTTAGGAGAAATCCAGTCCGCAGGGCTATCAAACAGTGTACGGTTGCTGCCCCCTTTGTACTGGAAGGTCATGCCCACCGGATGCTGTTTGGCCTTGCCGCGCTCGAGCTTGTGGATCAAATCGATGAAGTGATACTGCCACTTGGTCGAAGGCGGATGGTTCTCGTTGCAAATCTCGTACAGCACGTTGTCCAGATCATTGAGCGTATCGATCACCTTGCGCACATAACGTTCCTGAATGGCGGTAACGGCCGGACTGGCCAGCGCGTGGATTTCCACTCCCGACCCGTCGCCGTTGACGTCGCCATCGATGCCGTTGACGTTATTGTGCGGATGGAAGGGGTGGGACTTGAAAGCGTCCGCGACGAATTGCAGTCCCCAGCCCTCGAAGAGCATCACCGACACGTACAATCCGCGTCGCTGCGCCGACTCGCAGCGGTCGCGCAGCCGCTGGAAGTACTCCGCATCGAACCGCTCCAGGTCGAACTTGGGCTTGCCGTCCAGGGCATTGCCGGGGCCTGTGCGAGCGAAAGGGTGCGGACGCACCGTATGCCGCGCCTTCTGCCGGTTGGCCGTCGTGTCCCAGCCGGTCAGTTCCCATGCCCATAATCGTGTGAAGTTGTGGCCATAGCGACCAAGGAAGTCCAAATAGGCCGCAAAGTCGAATCGCGGCGGAGGATCGCCAGGCCCCATATCCACCACATTGTTCCAAGTGTGCGAACCGGTCAGATACACTACTTGCCCACGCTGGTCGGAAAAATAACGAGGGTTTTCGGGATGTCTGCGCAGCGGCCCGGAAGCACTCTCCGACTTGTCCCATGTGGCAGTCGAATCCGCAGCGGCGTCCCCCCTGCCGACTTTCAGCCCGGGCAGCGCTGTGCCCACGATTGCGCTGCCGCTGACCGCCAAGAATGTGCGTCTTTTCATCCCGCAGCTCCCACATTGAATGGTTGTCGATCAGCGGATCAGTGAGTCAATCGCCGCGGCCATAGCCACAACAGCTTTGCCGCCGAAAGCCCGCTAATTGCGCTTTGCAATACACGTTGACACACCAGTTGGGAAATCGTCACTCGGCAAGACGCTGCCTTCCGTGAAGACCTGTAGCATAGCACGGCACGGGCAGTTGTTCCACGCTGTGCTGTACTGGTTCGCCGAGGGGAATCCGCTGTTTGCCAAAGCCGCTGTTTCCCATGCGGGTGCCTCAGTTCAGCACTCGACTGCCGACAAACCATGCCGGGCGCAAACGGTTGCGCTGTAGCTACCACGCTAGCCCCGTTGGCGTTTGTACGTCGCTATAGCAGCACTTCGGCGCCGGCCGGTAATATCTGGCAGGTGCTCGGCTGCTTAGCCTTTTGGAGCACTGAGCTTCCGAACTGCCAGCTTCACTCTTCCGCCGCGACGAGCGGGAGTGTGTGCCCGGTTTTTGGACGATAGTCGCGGGCACAACGAGCTGACTGACCGTGCCGGCGCGCTGCCAAGTACAACTTGTAAGCTGGCGAGTACAGCTTGCAATATGCAATGGGCATCAGCGGGGACAGACAGCCGCGCGAAATTGATCCGCAGAAGCGCACCGTTTGCATTCAGGCCCCGTTTTGCCCGCAGTTGATCTGCCGAGTGTCGCAGAATGCGACCTTCGGCCGACCGGGCAACTTACTGCCGATGTGAACCGAGTAATCCCAAAGATTTCCCAAAAGCCGAAAGAACTCAGGCTTCGTAAGGGGGAGGCGTAGCCGGCGGCTGATTATCGAAGCCAGTCGTAGTTTTGTAGGGTTCCCCCTTGCTGGATTCTCCGAACTCCCGGCTTCGGGCCAAAAGAGCTTCCTTCTGTTGTTGTGTCATGGGCTGGAAGCCTCGGGCCACGCGGAGTGCTTGCTCCAATCGCTCCATCGTTTCGCAACCGGTCAGGGTTACCCCTACCGGCAGGCTCATGGCATAGCGGAGGCACTCCTCAGCCGAGGCCACCTTCAGCGCATTCTGGAAGGCCATCGGCTTCATTCCGATTATCCCCAGTTTCTTCTCTTGGGCCACAGGCAACACGCGATGCTGGAAACTGCGGAAGTGGGCATCCAGAATATTCAATGGCATCTGAATCGTATCCCAGGAGTAGTCCTTTTTCAGCATGGCCAGATGATAGTCGGGATGCTTGTGACCGGTGAAGCCGACGAATCGGACTTTTCCCTGCCGCTTGGCTATATCCAAAGCCTCGATTGCCCCATTGGGTGAAAAGAGCCAGTCCGGGTCTTCCGCTCTTTCGACGGAGTGGATTTGCCAGATATCCAAATAATCGGTTTGCAAACGGCGAAGGCTCTCTTCCAGCTCCTTGAGCGCCCCACGTTTGTCCCGGGCGTTGAACTTCGTCATCAGCACGACTTTATCCCGGCGGCCTTTAATAGCCTGGCCCATGCGGATCTCGCTTTGACCCTTATTGTAGTCGTTCGAGTTATCCAGGAAGTTGACGCCGGCATCGATTGCAGACTGAATAATTCGTATGCTCTCGGCAGGGTCCTTTTGGGTTCCGATGTGCCAGCCGCCCAGCCCCAGTATGGACACACTCAGTTCTGTCCGTCCCAGCACTCGCCGCGGAATCTCTTTACTGCACTTTCCCGAAAAATGGCCATGCTAAGCGGCCAGGTTGAGCAGTCTTTGGATGAGGGCACGGATTTTCTGCGGAGGCCGCCAGCAGCGGGCAATAGCCGAATATTGTTGACGCAGAATCCAGCGGCGTAACGCCTTGCGACGATCGGCGTGCGAAGGACGACGCGCAGGATCGTCCCACGGCGATGCCCGGCGATCGCAAATCTGCGCCGCCGGTTTCTTCCATGCCCACAGTTCCACCAGCGTGTGCATCCACAAGTTCAAATGCCAAGCCCCGATGTTCGCCCAAAGGTGACGCACCTGTTGCTGTCCGGCCCCCCACACTTCCTTCACATCGTGGAAGTCCTGCTCGATCACCCCCCGGTCGGCAAACACCTCCAGAATCTCCTCCACCGAAACCTCCAGGTCCAGCGAAAAGAAGAACTGACAACCGGTGGGCTCTTGGACGATCACCACGCGGATGGTGCCATAGGCCGGGCGGTAAGACGCCAGGAAGGTCTTGACCTTCTTGCGCACAGGCTGGCCGTACAGCACACACTCCACCCAGAACCAGCCCCGCCGTTGTGCGGCCCGTTTGGCCAGGCTGATCCGCCGCTTGCCGTACTTGCGGGGCCGCCCCCGACCGCGCCGCTGTCCTTTTTTCCGTCGCTGCGGCGGGGTCCACAACACGGCGTCCTTGCGCAGCCGGCCGATCAGCACCGCCCCCAACGCCCGAGCAGTCTTGAACACCGGCCGCTTGGCATAGAAGCCGTCGGTGACGATCCACAAGCGTTTTCCGGCCTTGGCAGCCATGTGGGCCGCCCAGCGGATCAGCTTCCGCGGCCTGTTGGAGCTTGGTCTGAAACGGCCAGCGGTAGTGGCCAGGGAGCTTGGCGATGTCTTGCCGCCGGATATAGAGCTTGGCCAGAATCGGCAGGCCGATGGTACCCCACAGCGCGTGCCGGACGATCAACACCAGCGTCACCCAGATGTGGCCGTAGAGGTACTTGTTGGCGGCCGGCCCTGGTGTGGGATTGTGGTGGATGCCCGCCCCTTCCACACGGGGGCCATAGCGTTTGGTGGGCGTGTCGTCCAGGGCGAAGACCAGCCGTGGGCCGACGGCCAAGCGCGTCAGCACGAGCAGAAGCAGTCGGGCGGCGAGCGATTCGGTCTTGTGCCCCACGGCGGAGATGAAATAATAATAGGGCTTCCAGTCGACGGTCACCCCAGCGGCCCGCAGCCAGGCGGCCACGGTGCGTCGGCCTGTGGCGAACAGCATCCCCATCAGCAACACTGGCAGCCGCCATCGGCATCGCCCGTGCAGCCCGGCCGCCAACCACTCGACCCACTCCGACCACTGTTGAGGACATCGGTATTGTGCCATCCCTGGCTCTCCGGTTTACGAGGGTGTTAAAGGGAACACCATCGTGACCGAAGAGCCTTTTTTCGTCACTATCAATTTTCCGCCGAAGCGTCAGCCAGGAAGGATTTTTGGGAAAGTGCAGACCAACCGCTACGTGCGTTTTTCGGAAAGTGCAGTCTGTTTTATCCGCGTGGTTTATCTGATTTATCTGCCTGCCAAAGCGAATCGACGGATGGTCCTCCGACGGCGGCTTGGGTAATGCGAATCGATCCGGCTGTACCTTTTCCGGCGACAGCCGCGGACTAAAATGGTTTGTTTGTCGGTTTTGGCCCAGAAAGGGAAATACGACGATGCGATCAGACACCATAAAGCTGGGCGAGGCGCGCGCCCCGCACCGCAGTTTGTTGCGAGCCGTGGGGCTGAAAGACGAAGACTTCCGTCGGCCCTTCATAGCCATTTGCAACAGCCACGTGGATATCGTGCCCGGGCACGTCCACCTGGATAAAGTCGGCCAGTTGGTCAAGCAGTTTGTGCGCGAGGCGGGCGGCACACCCTTCGTATTCAATACCATCGGCGTGGACGACGGCATCGCTATGGGCCACGAGGGAATGAAGTTCTCCCTGCCCAGCCGGGAACTGATCGCCGATTCGGTCGAAACGATGATCCAGGCCCATTGTTTCGACGGCATGATCTGCATTCCCAATTGCGACAAGATCATCCCGGGAATGTTGATGGGCGCGGTGCGCTGCAACATTCCCACGATCTTCGTCAGCGGCGGCCCGATGGAGGCCGGCCGTACCCCGGATGGAAGAATCATCGATCTGGTCGACGTGTTCGCCGGCGCGGCGGCCCGGCAGCGCGGGATGCTGTCGGACGACGAACTGCTTACGCTGGAAAAGTACGGCTGCCCGACGTGCGGCTCCTGCGCCGGTATGTTTACGGCCAACAGTATGAACTGCCTGTGCGAAGCGTTGGGAATGGCGCTGCCTACCAACGGCACACTGCTGGCCACCAGCGCACAGCGGAAGCGCCTGTTCCGCTGGGCTGCGCAGCGCATTGTGGAAATGGTGTTGCAACTGGAGAAGCTCGGGCCGGGTCATGGGCTGTTGCCGCGCGAGATCGTCACCGAAGAATCCATCGACAACGCGATGATACTGGACATGGCCATGGGCGGCAGCACCAACACTGTGTTGCACATGCTGGCCGTGGCCCACGAGGCCGGCGTGCACTACAGCCTCCAGCGCATCAACGAGCTTAGCCGCCAGACGCCAAACGTATGCAAAGTGGCGCCCAGCAGCAACTATCACATCGAAGACGTACATAACTCCGGCGGCGTTCACACCATACTTGGGGTGGTCAATCGCTGCCGGCCGGGATTGCTTCATCTGGACGCTCCCACCGTGACAGGAAAAACGCTGGGCGAGAACATCGCGCAATGGGACATCCGGGCCGAAACTGCCGCTCAAGAGGCGCTTGAGCTGGCCAGCGTGCGTCCCGGCAAGAAGCCCGGCGCAGCGGCCCTGAGCGTGCGGCGTCGGCTGGTCTCCATCCGCAAGCTGACGGCCGAGCGGCTGGGATTCGACCCCTACGATTGCATCCGCGAGCCGGAAAACTTGTACAGCCAGGAGGGCGGATTGGTGATCTTGTACGGCAACCTGGCGCCGGACGGTGCCGTGGTGAAATCGGCTGGCGTGCGTCCGGAGATGCTCCGCCACGTCGGTCCCGCGGTGATCTTCGATGCCGAAACCAAGGCTTACGAGGGGATAGTCAACGGACAAGTCAAAGCCGGCGATGTGGTGGTGATCCGCTACGAAGGCCCGCGCGGCGGCCCAGGCATGCAGGAGATGCTGGCCCCGACCAGCGCCCTGAAGGGCGTCGGCCTGGACGACAAAGTGGCCCTGATAACCGATGGCCGTTTCTCCGGCGGCACTGCCGGGGCGTGCATCGGGCATATCAGTCCCGAGGCCGCAGCCGGCGGCCCCATCGCCTTGTTGGAGCCGGGCGACATCATCGAGATCGACATTCCCGGTAAAACTATCAACGTACGCCTCAGCGAACAGGAACTAGCCGAGCGACGCAAGCGCTGGTCCCCGCCGCCGCCTCGCTACCGCAGCGGTTGCCTGGGCAAGTACGCCTCGATGGCCACCAGCGCCGACCGGGGCGCGGTGCTCCAGTGGACCTGAGTGGCCCCAACCCAAACCGGCAACGCCGTCTGTGCAGCCTGTGGCCGCGGGCTGCGGCGCATCTTTGTGCTTCACGAACCGTGGCGTCATAACGGACCGCCGCGTTATAATCGCTTGCCGCGGCCGGCAGCACAGCGCTACCGGTAAAGGGCACTCGGGACGCTGTTGCTTATGCCGAGCGATTCGCGGCCGCAATGGCTCCGCGGCACCTGCTTGGTCGGTATGTCGAGCCGGGGTGTCTTGGCAGGTATATCAAGGCGGGCTGTGCGGCTCGGCGCTTTGCGACCATAACCGTTCACCAACTACCGGGAGGAAAACTCATGCAGAGTACAAAACACTGTGGGGCGTTGTGGCTAAGAAACTTCTGGCTGGCAAGCATGATGCTTTTGGCCTGCGCAGCGGGTCTTGCGGGCGGGGAACCCACCGAGCAGGAACTTTGGGAAGGGGCCGAGCAGCGCATCGAAAAACATCGCAAGGCCGATGCCGCGATCGCCGTGCTCGACGCCCAGGGAAAGCCTGTCGCCGGCGCAAAGATCGACGTAGAGCAAACCCGGCACGCCTTCTTGTTCGGCTGCAACATATTCGTGTGGGATGGCGTGCCCGACGAAAAATTGCAGACCGCCTACCGCGAGCGGTTTGCTGCTTTGCTGAACTACGCCACGTTGCCGTACTACTGGCCCATGTACGAGCCAGATCGCGGCCAGCCGCAGCACGATCGCAGCCAGCGGATCGCCCGTTGGTGCCAGGAACATGGCATCCTGACCAAAGGGCATCCGTTGGCGTGGAACTTCGCCGATCCGCGCTGGCTGCCTGATGATCTGGACGAAATCTTCCGCCTCCAGATCGCGCGGATCGAAGATTGCGTCAAACGGTT
>Ga0209809_1002149_pt1 | contig 14473 bp, 16 predicted proteins | sample YNPMSTMetaG_FD_186172 | JGI IMG/M metagenome (GOLD analysis project Ga0209809, IMG submission 186172) | Anoxygenic and chlorotrophic microbial mat microbial communities from Yellowstone National Park, USA - YNP MS-T MetaG (SPAdes) (version 2) ... | reverse complement strand
TATTGAAAGTAGATATCCTGTTGGATATGAGGTTGAATATACAAAAAAAGAAATAGAAAAATCAATAAAGGATGCAGAAGCAATAAAATCATTGGTTATAGAAAAAATCCTAAAGGGTAAAGTTTAGAAAAAACTTCCTATTTTTAAAGTGTCCATGTTTAAATTCGACATATGCCAAATTTTTTAAGCCACATAAAAACCAAATTTTTCGCCACAGAAACAAGAAAGTATTTTAAAAAATTTAACAAAGAAAGGAGTAAAGTATGAATTGGTCAGAAAAAATTATTCTATTGACTGGCGGTACGGGGTCTTTCGGACAAAAATTTGTTGAAGTAATGCTAAAAGAGTATAACCCAAAAACCATAAGAATTTTTAGTCGTGACGAGTTAAAACAGTGGGAAATGGCTCAAAAATTTAATCATGACGAAAGATTAAGATTCTTTATTGGTGATATTAGAGATAAAGAAAGATTAGAGAGAGCGATGGATGGGGTAGATATTGTCGTTCATGCTGCAGCTTTAAAACAAGTCCCTTTATGTGAGTATAATCCTTTTGAGGCTGTGAAGACAAATATTTTAGGAGCACAAAATGTTATTGAGGCCGCGTTAGAACATAATGTAGAAAGGGTTATGGCTATTAGTACTGATAAAGCAGTAAATCCCGTTAATTTGTATGGAGCAACTAAAATGTGCATGGAAAAGTTGTTTATTGCAGCTAACTCTTATGTTGGGCCAAAAAGACAGACTAAAATGTCTTGTGTAAGATATGGTAATGTGGTGGGTTCTCGTGGAAGTGTCATTCCATTGTTTAAAAAACAAAGACAAACAGGAAGGATAACCATTACTGATCCGCGTATGACAAGATTTTGGATTACTTTAGAACAAGGTGTAAGGTTTGTGATAAATTGTATAGAAAAAATGCATGGCGGAGAAATATTTGTTCCTAAAATACCAAGCATGAGAATTATGGATTTAGCTAAAGCTATTGCTCCTGAATGTGAAATTGAATTTATAGGAATTCGCCCTGGAGAAAAGATTCACGAATGTTTATTAACCGAAGATGAAGCAAGACATAGTATAGAATTCGTGGATTTTTTTGTAATAGAACCAGAACACCCCTGGTGGAATGCTGAGAGATTATCTGGTGGAAAAAGGTTAACAGAGGGCTTTAGATACACTAGTGATACAAACACTCAATGGTTGTCTATAGAAGAATTGAAAAAGATGGTTGAAAATTTATGAATAAAAAATTTATACCTTATGGTCATCAATTTATAGACAAAGAAGATATAAGCAAAGTTGTAGATGTTTTAAGTTCAGACTGGCTCACACAAGGCCCTAAGATAAAAGAATTTGAAGAAGCATTATGTAAATATACCGGAGCAAAATATGCTGTGGTGGTCTCAAGTGGTACTGCTGCATTACATATCGCATGTCTTGCCGCTGGGATAAAACAAGGAGATGAGGTTATTACTTCTCCTATAACATTTGTAGCTTCGGCGAATTGTGTTTTGTATTGTGGTGGGAAACCAATTTTTGCTGATATTCAAGACGATACTATAAACATAGATCCTAAAGAAATAAAGAAAAAAATCTCAAAAAAAACCAAAGCAATAATTCCAGTTCATTTTGCAGGGCATCCTTGCGATTTAGAAGAGATTTACTCAATAGCTAAAGATAATAACTTAATTATTATTGAAGACGCTTGTCACGCTTTAGGAGCTGAGTATAAAGGACATAAAATTGGCTCTTGCAAATTCTCAGATATGACTGTATTTAGTTTTCATCCTGTGAAATCAATCACTACAGGTGAAGGAGGAGCGGTTTTGACTAATAATGAAGAACTTTATGAAAAACTTTTGATGTTGAGGACACACGGTATAACAAAAGATAAAAACAAACTTTTGAATAAAAATGAAGGTGATTGGTGGTACGAGATGCACTGTTTAGGTTTTAACTATCGCATTACAGATTTTCAGTGCGCTTTAGGTTTAAGCCAGTTAAAGAAATTAGATAACTTTATTCAATATAGAAGAAAAATTGTAGAAATATACAATAAAGAATTGTCAAAGATTGATGAGATAATTTTACCAGTGGAGAGACATTATGTCAAATCCTCGTGGCATATTTATTACATAAGATTGAAGAATTCAAAAAAAAGAAAAGAAGTCTTTGAGTTCTTAAGAGAACAAAATATAGGTGTACAAGTACATTATATTCCAGTTTATTTACACCCATATTATATAAAAACTTTTGGTTACAAAGAACGATGTTGTCCTAAAGCAGAAGGTTATTATAAATCAGCAATTACTATACCTCTTTTTGTTGGTTTAAAAAAATCTGAAATAAAATACATTGTTGATCATATAAAGGGGACGATTAAATGAAAAATTTATCAGAAAAAATTTGTTTAGGCACAGCACAATTTGGTCTTGATTATGGTATTAATAATACTCGTGGTAAAATTCCTAAAAACGAAGTTTTCAAAATTCTAGAATATGCTTTACAAAATGGAATAGAATTCATAGATACTGCTTATGCGTATGGCGATAGTGAAAAAGTATTAGGCGATTTTATAAAAAACAATCCTAACGGGAAAAAATTTAAAATCATTTCAAAAATTCCAAATGTTGAAAATATTGATAAAGCAATAGAAGAAACATTCACAAATTTAAGTGTTGATAAATTGTATGGCTACTTGGTACATAACTTCAATTCTTTTTTAGAAAATACCAAAATTTTTGATACACTTTTGAGCTTAAAACATATGGGCAAAGTTGAGAAAATAGGTTTTTCTTTGTATTATCCTGAAGAATATTATAAAATAAAAGATTTAGAAATAGATATTTTGCAGATTCCTTATAGTATTTTTGACCAAAGGTTTTGTAATTTTTTTGAAGAATTTAAAGATAAAAAGATTGAGGTTCATGCAAGATCAGTTTTTTTACAAGGTCTTATTTTCAAAAAACCAGAAGAACTTAAGGGTAAATTTTCTAAATTAAAAGATAAATTGCTGTACATAAATTTTTTATCTAAAGAGTTAGATATACCACTAAATGCAATTTTTCTAAATTTTGTGCTGATGAATGAAAATCTTGACAAAGTTGTTATAGGTGTAGATAGTTTGGAAAACTTAAAAGAAAATATAGACAGCTTGAAATTTCACAAGGACATCGTTAAAATTTTTTCAAAGATTATTGAATTAAGAGAAACCGATGAGGAAATAATTATACCAACAAAATGGGGATAAAGATTTATGAAGAAAAAAATGAAGATTGTCGCTATAATTCAAACAAGAATGGGCTCAACCCGTCTCCCAGGAAAAGTACTTATGGAAATATGTGGTAAACCGTTGTTATGGCATATAGTTAATCGTGTTTCTCATTCAAAATATATTTCTCAGATAGTTATTGCAACATCAACTAATCCTAAAGATGATGAAATTGAAAAATTTGCAAAGAAATATAATATAAATATATTCCGTGGGTCTGAAAATGATTGTCTTGATAGGTATTACAAAGCAGCCAAAAAATATAAGGCAGATGTAGTTGTTAGGATAACAGCAGATTGTCCTTTGATTTGCCCTGAAATTATTGATAAAGTTATTTCAGAATATATAAAAGGTAAATTTGATTATGTAACAAATTCTATTATCTATACTTTTCCTGATGGCGTTGATGTTGAAGTTTTTTCGTTTAAAACATTAAAAAAAGCATGGGAAGAAGCAAAAGACCCTGTAGAAAGAGAACATGTTACAGTATACATAAGAAATTCCGGAAAGTTTAAAATCAAAAATGTTGTTAATGATAAACCTGTAGATCCACAAGGGTATAAATGGTCAGTGGATAGAATTGAAGATTTAGAGTTTGTAAGAGAAGCCTATAAACATTTATACAAAGATAATAAAATTTTTTCATATGATGATATTATGGATTTATTAAATAGGTATCCTGAAATAAAGAATATAAATTCAAATTCGTTAGTAGATGAAGGATATTATAGAAGTTTGATGGGAGCACAAAAAGTTAAACCAAAGAAAATAAAAATTTCCAATTCTCTTAAACTAAAAAGAAAAATAAGCAAACTCATTCCTGGTTGTAGCCAAACTTTTAGCAAAGGACCAACTCAATTTGTTCAAGGTGTTGCTCCCGTATTTTTGGAAAAAGGTAAGGGAAGTCATGTGTGGGATGTGGATCGAAATGAGTATATTGACTATGCAATGGCTTTAGGTCCCATTATTTTAGGACATAATTATCCTGCTGTTACAGAAGCTGTAAAAGAGATATTAGAAAAAGGAACGACCTTTACTTTACCACACAGATTAGAAGGAGAACTCGCAGAAATTTTGTGCGAAATTATTCCTTGCGCCGAAATGGTTCGTTTTGGAAAAAATGGCTCTGATGCTACTTCTAGCGCAGTGAGGGTCGCTCGTGCATATACAGGCAGAGATAAAATAGCTTGTTGTGGTTATCACGGCTGGCAGGATTGGTATATTGCTACAACTACAAGAAACAAAGGTATTCCGGAAGAAGTGAAAAAATTGACATTAACTTTTGAATATAATAAGATTGAGGCTTTAGAAAAAATTTTTGAGGAAAACAAGGATCAAATCGCTTGTGTAATTATGGAACCAGTTGGTGTCGTTGAACCAAAAGATAATTTCTTGCAAAAAGTAAAAGAACTTACACACAAGAATGGTGCTATATTAATTTTTGATGAAGTTGTAACTGGTTTCAGATTCTCTCTCGGCGGTATTCAGGAATATTTTAATGTGATACCAGATTTAGCCTGTTTTGGAAAAGCAATGGCAAACGGTTATCCTATTTCTGCAATTGTTGGGAAAAAGGAAATAATGAAATTATTTGAAGAGGTATTTTATTCTTTTACTTTTGGGGGTGAAATAGTTTCTATTGCTGCTGCTATTGCCACTATTGAAGAGTTAAAAAATAAAAGTGTTATACAATATATATGGGAGCAAGGAAGGAAATTAAAAGACGGATATAATTTCTTTGTAAAAGAGCTTGGATTAGAAAAATACACACAGTGTATTGGATATCCACCAAGAACTGTAATAACTTTTAAAGATAAAGATGGTAATGAGGACTTGATGTTAAAAAGTTTGTTCCAGCAAGAGTGTATAAAAAGAGGAATCTTGTTTACGGGAGCACATAATATTTGTTTCAGTCATACAAATAAAGATATTGATTACACTCTACAGGTTTATCGTACTGTTTTAGAAATTATTAAAGATGCAATTGAAAGAAATAAAGTTAGGGAACTTTTGGAAGGCGAACCAGTAGAACCTGTGTTCAGAAAAGCATAAAATTGGAGGAATTTATGGGTAAGGAGAAATTTGTGGGAAAAGAAAACATATGGTTGAAGTTTGAAGGTGATAGGTGGTTCTTACGAAATAAATCCGTTTTGGGTAAAAGATTTGACTTTTGCCTTTTTTTATTAGAGTTGTATCAAATAAAACCTAAAAATATTTTAGAAATAGGTTGTGCAAATGGATATAGATTAGCTACAATTTATAAAAAGTGGAAATCTAAAGTAGTAGGAATAGAACCCTCCAAAGAAGCAGTTAAAGGTGGTGAGAAAAAATATCCGTTTATAAAGTTTATTAGAGATGTATTTGAGAATGTTAATTTAGAAGACAAATTTGACTTGATAATTATAAACTTTGTTTTCCATTGGATTTATAGAGAAAATTTATATACTTGCGTTCAGAAAATAGACAAACTTTTGGAAGAAGGCGGATATCTGATAATTGGGGATTTTGGGACAGATTATTTTTTTAAAAGAAAATATTACCATTTAGAGAACATGAATTTCTATACATATAAAATGCCTTATTGGGAATTATTCACAAGTTCAGGAAAATATTTAGAGATAGCCAAATTGAGATTTCATCACGATAAACATATCTTATCAACAGATATTGATAATGCAAATATGGGAGCTGTGGTGCTTTTGAAAAAGCAGGATATGTTTGTTGAACTATGAAGGTTTTAATTTTAACCGAAGCAGGAAAATCTATTGGTTTTGGTCATCTTACAAGATGTATTGGTCTATATCAAGGATTTAAAGAAAAAGGGGTTGATGTTGAAATTGTTGTCAATGCTGATTCAAGCGTTGATTTTCTACTAAAAGGTATAAAATATAAAAAATTTGATTGGTTAAGAAAAATGGAAGATACATTTAAGAGCCTCAAAAAAGTAGATATTGTTATAATTGACTCATATTTGGCAGACTTGGATTTTTATAAGAAAGTTTCTGAAATAGTAAAAATACCTGTTTATATAGATGATTATAAAAGATTAGATTATCCAAAGGGAATAGTAATAAATCCCTCTATATATGGAGATAGACTCAATTATCCTAAGAAAGAAGGTGTAAGGTATTTGTTAGGCAAACAATATATAATTTTAAGAAAAGAATTTTGGAATGTTCCAAAGAAAAAAATCAATAAACATATAAAGAATGTATTAATTACTTTTGGGGGGACAAATCAACAAGATTTAGCTAAAACAATAGCAAAATATCTTGAAGATAAGTTCAGTTTTAATATCTCCATAGTTGATCCAAACAAAAATTTTACTGCAAAGGATATGCTTAAATTGATGTTAGAGGCAGACATTTGTATTTCTGGTGGAGGTCAAACCACTTATGAACTTGCCCGTGTAGGTGTGCCAACAATTGGTATATGTTTTGCCGAAAATCAATTGAATAATCTGAAATATGGAGAAAAAGAAGGATATTTGAAGTTTATAGGGTGGTATGATGATAAGAATTTGTTGATCAAAATAGTAAACGGGGTTAAAAGTTTAAACTTCTATAAATTGGTGCATATGAGTAGGAGTGGAAGAAAATCAGTTGATGGCAAGGGTGTATTAAGAATTTTGAAATATATAAAACAATAATGAAAGGATTAAAAAGCGATTTAAAATTTAGCAATATAGTTTTAAAAAATTTTGTAAATCTTACTTTATCTGAGAAAATGTTAGTTTTGAAATGGCGAAATAGTCAATCTGTCAGGAAATGGTGTTATTCAAGACACATAATATCTAAAGAGGAGCATTTACAATTTATTAAAAATTTAAAAAAAGACAATAAAAATTTTTATTGGTTAGTAAAATGTGATTTTAATTTATCTGATAAGCAATATATCGGAGTTATTTCACTTAACAAAGTAGATTTTATCAATAAACATGCTTACTTAGGAATTTATTCCAACCCTCAGCTTAAAGGAGTCGGTAAAATTCTTATGGAAGCGTTAAAAAAAGTAGCGTTTTATATTATGAAACTTCATACCTTAAAACTTGAAGTATTAGAAACAAATAAGCACGCAATAGAATTTTATAAAAAACATGGGTTTAAAAAAGAAGGAATATTAAAAGAATTTGTTTATAAAGATGGAAAGTGGTTAGATGTAATAGTGATGGGAATTACAAAAAAATAGGGGTTATAAAAAATGAAAAAAGTTAGTTTCAAAAACCTAAAAAACTGTTTTATTGTTGCTGAGATTTCAGCTAATCATGGACAAAGTTTTAAAAGAGCAGTCGCTCTGATTAAAAAAGCAAAAGAAGTAGGTGCGGACGCTGTAAAATTTCAGTGTTATACTCCCGATACATTAACAATAAATTGTGATAATAAATATTTTAGGATAAAGCATCCTAAATGGGGAGGTCAAACCTTATATCAGTTATATCAAAAAGCATATACTCCATGGGATTGGTTTAAAGAATTAAAAAAAATTGCTGAAGATTTAGGTTTAGTATTTTTTGCCACCGCTTTTGATAAAACCGCCGTTGATTTCTTGGAAGATTTAGATGTTCCAATACATAAAATCGCTTCATTTGAGTTAGTAGATTTACCTTTAATTGAATATATCTCTAGAACTAAAAAGCCATTAATACTCTCAACAGGTATGGCTACATTAAAGGAAATAGAAGAAGCCGTTGATACAGCAAAAAAAGCTGGGACAAAAGATATAATTTTACTCAAATGTGTTTCATCTTATCCCGCAAGACCGGAGGAGATGAATTTAAGAACTATTCCAGATATGGCAAAAAGATTTAATCTGCCTGTTGGCTTGTCAGATCATACAATTGGAGTTGCTACATCTATAGCAGCAGTTTGTCTTGGAGCAAAACTTGTTGAAAAACATTTTTGTCTTTCAAGAAAAATTGAAACTCCGGATAGTTTTTTCTCCCTTGAACCAAAAGAGTTTAAACTACTAGTAGAAAATATAAGAATTGTTGAAAAAGCACTTGGAGAAGTTCATTATGGATTAACTGAAGAAGAAAAAAGAAGTCGCGTTTTTAGAAGGTCACTATTTGCAATTAAAGATATAGAAAAAGGAGAAGTTATCAGTGAAGAAAATGTTAAAAGTATAAGACCTGCTTATGGGCTTCCTCCAAAGTATATTAAAAAAATTATTGGTAGAAAAGCGAAGTTAAAAATAAGATATGGTACCCCAATTAAAGAATATATGGTTATTTAAAGAAAAAAATTTATTAGGAGATACTTTTATAATACATCATTTTAGAGATTTTTTTTGGTTAAGTATTGGTGTAGGTTTTTACTCTTTAGTTGTTTTTTTAGTAAATTTGTATACAGCCAAGATTTTAGGACCAAAGATTTTTGGAATTTGGAATTTTATTAGTTTATTTGTAATTTATGGTTCGTTCTTACATTTAGGTGTCATTAATGGGTTAGGTAGAGAAATTCCATATTATATTGGGAAAAATAGATATGATTTAGTAGAAAAAGTTAAAGTTATTTCTTTTTATTTTGTTGTTTTTATTTCAATTTGTTTTTTTTGTATTGTGAATATTACTTGCATTTTTTATAATAAAAGTATTGAAATTAAGAATTATCTTTTTTTAATTAGTATTTTGTTTTTTAGTAAAGAAATTCAGGATTATGTAAGAATATATTTGAGATCAAATTTGAATTTTAAAAAAATGGGGCAACAATATCTAATTTCTTCTTTACTTTTGGGAGTATTGGTATATTTTTTTGTACAAAAAATGGGATTACAAGGTTTTATTTTAGCTCAATTTTTAGCTTTTATTATCTCATCATTTTTGTTTTTTGAACCTCCCAAGTTTGATATTAGAATTCTGAAATATGATAAAGAGATTTTTTTATCCTTATTAAATGTGGGTTTTCCTATAATGATGGCTGGATATTTATATAACCTTCTTACAAGTATTGATCGATTAATTGTTGTTAAATATTTAGGAATAACGTCACTAGGTCAATATTCATTAGTAATTATAGCTTTAGGAGTTATATCTTTTTTCCCATCTGTAATTTCTAATTTAGTTTATCCACGAATGGCAAAAAATTTTGGTGAGAATAATAATGTAACTGTTTTGAAGAAATATATAAAAGCACAAGTTCTTTGGGGATGGATATTTATTTTACCAATTTTTATTTTGTTTTATTTTGTTTTTCCATTATTTGTTAAAAAATTTATGCCATTATATATTGAAGGAATAATACCTCTTAAAATAGTTTTGTTAGGAACACTTTTCTTACCATTAGCAGCAGGTTTTGGTGATTTTTTAAATACTATCGGGAAACAAATCTATTATTTAATAACTCAAATAATTTGTTTACTTACAAACTTAGTATTAACTTTCATTTTTGTGAATATATTTAAATTAGGTTTAAAAGGAGCAGCTATAGGAACAGCGTTTGCTTATTGTATATACGGATTATTATTGTTTTATATAAGTTTACATTATGTATTAAAAAAATGTTAACATTAGGTATTTTTCTTACACCATTTCATTTGAGACAATATAATAGCCTTGATATAAAGAAAAATAATGAAATTTTGTTTGTTTCAAATCAAATATCATTTGATTTTGTTAAATGTTTTTTTGATTTAAAGAAAGTTATAGTGTTCGAAGAAATAAATTTTAGAAAAAAAGACTTATTAAAATATCCATTTAAAAAAATTATTGAGTATAGAAATGCTACAAAAAAATATAAACAATTCATAAATAAATGGATAAGTTTGTTATTAACAAACAAATATTTAGATGAACCGGTTAATGTATATATATTTTCTGAAAAACACATCTTTGTTCAAATATTAATTTCAAATTTAAAAAAAGTGACAAAGTGCAAGGTTATAGAGATTGATGAAGGTATAGGTTTTTATTTAAAAAATAATTTTTTAGATTATATTTTTAAAATTTTATATCCTATTGTTAATTATTTCCTCTTAGGATTTCCTTATAGATATTATAAAGTTTTAGGTACAGCTTCATTTATTGATGAATTATATGTAAGATTTCCTAAGTTCATATGTGGAAAGAGGAAATGTCAGGTTTATAAACTTTATTTTAAAAAAGTTCAAAATCAACATTTTGTTAGTTCTGATAATAAATTGCTTTTGTTAACTTCCCCTCTGTCAGAAGATAGAATTTTAAGTGAAAAAAAAGAAAGAAAATTAATAGAAAAAGTAGTATTTTCTGCAGTAAAAGCAGGGTATAATGTTTTTATAAAGCCACATCCAAGAGAGAATATTGATAAGTATAAATTTCTCAAAGAAAATTACAAATATATAAGTTTATTGACTGAAATTTTGTCAGAGGAAATTAATTATTTTGAATATAAATATATAATAAATTTTGGTTCCTCAGCTGTGTTAGATATTTTTTCATCAAACTTCCCTTTAAAAAATATAATTACTATTGATATTTTCAAAATTTCAAAAAAAATTCCTTTATATAATTTTACAAAAGTGATAAATTATAGAGAAATAAAAAAAATCGATGATATAATAAAAAGTTTGTTATCCTAACATGAAGATAATTAGGTTTCTAAAGTATTCAATTTTGTTACTCCCTCTGTGGTGGTTTTTGGGGTTGATTTCTATAATTTTTCATGTTATAGTATTATTTATTTTCTTTATTTTGTTAGTTAAAAAAAAGATAGTTATCCCAAAACAAACAATATTTTTATTTTTGTTCATCTGTGTTTATATCCTTTCTGTCATAATTAACTATGAAGAAATTCCTTTTGATCGTTTATTAGCAACTCTATATAATCTTAGCTATTGGATATTAGGACTTTTACTTATTATTGTTATTTATAATTCATATATTGATTTTATACAAATACTAAACCTCTCAAAATCTTTTGTAATCTTAGGTACAGGATGCGGATTGCTTTCTTTGTTTGGTATAATTTTATTTTTTAACGGATATCATAGATTAACAATTACTACTCCTGTTGGAGATATTCTTTTACCGTTTTTTAGAAATGCACCGATGATTACAAGTTCATTTTGTTTTTCTCTTTTATTTAAAGATTATACAGGTTTTGGCGTTTTACCTCGTGGAAGCCTTTTTTTCGGTTGGCCAACTGCTTTAGGAATGACAATGGGAATAACTATACCAATTACTATTTTTTATTATAAAGTAAAAAACAAAATTTTTAATGCATTACCACATCTTTTTTTCCAAATTATTGGCCTCTTTTTTTCTTTATCAAGAATTGTGGTAGTTGGATTGTTTATATCTTATTTCTTGGTTTATTATCTGACAACTAAAAAGTTGAAACGAATTATTATATTAAATTTTATCATTTTTGGATTTTTATTAATTTTTTTATTACAGATACATTCAAAATTAATGTTAAAAGTGGAAGAATTTAGGAAAGGAAGCAGTAAAACAAGGATAAACTTATACTCTTGGATAATTAAGACTACATTGTCCGAAAAACCATTTTTTGGTTTTGGTTTTAAACCAAGGGAGGAAAATATAGATATTCCTTTAGCTTCGCATTCTACTTATTTGAGCAATCTTTTTAAATCGGGTGTTATAGGATTAAGTTTATTGATTTTGTTTTGGTTTAGTATTTATAAAAAATGGTATAGTCAAATGAAGTTAATTATAGAAAAAAAGTTTCTATTGTTACATAATTTCATAGGGTTAATTTTTTTTCAAGGTTTGATATGGCAACTAACTGAAGATATTGATGCAACTTTAATTGTTCCATTTTTATATTTCATAATAGTTGGCTTAATAATATCTTTTGAAAAAATAAAAGTTGACACATAATTATGAAAATATTTAAAAACAATACTTCAATAGAAATTTTTGGAATAAAAATAGTTTCGTTAACTTATCAAGAACTTTTATCACGCATAGAAGAATTTATTCAAGAAAAAGATACTCGCAGAATAGCTTTGCTTAATCCACATTATTTTTTAGTTGCCAAAAAATTTTCTGATTATATGAAATATATCAAATACAGTGATTTAGTTGTGGCTGATGGAATTGGTATAGTTTTAGCTTGTTTGTTATTGTCTGGAAAAATCGTTAAAAAAATAACAGGTACAGATCTCATGCCTATACTTGCTAAAACAGGAGCAGAAAAAGGTTGGAAATTTTATTTCTTAGGAGCAAAACCTGGTGTTGCTGAAAAAGCAGCTGAAAATTTTAAAAAAATGTTCCCTAATTTTAATATTGTTGGAATTCAGCACGGATATTTTTCTATTGATAAAGAAAAAAAAATTGTTGAGAAGATAAAGGAAGCCAAGCCGGATATTTTGATAGTTTGTTTGGGTGCATATAAACAGGAAATGTTTATTGAAAAATATCAGAGAGAGATTGGAGTCCCAGTTGCTTTTGGTAGTGGTGCTACATTTGATTTTTGGGCTGGTGAGGTAAAACGCGCACCTAGGTGGATACAAAATATTGGGCTTGAATGGTTTTGGAGATTAATTCAAGAACCAAAACGGCTTTGGGAAAGATATTTAATTGGCAACACAATCTTTATATTTCTTGTAATTAAAGAGTTAATCAAAAAATTTTTAAGGAGAAATAAATGATTAAAAGATTTTTTCATAAATATAGTGAGAAATCAAGATTTAAGAAATGTGAATTATTTTTTAAGTTTATGCATCCTTCACCCAATGATGTTTTGTTAGATGCAGGGGGGGTATAGGTGAAGGGTTTCATTTAATATGGGGGTATTTTAAAAAAGTAATAGTAATTGATATAAATGAAAAATCTGTTGAATATGTAAATAGAAAATTTAGCAATGTCCAAGGAATTGTAGGAGATGTATGTTGTATGCCATTAGAAGATAAAAGTATTGATTATGTGTTTTCTAATGCAGTAATAGAACACATTGATAAACATAAAAGAGACTTATTTGCTAATGAGATAAGACGAGTTTGCAAAAAGGGATATTTTATAACTACCCCGAATTTTTTCTTTCCATTTGAACCGCATTATTTATGCCCATTTTTTCAATATTTGCCTGAAATTTTAAAGAGAACCTTGAAAAAATACATTACATTAGGCCATTATAGAAAAGGTTATTATGAAAAAATAGATCTTCTTACAAAGAAAGAATTGCAAAAACTTTTTCCTGAAGCAAAAATTATCGGATTAAAAATTTCTAATAGTTTGATAGCAGAAACTTTGATCTGTTATAAAACTTTTGTATAAAAATTTAGTCTTCACTGGGACAAAATTGCAAAAAGTGTATTTGAAGTTTACAAAAGTTTGGTTGCGAAAAAAATTTAATAAAGATATCTTTACTCTACCAAGATTTGTTTTAACTCTAAATCAAACTTATCTTAAACAGTGGATGATTAAATGTTCAATCAAAATATTCTAATATTCTGTAGAATATTGAATGATTTAGAAACAAATATTGTAAAAATAACGCTGAAGACATTTTAGGTAAAGCAGGGGCTGTTTCACAAGTTATGCTATTGAAGTAAGTAGTATTGAAGTTTTAAAATAAAAAATGTATATTAAAATTATTAAAAACATATAGAAGTTTGTAGTTGTAGAAAGGTTTATAAGACAATTCAATGAATATAATTACAAGGAATAAACATCCAAAGGGTATTCTTTATGAAATTAATGTAGAAATAAAAAATGTTAAGATTTTATTTCTTTTTCATGCTATTGAACGTATGAAAAAATGGAAAATTACTGAAGAAATGATAATTGAAACACTTATTTTCCCTGAAGAAGTTTTAATAGGTCATAACAATAGATTTATTGCACATAAAGTTTATGGTGAACATATTGTTCGTGCAGTTTACGAATATGAAAATGGAATGCCTGTTTTAATAACAGTTTATTTTCCATATAAGAATAAGTATTTTAGAGGAGGCAACATTTATGAAGATAAGATACTCTCAAGAGGCTGATGTGTTAGTTATAGAATTAAATGAAGGAGAGCCAAAAGATTCTATAGATTTGAAAGAAGGTGTTATTTTACATCTTGATGAAAAAAATAGGCCATTAGAAATAGAAATACTTGATGCGTCAAAAGTTATATCTTTGGATGAAATAAGAGTCATAACACCTATTATGGTAAAAGAAAAAGTAACTATTTGTTGAAAATTATTCAATGCCGAACATTCCATTTATTGCCGTTCTATTATAACAACTCACCAATTGTTTCACTTGATGTTAGGACAAAAT
>Ga0209809_1002148_pt1 | contig 14474 bp, 16 predicted proteins | sample YNPMSTMetaG_FD_186172 | JGI IMG/M metagenome (GOLD analysis project Ga0209809, IMG submission 186172) | Anoxygenic and chlorotrophic microbial mat microbial communities from Yellowstone National Park, USA - YNP MS-T MetaG (SPAdes) (version 2) ... | reverse complement strand
TAATGAGAATTTTCTTAAAAATTTAACAGCAAGTAAATTTTGTATTAATTAATTATAAAATTTCGAAAAACAATAAAACAAAATTTGAGTAGTATAAATACAATATTTATACCATTTGTCTTAAGTTAAAATAATTTTTAATCTATTCAGTAATCGCAAGAATAATTGTTAATCATCTGTTTTTCGGAATATACATTATGAATATTAAATTAAACTAAAAAAATTATTAATTAATAAACTTGCCTATTTATTTTTAATTTAATTAATCCACCACCAATTCATTCTGTTCTAATTAATCTGCTCTTTCTATTAGTTTCATAATTATTTTTACATATTAAAATCTGCAAGACATCTTATGATTGCCCAATCAAATTTATATTTTAATTTCTTTTCTTTAAGTTTGTGAACCAAAAATGAGTTATAACAATGATAATCAGTATGACTGGTTATGGAAATGCCGAATTCGAAAAAGATGGTGTTTCCTACTCTGCAGAAATTAGAAGCTTCAATAGTAAGTTTTTAGAAATTTCAATCAAACTTCCGCGTGTTCATTCTCAAAGAGAAAATGAAGTCCGTGAACTTATAAGAAAATATATCAGTCGCGGTAAGATTATTATTTCGGCTAATCTTGAAAGAGCCTCTGTGGCAAATTTACCAATTGATATAGATGAAGAAACCATAAAATATTTAAATCAGCTATTCAAGAAAATTAAGAAAGTCACAAAATCAAAAGAGAAAATTAAACTCGACCATTTCCTTAATTTCTCTGAAATATTCCAGCATAAAGATGAAGAAATCTCCGAAATTGAATTTCAAAATCTATATCAATGCATTGAACTAGCTGTACAAAAGTTAATGGAAATGAAAATTCAAGAAGGTAAAGAATTAGAAAAAGATTTGATAAATCGAATTGAGCTGATTAAAGATACTATACTCGATATTGAAAAAATCTGGGCTGAAAAATCTGTGTTGGAATTTCAAAGATTAAAGGAAAAGGCCCAGAAGCTACTTGAGAGCAAAGAAGTAAATGAAGAACGCCTTGAACTCGAATTAGCTTTGCTCTTGGATAAAATGGATATAACCGAAGAATGCGTTCGATTGAAAAGTCATATAAAATTTTTTAAAGAAACGATTAACAAAGATGAACCAAGTGGGAGAAGGTTAAGTTTTTTAACTCAAGAATTACTTCGCGAAGCAAACACAATATCGTCGAAATCAAGTAGTGCAGAAATCTCACAATTAGTTGTTCTTATTAAAGAAGAAATCGAAAAAATAAGAGAACAAATTCAGAACATTGAATAAGGAACCAAAACTCATTGTAATTTCAGCTCCGAGTGGGACAGGCAAAACCAGCGTTATTAAAGAAATCCTGAAATTGAATCAGGATAAACTAATTTTTTCTGTTTCCGCAACTACTCGCCAAAAAAGAGTTAACGAAATAGATGGAGTCGATTATTATTTTTTGACCGAAGAAGAATTCAAAAAGAAAATTGAAAATGATGAGTTTATTGAATGGGAAAGGATTTACGACTATTACTACGGAACTCTAAAATCAGAAATCGAAAAAGCAAAAAAACTTGGGAAAGATATTTTATTTGAACTAGATGTGAATGGCAGTCTTAAACTAAAAAAGTTATATCCAGAAGCTTTATTAATTTTTATCACACCACCTAGTATTGAAGAATTAGAAAGTAGGCTTCGTAAAAGAAATACTGAAACTCCTGAAACTTTTAAGAAAAGAATTGAGCGCGCAAAAATGGAATTAGAGAACTCAAAGTATTTTGACTACGAAGTTAAAAACTACGAACTCGAATCTGCCATTAAAGAAATTAATGATATAATTCAAAAAGTATTAAAAGAATAATTTTAAAGTAAAACTATTTGTCATCCTGATTAAACTCCCAATGTGTTTGTTGAATATTCGAAGTGGGACGGAATGAAACAAACAAAATCATAAAATGTCGAGTATCAACATTCGAAAAACTTAAAATGAAAATGTGAACTTAGAATCAAAATTCTAAATAAAAGGAAGAAAATTCTTATCTTTGCAAGTCAAATAGTGGTATTAAAAACTAACTAAAATGAGGATTGAAAATGCCTTTAAAACCAGTTGAAATTATAGAAATTGAAAAGCACGCTGAAAGTATTTATGAAGCAATTATAGTTGCTGCAAAAAAAGCTCGTCAAATTAATGCAGAAATGAAAATCGAGTACAACAAGAGATTATCAGAATTGCCTCCACAAGTTCAACTTGATGATACTGAAGAAATAGAAAATCCTGACCAAATAAGAATCAGTAAAGAACTTGAAGCAAAAGGAAAGCCAACTGAGCAAGCACTAGAAGCGTTGCTCAATGGTGAAATCGTTTATAGATACAAGTAACAATTTTCAAAATATTTTTGATTGACAGAATTAAAAGACAAAAAAATCATTTTAGGAGTAAGCGGTGGAATATCCGCTTACAAGTCCTGTTATTTGGTACGCGAACTTGTAAAGCTTGGAGCGGAAGTTCGCGTCGTTATGACCCCCTCAGCCTGTGAATTTGTATCACCTCTTACATTTTCCACATTATCTCAAAACGAAGTTATTGTAAATATTTTTCCTGATAAAAAAAGCAATACCAAAACTTCAACCTGGCATATTCATCTTGCTCAATGGGCTGATTTATTTGTAATTGCACCCGCAACTGTAAACACTATCGCAAAAATTAATTATGGCATTGCGGATAATGCGTTAACTACACTCGTTTCAGCAAGGAGATGCCCTTTGCTTATTGTTCCAGCAGCAGATGAGGATATGTATCTAAGTTTTTCGAATCAAAAAAATATGACTGATTTAAAGTTGCAAGGTGTTCATTTCTTAGAAGCTGATTATGGTGAGCTTGCAAGTGGATTAACAGGTTTAGGTAGAATGGCTGAAGTAGATTTAATAGTGGAAAAGATTAAGTCAATATTATCTAATTCAAATAAAGATTATAAAAAGAAAAAAATTTTAATCACAGCTGGTCCAACCTATGAACCAATTGACCCAGTAAGATTTATTGGTAACCGCTCAAGTGGAAAGATGGGACATTCTCTTGCACTTGCTTCTTTATATCGTGGTGCAGAAGTGACTGTGATAACAGGTCCAACGAATTTATCTTATCCAGATTCAATAAAGTTAATTAAAGTTAAAACCGCAGAAGAAATGCTGACGGCTGTTAAAAAAGAATTTCCTAAATGCGACATTTTTATTTCATCCGCAGCAGTTGCAGATTATCGACCAAAGAAAATTTCAAAATCAAAAATCAAAAAAACTGAATCTCAAATGATAATTGAATTAGTTGAAAATAAAGATATATTGAAAGAGATTTCAAATCTTAAAAAGAAAAATCAAATTGTTGTGGGCTTTTCAGTTGAAACAGAAAATGAGATTGAAAACTCCCGATTAAAACTTGAGAAGAAAAAACTGGATATGATTGTTATTAATAATCCACTTGAGAAAGGTGCGGGATTTGAAGTTGATACAAATCAGATTTATATTTTGAAAAAAGATGGAAGCATTAAAAAGTTTCCAAAGAAATTTAAGTTCGATGTTTCAAACGATATACTTAACGAAATAAAAAATTTATGGATAAAGAGATAAAAGAACTTTTGGATAAAATCGAGGATTTTCTCCGTTATCAGGAAGAATTAAATCTTCCCATTTTTATTTCTGAAAGTATTTCGGAAAAATCAAAAACAAAAAAGTTGAATACAGAATTTATTGACGACTATCTAAAAAATATTGAAGAAGAATTCGTCAGAGCTAATTCACTTGTTGAATTAGATAATATGATAAATCAATGTCAGAAATGTCCTTTAGGTAAAACGCGAACAAAATTTGTTTTTGGCGTTGGAAATCCATCTGCTGACATTGTATTTATTGGGGAAGCGCCTGGTGCAGACGAAGACATTCAAGGTGAGCCATTCGTTGGTCGAGCGGGAAGACTTTTAACTGAAACATTAAAAAAAATTGGACTCCAAAGAGAAGAAGTTTACATCTGCAATATTTTGAAATGTCGACCACCAAATAATCGAGACCCATTACCACAAGAAGTCGAAAAATGTGAACCTTATCTTCTTAAACAATTGAGCTTGATTAAACCAAAAATTATAGTTGCATTAGGTCGAATTGCTGGAAATACTCTTCTTAGAAAAAATGAATCATTAACTAATCTCAGAAAAAATATTTATAACTACTATGATATTCCACTTTTCGTTACTTTTCACCCTGCTGCAATCTTGCGAAATATGGGCTGGAAAATTACTTTTGAAGAGGATTTAATTAAAATGAAAAATTATTATGATAGTTTAGTGAGGTGAATATGGCAAAAAAATCTTCAAACAATCGGGAATTAAAAATCTCCTTTGATGAAACAATTAAATCAATGCCTTATGCTTCTGAAATCGAAAAGAGTATTTTAGCTACAATGATTAGTGATACTCAATGCATAAGCAAAGTTTTTGAAATCATTACTGATGAGAAAATCTTTTATTCAGAAGCAAACCAAAAAATCTTTCGCGTAATTAAAGATTTTACAATTGATCATAATCCAGAAGAATTAAGCCTTCCAGTCGTTCTTGACAAACTTAGAGAGAGAAATTTAATTGAAGAAATTGGCGGCATTAGTTACCTAATAGAATTATCAAAGATGGTTGAAAGTTCAGAAAAGATAGAAGGAATGTGCAAAATCCTTATTGAAAAATATATGGCAAGAGAAGTAATCAGACATTGCTTAAATATTGCTTCAAAAGGTTACGATGGTTCGATTGATATTTTTGATTTGCTTAACGAAGCTGAAGCTGGTTTATTCGAAATTTCAGAATTAAAATTCAAAAAGACTTATTCTAATCTTAAGACATTAGTTCAAAGGACTGTTAATTTTATTGAAAAATTGAAAAAGTCAGAAGTATCAGGAATTTCGACTGGCTATACTATTCTTAATAATTTGACTGGTGGTTTACAGGATTCGGATTTGATAATTATTGCTGCAAGACCTGGAGTTGGAAAAACAGCATTTGGACTTTCTCTTGCTTATAACATTTCGAAATATTCAAAAATACCTTCGGGGTTTTTTAGTCTTGAAATGAAAGCTGAGCAGATTGTAATGCGACTAATGAGTATGGAGTCGAAAATTGATGTAAGAAAAATTAGAACAGGTCGTTTTAACAATGATGAAGTATTGCAATTATCAAAATCAATAAGGGCATTATCTCATCTACCAATTTACATTGACGATACACCCGCAATTTCTTTGCATGAATTAAGAGCAAAAGCAAGAAGAATGATTTCTGAAAATGGTGTGCGTATCATCTTCGTCGATTATCTTCAATTAATGCAAGGTCCAACTAATGCAGAAAGTCGGGAACGAGAAATCTCATACATTTCAAGAGGGTTAAAAGCATTAGCAAAAGAACTTGATATTCCCATTGTTGCACTTGCTCAGCTCAATCGTCAGGTTGAAATTAGACAAACGAAACGACCGATGCTTTCTGATTTAAGAGAATCCGGCGCCATTGAGCAAGATGCTGATATTGTTTGTTTTCTTCATAGACCTGATTTGTATATCAGAAAATCTGATGACGAAAAAACCAAAGAAACAGATGAACCAAAACTAGTTGATTTTATTATTGCTAAACAAAGAAATGGCCCCACCGGTGACTTTAATTTATTATTCTTCCCGAAATTCACAAGATTCGAAGAAGTTACAACCGAGCAATTCAAACAAATGATTTCTGAAAGAGAATATATAACTGAGGATTTTAATACATTGCCTGATGATTTTGATAGGGAAGAATTTCCACCAACTGAAACACCTTTTTAGTGTTTGTTAAAGAATTCAGATGTCAGTATAAAAGTTAGATTGATAATTCTCATCCTGACTTTTATTTGATTGTGTTAATTCATAAAAATTGCCTGTAAAAATTTTCAAGTAATTAATCTTTTCAGTGATTTATTTATCTCTAATCAATGAATTTCAAATTGGCAAATCATTTCTTTTTTGCTTAAGAACTTACTTATTAACAAGGCTCAACAACTTTTTCATATTGAATATATCTTCCTTCATATCTTCACCTTTCGGAGTTTCCAGAACCTTAGGGATATTAAAAAATCTTTCATCATTCATAATCAAACGAAAACCACTCAAGCCAATTTTTCCTTTTCCGATATGCTCGTGACGGTCAATTCTTTCTCCAAGTCCTTTCTTCGAATCATTAAGATGAAATGCTTTCAAATATTTTAATCCAATTACATCATCAAATTCCTGAAATGTTTTTAAATAATTTTTTTCACTTCTAATATCATAACCAGCAGCGAAAATGTGACAGGTATCAACACACACAGCAAGTCGTTTTTTATCTTCAACTAGGTCGATGATTTTTCTAATTTGCTCGAATTTATAACCGATACTCGTTCCCTGCCCTGCGGTTGTCTCAATCATACTTTTAACTTTGAACCCTTTTGTTTTTTCGTGAGCGATGTTGATTGATTCAGCTATTAATTTAATTCCATCATTTTCACCCAATCCCTTATGAGAACCAGGATGAAAATTCAAATAATTAATGCCGAGTAGTTCACATCGTTCAAGTTCATCAATAAATGCGTCTCTTGATTTTTTTAAGATTGATTTATCTTTGGCGCATAAATTAATCAAATACGAATCGTGTGCAATTACTGGTTTTAAATTTTTGTGTTTAAGCTCTCTTTTATAATTTTGAACAACGATTTCACTTAAAGGTTTAGCTTTCCATTGATTACTATTTTTGGTAAATATTTGAAATGTTGTACAACCAATTCTGGCAGCTCGTTCAATTGCCTTATCAACTCCACCAGCAATGGAGATATGTGCTCCAAGAAGAATTTTCATAATAAATCCTTTTTCCTTTATGAATAGATTAATCAAACTACAAAATAAAAAAAAGAAACTTGTTATTGGATTAATGTCTGGAACTTCAGTCGATGGAATTGATTCGGCTTTGGTTGAAATTACAGGAAACGGTATCAATACAAAATTCAAAGAGCTATTCTTCAGCACTTATCCGTATCCAAAAGGCTTGAAAGAATTAATTCTGAAAAATTCACTTAAAGAGACAAGCAATGTTGAAGATATTTGTCGATTGAATTTTTTAATTGGGAAGTTATTTGCTAAAGCAGCGATTAAACTTTGTAAAGATTACGGAATCTCAATCAATCAAATTGATTTGATTGGTTCACATGGACAAACAATTCATCACTTACCAGAAGAGAAAAAATTATTTGGCGAGAAAATAAAATCAACACTTCAAATCGGTGACCCATCTGTAATTTCAAAATTAACCGGTGTGGTGACAGTTGGAGATTTCAGAACTGGTGATATGGCTTTAGGTGGGCAAGGCGCTCCCCTTGTTCCATATTTTGATTTTTTAACTTTTAGGTCGAAGAAAGTTAATCGGGCGCTTTTGAACATTGGCGGTATTGCAAACATTACTCTACTTAAAAAGAAAGCAACAATTGATGATGTAATTGCTTTTGATACAGGTCCAGGAAATATTTTAATTGACTTGCTTGCAAAAAAATATTTCAATAAAAAATTTGATAAAGATGGAAAAATTGCATCATCGGGAAAATTAAATGAAAGTCTTTTACAAAAAATTATGGAGCTTGATGAGTATATCAATAAAAAGCCACCCAAGTCGACTGGCAGAGAAAGATATAATGAAGAGTTCCTGAACAATGCACTAAGAAAATTTCAAAATTTATCGCCAAGAGATATAATCACAACTTTTACTGAATACACTGCTTACGCAGTCTTTCACAACTATCAAAAATTTTTGAAAAAGATTTGTGAAATTTCAGAGTTATTGGTTAGTGGTGGAGGTTCGAATAATTTATTTATAATGAAATCTTTACAAAAATACTTCGGTGAAAAAGTCAAAGTAGTAAAAGTAGAAACAGATAAAATGTCAGTCGATTCAAAAGAAGCTGTATGTTTTGCGATTTTTGCAAATGAAACAATTTCAGGCAATCCAATTAATATTCCATCAGTTACTGGTGCATCAAGCAAAACAATACTGGGAAAAATTTGTCTATGAGTAAAATTATAATTACCGGGGCATCTGGTTATCTGGGCTCACATCTTTGTCGATTAATGGAAAAAGAAAAAGTCTTTGCACTATACAATAAATTAAAACCACAATTTGGAAACATTGAACCAATTCAAATTGATTTGTTAAATAACGAAGACTTAAATCTTCTATTTAAAGACATCAAGCCAGATTATGTTATTCACCTTGCGTCAGTAATCCCTTCACAATTAATTAATCAAGATGATAAATATGTTTATCAGTTAAATGTAGAAGTTACAAAGCAAATTGCATCTCTCACGCATACTTACAACTCATTTTTAATTTTTACATCAACTGATTTAGTTTATGATGAAGGTGATGATATTAAGGAAAATCATAATCTCAATCCGCTGAACTTGTATGCGCAAACAAAACTAAATGCTGAAAATGCAATCGTTCAATATGGGAAATACTTTTTAATTCTAAGAGTGGCTTTGATGTACGGCTTTTCTATTTCAAAACATAAAGCATTCTTTGATGAATCTTTCAAGAAATTAATGAATGGTCAGGAAGTGAAAGCTTTTTATGACCAATACAGAAATGCTCTGTTTGTTGAAGAAGCATCAAAGTTCATTAAAGAATTAACTGAGATGAAACTACCAGATAACGACATAATGAATCTATGTGGATTTGAAAAACTTTCCCGATACGAAATGGTTTTGAAAACAGCAGAGACTTTTGAATTCGATTTGAGCTTGGTTAAGAAAGAGTCTTGTGAGAATTTCAAGCAGTATAAAATGGCTAAAAATCTAAATCTTAATTTTGACAAAATGAAGGAACTTAATCTGATTCCCAGAACCTTTGTTGAAAATCTCAAATATCTAAAATCAAATTTCGATTTCTACAAACAATTCATTGACGATGAAAAAGACTTAGAATCAAACGAATGAAATATAAGGGAAAGAAAAAATTAGGTCAGCACTTTTTAATTGATAAAAATATAATTCGAAAAATCATTGAAGTATTTTCTCCAACTGAAAAAGATTTGATTGTAGAAATTGGCCCTGGCAAAGGTGCTCTAACAGAAGAATTAGTCAAATACACTAAAAATTTGATTCTTGTCGAAATCGACTCAGAATTAATAAAAGAATTGCAGCAAAAATTTCCAGACATAAAACTCATAAACAAAGATATTTTGGAATGCGATTTCTTAAAAGATTTTTTTCCAACAAAATTCAGAATGATTGGAAATCTCCCCTATTACATTACTAGCCAGATATTATTTAAAGTCTTTGATAGTTATAAATTCACCAGTGATGTATTGGTAATGATTCAAAAAGAAGTTGCTCAACGGATAGTTGCAGCAAAAGGAACAAAAGATTATGGGATTTTAAGTCTGTTTACTCAATTTTATTCTGAACCAAAAATTCTTTTCAATGTTTCTAAAAATGTTTTTCATCCAAAACCTGAAGTTGATTCATCCATCATTCATTTAAAGATGAAAAGTAATATTGAATTAAGTGAAAAAGAAGAGAAATGTTTTCGACAAGTCGTTAAAACCGCTTTCAATCAAAGAAGAAAAACACTAAAAAACTCTCTCCAAAAACTTTTCAACGAGAATGAAAAAGAACTCAAAGAAAAATTTTTTTCATTGCCTTTCGATTTTACAAAGCGAGCTGAAGAACTCAGTCTCAACGATTTTATTTATCTTGCAAAAAATTTTTGCGATTTAAAACTCACTTAATAAAAACAAACTCGAATGAATTATGAAAAAATACATCAAAGCTCTAAATGTATTCGATGTATGTGTTGTAGCCTTTTATATTTTTCTAATTACACTCAATTTAATTTTCTATCAAAGAGTTCATCATACATTTAATCTTCTCGTGATTGAGACGCTTATTATCACATTTGTCTTCATCACAGCATATCAACATAAAAGAATTAACAATTCATTCTGGAAGAACTTGCACTTCTGGTATTTAGCACCGGTGGTTTTTATCACCTTCAAACAATTGTATTATATGGTTCACCCAATTCATCCGATCGATTATGATGACTTATTTATTAAAATTGATAGATGGTTATTTGGAGTTGACCCAACCCACTGGTTCTATCAATTTTCTCATCCAGTGATTACTGAAATTTTACAGATTGTCTATACTTCTTTTTATTTACTTCCAATCATTGTCGGAATTGATTTGTTAAAAAGAAAGAGATACGATGAATTTGAATTTTCCGCATTCTTAATCGTTTACGGTTTTTTTCTTTCTTATCTCGGATATTTTTCTATGCCTGCTGTTGGACCGAGATTTACTCTTCACGATTTCTTCAATATTGATAATGAACTTCCCGGCCTTTTACTCACGCCTTACTTGAGAGAATTTGTGAACATTGGTGAGTCGATTCCAAAGGGGACAATCAATCCACACTTGTTGGTTCAAAGAGATGTTTTTCCATCAGGACATACACAAATGACCTTACTCACAATGTATATAACAATCAAGTTCAATACTAAAACAAAATATTTTATAATTCCGACTGGGATTCTTTTGATTATCTCAACAGTTTATTTGCGTTATCATTATGTAATTGATTTAGTTGCAGGTGCAATTATGATGATAATTACTTTATGGACGGGAAAAATAATTTATAAAGCCTGGAATAAATTCACTGAAAGAAAAATTCCTGATTGGATTTAGAATGATTCTCTATCAACAGCCTGTATTGTTTCAACAATTAATGGGAAATATCTATCAAGGCTACAGTTCACATCTGCTCTTAAATTACATCGTTCAAAATTACCACGGCACTCAACACAAATTCTCTGATGAAGTGCATCGATATAATCTGACATATTGTCGCTCTGAACTGAATGAACGACATCAACAATTTTATCTAGATACAATTCAACAGCACAGCATTCTTCGTCGGTCATTTTGCAGTTTCCGTTTTCATCAGCATCGACACAAATTGAACAAACTTTTTCACGAATTGCTTTTAAGTATTTTTCCATACTCTAACCTCTAATTTTTTGAGCAAAGATAATGAGTTATGATAAGAAATTAAATGATATAAATTTTAACGATAAAGAAAAGAAAAAGGAATTCGTCCGTGAAATGTTTAATTCGATTTATCAAACATACGACCTGTTGAATCATCTCCTGAGTTTTGGAATTGATATTTACTGGCGAAAGAGAGCATTGAAAGATGTACAATTTCACGAGAATGATATATGTCTTGACTTAGCCGCTGGAACAGGTGATTTTGGAATTGAAGTTTATAAAAAATTTCGATGTAAAATCATTGGTTATGATATTGCTGAAAATTCTTTGAAACTCTTTCGTGAAAAAATTAAAAAGAAAAAATTTGATGAAAATAAATTCAATTTCATTGTTGGTGAAGCTGAAAATATCATGCTCGAAAACGAATCAGTCAATTTAATTACAATCGCATTTGGTATTAGAAATTTTTATGATTCTCAAAAGTCGTTGAATGAAATGTTTAGAGTTTTGAAAAAAGGCGGCAGACTTTTGATACTAGAATTCAGCCTACCAAAAAATAAATTCATTCGTTTTGTATATAGATTTTATTTCGAAAAAATTCTTCCATTCATTGGGAAGATTATCTCGAAAGACAATTCCGCTTACAAATATCTTCCCGCGTCAGTAAAACTTTTTGAACTGGAGAAAGATATTGCTGGCGAAATTATCAAGGCAGGATTTCGTGAATTAAAAATAGAGCCACTAACTTTTGGTATTGTTAAACTCTACAGTGCAAAGAAATCTATTGAATATTGAGATTAAATTTTTTAATTAATCTTTCAAAAATCTTCGTTGATAATTCTTACTAATCTTAAATCACAAGCTTCTTGAAAATAGCTATTAATGAATATCTTCTCTCTTAATCTTTTCAAATAGATAATCTCTAAATTTCAACAAAGCTTTGTAACGATGACTGATTTTATTTTTTATTTCAGGTGGAAGTTCAGCATAAGTTACATTGAAACCATCTGGTTTAAATAACGGGTCGTATCCAAATCCATTTGTCCCTCTTGAAGAATCGACAATCTCACCTTCAACTATTCCAGTAAAAATTTCGTCTTCAGTTTCTGTTTTATAATTTATCACACAAATAAATGTTGCGCGATGTGGCTTTGGTTTATCCTTTAATTCTTCAAGGAGTTTTTGATTGTTCTTTTCATAATTATGCTCTTCGCCAGCATATCGAGACGAAAAAACTCCCGGCGCACCATTTAATTGTTCGACCATCAATCCAGAATCATCAGCGATTGTTGGAAGCTTTGTCAGTTCAAAAATTGTATGAGCTTTTTTCCTTGCGTTCCCTTCAAATGTGTTTTGGTCTTCCTCAATTTCGATTTCAATTGCAAGGTCTTTTAATGTCAAAACTTCAATGCCTAATTCACTTAAAATTTCCTTCACTTCTCTGACTTTATCCGGATTATTTGTTGCTAAAACAATTTTCATAAAAATTCCTGAAATTAGTTTACTCGATTGAGAAGCTTTTTTAATTCTTCATTAGATTTCTTTCGAACTTCTATTGCATCAATAGTTTTGAACTCTCGATTGAGATAAATCCAATTGCCATCAATCATTACACTCTGAACATTAGTATGGTCGGATGAATAAACAATATTCGAATACAAAGATTCTTCATTTATTTCAAGTGCATTATGAATTTGATTTAGGTCGAGCAAAACTAAATCAGCTTTTTTACCTTCTTCAATGCTTCCAATTTCATTTTCGAGATGGAGAGCTTTTGCACCGCTAATTGTCGCAAGTTCAAAAACATCTTTTGCTGTAATTGATTCTGGACCGTGAAAAGGTTTTTGAATTAAAGTTGCAAGTCTCATTTCTACAAAGATATCTAGAAAATTATTGCAAGGTGCTCCATCAGCTCCAATAGAAACGGAAATGCCTTCTTTCAAATATCTCGGAACATTCGCAATTCCTGATGCAAGTTTAAGATTTGACGAAGGACAATGAAGTATTCTTGCACTCCTTTTTTTCATTAATTGAATTTCATTTTCATTTAACCAGATACAATGGGCGATACAACTTTTATCATTTAATATTCCGAGTCCTTCAAAACATTCGATATTATCTTTACCAAATCTTTGTCTAACATTTTCAAGTTCAACTCGATTTTCACTTGCGTGTGTGTGAAACAAAGTTCCGGGATAATTCTTCAAAAGCTCATTTGTTTCTTTCAATAAATCATCTGAGCAAGAAAGAATAAATCTTGGCGCAAATGCGTATTTTATTCTTCCGTTAGCTTTATTGTGAAATTCTTTTGCTAATTCTTCTGATGTTCGTAGTGAATCAATTTTTGATTCAGATAATTTTGGATAAAGAGTATTTATATCCATCATAGCTTTTCCGTGAAATGCACGAATTCCTGAGTTTATTAATTGTTCAAACACAACATCAGAGTGATTCATACTTCCCATATCTAAAATTGTCGTAGTTCCACATCTGATCAATTCACTAATTCCTAGCAAAGCAGAATATTTCATAGAATTTTTATCATGAGCAAACTCATAAGGCATAATTTTCATCTGAAGCCAGTCAAGAAGTTCTAATTCGTCAGCAAGACCACGAAACAAAGTCTGACACAAATGAATGTGAGTTTGAACAAATCCGGGAATCAAAATCGAATCAGGAAAAGAAAAAACTTGCCAGCCATTTTCTTTTGCAAGTGTTTCGAGCTTATCAGTTTTTTCAATTTTCTGAATTATATTTTTAGAAATTAAAACTGAATGCCCGTTTAGAATTTCATAATTGTGGTTCATTGTGATTATATACTTTGGCGAGATTACTTTCATTTCGCTTTCTCGAAAATTTCGTCCATAACTGAAAACGCATATCTTAAATGAGGAATCACAATCGAACCACCGACGATTAGTGCAATGTTCATAGCTTCATAAAGTTCTTCTTTAGATGACCCTAATTTTACACATTGCTCAAGATGATAAAAAATACAATCGTTACATCTCAATACCATTGATGCAACAAGTCCCATCATTTCTTTATACTTCGCTGGAATTTTTCCTTCATAATAAGCTTTTTTATCGAGAGCAAAGAACTTTTTAAAGTCGTTAAAGTTGGAGTTTAAGATTTTTTCATTCATCTCGGTTCTAAACTTATGGAATTCTTCATATTTGCTCATATAATTTCCTTTCAGAATCTTTTAATGTTTATTCGACAGGTTTCAACCCATTGTCACACTGAGTTTATCGAAGTGTGACAAAAGAACACTTAAGAAATCCAAAGAAATTTATTTCGTCAGGCTTCGACTGAGGAGGCTGTGTCGTAATATTATTATTGAACTCTCCCTAAATCCCTCTCTTGAAGAGAGGGACTTTTTCCCCCTTCTCTTCGATAAGAG
>Ga0209809_1002140_pt1 | contig 14509 bp, 14 predicted proteins | sample YNPMSTMetaG_FD_186172 | JGI IMG/M metagenome (GOLD analysis project Ga0209809, IMG submission 186172) | Anoxygenic and chlorotrophic microbial mat microbial communities from Yellowstone National Park, USA - YNP MS-T MetaG (SPAdes) (version 2) ... | reverse complement strand
AGCCCAAGAGCCAACTTTGATTCCCTAGGCCGCGCAGAGGCCATTGAAACGAATCACCGGCCCCTTACTCGAAGAGGCCGGTGAAGTACTTTGATTCCCTAGGCCGCGCAGAGGCCATTGAAACACCGCCAGGCACCCGCTCACAATATACGCGAGCTTATCCTTTGATTCCCTAGGCCGCGCAGAGGCCATTGAAACGATCAAGTACTGGCACAGCTGACTATGCGTCAATCGACACTTTGATTCCCTAGGCCGCGCAGAGGCCATTGAAACTTGCAATTCACGGCCGTCAACGCGACGACCGTGATTTCTCTTTGATTCCCTAGGCCGCGCAGAGGCCATTGAAACTAGCACGCCCTCCAGTTTAATGTGATTCCACATACGTGCTTTGATTCCCTAGGCCGCGCAGAGGCCATTGAAACTCATCACTTCCGCGGTGGCCTGGTGGCCAACCGCGGATCTTTGATTCCCTAGGCCGCGCAGAGGCCATTGAAACGAATCACGTTGAGGATGAGAAGGGACGCATCGACCATACCTTTGATTCCCTAGGCCGCGCAGAGGCCATTGAAACATCAGCGTTTTCTAAGTTGGCTGATCCCGGCCGTGATCCTTTGATTCCCTAGGCCGCGCAGAGGCCATTGAAACGGAAGTCGGCGTGCGGCGGCCGGCCGGCTAGCCGCCACTTTGATTCCCTAGGCCGCGCAGAGGCCATTGAAACAAATAGGACGGTCGCGATGACCGTCCTCGCACAACTACTTTGATTCCCTAGGCCGCGCAGAGGCCATTGAAACTCCGATGTACGCTGAGCGCGATCCGCCATTTAACGCCTTTGATTCCCTAGGCCGCGCAGAGGCCATTGAAACTTGGGAACGGGTAGGCGCGCCCGGTGGCAATGCCCTCTTTGATTCCCTAGGCCGCGCAGAGGCCATTGAAACTTGTCTAGCGGGCGGCCGGCTACCCGCCAGACATCGCCTTTGATTCCCTAGGCCGCGCAGAGGCCATGGAAACAGTGGCAGCCGCCCATTTCATCCGAAACGGCCATGCTTTGATTCCCTAGGCCGCGCAGAGGCCATTGAAACTGTTCGGCTCGACCGCCGCGATGGCGGCGGTGAGGGACTTTGATTCCCTAGGCCGCGCAGAGGCCATTGAAACCGTCGCGTTGCGACGGATGCTTCGGGCGCCACCCGTCCACTTTGATTCCCTAGGCCGCGCAGAGGCCATTGAAACCGTGGTGGCCTCGGCCATGTCCCGTGGCCCTTCTGTCCTTTGATTCCCTAGGCCGCGCAGAGGCCATTGAAACTCAACGAGGTGCCCGAGCCGCTACCTCCCACCCGCCTTTGATTCCCTAGGCCGCGCAGAGGCCATTGAAACTAGCCATCGAAGAGGCCGGTGAAATAGTTGATTATCCCCTTTGATTCCCTAGGCCGCGCAGAGGCCATTGAAACGCCCGGCCCATTGGCCGGTTGGCTTGGTGACGTCGGTCCTTTGATTCCCTAGGCCGCGCAGAGGCCATTGAAACACCCCGAGCTATACCTCCGCCAAGTAGCGGAGGTGCTCCTTTGATTCCCTAGGCCGCGCAGAGGCCATTGAAACCAGGCATCCGGTAATCACCCATCCGAGTTTTTCCATCTTTGATTCCCTAGGCCGCGCAGAGGCCATTGAAACTGAATTACGTCGACCATCCGAGTTTTTCCATTTTTTTTTCCTTTGATTCCCTAGGCCGCGCAGAGGCCATTGAAACGGACCCCGGCCACGATGAGGGTAATCGCGGCCCCCGCCCTTTGATTCCCTAGGCCGCGCAGAGGCCATTGAAACTTTCATATTCCCCTCCTTTTATAAAGGGAACCCTGACCTTTGATTCCCTAGGCCGCGCAGAGGCCATTGAAACTCTCCCTCGGACGAGAAGGCCTCCCACAAAAAAGAAGAGCTTTGATTCCCTAGGCCGCGCAGAGGCCATTGAAACCATGGCCTTGTCGGATTGCGCTGGCGGTTATCGCCGCCCTTTGATTCCCTAGGCCGCGCAGAGGCCATTGAAACCCTGTGATCGCGGCCGCAGCCGCGATCACACTGAGGGCCTTTGATTCCCTAGGCCGCGCAGAGGCCATTGAAACCCGGCTACGATCAGTGTGATCGCGGCCGCAGCCGCCTTTGATTCCCTAGGCCGCGCAGAGGCCATTGAAACCAACGGCCAGGCACCCGATCACGACCAGCGACAATTGCTTTGATTCCCTAGGCCGCGCAGAGGCCATTGAAACTATCTGACCGCGGTCGACGGGGATTGGAACCCCGAGCAACCTTTGATTCCCTAGGCCGCGCAGAGGCCATTGAAACACTGGCGGACCCCGGCAGCAATCAATTGGATCGCCGCCTTTGATTCCCTAGGCCGCGCAGAGGCCATTGAAACGTTGACCCGGGTGAACCCGAGTCGCCGCAAAACCTTCCTTTGATTCCCTAGGCCGCGCAGAGGCCATTGAAACAGATAGCGGAGGTGATCGGGGGAAAGCGACTCGGGCCTCTTTGATTCCCTAGGCCGCGCAGAGGCCATTGAAACAAGGAGTCGAAATACAACGGCCCGGTCGCCCGGGCCCTTTGATTCCCTAGGCCGCGCAGAGGCCATTGAAACTGCTCATTTGCTCCCCTCCTTTTAAAGGGAGACCAGGACGCTTTGATTCCCTAGGCCGCGCAGAGGCCATTGAAACGCGGAGCTCTAGTCGGGGGCCGGCGGCGGGGGTTTCCTTTGATTCCCTAGGCCGCGCAGAGGCCATTGAAACGGAGGCGGGGGTTTCTTTGTGCCGGCCATTCCCCCCTTTGATTCCCTAGGCCGCGCAGAGGCCATTGAAACTAAACGCCAAGGTCGCCGACTTCGCTGCCGATCCGGATAACTTTGATTCCCTAGGCCGCGCAGAGGCCAGGAACCGTCTGGAGGGTGGGGGGGCTGGCCCTTTGTTTTTTGGATTCCCGAAAGTCGATCCGGAGCGTGGAACCAGACGTGGTAAGACCGGGGGTTTGCTTGCCGATGGTTGGAGTTTGCTAGGCTGTTCGAACTTCTGGAAAGCCTCTTGGTACCACCGACCTGTGGTAAGGGTCGATTTTTCAAGCGGCGCATCTGGTTTCTTCCCCGGCAGCGGCATGCAGCCTGGAACAGAATATCTGGGATGAGGAAAAGGGGCGAGGGCGATGGATATTTTGGGAGCGGTTTTTTTGCTGATTCTGATCTATGGGATGGGCTATTATAGCGGCTATAAGGTGGGCAAACGGGAAGGTTCCCGGAAAGGCTATGGAGTCGGTTATGATCGCGGGCGACGGGCGGCTGGTTGTGGGCTGATCCTAGCGATGGGCCTTTTTTGGGCTAGTGCCGTAATAGCCTGGGCCCTGACCAGATAAACGCATAACCGGTACCCTCTCCGAGATTTAGCCGGGGAGCCTGTGGGGGCTTAAGAGCCGATCCCAAAATTCGGCTTGGCGCAAGGTGGGTTGGATTTATCCTGGCCCCTGAAACCTTCTTGCTTTGAGGGATCGGACGGGGGGGCCGGCATTTTGCTCTAAGACGATGGGGGCTTCCGGCGGAATAGGAATGCGCTGGTTTTTTCCTCCTGCAAAATGTGTACAGAAGTAACCCCACCGTGCGACTAGCAGGCATCGAAGCGGGTAACATTTTAGCCGAATGGAGAGAACCCATGCTTATTGCCGCGTAAGCAGCAATCCAGGAGCCTGTTGCCGCCGCAATCCCTCCTCAGCCGACCAACCTGTCGGTTGGCGTGCGCGGGACGGCCAGGGAAGCGGCGGGTTCCTCCAGGGGGTTCAAATGTTACCGAAGCGATTTGCCAGGGGCAGGTTCTATGAAGCTAGGATATTCTTTTCTGTACCTAGCTTGACTGTATCTACCGGAAGCAATTACCACAATCTGTTGGGTTTGAGCCGATTCTTACCCACCTACAAGTTGTGGGGGCTTGGCCGGGTAAATACAGTCAAGTTATAGGCTCTATGCCGAGGGAGCAAGCAACGCACTAACGTGACTGTATCCCCCCGGAACGATGTAGTACTCGATCCGATTCTTAGACCCTCCAACTGGTAGGGGCCGGAGGGGGAGATACAGTCAAACTAAGGAAACATAGAAGAAGGATCGGCAGCTGGGCGTTTCGGCTGGAGGAAGCAGGGGGGCAGTGGTGGAAGCCTGTGGCTATGAGCCATTTCTTTTTACCAGCCGGGCTGAGCTTCTGGCCGTGGTCAAGGGGTTAGAGTGCATCAACCAACCTGCCCATGTGATAGTTTATACCGATTATCAGAACTTTTTGGATGTACTGGCCCAGTTAGAGAGATAGAAAGCGGTTGTGGTGGGGGCCGCAGATGGGCCGTCCCCGGTCCTGAGCTCGCAGAAGCACGCAGCGAGCCTCTTGAAGTATTGCCGGCATAGCGGCGGCTACAAATACCAGCGGGGGGAGGGCTACGGGTCCCTATTTCCCCCCTCCTCTTGAAGTATTGCCGGCATAGCGGCGGCTACAAATCCTGTTACAACCGGATGGCCCCAAAACGTAGATCTATTCAGAGAGCAAGCGAAGAGGGAGGCGTCCGAAAACTGAGAACTTGGCAAAGGAGATGGTCCAAGGCGGCCAACCGTAGGAGTGGAAGCCACCGGCCAACCGATCTCCGGTCCGGCAACACCGCTCCCCCACAAACAATTGCCCCATGCTAACGGAGAGGAACCGACAACCTCCAGAGCAACTGCCCAAGTTATGGCATCGGACCGCCGGGAGGAAGACCGAAGCAAGTGCCTTTGGTCCCACCCCGTTGAACCGGGGGTGCTTCTGAAGCCGGACGATTGCCGGAGGGTGAGAAAATGTGCTTCGTGTTGTGGATACTGTTCTTTATTCTTTTGGCGAGTGCTGTGCATCGTGGCCCCCAACCTGAAATGATATTCGCTATCCTTTTCGCCTTGGCCATGGCTTGGGTCTTGTCCACGGGCGAGATGTGGCCACTTATAGCGTTTTTTATCCTGATGGGGATTATGATATGTATATCTTGGTGCCGAAGATAATTAACTACATGTACGACTTATAGCGTTTTTTATCCTGATGGGGATTATGATATGGCTCGCCAACCGGTAGGAGCAAAATCGTTCCCACCAATAGAGTTTTTTCGTTTGTGGATTTGCAATTGGTTTACTCCCTCCGGCGCCTAACCGAGTAAACGAGGTTGGGATCCTGTTGGGATCCCTTATGGAATCAGTGAGGAGAAATTGCGGGGGAAAATGGATAGACTCCTGTCCGGCCTCTTGGATGCGCGGTGGCCCTGTGGCGAGGGGGGCACGGGGACCTGCCTCTGCCGGAACGGTTCCCGTAGGCCGGGCGAAGGCGGAGCGGGTGGGACCGCTCCAGCTCCCGCCCCAAAGGCCTCCGGATCGGTTCCCGAAGTCAGGTGGCCCCATGCGTATCCTGCGGGCATTAGTTGGACTGTATCTACCCGACCGGGCCTCTTCCAGGTGCAGTGGGTCAGAATCGCATCGATCACCCCATAGGATGGTCCTTCTGCCTGGTGGATACAGTCACGTAAGAAAACACGCTGTTACCACCTCGCCAGAGGATACGTAGCCTCCCCTAAGAGTCCCTACGCCCGATCGGAGAAAACGCCGAGAAACACTCCGAAGTTACGAAAACCGTAATTAGCCGAATGGAGGGAGCGATGTCTCATTCCTGCACAAGCAGGAATCCAGGCTGGTGTGTGCTTGCGAGGCGTTCCTATTGAGCAAGGGGGAACTCGGGAAATACTTTCTTTCTGGATTCCCGCTTTCGCGGGAATGCCCCTTGATGGCGGTTCTAGCAAAAATCCCCACTGCTTCATTCGGCTCAAATGTTACGCCTGTTCCAGGAACATAGCCGCCTCCGTAGAAACAGATAGGGTGGTTTGATTTCGGAGTATTCGTCAGTTTCTATCGGAAGCCTACGAACAACGAACGAGCGGAGAAAAGCGATGCATATCCATCCGAAACTCCAGAAACCTTGTTACAACACACGAGACCTTCTCGTAGAAAAAAATAAAGCGGCTGGTTACCAAACGATTTCCCCAAGGAGAAATGTTATGAAATACGGGCAATTGGTTCGGTCCATGGTTGAAAAGGTATTTCAAACGGTCTTTCGGAGGAGCATTGTCATGAAATGGACGGTCGTCAGGATTTGGACAACAGTGGTTCAGGTGGTGGTTTGGGGGTTGGCCGGGCTGACCGGGGGAGCCGGGTGCGGCCAACCGGCCACGGTGATGGAACTCCCTAGACTACCGGACCTTGAATCGGCCAGTCGGGCTCAGTCTCCCATAGACGTGTGGCCATCGGGGGCGGGGCTGCTGAGGCAAGAGCACATCGCATCGACCAAACAGCTCACCCCGGGCCAGCAAGAATGGCTGAATGCCACTCTCCAAGAGCGGATAACAATTGCGGAGCAAATTGGGATGGAGGGCGCCCGGCGATATGCACGTGAACAACAATTTGAACGGATCTTCGACGGCACGGGACGAAAGATGCCTCAAGGGCCGGATATAGTCTGTCGAGCGCCCAAGACGGGGAAGGTCATTGTGCTGGAGGCCAAGGGAGGTACCTCGCCGTTGAGTCGTGCCTACGGCTACCAGCAAGGCACGCCGGAATGGGCGGTCAAGTCGGCCGAGCAGGTGCTCCATAACCCGAACGTCTCCGCGGCGGAACGGGAAGCGGCCGAAGCAGTGATCAAAGCAGCCGCGGAGGGCAACTTGGAAGTGCATATCGTGCGGACCGAACATGTCCTGGGCGATCCGAAACCGCCTAAGGTGGAAAAAGTTACCAAATGCACTCCAGAGGCCCAACGATTGGCGCAGGAAATAGGCCGGAGGTACCGCATCCCCGGTATGGACCCGGCGCCGGAAAAGGCCGCTTCGAAACCAACCCAGGATGGGAGGACTAGGCCAGCTTCCGCTCCCGAGGGACAAGCCGGTCGCCCCAACAACGGCCAAGCGAATTCGACACCCTCGGAAAGTGGACCATTCCAGGAATCCCAAGGCCATCACAGCCTCGAAGGGGGCGTGAAGTCGGCCAGCCGACAGGTCCAAAGAGCCAGCCAGCGACTTGCTGAGGCCAGCCGTTCCCGCAACGAGACCGCCCAACAGGCCGCCAAGCTTAGCGAGATCCCGAGCGCGAGGGGGCTGCGTGGTCTCAAAGTACTCAAAGTACTCGGGGAGATTGGGATAGCAGTCGATATGGGTATCCGCGCGTACAATTGGCGAGAGACGGAAAAGGCCTACGACTCCGGGCAGATCACGGAGGCGCAGCGCTATAAAGCCCACGTGAACACGGTGGGGGGAGCTGTGGTGGGGTACGCCGGCGGTGCGGCGGGCGGCTGGGGCGGCGCTGCTGCGGGAGCGGCCATCGGAACGGCCATCTGCCCCGGCATCGGCACGGCCATCGGAGGCGCCATCGGCGGAATCGCCGGCGCCATAGGCGGCTACTGGGCCGGGGAAAAGGCGGCCGAAACTGCCGTGGAGGCCATCATGAAATAATCCGCCTGCCCACCCCTCCCACCATGCTCTCAGGCAGCACAGATGCCCCTGAAGGGAACCGCAGGGGCCGGGGCCCAAAAGGCCCCTTTGCTTTTTCTTGGACTGCCAGGTCCTTAAGACAACGTGCTGAAGCGGAAACCTTGGCCGGGGGAACCTGGTCATGCATGGACCAACTGCCAAGTCGGTTACCAAATCTCCCACGAAGAGGGGTGCTCGACAAAGAAGAGAAAATTTGATACCTTCAGATGGCATCCTTCTGGTGGACGAAGACGCTTATCCTAGTCAAGGGAGGATTCTCCGTGGGGTCCAACGCTGCCGAAGAACAACATTCTGTTTGCCAACACGCCACCCTCTTGATCCAGCAGACCCGGCAAGGCCAAGAAGAACAACGCAATCGGGCCTTCGAAGAACTCGCGGAACGCTATATCAAGCCCTTGGCCAAAAAGATAGCATTCAAGCGGTGCTTTTCTTGGCAACAGGCACGAGACCTTTACAAAGAGGCACCTGGTTATATCTGGGGAAAACTACCGCAGTTTGACTCGTCAGCGGGATGCTTTTGTGGCTGGTGTTCCCAAGTGCTTTCTAACTGGGCCATCGACCGGGGACGCCGAGCTAAGCGGGAGCGGGCAAAATTTGGACCTTACCCGGAACAATCCGAAATGGACCAGTTACCATGGGAAGCCACCGTTCGGGACAATAAACAAAGGCCTATTTGGGAACAGGTGAGTGCCAATGAAGCGCTTTCGCACCGGCAATTGGAGATTCTCAGAAAACTCCCCGTGTTACGCCGGGCGATTGCCTGTGCGGCGGCAGGGTTGGTGGAACGGATTCCCGGGGAGGTCTGGTCTGCATGGCGTCAGGAGGCGGGGTTGGCAGAGGATTTTCCCCCGCCGGAGATAGCCAAGTATGACGACCCGTTGGATCGGCTACGGCTTTTAGCGGAGTATTTGGGAATGCCGTTTGATACCCTCCGGCAACATTGGTATCGAGCCAGAGGGATTCTACGGGAATTGTTTCGGGAAAGGTAGAGCCATGAGCGTAGGGAACTGCCAGGAACCGGAGTATTTGGTCGAATGGCCGGATTTGCCGGACCCACGTGATCCGGAGGCACCGGCGGGTGCACGGATCGCCATCGCATTGCACGTGAATGCATGGATACATATTCATGAGAAGCATATCCGTTCTTCCTTGGAGCCGTGGGAGGAGATGCTTTCGGAGCAGGTCTGCGGGCAGCTTCGGCAGATGGAGCTAGCCGGTTCCCCGGACACGGAGGCGGCCCGTCAGGCATGGGAGGCGATAGGAAAGGAAATCCGGCAGAGTCTAGAACGGCCGTTGGCGTTGCTATACGGGGAAGGCAAATCCGGCCGGCCCCGTGGCCAAGTGTGGCTTCTGGTGCTGCCCGGCGGGGCTACCGCCTTTGTCTGCGGAAGAAAACAGAAAGGATTTCTGATGACCTGTTACTATCCGCAGACGGCCTGCGTAGTAACAGATAGGAGCAGCCGATGGAAACAGGTAGTCAAGATGATCCTGTGGAGGTATTGCCCCCGAAGTGCCGATCAGAGGAGCTTATGTCTGCCAGGACCAGAACACAGCGTGGAAGTACGGTCGGAAAAGGCCGACTATCGGTACGGGTTTCGGTTTGTAACCCCTCAAACGTGGGGGTTTTTATCAGCGGCGCCGGGCAGTCCGTGGCGGGGCCGGTTGGAACCGTGGGAGGCGGCCGGCCCGGCCCCAGGCAAACGTCCCAAACGACACCGGCTCCGCCAACGAGGCTGCGAACGAGAAAATGAGACGTGGTGCGACCACCCGTGAATGTGCCAGTTTCCTGCCCCAACTTGCCTGCATTTGGGGAGGGACTTTGCCCGGTGAAGCAGATCGAAAACCGCTATCGGATATATTATACAAATTTCCATATTTCGCGATAATCTTTTGTACGGATGGGTACTGCCATGACCATGCGCCAAGACTGGACCAATGGGAATGATCCGTTCGGCTGGCTGGAAGAACTCCAGGAGGCCCTCGAAGCGGCCTCCCTAGAAGAGTTCGAGACCCGGGAACCGAAAGCGGTTTCCGAGGAGGCCAAACGAGCGGCGTACCAACTAGCGGTGGCGCTGGGCCGATGCCGGGCGTTTGGGGTCCTTGTCCCCGTGGACATAGATGGCACCTTACATCCTCAGGTAGCCATCGCCGCGGCGGAGATAGGAGAAACTTTCCTTCGACAATGGATCGAGCGCGCGGAACAATTGGGTGTCCGGTGGGACCAAGCCGAACCGGAATTGGCCGAAACAATGGGCGCCGAGTTATTAGAAGCCAGAATGGAAGCCCTCTTTGTTCTGGAGGCTCTTTCGGAAGCTCAAGATGCGAGCTGGAATGAACCGGCTTCCATAGAACTCTGGGATGCAGTGAATCGGTATGTTGATGCGCTCGCGGTGTTCGACGAGGCCCTGCAGACCCCGGAAAACCTTGCGCTGCTCTCTACCTTGGTTAACCTGCCGCTTTTGGAGAATTGGCGGCAGAGTTTAGCCGGCGATTACAAGGAGGTTTTACCATGGTGGCTGGACGGCACGTTGGAGAGAGTGGACCAGCAAATTACAGAATACTGTCGGCGCACGCTGCCGGCCGGGGAAGTGTGGCGCCGGATGATGGAAAGGCGTCAGCCTAGTACTCCATCTCCCGTGGAGGCTCCCCAGCCGGAGGTGCTCGTTGCGGCGGCCTTGGCCATCCGCATGCGGCGGCGTTGGCATGAGATGATCAAACGATTACCGGCAGCGATGGCCATGGCGGCCCAACCAGCGGTGGAGTCGCCGGAAGTGGCGGTAGCCCATTGGCGTTCCCCGGAGGGAAAGTACATCGCTGATATGCCTGTGCCGTTGCGACCGGTGGTTGGTCAACCGGTGTATCTGAAAGTCTTTCGTACCGAAGACGCCGCGAAGGCAACCGAGTTGGCCGGTCAACCGGTGGTCTTGGCCGGGCTGCAGGCCGTCTTGGACGAGCAGGGCCGGGCTGCCTTCTCCTTAGAAGAATTGCAGAGGGCGATCCAGGCAGGTGCCGATCCAACCTTGAAAATCGGCCCAGACCTTACCCCTTGGGAAGAACTTCCCCTGGAAGGTTTTCCTGAACAGGACTCCAGCCCACCGAATGGGTAAAATTATCCCGGAGGCACCCTATCGACCCTCCTTTTTGATCCCCGACGGACCCTAGATTCCGAGGCCGCCCCGTATGATGTCGGAATGGAAAGACCTGTTGTCCAAGCCTCCGGAAACCCTCACCGACCGGGAGGCAGGGAGGTTAGCGTTAGGGCTTCAAGGACTTTCCCGCTGGCTTTTGAAGCCGGAGGTCCTGGAAAAAGCCGCCGCCTATCTGGCCGACGATCCTATCTGGACGGAGATGCTCAAGCCGTGGAGGGAGCGGCCGGCCCTGCCGCAGGATGCGGGCAGTTGCTGGGTGGTTACCGTGCTGATGAATGCCGAGAAATATCCTGCCCTGCGGGAGGCCGCCGTTTTACCGCTCCGCTGGCAGCGACGCCCGGCAGATCAACCGTCTGGCGCGCACGACCCTCGCCTGCCGGAGGGTTTACGCCAGATTGCCGATCGGGTCCTCCAGCAGGTAGCCGAAGAAGAGCCGTCGGTCAAGGAGGCGAATTGGCGGCTTGTGCCGGCTATCGAGCAATTCCCTCCAGGCCCGGCGCAAGAGTTGCTGGTCGGATCGTATGAATCCGCGTTTGCTTCCTTGGCGGCGGGTTTGTTTTTAGCCACATGGGAAGGGAAACCCGATCCCACCGTGTGGGCCACCGGTGCTTGGGCGGATGGCGGCATTCAGCCGATCGAAGGCCTGCCGCAAAAGGCAGCCTTGGCAATCGAGTGGGGGGCCAAGGTGCTCTTTGTGCCCGAGCAACAACAAAAGGAACTAGAAAAGAACGGGGATTTTCACGCCGTCGCCCATGGATTGCACCTTTTGCCTCTGCGTGCCGGGACCCGGAAGCTCCGGGAATCGCTCCGTGAATATCTGGATCAGTTGGAAGTGCCGCCGGGGCCGGAGGCCTCTAGAAAACAACGTTCCGCCTACTTCCTTCGCATTCCCGACGACGCCAAAGCCCGCCAATATTATAGGGAATATATTCTACCCGAGGTGCGAGAAGCCTGGCGACCTGCCATCCACCAACAGGTCCCTCGGTTCCGGGAGGAAGCCCCCCTGTTGGTCAGCATTGTCAGCAAAGGATTTGATCTGCAGGCATTGACGGTAGGGGTGCTGCAACCTCAACAGTGTTTACTGCTGTATAATGAGGAGATGGCCACCGAAATCCCGATGGTCGAAGAGACGATAGGAGAGGATTGCGCATTGAAGAAGCATCGTTTTACCGGGCAAACGCGGGAAGAACTGCTTCAGGAATTCCAGAACGCCATCCGGGACTTTTTACATAGGATGTCCGGAGATCGGCTGGTGGTGGACTTAACTCCGGGGCAACGAATCATGAATTTAGCTTTGTACGATGCGATGCCGACGGGCAGCTTTGCTTTGGTCTGCCAGGCGGAAATGGATAAAAATACACGTCGCCCCAAACCCTTTACCGAAAAATTCGAGCTCTGGCAGGTGAACCGCTAACCAGCCTTGGACCTCCTGATTCGCCCCACGGCGGCTCCCACGAAAACTTCCGAAACACCCCAGAAGCCAAACGTGGACTTGAACAGCTTCTAGGACATCCAGGAGGCGAGACGAAAACTTCCCAACCACCTCCAAAACTCCAGGCGACCACCTTACGGAGTCGATTCTCTGAGCCGCTGAAGCAAGATGCTCCGACAAGAAAATTTCGGAAGCCCCTCCAAATCCGAAGGGTGAACAAATGGAACTCTGGGTCCAGACGCAGTTTTTACGGATGGATTTTGCCAGCGCTGGGCCGTTGGTCCCTTGGCTAGGACCGGCCATTCGAGGGATGCTGGCCCAACAGATCAAGCAGCACTTTTGCCGATGGCCGCCGCAAGAGCAACAGCGTCGCTGGCGGTTTTGCCGCGGCTGTCCGCATCAGCAGGACTGCCCCTACGGGCTGACCTTTGAGCCGGATCCGCCGTCCGATTGGCGGTTTGGCAAAGCTCAGGCGGATGGTCAGCGGGCCATCTGCCTGGCGCCGTTTTTCCCGGTCGATAACTGGGCCGAGCCGGGCGATGCAGTTCAAGTCCGCCTCTGTCTGCTGGGCCAACGGGCCATCCAAGCCGGGCACCTCATCCTCGAATATCTCCAGTCGCCCGATGTGCCCTTCCGATTAGGTAAACACAAGATCAAAGTACGTTTTACCCTCATGGAGCCGGAAGTCGATTGGCCGGCCGGAATCCATCGGCTCCGTGTGAGCGATCTGAACAGCTCCCATCTGGAGGCGGGGCGGATTCCCTGGCTCCGGCTGGAACTGACCGCCCCCTTGTTTCTCAAAGACTCCTCGGACAAAGTCGGTAGGGATGGCTCGGAAATCCCCTCCCCTCGGCCCCCAGGGAACCATTTCTCCTCCCAACCCGGCGAAAACAGCCGGAATTCTTTCGACTCGGTCCACGGGGAGCCGATGGAGGACACCCAGCGGCAAATCGGGGGGCAGTCGGCGTGTGTGGATCTGAACGGAGCGGCCCACCCAAAGCCCATGTGTGCCGGGCAGCGCTCTTCCAGAGCACCTGGTCTGGGCAGCCCCGGACCGGATTTTGGCCGGTTGTTTCGAGCCTGTCTGCGCACGGTGGGCCGGGCGTTTGGGCAGTTCGGCCAAGGCCTTCTGGAAGACCATGTGGATTTTCAAGGACTGAAACAATTGGCCGATTCCGTCCCCACCCAAGCCGCCTTCTGGAAACCATTCCGGCAAATGCATCTGAGCCATCGCCAAGCGCAACGGTATTGCTTACGAGGCCTGGTCGGAGGCGCCGTGTTTACCGATGTGCCGGTCGTGCTGCTTCCTTGGCTTTTGTGGGGAGGCCGATTCGGCGTGGGAGAATATCGGGTGGCCGGCGCCGGCACTTGGCGCATTGGCTTATGGTGAGTCTCTCAACGCCATAGGGAGTTGTTCCTTGGGAACCTCTGAATCCTTCAAGGTCGTGGCTTCCGGCGCCTGGGGCATGGGGACCTTTTTTTGGGGGAGTTGTTCCTTGGGAACCTCTGAATCCTTCAGGTGGGCAAAAGATAAGTATTTCAGGAGATTTTTCGGCCAACCCTCTCTATTGGGCTGCTGGCCATGCGAGCACCCAATCCGTTGTAGCGCGCCTCGGCACCCTTCGAGACCGAAAACATAATCGAAAGTCCATATCGTGCACTACATTTTCAGGATTTTTCAGAGGTTCCCTTTTTCTTTTTCATCCTTCGGGCCAGCTCCCGAAGTCGCTCAATCTGCTGGGCCGTCAAGCCGCTAGCTTCGCGCAAAAGTTCCAGAATTTGTCGTGGGTGTCTTTGGATGATTTTCGGCAAATCCTCCGGCACTCGGCCCGCCAGGGCGATCCACTCATCGGGGTTTTCGCCCGCAGTTCTGCCATGCGTTTGACTCGATCGGCAGTAGGCGGCTGGAGGTTTCCCTGCTCGACCAGCGAGAGGTACGTTGGGCTGACGCCGACCCATTGGGCAAACTTCCGCAGACTATAGCCCCGCTCGATGCGTTTCTGGCGGAGCTATGGACCGAATCGTTTGTATTGGCTTCCCATGATGGACTGTCTGGCCAAGGTTCTGTGTGGTGTGGGTACACTCCACGGTCAGCATCCCCTCCAGGCCCAACTCGCCGATGATCCGCCGGAGTTCATCCCGGAGCCCTTCGACCCAAGGGGCGTCCATGGAGGCCTCCAGCAAGACGGAGATGTTCAAGTCCCGACCGGATCGGAGCTTGGTTAGAATCTGGGTGCCTAGCCGATTCCACATTTCCGGGGGGATACTGCCAGAAACTCGGATTCTCGTGGTAGTGGGTGTGGGTGTCGGCTTTGGGGGGGTATCGTCACGGCGATCCTTTTCCGGAGTAAAGGGGGGGGGTTTCGGGGGC
>Ga0209809_1002139_pt1 | contig 14519 bp, 10 predicted proteins | sample YNPMSTMetaG_FD_186172 | JGI IMG/M metagenome (GOLD analysis project Ga0209809, IMG submission 186172) | Anoxygenic and chlorotrophic microbial mat microbial communities from Yellowstone National Park, USA - YNP MS-T MetaG (SPAdes) (version 2) ... | reverse complement strand
TCTGATCAGCAACAACACCGCGACGGCCAAAGGGCTGTATTTGGTGATCACCCAGGCAGTGCGCGCGCCCACGACACTGGTCTGGGTGGGCAACGCGCAGGCCAATGACTGGGATACACTGGGCCGGACCAACTGGCTGAACGTCGGGGCGCAAAGCCTCGACTGGTTTGTGGCCGGCGACGCCGTGCTGTTTGACGATCGCGGCGCGGCCCACGGCCCTGTTCGTGTCAGAGAACAGGTTCAACCCGGGGCAGTCGTGGTGGCTGCCACGGCCGACTACCGGTTCGTCGGCCCGGGCGGCATCGGCGGCAGCGCCAGTCTGCTCAAAACCAACTCCGGCACCCTGGTCGTCGAAACCACCAACAGCTACACAGGGGTCACCCGCGTGGCCGGAGGTGTCCTGGAGACGCCCAATCTCGCCAACGGGGGGCTTCCCTGCGGCCTGGGCGCAGCGACCGCTGATCCCGCCAACCTGCAGTTGGCCGGCGGAACCCTCCGCTACACCGGACCTTCCACCGCCCTGGATCGCGGAGCAGAGCTGCAGGCCGAAGGCGGCACGATCAGCGTGGCCTCGGAAACAGCCACCCTGGTGTGGCAAGGACTGTTGACCGGCACAGGCTCCCTGCTCAAGGACGGGCCGGGCACGCTGACGTTACCCTCGGTAAACACCTACGGCGGCCCCACCTTCGTGCGCCAGGGGACTCTACGCCTCCAGGTCCCAAGCGCAGCCGGCACCAACCGGATCGAACTAGCCGGGGGAACCCTTTGGCTGACCCTACCCAGTGACAATGACCTGCTGAACCCGATCCACGTGGCCGCGCCCAGTCGGTTGGTCATGGGCACGGCGAACAACCGGATCAACGGTCCCGTGACCGGATCGAACACACTCGAGGTCAGCATCGCCGCCGGCACGGTGCTGACCTTCAACGGGGACCTCACCAACTTCACTGGCACGTTCTCCCTGGGCAACAGCGCTGGAACGTTCCGGTTCAACAGCGGCGGTGGCAACACCACGCTCGGTTGCCCCAATGCCACGGTCGACCTGGGCCAGGGCACCGCCATCCTCCAAGCCCGCAACGCGGGCACGATGTTCTTGGGCGCACTACGCGGAGGCCCGGCCACGCTGGTGTTGGGTCAGGGCAGTGGCAGCGGGACGCTGACCTGGACCATTGGCTCAAGCGAAAGGGAACCTTCCACCACCTTCGAAGGAGTGATTGCAGATGCCACACCTTCGCGCATCGCCGCGCTCACCAAGGTAGGCAGGGGCACGCTGCGCCTTACCGGCCCCTGCACCTACACCGGCCCCACCCAAGTGCAAGAGGGCGTCCTCCAAGTGGACGGGTCGCTCGGTGCCACTCCGGTCACTGTGAGTGGTGGCACCTTGTCGGGCAACGGGACCTTAAACGGGCCCGTGGAAGTGCAGGGCGGTGGAACCCTGGCGCCGGGAGCAGCTCTGGGCACGTTGACCGTGGCCAACGTCCTCACCTTGGGGCCGGGAAGCTTGACCATCTTCGAGGTAGATCCCTCTACTGGCAGCAGCGACCAAGTGGCGGGTCTGTGGGCGGTGACCTTCGGTGGCACCTTGCGCCTGACCAATGTGGCAGGGGCCTTTGCCGCAGGCCAGCGGTTCAAGCTTTTCGATGCCCCGGGCACTTATTACGGGTCCTTCGATGCCATCGAGCCATCCACGCTGGGCCCGGGATTGGCTTGGGACCTGGGTCAGCTCTCGGTGGACGGGACCTTGGGCGTTGTGGAGAGCAGCGCGGTGCCTCGTCTGGAGTTCGTGCGCCTGCCGCAGGGACTCCAGTTGCACTGGACCGGGGCATACCGCCTGCAGGTGCAAACCAATGCGCTGAACGTGGGCCTGCGGGACAACTGGGTGGACTACCCGGGTGCGCCTGCCAGCGGGGTGATCATTCCGTTGGATCCGGCGGCACCGTCGGTGTTCTTCCGGCTTGTGTCCCCGTAGAGCAACGTTCGCGTAGCTCGCGCCTGTTTGGGACTTCACCATTGCCGGAGCCGATAAAACGCCCGGCACTCCCGAAGCAGGGCGTTGGTTTCCACCACGGGCGGCTCCAACCGTGCGGGCCCCCAGGGATGCCACGGCCCTTGCAGGTCCGTGGCGCGTTCGAGCTGGTAAAAACGCGCCTGACCTGCCCAATCCAAACGAAGGTCATTCGCGTCGGGGCCCCGGCTCAGAACCAACCGAGGTAGCAGGGTCACAGTGGGCCAGGCCGGCTCCACGTCACTGATAACCTGCAAGGCATCGAGCCCGAAATCCGCCAGATCTTCCACGGGCTGAAACGCCGCCAACAAGTCGCGGTTGCGTGCCACCACCCATCCTTGATCGCTGAGCAGGTCCCCGGTGCCGTACCGGTTCCCCTGCTTGTCCACAAAAGGGTCCTCCACGGAAAACCAGATCTCACCGTTGGGCCAGATGTAAACTGCATCCAGGCCGGGATCGAGGGCGGGCTCGGCCGGCTGAAAGAGCGCCAGCAACTCAGTGTAAGCGCGCACCACACGCCCTGTACTGGAAAGCAAATCGCCCCGATGTAGCGCACGCCGCAGCTTTTGCGAGGTCACTTGCCGGGTCAGAGAAAACCAGACCTCGCCGTCCGGGCGCATCACCAAAGCGTCGACCCCGACGTCGTCAACGGGTTCCAACGGGGCGAATGCCCCCAGCAACTCTTCCACGGGCAGGATCACCTGGCCCCGATCCGACAACAGGTCACCCTCCCGCGCCCAACGGCCCAACCTCTCGCTCCAGACGCCGGACCGCACTGAGAACACCAATTCGCCACCGGGCAACACCTCCACTGCGTCCAGGCCCAGATCGGGGGTCGGAGGCATCATGCCCAGTCGCCAGACCAGTTCCCGGTTGGCTCGGACCAGTTGGCCGCCCCAGGAAACCAAATCTCCCTCGCTGCGCGATTCGTGAGGTCCGGTCCCGTGCCCCGGGGTGAAGTTCTGAGCCGTGGAAAACCACAGATCCCGCACCGGTGCAGCTTCCACCAATAGTTCGAAGGTGCGAACCAGTGTTCCGTTGGTCTGGAGGAGCAGCACGCACAGCATCGGCCAGCGCCGTTCCACCGCAGCGAGGACATTCGTGAACCAGACAGTTTGCTTGCCCTGATCGCTTTCCAAGGTCAACTCCAACAGCACTTCCTGCCTGAGTGCCACCCCCCGGACACTCGGTAGAGGCCCCGGCCCTGCAGCCGATAGGCCGGCAACCCGGCGCCACCGGCGGTCCACTCGATGGCCTCCCAGACATAAACGACTTGAAGAGGGTTGGCTTCCTGCAAACGGACTTGGAACCGGCCGCGCAAGGGCAGGGGGATATCGGGTCGCCCGCACAGCTCGCACCGGTCCACCAACCGGCTGGCCGGCAACAAGGTCTGGTGAAGGAGGCCTGAAGGTGCCTCCTGAGCCGCGGCGCTCAGCAACAGGCAACCGGCCGCGCAGGGAAGAATCCTCAAGGTTTGCATCGTCTTCATCGCCGACCGCGGGCGGCCCGGGTTGGAAAAGCCTGAGCAACGCGGAACCGCGATCTTGCGCAGGGTCCTCAGGGCTCAGTCTTACCCAATCTACCCCCTGGCAGCATGTTCCACAACCCCGCAATCGGCTTGCCGCGGGCGAGCCGGCTCGTAGGCTCGGTCACGGTGACAGCCTCCGAGAACATGGATCGCTGGCCGGCTCACCCGCCGGAAAGCAGCGCCTCCGGCGCCGGGCCCTCCCGCGTCGCGCGCTTGGGCCGGCCCTTGATCCGCGCCGGCTGGACCGCACGCGGATTGTTGGCCTTTGGATTGATCTCGTTGGGGGTCTTATGGACCAAGGGCGGTCGGGCCCCTGCGCTGGTGGGACGCCTGGTCCGACAACAGGTGGTTCGTGCCGGCGTGAACCTGCTGCCCCTGTTTTTGTTCCTGGCAGCGGCCCTCGGTTTTTTGGTGATCGGCCAAACAGTAGCCTGGCTGTCGCGCCTGGGAGCCATCGAGTACCTGGGCACCATCATGGTTCTGGTCATGGTGCGCGAGCTGGGTCCTCTATTGACGGCGCTGGTAATCCTTGCCCGCGTGGGCACAGCGATGGTGGTGGAGCTGGGCACGGCCCGCGCCCTGGGCGAGGTGGAAGCCTTGGAAGCACTCGGGATCGATCCGATTCACTATCTGGTGGTACCGCGCGTCGTCGGACTGGCGCTGTCCGTGCTGGCGCTGACAGTCTACCTGATCCTGGGGACCATCCTCAGCGGTTACGCATGGGCCTTCCTCCAAGAGGTGCCCCTGAGCCCGGCCGAGTATTTTCGCCAGCTGGCGGGCGCCTTGAGCTGGCTGGACTTCGGCGTGCTGGCGCTCAAGACCATTGGATTCGGCGCCGTATTAGCCGTGGTGATCTGTTACCACGGACTGGCCCGGCCACTGCGCTTGGACGACGTGGCCCCGGCCACCGTCCGCGCCGTGGGGCAGGCACTGGTGGGCTGCGTCCTGCTGGATGCTCTGTTCATCGTGGTCTATTTGGTCGGATCATGAACCCCGAAAATTCCCTCCGTACGGTCCTGCTCCAGATGGAGGCAGTGGACGTGGTCGGGTTCCATGACCCCCAGCGCGTGGCGCTGCGCAACGTCCACTGGGAAGTGCGCGAGGGCGATTTCTGGGTGGTGGCCGGCCTGCAAGGCAGCGGGCGGACCGATTTCCTCCTCACAGCCGCCGGACTGATGCCGCCGCGATCCGGCCAAATCCGCTGGTTCGGCCAACCGCCTCCCCAAACCGAGGCGGCCCGGCTGGCCCAGCGGCGCCGCATCGGATTTGTCTTCGAGGACGGCCGGTTGCTCTCGGACCTGAGCGTGTTCGAAAACCTGGCCCTGCCCCTGGCCTATCACGGCGAGGGCTCCGAGTCGCAAATCGCCGAAACCGTCAACCAGATGTTGGAGCACACCGAGCTGCGCTCGTGGGCCCGGTACCGCCCCACTGCCCTGCCCCGATCCTGGCAGCGCCGGGCAGGTCTGGCCCGAGCCCTGATGCTGCGACCTCAACTGCTGCTGCTGGATTGTCCGTTGCACGGCCTGGACCGTCGTCATGCGGCCTGGTGGTTGGCCACGTTGGAAGCCCTCCATACAGGCCAGTTCCCCACCCTGAGTCACCCCCTGACCCTTGTGCTCACCGCAGAGGATCCCACTCCCTGGCGCGCGATCGGTCGAACCGTGGCTTGGCTGGACAATCAGCAGCTGCGGGTGGAACCGACTCCGTGAGGGTAGGCCGGGCAGAACCGAACCGACCCAACCCAGCGCCCAACTAGACAACCACGATGCCACCGCACCCAAGGCCATCCCCGTCGCGCCGTTGCCAAGCCGCCGGCCCTGCGTCACACTGCGCCCGGGATGAGCAAACGGTTCTACATCACCACGGCCATCGATTACGTCAACGGCCAGCCTCACCTCGGCCATGCCTACGAAAAAATCGTGGCCGATGTCATCGCGCGCGCGCGCCGCAGCCTCGGCCAGGAGGTGTTCTTCCTCACCGGCCTGGACGAGCACGGCCAGAAGGTCCAACAGGCGGCGCTGGCCGAGGGCAAGGCACCACAGGCCTACTGCGATGAACTGGCCGCACAATGGATGGCCTTCGTGCGCAAACTGGGCATTTCGAACGACGATTTCGTCCGCACCACTCAGCCCCGCCACAAGATCGTCGTGCAGGCGCTGCTCCAAAAGCTCTACGACCAGGGCGAGCTCTACAAAGCCCCCTACCGCGGCTGGTACTCCTGGAAAGAAGAGACCTTCCTGACCGAGAAAGACCGGCGCCCCGACGGCACCTTCGACCCCGCCTGGGGCGAAGTGACCGAGCTGGTCGAAGAAAACTGGTACTTCCGCATGTCCAAGTACCAAGCCTGGCTCATCCAATACATCGAACAACACCCGAACTTCATCCACCCGGAAACCCGTCGCAACGAGGTGCTCAGCTTCCTGCACTCCCAACCCTTGGAAGACCTCTGCATCAGCCGGCCCGCCGCTCGGTTGAGCTGGGGCATCCCCCTGCCGTTTGACCCCGACTACGTGAACTACGTTTGGTTCGATGCCCTCACCAATTACTACAGCATTCCCGTAGCCTGGGGAGATCCGGAAGCCCTGGCCCCCTTGGCCGGCTATTACCAGCCCGGTCCCGGCCCGACCCCCGGACTGCGTCTGTGGCCGGCCGACATTCACGTCATCGGCAAGGACATCGTGCGGTTCCACGCCATTTACTGGCCCATCATGTTGCATGCCGCCGGCATCGAGCCACCCCAACAGGTGCTGGTCCACGGGTGGTGGCAAAAGGACGGCCAGAAAATGAGCAAGACCACCGGCAACGTGGTCGATCCCGTCACTGTTATCGACGACTGGGGCCTGGACGCCTTCCGCTATTACGTGCTGCGCGAGCTGGACATCGGGCCCGATGGCAATTGGACCGACGCCAGTTTCCAGGCCCGTTACTCAGCCGAACTGGCCAACGGGCTGGGCAACCTGGTGAACCGCTCGCTCTCCATGCTGCGACGCTACCGCAACGGTATCGTACCCCCGCCCCATGACGAACTGGCCGACGAAGCCGGCCGTGTCACCGAAGCCGTCCGAACCTGCCTGCAGCAAAACCGACTCCAAGCCGCACTGGTGAGCATCTGGTCCCTCATCACACGCGCCAACCAGTACGTGGACCACACCAGCCCGTTCAAACTGGCCAAAGATCCGACCCAGGCCGCGCGGCTCGACCAGATCCTCTACAACCTGGCCGAGACCTGTCGCGTCCTGGCGGTGTTGTTGTGGCCCTTCCTGCCCACCACCGCCACACGCATCTATGCCCAGCTCGGCCTGAGCCACGAGCCGTGCCGGCTGGCGGACGCAGCCTGGGGCGGCTTGCCCGCCGGCCATGTCGTGGCCCAACCGGAACCGCTTTTCCCACGCCGGGATCTCTGACCCAAGGCCGCTCCCAGCGCTTTGCCCTACCCGACCTACCCGAGGAGCCCGGTTCGTGCCCTTCAACCGGCGTTGTTCCCGGGCGGTGGCTCCTGCACAGGGTCGGCACGGGACCGATCCAATCCTTGGTCCTCCCACGAGCTGGGATCGTCCAGCGATTCTAGGTGCGTGAACACGGTGCACTCCGGCAAAGCACCCCGGATTTCCGCCTCCATCCGCTCCAACAAGGCATGACCCTGGTTCACCGTCCAATGACCCGGCACCAACACATGCACGGAAACAAACTTCCGAGCCCCTGCCTGCCGCGTGCGCAATGCGTGGTAGTCCACCCCCTCGGCCGCCTTGTACCGCTCCAAAATGGCCCGTACCGCCGCCACATCCTGGCTCTCCAGCGCCGCGTCCATCAGCCCGGAAACCGACCGCCGGACAATCCCCAGCCCCGTCACCAGGATGTTCCCCGCCACCACCAACGCCACCAACGGATCCATCCAACGCCACCCCGTCCAGCCCACCAGTGCCACCCCGGCAATTACCCCCGCAGACGTCCAAACATCCGTCAGCAAATGATGCGCATTGGCCTCCAGCGTGATGCTGTGATGGCGCCGCCCCACCCGTAACAACACCAACGCCACCCCCAGATTGATCAACGCAGCCGCCCCCGCCACGGTCAGGCCTACCCCTACCGCCTCCAAAGGCTTGGGCCAAATCAACCGGTGCACCGCCGCCACGGCAATCCCAAAGCCGGCCAACAAAATCAGTCCCCCCTCCAGCCCGCTGGAAAAATACTCCGCCTTGTGATGGCCGTAGGCATGATCCTCGTCCGCAGGACGCGACGCCACCGTTAGCATCGCCAGCGCCATCACCCCGCCAATGAGGTTCACCGCAGACTCGACCGTGTCGGACAACAAACCCACCGAACCGGTGATCAGGTAGCCCGCAGTCTTCAGCAGAATCGTCGCAACCGCCGCCCCCACCGACAGCCACGCGTACCCTGTCAAAGGCACCCGTTTCACGCACCAGCCTCAGAGCAAATGACTGAACATGCCGTCACGCAGCTTGGGCTCGAACCAAGTGCTCTTGGGGGGCATAATTTGGCCCCGATCCGCTATGTCCAGCAACTGTTCCATGCCCGTGGGATGAAGCGCAAAAGCGCAGGCCGCCTCCCCACGCCGCACCAAATCCTCCAACCGCCCCGGCCCATGCACTCCCCCCACAAACTCCAAACGCGCACAGGTCCGCGGATCTTCCACCCCCAAGAACGGCCGAAGCACGCGTTCCTGCAACAAACTCACGTCCAGACACCCCAACGGATCCCGCTCCGGGTCCGGCACCTGCCGGAACCGCAGCCGATGCCAACGGTCCTCCAAAAACAAATCCACCTCGTGCGGCCGGGGCGGCCGTCCATCCCCCTCCGATAAATCCCCCACGGACCGCAGCCGCTCCAACAACTGCCCCGGCGAAAGTCCATTCAGATCACGCACCACCCGGTGATACGGCAAAATGCGAAGCTGATCGTGCGGAAACAGCACCGCCAAAAAGTGGCTGCTCCCACCCGCGCCGCCCCGACGCTGATAAACACGCGCAGCCGCCGCAGTCCGATGATGCCCGTCCGCAATGTACAGCCGGTCCACCGCGGCAAAACACCGCCGCACCAGCTCCATCGCTTCTGCATCCCCTAACGTCCAGGCGGTGTGCCGCACCCCGTCCTCGGCCACAAAATCCACCTCGGGCAACCCCTGCGCCCGCCGCGCCAAAAAGGCGTCCAGCTCCGGAATCGCACGATAAATCAAATATGCCGGCCCGGTTTGAGCGTTCAACGCCTCGATGTGACGCACCCGATCGTCCTCCTTGTCCGGACGAGTCAACTCATGCCGGCGAATGTCTCCGCGCAAGTACGCCGCACAACTGGCCACGGCCACCAGCCCCCGCTGCACGTGCCCGCCCATACTGAGACGGTACAAGTAAAAGGCAGGCCGAGAGTCCACAAACAGCGCCCCCTTCCGCAACAGCTCCTCAAAGCGCGCTCGGCCCTGAGCGTACACCTCCGGACGATACGGGTCCGTCCCCGGCGGGAATTCAATCTCCGGACGGCTGACCCGAAGAAAGCAAAGTGGATTGTCCCCGGCCAGACGCCGGGCCTCCTCGGTAGACACCACGTCATACGGAGGGGCACAAATCTGTGCCGCCAACTCCGGCCGGGGTCGTACCGCCGCAAATGGCTGGATCAACATCTCTCCCATGCAGTCGCAGCGCGAGCTTAGAAACACGGCCCACGCGGCGCACGCGGAATCTGAACCATCGTCTTCCACGCTCGCGCCGCTCTGTTGCCCCAGCCACAAACGCCCTCCTCCACCTGCAAGCCATCCCTGCCGACTCACACCTCCGCTGCCGGGACGCCTTCATTGACACCTCCGGGCCCGGCTTGGTAGCGTCCGCCCCACGCTGGGATTCTGGCTCATGGATTACAAAAACACACTCAATCTGCCTCGTACCGAGTTCCCCATGAAAGCCGACCTGGTGACTCGGGAACCGGAGCGACTGAAACAGTGGCAGGCCTCGCGCCTCTACCAACGCATCCAGGCCGCACGGGCGCAGGCGCCGGCGTTTGTCTTGCACGATGGGCCCCCTTTTGCCAACGGCGACGTCCACATCGGGACCGCCCTCAACAAAATCCTCAAAGACTTCATCCTCAAATACAAAACCCTCCGCGGGTTCCGTGCCCCCTACGTCCCAGGCTGGGACTGCCACGGCTTGCCCATCGAGTTCAAGGTCGTCCAAGAACGACGTTCCTCCACCGCCACCCCGACCGACCCGGCCGAAATCCGACGCGCCTGCGAAGCCTATGCGCGCCGCTTCGTGGACCTGCAACGCCAACAGTTCCAGCGCCTCGGCGTCTTGGGCGACTGGGACAATCCTTACCTCACCCTCGATCCCCATTACGAAGCCGAAGAATTGCGCCTGTTCGCCGACCTGGTCGAACAGGGCATGGTCTACCGCGGTAAAAAACCGGTCTACTGGAGCATCCCCTGCCGCACCGCCCTGGCCGAAGCCGAAGTCGAATACCAGGAGCACGTCAGCCAAAGCATCTACGTCAAATTCCCCATCGTTGGCCGGCCCGGTGTCTACCTCCTCATTTGGACCACCACCCCGTGGACCCTGCCCGCCAACCTGGCCGTGGCCTATAACTCCACCTTCAGCTACGCCCTGGTCCGCGTCGGCCAGGAAGATTACATCCTGTCGGCCCTGCTCCTGAACACCGTCGCCGCCAAGTGCGGATGGACCGATTTTCAAATCATCCGCCATCTGGATGGCGGCCACCTCCAGCACGTCGAGTACCACCACCCATTCTGCCAGCGCACCGGACGCCTCCTGCCTGGCGACAGTTTCGTGGACAATCTGACCGGCACCGGCTTCGTCCACATCGCCCCGGGCCATGGGCTGGAAGACTACTTGCTGGGCTTGGAACATGGCCTGCCCATTTACTCGCCCGTCGATGACGAGGGGCGTTTCACCTGGACCGAAGAGCTGCCGCGCCAGGCCCAGATGCCCGAAAGCTTCCTCGGCAAATCCATCCTCGAAAAACACGGCCGGAGCGAGGCCAACGATGTCGTCCTACACGAGCTGCGCATGCGCAAGCTCCTTCTGCACGAAGAAAACTACCGACACAGCTACCCGCACTGCTGGCGCAGCAAAACGCCCGTCATCTTCCGCGCCATGCACCAGTGGTTCATTCGGCTGGACCACATCCCCCCAGGCAGCCCCCCGGGCACACCCACCTTCCGGGAACGCGCCCTGGCCGAAATCGAGAAAGTCACCTGGATCCCCGACTGGGGCAAAACCCGCATCGCCGCCGCTGTCAAGGCTCGACCCGACTGGTGCATCAGCCGCCAACGTGCCTGGGGCGTCCCCATCCCGGCTTTCTACGACGCCCAGGGCCAACCCATCCTCGACCCCGTCATCGTCCGTAACACCGCCAGCCTCGTAGAAACCCACGGCTCCAACGTCTGGTTCGAATGGTCCACCGCCGAGCTCTGGAACCGCGTCAAACCTGATGCCTGGTCCGGCCCGGAGCCCTTGACCAAGTCCACCGAGACCCTCGACGTCTGGATCGACTCCGGCAGTTCCTCCCGCGCCGTCATCGCCCAACGGCCCGAACTGCGCGGGTCCCCTCTGCCCTTCCAGTGTGATCTCTACCTCGAAGGCTCCGACCAACACCGCGGTTGGTTCCAGTCCTCCCTGCTGCTCTCGCTGGCCTCGCAAGGCGCTGCTCCCTACCGGACCGTGCTCACCCACGGCTTCATGGTAGACGCCGACCGGGAGAAGATCTCCAAAAGCCGCCAAACCCAAGGCGGTTACGAAAAACCCCAAACCGCCGATGCCTACGTCCAAAAATGGGGCGCCGACATCGTCCGGCTCTGGGTCGCTTCCCAGGACTTCCGCAACGACATCGTCGTCAGCGAGGAGCGACTGGCCAAAGTGGCCGAAATCTACCGCGTCCTGCGCAACGCCCTGCGATACCAGCTTTCCAACCTCTACGATTTCGATCCCGCCCAGCACGCCGTGCCCGAGCAGGAAATGACCGGCCTGGACCGCTGGATCCTCGACGCCTTCAGCCGACTGGAAGCCGAGGTCATCGCCGCCTACGACCGCTACGAGTTCCACGTCGTCTACCAAAAAGTCAGCCAGTTCGTAGCCGTGGAACTTTCCGCGATCTATCACGACATCATCAAGGACCGGCTCTACACCGAGGCGGCCAACGCACCCCGAAGACGCTCCACACAAACCGCTCTGTGGCGACTGGTCCAGGGCCTCTGCCGCATGCTGGCCCCCATCCTCGCCTACACGGCCGACGAGGCCTGGGAACACATTCCGGGCCGACCCCACGGCAGCGTCCACGAACAACTCTGGCAACCCACCCAACTCCAACGGTCCCCGGCCGAAACCGAGGCCTGGGAAGGCCTCTTCCACCTGCGCGACCGCCTGTTGCCCGAACTCGAAAAGGCTCGTCAGGCCAAAATCATCGGCAAATCCCTCGAAGCTCGCGTGATCCTGCGGGGACGCGATCCCCTCTACCTCAATGCCAAAACCCACTTGGCCGCCTTCCGCGAGCTCCTCAACGTTTCCCAGCTCGAAATCGAAACCGAAAGCGACGGCGTCATCCCCGTGGAAGTCGTCCATGCCGCAGGCGAAAAATGTGAACGCTGCTGGCACTGGGAAACCGACGTCGGTACCCACCCGGCTCATCCCACCCTGTGCCGGCGCTGCGTCGCCGCCGTCGAGGCCACCGCCCCAACCCCCTCCACACCCCCACCGGCCTGAAAGCCGGCACCCCCGCAACCCGGGATCTTGGACGGTACTGGCCCTCTGCCGTAAACTGCCTCCAAGCCATGCCAGTCCAAAACCGCATCGTCAAAGTCCAAAAACGAAATCGGGCCCTGGTCACGTTCGATCCAGACCGGATCCGGCGCGCCATCCTGAATGCCGCCCGCTCCATCGGCGGCTTCCAACACGACTACCTTCCCCACATCAACGGGCGCTTATTCCAAGCCTGCCCCTCCGACGAAGAACTGGCCGATTTCCTGGCCGACGCCGTGATTGTCTGTCTTAACAGCGATCCCCATCACCTCATCACCAACTTCCCCCCCACCATCGAGGAAATCCAGGACGACGTCCTGCACGTGCTGCGCAGCTACGGCTTCCAAAACACTGCCGACGCCTACGCCTGCTACCGATGGGGCCGGCATTGGCTGCGCGAAGGCGCCATCCGCCCCGACCAGTTCATGGGCAACGGCTTCCCCCACACCCTGCTGTCCCGCGAACTGGAATGGGCCCGGCCCCTCGGCTGCCACACCGTCGCCGGCCTCAATGAACTGACCCGCTCCGGCCGCTGGGCCCCCGTGGTCGAGGCCGCCCTTGCCCGCTACGAGGCCAGCTTGGACGAGGCCGCCCGCAAAGTCATGGCCCGCCTCAATGCCGGAGACCCCCTCCGCATGCTCTGGATCAGCGGCCCCAGCTCCTCCGGCAAAACCACCACCACCATCAAACTGACCCAGCGACTCCAACGCCATGGCCTCCGCTTCCTCATGCTCAACCTGGACGACTACTTCTGGTCCCTGGTCGAGCACCCCACCGACTGGATCAACGACCGCAATTACGAAACTCCCGAAGCCCTCGACCTCCAACTGCTCAATCGCCACCTCCAAGAACTCCTCGAAGGCCGGCCCATCGAAAAACCCATCTACAGCTTCAAAGAAGGCCGCCGCATCGGCACCAAAACCGTCCGCCGCGAACCCGACCAAATCCTCCTGCTCGATTGCCTCCACGGTTTCTATCCCCCTATCACCGAGGGCATCGGCCCGCGCAGCCAGTTCCGCCTCTACATCGAAACCCTTCACCCGCTCTACCAAGGCGACGGCTCCACCGGACGCCTCACCGCGTTTACCGACGTGCGCCTCGTCCGACGCATGCTCCGCGACATGAAACACCGCGCCCACCGGCCCCTGCTCACCCTCCTTCACTGGCACTACGTCCGCGCCGGCGAACTGTTCAGCATTATCCCCCTCATGGGCCTGGCCGACCACATCGTCAATGGCGGTTTCCCTTTCGATTGGCCACTGCTCCAGCCCTGGTTCCTCGGCCCGCATGGGCACTGGCCCAAACCCGAAGAACTGGCACCCTATGCAGGCTTCCTCGACGCCCGCATCCGCTACGAACGTGTCCAAGCCCTTCTGGAAACCGTCGAACCCATCCCCTTCGAACTGGCCGACCGCCTCATCCCCGGAGATGCCCTGGTCCGCGAATTCATCGGCGGCAGCACACTGACCATCCCCCACAATGAATAATCAGTCCGCCCAGTCCCTTCCCCAACCCCTTGCCCCCACGCCAGCCCCCCACACCGCCCAGCCCGGCCACACCCCGCCCGAGCCCCCAACCCTAGCCTCCCTCCTCTACGACCCGCCCTCCATCCTGGAAAGACTCGACCTGGCCCGGCTCTTTCCCAAACCCCAACCCCTCGAAGTCGAACTGGGCTGCGGTGACGCCACCTTCCTCGTCGAATACGCCGCCCAACACCCGGACCGCAACTTCCTCGGCATCGAACGACTCCTGGGGCGCATCCGGAAACTCGACAAAAAAGGCCGCCGCCTCGGCCTGACCAACCTCCGCGGCATCCGCATCGAATGCAGCTACCTCGTCGAATACCTCCTGCCCCCGGGCTCCGTCGACGTCTTCCACATCTACTTCCCCGACCCCTGGCCCAAGAAAAAACACCGACGCAACCGCCTCATCAACCCACGATTCCCTTCCCTGGCCTACGCTGCACTCCAGCCCGGGGGACGCATTTACCTCCGTACCGATGACCCCGACTACTTCGCCCAAATCCGCGAGGTCTTCGCCGCCGCCCCCGTCTTCCATCCGATCCCTACCCCGCCCGACCTGGCCGCCCTCACCACCGACTTCGAACGCGAATTCCACGCCCGCGGCATCCCCACCCTCTACGCCGCCTACCAACGTGACTAACCCCCTCCCCGCCCCGCCACCCGCCGGCCCTTCCTCAAAACGCTCCAGTACCTTTCAACCCAAC
>Ga0209809_1002138_pt1 | contig 14533 bp, 14 predicted proteins | sample YNPMSTMetaG_FD_186172 | JGI IMG/M metagenome (GOLD analysis project Ga0209809, IMG submission 186172) | Anoxygenic and chlorotrophic microbial mat microbial communities from Yellowstone National Park, USA - YNP MS-T MetaG (SPAdes) (version 2) ... | reverse complement strand
GTGGCAGTACGACGCTTTGGGCCGGTGGATCCGTCAGGCCACCTGGAGCTGGCTGATGCAGAGCAATCTGTGGGTGGTGACGGAGGACGTGCGGATGGTCAGCAACCCGCTGCTCTTTGGCCGGCACTTGCTGGAGCTAAACGCCACCAACAACGTCCCTGTGCGCACCTACGTCTGGGGCCTGGACCTTTCGGAGACCATGGACGGCGCCGGTAGGGTGGGCGGGTTGCGTTGGATCACGTTGCATCCCGGCTCGGGTGCTGGTGCTGGGACGCACTTCTGTGCTTATGGCGGAAACGGGAACGTGGTGGCCCTGGCGTCGGCCACGGACGGCTTGGCCACCGCTCACTACGAATACGGCTCCTTCGGGGAGCCACTCCGCCTCACCGGCCCCGCCGCCACGAACAACCCCTTCCGCTTCTCGACCAAACGCACCGATGCCACCACGGATTTGGCTCTGTATGAATATCGGGCATACAACCCTGCCCTTGGCCGCTGGCTGAGCCGGGATCCGATTGAGGAGGTTGGGGGTAGGAATTTGTATGCGTTTGTAGTAAACGTTCCGACGAGTAGGGCCGATGTACTGGGCTTGGGGTGTCGGGTAACCTTTGAGTGTCAACTTTATTCGGAGACAACCCAAGGGAAGTGCGACAAACACTGTGAGTACGTATGTGTTGAAAAAGATCGTACAACAGTAAAAGGTGTGTCACCGGCCACGTGTGATGATCTGCCGCAACAAAAGATCACGATTACTGAGGGAATCACTGCCTGGGGAAGTTTGTTGTGCAGGATTACTGGGGGCAAATGCGGGACAAAGGGCGTGTCCCCTTCTCGGATAGCGACACACAGATTGTATGACGACATAGAAATCCCCAATAGAGATTGTAGCCGCAAAGAATGTATAGGTCTATGTGAAACTGCTTACGAATTGGCGAAAAAAGCCTGTGAGAAGATACAGGAGCCTGCGCGTGCAAGTTGCAAGGCAGCGGCGGAAGCAGCGCGAGCTCTGTGCATTGATAGCTGCAATGCTTGGTGTAGGAGACCGTAGGATGTCAATGAGAAAAGAGTCCGAGCATGTTCTTAGTTCAAGGGCTCGTCTTTACGGGGTAAGCATTCTTGTCCCCGTTGTGCTCGTGTTCCTCGTAGTGGTGTTGTGCTTTGCTTATAGACCCTTGGTTGGCACGTGGCATTTCTATCAAATGGAACGGTGTTATCGGGACGCTTTGAAGGTAGGTCCTTACTCATCGGCACAGGGTGAACTGATTCGTGCTTATTTGTATCATCATGATCGGCTAATAACGTTGGGTTGGTTGGAAGAGCGGGCTTTCCGCCTCAGGCACATTAAGCCGGCCACGGGAAGACAGCGCGAGTTTTGGGGGGCGGCACAACAGTTGTTTCCGAATCATTTTCATGTGGCATTACGCAAGAGTGAGGATGGCGGGTATTTAGAATTGGTGGTCTGGGACAGGCCAGAGAGGATGCGCGAATGGGAGCGGTTTGTAGTAGAGAATGATGTGCCAGATGTGGGAATGGGAGAAGACTGCGAGGTAATAGGTGGGGTGCACTCGGAGTGATTCGATGGGGTATAGGTTATATCTGTGGAGACCTGAAAAGGTGAGAGGGCGTCCCGGAAGGGCGAAAAGCTCTGGAGGGAACTGGCTGTGAACAATGAGTCAGTGCCATTATGGCAAGATGTGATGGCGAGTGTTGATCGAGAACAACCGTGTGGTGGCTATGCGTTCGTGCCGAAGTCGCGGGAACCCTTTAGCTACGACCTTGACGCAAACCTGACCAGTGATGGTCGTTGGACCTACACTTGGGACGCTGAGAACTGGCTCCTTCTCGTGCAGAGCCGTTCCGACACGCCGCAGGCCTCCTGGCGTCGGGTGGAATGGCAGTACGACGCCTTGGGCCGTCGGATCCGTCAGACCACCTGGAGCTGGCTGGTGCAAAGCAACCTGTGGGTGGTGACGGAGGACCTGGGGATGGTGAGCGACCCGTTGCTGTTCGGCCGGCACGTGATCGAGCTCAACGCCAGTAACAACGCGCTGGTCCGCAGCTACGTGTGGGGCCTGGACCTCTCCGGGACAATGGACGGGGCCGGTGGTGTGGGCGGGTTGCTGTGGTTGACACTGCACACCGTTTCTGGTCCGGCCGCAGGCACGCACTTTGTTGCGTACGATGGGAATGGCAATATTGTAGTTCTGTCGGCTGCGTCGGATGGGTCCGAAACCGCCCGCTACGAATACGGGCCATTTGGTGAGCCGATCCGTGTCACCGGCCCTGCGCGCGCCACCCTGAACCCCTTTCGTTTCTCGACCAAGCGCACCTGCAACACCACTGATTTGGTGGTGTATGAGTACCGGGCGTACAGCCCCGCCTTGGGCCGCTGGCTGAGCCGGGATCCGATCGGGGAACTTGGCTTCATGCTCTTGGGCGGTGGAACACTGCCCATAACCGGAATGGAGTTTGACGACGAATCGAACGGCGCCCCAATCAGCGAACGTGGAGACGAGAATCTCTACGTGTTTGTCGGTAATGATCCAATCTCATTCCTCGACATGTTGGGTTTGGTGGACTTCAGGTTTGAGCCAGTGGTCGGCGAACTCAGCGGAATGATTGTCCGAGCAGGCCACTGGGGGCAGCCATTCAATTACGCTGACGGGTCAGCTTCCTCCAGTTCGAAATCGGCCCATACTTTCATCAAGGTCTGGTCAGGACCAACCAGTAGAGGAAGCTGCAACACGGTTCAGTTCAAGGGAAAATATGGCGACAACGCAGGCGCAATCACGGTGTATGCTCAAGACAACTGCCCTGGAAAATATACAATCTACTTTGACCTGACCTACGAGATAAAGACGACAGGCCCGCGCGGAAATGCTTTGCTGAAGGTAGATAAAATCACGGAATCGGTAGTTGGTCGAACGGCAACGATCAAGAAGAAGAAAATGATTGCGGTCATCCTCAACATTCCTGCGAAACAAGAGGTAAGCGTCCTGCGCTACGATCCAATCATTTCCTTCCCACCTGAACCCAGGAAACGCAACAGCACTGGCTCCATCGACTTCAACATCGAGGTCGTCCGCGTAAAAAAGCTCGACTGAAGCCATGAGCAAGCGAAAGCGAGTTCTTGTAATTGCCCTGCCGCTTGTCGCGCTCTGCGCAATTGGATGGTGGTTCTTTCAGTGGGTTTATTGGCCACAGGTGACGCAGCCATCAACGGTTTCAGCAGCAGAAGCGGGCGACCTTGAACTGCTGCAGTCGTTGCAGCAACAAGGAATGAGCTTGGATTATCGCGATCCACTAAAGTTCATGTGGACTCCGCTCATGGCAGCAGTTTACTCCGGGCAATCCAACGTCGTCGCATATCTCCTAAAGCAAGGTGTCGATACTGAAGCGCGTGATGCCCACGGAAACACGGCGCTCATGCTGGCGGTGGATGTTGCGGACACCGACTTGTCAATCATCCAGATGTTAGTTAATGCGGGAGCGAAAGTGAATGCAACAAACGATTTTGGTCAAACGGTTTTCGATGCGGTTGCAGCCAAACCCGAGAAGGAACGTCTCCTGCGCATTCTTTCGCAACAGCCGCGAGAACCGTAATGGGGCTGTCCCGCGTAAGCGGTATGCGGAAAGCAGCCATGCTGGCGGTTTTGTTGAGCGCTACCGTAAAGGGCTCAGGCGTGCAGATTCAACACTTTCTGGATTGACAAAGTTGCGGCCCAAGTCCATGGCTCACCTCATGGCATGCAAACGGAGAGTGGAATATTCCGGCGCGATCTATCATGTCCTGAATCGCGGCGACCGGCGCGAGTCGATGCTTCAGAATGACCCGGACCGTCGTTGCTCTCGGGAAGCTGACGGCGAAACGTGCGCCACGACGGAGCTGGAGCGTAGATGAATTGGAGCGACGCCGGAAAGCGGATGGGGAGAAGCCAAAAATAGACCGGCGCTTGCGCGCGGAGACGACGAAGACCTGGGGTTGGCTTGCCGATCGCGTGGCGATGGGCACCGTGGGCTACGTGGCCGAGACGCTCCGCAAAGATAACGAGTTCTAAAGAGATGCGGATCGACAGGACTGCCCCCTTTAGGTGGGACTCCGAGAAGCGGCTGGTTCGTGTGCAGAGCCGGCCGGAAACGCCGCAAGCATCTTGGCGGCGAGTTGAATGGCAATACAATGCGCTGGGGCGTCGGATTCGTCAGATTACGGCCGATGGCAGCGCGGGCGCATGGGTGGCGGCGGAAGACCTCAAAGTCCTGAGCGATCCGGTGCTGTTTGGGCGGCACATTGCGGAGCTAAACGCGACCGACAACGCGCTCGTCCGCAGCTACGTCTGGGGTTTGGGTCTTTCTGGAACGATGGACGGCGCCGGCGCTGTCGGCGGGTTGCTGTGGGTGACGCTGGATACCGCGTCTGGTGCGGCTGCCGGGACGCACTTCTGCGCTTATGATGGGAATGGCCATATTGGAGCTCTGTCGGCTGCATCGGATGGGTCGTAGACGGCCCGGTATGAGTATGGACCGTTTGGGGCGTCAATCCAGGTCACAGGGCCCGCTGCCGCTCTGAATCCCTTCCGTTTCACCACCAAGCGCACTGTCTCCACCACTGAGTTGGCGCTGTACGAATATCGGGCGTACAGCCCTATTCTTTGCCGATGGCTGAGCCGAAATCCGATAGGGGATTACTGCTTTGTCGCCAATTACACCGTAAGCAAGGATTAAGAAACAATAGATCAATTGTCTTCGAGTGCTTCAAGGCCGGCCTACGTATTTGCGTTGAATGGTCCCGTAAACCTAAATGATCCAAATGGTTTGCAGGAAGCTCAATGCCCTGCAGAAGCCTTGATTAAAGCCTTGGATATAGCCGTTGACGGTACGCGCAAGAAGAATAACAAAAAGAAGTTAGATGACGCTGTTGCACATTGCGGACCGCATTTAATGCGGTTGTCCTTGTTGGTGCTGCGAAGTGTCAGGTGTTCATACTGAGGCATTCGTTGGGAAGCGGATAATGCAAGATGTCTATTCGAAAGTGTACAAGACGGACTGCAGTAAAGTGCAACATCCAGAATCGATATCTCCGCCACACGGGAACCTCATTGTTCTCAAAAGTCCTTGGTGAACAAAAGGACATTCCCAGTACTAAAAGTGATCGGCACGATTGGTATCGTGTCGGCGATCACGGGCTGCAAGCCGGCTTTGACCCAAGAAAATGCCAGCAAGTGAAGTCCCAACGGCATGAGTGAGTCGGATGTGTACAAAAGGCTCGGAAGGAGCGCGATCACATCAACTGGAGATCACGGAGAAAAAGATGTCATATATGTTGTCCCTTTCCTTGATCAGCCACGGGGAGTCACACCCAAGGTCGAAACCATGACGGTCATCATTTCAAATGGTGTCGGGAGTGACAGGCCGTGCGGAGAGACCATGCGCATGGGCAAGGGTACGCGGCGAATCAGGAGTGAAAGAATCAGCCCAAATAATGTGCAATAAATGGGTCGCCCAGAAAGGCGTCGGTTCAGACAGTGTGCGCTCGGTGGTTGAAAATGTAGCGAGCAACAGAGCCAGGAAACCGTATCTGGGGCGCATGTAATGTCGCGTGTATGGAGACCCCGCCCATGTGCCACTGGAAGATAGGCTGGCGTTGAAACAGCACACCATCAGACGGTTGAACACCTAGAAACAATAGGAGAAGCTGAGCCGGCTGACGGCGATGGACCGGACCGTGAACAACGTGAGCCTCACGTATAGCTCACAAATGAGCTACGGCTGCACCTACAACTCCGGCACCCAGCACACGCGGCTCATGTGGCTCGATGGCAGTTACTGGGACTGGAGCTACGACGTCCTCGAGCCAGTGACCGTCGGCAAACATTGCTGGGTGGACAGCTCCGCAGTGGCGGGACATCCAAAGGAATAGACGTTCGAGGACATCGGCAACTAGCGCACCCCCAAGGGGAGTGGGGATAAAAGGTGTGGGACTCCGGCCCGCGAATTACACTAGAAATGTGCTAAACCAAGACGCGCAGCGGACAGTACCCGGGGCTGCGGGTGCGCTGGCCGTGGCGGCAGTGGATGCATCGGTGACGCAGGAGGGATAGGCGGCGATCCGGCCGCGCGGCGCTTTCCATCCCAGGGTCTTTTCTGCCTGGCGACTTGGCTCTTTTGGCTGGTCGGCTGGGCAATCGAACGGCTGAACCCGGCCACTGAAGCGGTGGCTGGCTTTGCAGTGCCTGGTGTTCGCAGAGCAGACTGGGTCCTCGGCGTCAGCTTGGGCCCACGGATGGCCCTGCAACATGTTCCCGGGTGGGATCCCGGTCGGTTCTGAAAAATGCAGGCTCGGCCAGACAAGGCGCAGGATGGGCCGAGCCGGAAGGGTCAGTTCACAGCCCTTGCCCAGCCGGGGCACGGTTACCGGCGCCCAAGGCGTCGAATACTCTGGCTTTCGCGATCGTAACAGCCGGCCAGTGTCGCATGATGGGCGATGGTATCGGGGGCCAGGGCATGGGGATAGAGTGCGACCTCGTCCAGATAGCCTGCCAGACACCGGGGGAACGGGCTGATAACGCAACCGCCCCAATAGCACCCGGCAGGGCGGACTGGTGCCGGGGGTGTCGGTTTCTGCGGCAGCCGCCAAGACGCCATCGATGTAGAGCTCGAGCCGGCTGCCCCGTCGCTGGGCTACGATGTGATGCCAACGGTAGGGCAGGAAGACGCGCGTGGAGAACAGGTTGACGCCGCCGAAGGTGGCCGGCGGGACACGATGCACGAAGCGAAGCGTTCCGGGCTTGTGGATGAGATGCTCGGGCTCGCGCGCCGTCAGTTCCACCATGGCCAGATGGTGGTCTTCCGCCGTGACCAGGCTCACCAGGGCACTGTTTTTGTACTGCTCGGAGGAAAAGAGGAATTCCACGGCATACTCGCGAGGGGAAACCGCCCAGGGTTCAAGGCTCTCCAGATACGGGGCGGCCTGGCGGGCATCAAACCGCGCCGCACGATTCCCTTCGCCCACTTCGAGGAACTGGATGTTGCCCTGAACGCGCAGGGCTGGGCCACCGGAAGCAACACTAGGCACTTGATCTGCCGCCGGTTCTTCGAAGCGCCAGTACGCCCACGGCCGCTGGCTGAGCACCGCCCGCGCATAGTCGGGCTGCAGGGCCAGGGGGCGAGGATCGACCTGAGGCGGCTGTGCAAAGCGTCCGACCGGCAATGCCGCTGGTTCGATCGCGCCGCGTTCGGGTACGATTCGTGCCGAGCCATGTTCGGGTATGACCTCGCTCCGCAAAGTGGTGCCGTTGGGCGCCAGCACGGAAGCCTCGGCCGCCCCTCGGAACACCATCACCTCGGCCGGTCGGCCGGGCTGAACATTGAAGCCGAATTCCGTGCCCATGTCCCGGATGGCCGCCCCCGGAGAGGCGATGGTGAAATCTTTGATTTCCGATTGCGGCGGTACGTGCACAGCCAGCCGCCCCTCTTCACAATAAACGTGGAACATCGACTTGAGCTGGAGGGCCGCCGGGCCCTCGACGTGGATGCGCACGCCACTGAAGAGCGCCAGCAACATCCTGCCCGAACGCAGCCGGAGCCAACCGGGCTCCAGCAGATCGTCCTGACGCGGCCGCCAGTCGGTGTCCGGGGCCCACGACACTTTGTCCGCTTGGACGACTACACCCAAGGTTTCCCGAAGGTGCAAGGGCACTGAGGACACCGGTCGCGGCGCGTTCAACCACCAAAGCCACAAGCCGACCAGCAGACCCGTGACCCCGGCGGGGACGACCCACAGCCAAGGTCGTGGCCGACGCGGCAAACTACGGTGCAAAGCCACCAGTACGCGCTTCTCAAGGGGCAAGCGGGCAGTTCCCACCGCCGCCTCGCCCAAGCCAGGGCTCAGCTCTTCCTCCAGACGCAGCCACCGGGGCGAAGGCGCCTGAACCACCTTGAGCATGCCCAACATGTGGATCTGCCGGGCGCACTCCTGACGGAAGATCGGATCGGTCCGCAACCGCTCCAGCAGGGCGTCGTACCGGCTTTCTTCCAGTTCGCCCCCGCCCCAGGCGGTCAGGAAATCGCGCAGGTCATCATTCATGGCTCAGTTCCTTGCGTACGCAGTCCCGCAAAAGTTGGTTGGCCCGGTAATGCAAGTTGTACACCGCGCCCACCGAGGTGGAAAGGGCCTGCGCCAGCAGCACCGGCTTTGTGCCGTCCAAGCCGGCCCGCACCACCCGACGCAGTTTCTCTGGCAACCGACCGATGCAGCGCAACAGGGCCTCGATCGCAGCGGCGTGGTGTTCCGTGGCTTCCTGCTCCAGGTGTTCTTGCAGCAACCGGGCTGCCTCTTGGCGAAATCGCTCCATGGCATTCTGTCGGCGCGCGGTGCTGCGGAAGTACATCTGCAGCTTCAACCGCGCAATGCCCCGTAGCCAACGCCCAAAATCCTGTCCCCTCTGGAACGTGGGCAGACTGCGGTAGGCAGCAATGAAGACCTCCTGGGCCAGATCGTCCACCACATCCAGATCGTAAACCTGGCTGCAAAGATAACTTCGCAACGGCAATTCGTAGCGCCGGATGATCCAGCGAAATGCATCGACATTGCCACCGGCGATTTCATCCAACACGCGGTTCAGATCTGGTTCTGTGCTCATGAGGCTCCGCAAGTTTATTTGCCGCTGAGACCCGGCCTTTCACGACCCGGTCTTCGGGCAAGGGCCCGGAGCCGCGCCGCCAGGCAACGGCCCTGCACAGGCGTCGTGTCCCTCGCGGTTCCCGACCCGGCCCTTTCCAGGGCTTTTTCAGGGCACGGTGTGAGATTTTCCCAAGCCCGGCAAATGGAATGTTTTGGAAACCCGAATGTGCACGTGTCTCTGGAATCGGCCCGGGGCTCGAAGTTCCGGGGAAGGTCTGGCGTACTTCTGGCAGGCCGGGAAACCGTGGCCCCAGCGAGGGAGTACGACACGTCTTTCCCGAGCCAGGAGCGTTGCACGGCTGATCGCAACGGCCAGTCTCCACACCGCTGGGCCGCGCCTGCAGGAGCCGGGGGGGAATCGAATTTTTCCACAGACCTGGGCCGACGGAAAAGTTTCGTGCCAAAGATCTGCCGTGAAGCCGACCCCGACTCGGGAGGGCGCCTACCACCGCGTGGCCTCCGGTGCCTTCGCCGGGAGCATCGCCGGCCGTGACGCAAAACCGTTTTTCTCATCCAGCCTCGACCTCCCTCACCTAACTCCCAAACCTGCAAACCCAACCCTGTACCCATGAAGCCAAACGCACGTTGGATCCGATGGACTCTGGGGTTCACCTTGGCGCTGGTGGCCGTGTCAGGTCACAGCCAAACCATGCGATACTGGACCGGCGCCGGTGATGGCGTCCGGCTCGACCTGGACGCAAACTGGGACCCTGTGGGTGTACCTGAGCCCAACGACATCCTGATTTGGGACGGGCGCACCACCAGCAACCTCTTCCTCACCTTCACCACGGCTGGCGTTCAAGGTGCCTTTGGCCAGTCGGGTCGCGACATTTACCTCACCTCGGGCCAGGTCCGGGCCGTGACCATTTACGGTGCGGTGGGGCTGCAATTTGCCTTTCGCATCAACAACATCACCCTCGAACCCGGGGCCGGCCCGCTGACACTTGGCCTGCCAGGTACCAATACTCTTGACGTCCTCTGGGGTGGGCAGGGCGGCCAAACCCACACTCTGATCAATGACTCTGCCAACCCGGTCACCATTCACCCGGAGGTACGAATCCGCTACGGCGGCGGCGGTGCCCACACGTTGATCTTCGGGGCAGTGGCGACTGGATTGTCAATCATCACCACCGTGCCGACAATAATTCGCCCACCATCATTACCAAGCAGGGCAGCGGGCGGTTGATTTGGACGCGCGTGGACGTGGCCCGGTTTGACAGCCCCATTCAGGGTCCCGTGACAATTGACGAGGGCATGCTGATCCTCAAGAGCCACAACCTGTTGGACGGAATGACCGGCGCCCAGACCATCGCCCTCAACGGAGGACTGCTCGAGTACGATGCGCCCACGGGCGTGGCCAATTTCCCCTACGCGATCATCGGCGCGGGCCAGCTCAAGGTCAGCAGCGGCACCCTGAGCCTCTCCGGGGCCAGCACATTTTCCGGCGACCTTCAGTTGTCCGGTGGCACGCTGGTGATCAATGGCCCGGAAAACCCTGGCGTCTCGGGGCCCCTGGGTCAGGGCGGCTCCATCCTCTTCCAAGGCGGCACTCTCCGGTGGAGCGCTGCCAACACTTTCGATTACTCCAGCCGCTTCAGCGGCGAGCCGGGGCAACAGTACAAGTTCGACACCAGCGGTCAGGAAGTAACGCTGAACAGCGCGCTGACCAGCTCCGGCGGTTTCCTGCTCAAGCTGGGTGCCGGCACCCTGACCCTCGCCGGACTCAGCAGTTACACCGGCCCCACGGTCGTTCAAGCGGGGCGACTCGTCTTTGCGGGAGGCAAGACCGGCAACGGGGACATCACGGTGGCTGACGGAGCCGTCCTGACTGTGCGCGCCGGTGCCGCCCCGGTGACCCCGAATACCCTTACGTTGGGCAGTGCCAGCGGTTGTACCTTGGAATTCGACAACATCACCAGCACGACCACGGCCCCCGTAGCAGCCGGCCAGCTGTCGGCTTCCGGCACAATTGTCATCAATGTGCGGGGCGGGTCCTTTGTCATCAACCAGCGCTATCCCCTTTTGACCTGGAGCAGCGGAGGTGCTCCCAACGTGACCCTGGGCCTGGTTCAAGGAGCCGTTGGCACGCTCACGATCCAAGGCAACACGCTCTACCTGGAGGTGAGCGACCTCGCCTACCTCTGGACTGGCGCCAACAATGGGGCCTGGGACCTGAGTACGCCCAACAACTGGACCTACGCAGGCGCGCCGACCGTCTTCGTCAACGGTGGCTGGGCACTGTTCAGTGACGCGGCTGTCGGAACCACCGACATTACCGTCAACGCGCCGGTGGCACCGTTCCAGACCCTGGTCAATAACGACACCAGGGCCTACCGCATCACTTCCAGTGGCGCTAACAACATCGGAGGCTCCGGTGGTTTGACCAAGAGCGGCGCAGGTACCCTGACACTGGCCGGCGGTGCCAACAGCTACACGGGACCGACCGTCATTGCGGGTGGGATCCTGAGCGTGGCTAACCTGGCCAACGGCGGCGCGCCCAGCGACCTCGGAGCGGCCTCCGCCGATGCGGCCAATCTCGTGCTGAACGGAGGCACGCTTCTTTACACCGGTCCCGGCGCCTCGGTGAACCGGTTGTTCACCCTGGGCACCGGCGGAGGCACCCTTGACGCCTCCGGGACCGGTGCCCTGCGCCTGGCCAACCCCGGCAGCATTAGCTTGAGCGGAGCCGGTCAGCGCGTGTTGACCCTGGCCGGAACGAGTGAGGCGGACAATACTCTGGCTGCTTCCCTGGGCGACGCCGGAGGTCCCACCGCCGTGGCCAAGGTGGGCTCCGGCAAGTGGGTGTTGGCGGGCGATAACACCTACTCAGGCGGCACAACCGTGCAGGGGACCCTGCAGGTGGGCGACGGCGGCAGCACCGGTAGCCTTGGCACCGGTCCCGTGGTGAACAGTGGCGCCCTCGTAGTGCGCCGGGCTGGGACACTGCAGGTGCCCGACGCCATCAGCGGGACCGGCTCGCTGCGCCACGAAGGTCCAGGCACGCTGGTACTCGAAGCTGACAACACCTACACGGGCGGCACGACCAACTACGGCACGCTCCAAGTCGGCAACGGCGGACCTACCGGCAAACTGGCCTCCACGGCTCCGGTCGAAAACCACGGGACCTTGATTTACGACAGCACCGGCCAGTGGTTCCTCTCCGGCAACGGGATCCTCACCGGCCCGGGCAACCTGATCGTGCGCCGGGGCTGGCTGATGGCCATCGGCGCCAACGACTACACCGGCTGGACGCTCATCGAACCGGGTGCCATCTTCCAACCCTGCCGTGGCAACGCCGGGCAGTTGCAGAGCTCCGTGATCACCAACCACGGCATGCTCCGGTTGGTCCGACAAGACGGCATTTGGCCCACCTTCCCGGTCTTCGTCTTCTCCAACAACATCGTGGGCACCGGGATTGTCTTCAAGGATGTCAACAACTTCAACGACGGCGCGGTCCAATTTCTCGGCACCAACACCTACACCGGCGGTACGTGGATCGGCGGGGGCGGGCTCGTGCTCGGCGACGGGCTGACGCCCGGAGCAGGTTCCATCGTCGGCGACGTGATCTTCACCAACAGTTGGGAATACAACGACACCCGACGCTACCTGGTGTTCAACCGCCCGGACGATGTGACCTTCAGCGGGAACATCCTCAGCGTGGTGTCGACCGACATCACCGCGGCCAACCGCGGTCAAGTGATCCACAGCGGCCCCGGACGGCTGACCTTGACCGGCAACAATGACTACCCCGGCGGGACCACCATCGATGTGGGCATCCTCCGGGTGGGCAATGGCGGGCCAAGCGGATCCCTCGGCACCGGCAACGTGGTGAATAACGGCATGCTGGAATTCAACCGCGCAGGCCAACTGACCGTCCCCGGCGTCATTTCGGGTAATGGCTCGCTGCTCCAACTCGGCCCGGGCACCGTCACGCTGACGGCCAACAACACCTATATTGGCAGTACCACGATCAGCAACGGCACCCTCATCGTGAACGGCGAGAACTCCTCTGTCGCCACCTACGTTTACGGCGGCGGGTTGGGAGGAACGGGCCCCATCTTCGGCCAGGTGCAGACGGAAGCCGGCTCGACACTCCTGCCCGGCCCGGCCCCTGGCGCGGTCGGGACCCTGGTCATCGGGCAGGACCTCTATCTGGGTGGAGACCTTGTGGTGGAGATTCACAAGGGACAGTCTCCTGCCCATGACAGAATCGAGGTGGGCGGTACCCCTGTGAACGTGGGCAGGGGTACGGTCCGTGTGGTGAACTTGGGGCCCACGCTGGCCGTGGGCGATCGATTCGTCCTGTTCAACAAACCGGTGCAGAACGGTCAAACACTCGCCGTGACCGGAGGTGGTGCAACCTGGATCAACAACCTGGCCGTGGACGGCAGCATCACCGTGCAAACCGTCACGGCCCCGCCCAGGCTGGACTACACCCGGGTAGGTAACAACCTGCAGTTCTCGTGGACGGGCGCCTACAAGCTCCAGTACCAGACCAATAGCCTAGCCGTAGGCTTGAGCACCAACTGGATGGACTATCCAGGGGGCACAGTCAGTCCCGTCACGGTGCCATTGCAGACTCTGCCCGGCAGCGTGTTCTTCCGGCTGATCAGCACGCCTTGAGCTGGCCGGACCCGAAATCTACCGGGTGGACACTCTCATCGTCAGGGTAGGTACGGTCCACACACCCGCGGGCGGCAAAGCAGGTCCAAGCTTCGCTGCCCGCGGGTCTTTTCTTCCGGCCGCTCCGCTTTTCCGTACGCGTCTGGCGACCCGAAAAACCGATCCTTCCCCAGGAGAGCTCGAAGAACCGCGCAGAACGTCGGTAGTGCTCTCTGAAACCTCATCCACTCACACTCCGGGCCGGCCCGGCAGCGACGCCTTGTGCCGGCCAACGCCAGGGACACGACAGGATTTCGCCAGATCGCATCCATTGATCGTGACAAGGATCCACCTGTGGCCTTTCCCTTTGTGCCCCGGTAGGCATCGGTAGCCGATCCGCTCCCTGGAAGCATGCAGCGGCGCTGAGGGCGACAACAACGGTGGCAATAGGGCACTTGCCTCAACACGCCAGCCCACACCGCCAACCAAAGGCAAACGGTCCATTTGCCGAGGAGGAAAGGTCCGAAGTGTTCGACCGCGCATCTGAATCGCTGCGATCGGATTTCGGTGGACCGAAAGCGTCCCAGCAGAGGCTGCGGGGCGCAGCAAGCGGGCCGTGCAGAAAAGCGGCAAAAGGGAAGGTTGGCCGGCTTCGGTTGCCAGTCCCGCAAGGCTCCGAGGCCGCTCTTTCATGCCTTGGACCGGACTTCCGGCTTTGCCCCGGAGAAGATTCACCCCGGCGCGCCACCACCAGCACCACTTGGCTGGCATGCTCCAGACACCGGCATCCTTCCCCCAGTGCCGGGAGTGCGATGGCTCGCCACCCTTCCGTGTTGGAGAATGCCTGTACCCACGTCCAAGCCCCGGCGACTCCGCGCATCGATTCCCTTCCGGCCCTACGCCGTCGTGATCTCCTCTGCTTGCGGGTCCATTCCAATCGGGACGCTTGGAAAGTACCGGGCCTGCAGACAGGTCGTCCGCATGGAACTGCTCCATGCCAATCAGACACGGGAAAACCCGACGAGAGTCCGGGCCCACAAGGAGGTCGCCGGGCCACCGAGGAGCTTTGCAAAGGCGCTTGGATGGGGCCCTCTTTCGGTGGATGGGACCGGCAAGGAGGAGGCCGGGGAAGTTGCGCAGATCGGGATTGCGCTTTGGCCCAAAGGTCAGCCCAGATGCTTGCTGAGGGATCGGATGCTTGGATGACCTGAATCCTTACCGACCAGGGTAAAAGGTTCACCCGGAGGGTGA
>Ga0209809_1002136_pt1 | contig 14544 bp, 7 predicted proteins | sample YNPMSTMetaG_FD_186172 | JGI IMG/M metagenome (GOLD analysis project Ga0209809, IMG submission 186172) | Anoxygenic and chlorotrophic microbial mat microbial communities from Yellowstone National Park, USA - YNP MS-T MetaG (SPAdes) (version 2) ... | reverse complement strand
AGGCGATGGTGTGATTGACGTTCATTTCATTGCCGCCGTAATTGTTGCCGGCCCGATGGGTCGCCGTACCGGGAGCCTGCACGCCGCCGAAATCCACTTTATAATTGACGGCCACCATGCCGATAGCGCCCGGCGTTTCGCCCTGGTTATTCCGGGCGTCTTCGCACACGCTGGCCAGCAGGGCCCCTTGGCTGAGATCAATCACCTGGCCATTTTGGCGAAGTTGATAGTCGCCTCGGTTCCAGAAGGTGGCCGTGAAGTAGCCGCTACCTTCCACCTCCACATGCACGGCATCCGGGTTGTTGGTGGTGTTGTTCTGGATGACGGTGAGTTTGCTGGCACTTACCTGGGCGGTTGGGTCAAAGACCCGTTGGCCCGGAGCGGTGGGCGGATTGGCAAACGGAATAAACGCAAACGAGAAGACCGGATAATTGAAGACATCCTCCAATACGGGAGGATTATTGGGCAGGTCTCGGACCTGGATGATCCAGTCGTTGCCGTCGGCCTGGTAGGTAACAATGTTATCCCGGGTGGCTGCGGTCTGGACATCGCCGGTAACCAGCAAGGCGCCGGTGGTGGGATTGTGGCCGGGAATCGACAGCCGATAGGTACCCACATCGATCCTTCGGAGCGTGAAGTTGCCGGACCGATTGAACAGCCCCCCTTCGCCGGAAACCCGCCCCATGACCACCCCAGGCGTATCAAACGGGATATAGGCAAAAGCGATCGGGTCTTGTTCCAAGGCGGAACCATCTACGCCGTTGTCATGGACCATGAGGATAAATTGGCTGCCGTCGGTTGCCGGCCCAGCCATGGCATAGTTGCCCTCATTCTTGCCGTGATTGACAAAGACCAAGCCATCGCTTAAAGCGTTCACGCCCGGAAGCCGGAGATAGAACTGACCGTTTTGGTTATCAATGAACTCTGTACCCAGGCGGATGCCGGGGGTGGCCACCAGGCTGGTAATCGGGCCGCCATTGGTCGAGACCATCGCATGGCCGGCCTGCCATCCGCCGGAAAACGGGAAATAGACGGCCGCCACGTCGATGTTGTGTTCTGTGGTGGCATAGTTTCCCGCACTTACCCGATAGGTGTTCACATAATAGGTCGTGCCGTCCCGAACGGTAACGCTCTGGGCAAACCAAGAGCCTTGGCCGTCGCCGTTATCTCGGCCGTTTTGTCGGACATTACTTAAAACGACGCCGGCATCGGCATTGAGCGGCACGCCATCGAGCGAAAGCCAGTAGGTGGCCCGATTGGCATTGGAGACGGTAAACCCTTCGGTGGATTGTTCCGTAAAGGCCGACACCGAAGTGGCCGTGTCGCCGGTGTCCCGCTGAATGACGCGGATATTGCCGGCCGCCAGGGCATTGGGATTGATGGTGCGAAGCTGCGGATTGCGGGGCGGATTGGTGAAACTGATAAAGGCAAAGTAGAAATCCGTATCCTGCGGCCCATGAGTGTTATCACCCTGCATGTCCCAACCCTGGATGAGGAAATCGTTGCCGTCGGCCTTGTAGCCGAGGGCGTTGTCGCTGCTCCAGTTGGCATGGGTGGCCGTCAGCAGGAGCATACCGGTCTGCGGGCTTTGGCCGGGGATACTGAGCCGATACAGCCCCGTGCCTTCCCGAACCAGGCTAAATTGGCCGGTCTTGTTCTGCACATAGCCGTACCAGTTGACCAGCCAGGCCACCAGATTCTCCGTCCCGTAGGGTAAAAACACATAATGGAATGGGTCGTTGGCTTCGATCCCGGAGCTATTATCCATCAGGCGGACCGTCCAGCCCGTGCCGTCGGAAAGCGGATTGACGGTGGCCACATTGTCATCGGTGGCGGTGCCCGGCGTATGACCGGCTGCAGTGGCCAGCAGGACGCCGCTCCGCCGAGTGTCGCCGGAGCCGGGAATGGTCAAGGTGGTGGTCCCGTCTGATCCCACAAATGCTCTCCCGCCCTGAAACCCCAAGGCAAACGGGAAGTAGGCCACCGCCACGTCAATATTATGCGACTGCTGATTGACCGGATCGGCGGCCGCGGTATAGACCTTATAGCCTCCGCCGCTCTGATACACATTCACCACGCCATAATCGCTTTTGCCGCCGGTGCCGGAGTTATCCCGCTTGTGGTCCCGCACCGTGGCCAAAAAGACGCCCTGCGTGGGGTCCAAGGGCACGCCGTTTTGATAGATGGTCATATCGCCCCGGGTAAAAGTCGGCGTGGTGAGATAGCCGGTGCCTTCGGTAACCATGACCTGGTTTTCGCCGGGATTTGCCCCTGGGGTGATTTCGATGACCCGGATATTGGCCGCCGCCACCTGGCTGGCCGGGTCAAAGTTCCGCACGCCCGGAGCGGTCGGCGGATTGGCAAACGGAATAAACGCAAAGCTAAAGGCCGGGTTATTGCCAGCATCCCATAACGTGGGGACCGTATTGGAACTCCAATCCCGGACCTCGATCAGAAAATCATTGCCGTCGGCCTGGTAAGAAATGGCCTTATCGGAAGCATCGGACAGGGCATCGACGCTGAGAAGTAGCATGCCGGTTTGCGGGCTTTGGCCGGGGATCGACAGCCGATACGTGCCGGTCCCGGTGCGCCGGATGGTGAAATCGCCGGAACGATTGTACAGGCCCCCCACGCCGGACACCCGCCCCATCGGCACTCTCGGCGTGTCATACGGGATATACACGAAACTGATCGGATCGTTTTCGTTGCCCCCGCTATCAGAATCATGGGTTTCCAGGACAAAGTAGGTTCCATCGGCGGACGGGCCAGCCGCCCCGAAATTGTTCTCGTCTTTGCCGCCGTTGGCAAACACAATGCCGTCTTTGAAGGCGTTGACCGGATCGGCGCCGTTATTTTTCTTGAGCCACAAGCGATATTCGCCTGCCGGACTGGCCACGTCGATGAAATTGACGCCGAGCTGGATATCCGGGCTGCCAATCACCGAGGTCATCTCCCCGTTGTTTTCGGAGTTCAGGGCCAGTCCGCCTTGCCAACCGGCTGCATAGGGGAAGAAGGCGACGGCGACGTTGACATTCCATTCGCCAGGCCAGGTGGGATAACCGGCCCAGTGGGTGGAGACCTGCCAGGTGCCGCCCGTGCCCGTATGATTGGTGGCAATGATCGCATATCGGGTATCCGAAGCGCTGGGCGGATTCAGCCGACCGTTTTCCCGCACACTGGCCATCATCACGCCCGCACTGACCGGAATCGGCGCTCCATTCTGATAAACCTGATAATCCCCTTTGGTCCATAGCGGCGTGCTCAAATAGCCGGTCCCTTCGGTAACTTCCACATGCAAGTTTTCGCCGGGATCGCCGGAACCGTATTCGATGACCCGGATATTGGCCGCCGCCACCTGGCTGCTAGCATTAAACGAACGGCCGCCTGGAACCACCGGCGGATTGGCAAACGGGATGAACGCAAAGCTGAAGGCCGGTGCGGCGCCAATATCTTCAAGTGTGGCAGGCTGGCCGCTGTTAATGTCGCGGGATTGGATGACGAAGTCTGATCCATCGGCCTCATAGGAGATTGGGGACCTCGTTCCAATTTGTCCAATCCAATTGGATGACGAAGTCTGATCCATCGGCCTCATAGGAGATGATGTTGTCGTTGGCGATCGACGTGGCGTCGGAGGTGAGTAAAAGCATACCCGTTTCTGGCGTCTGGCCGGGGATCGACAGCCGAAACGTAGCGGTGCCGGTCCGCCGGATCGTAAAATCGCCGGATCGGTTGTAGATGCCGCCCAGGCCGGAAATTCGGCCCATAACCACATTGGCCGTATCGTAGGGCAGATACAGGAGCGAAAGCGGGCCGTCTTCTACGTTGCTGCTCGCATTGTCCCGGAGTTGGATTTCAAACTGGCTGCCATCGGCCAGTGCGCCGGCTGCGGCGAAATTGTTGCTATTCGAGCCGCCGTTGGCAAACACCAGTCCGCCGCTGCGAGTATCCACACCAGGCAAACTGAGCCTCCAGACGCCCGTCCCGGTCCGGGTCAAATTGGATGAGGAAATATCCCACGAGCTTGCCCGAATCACCCCACTGCCCGAAACCACATCCACATGCGCCCCGGTCCAATCGCCGGCAAAGGGAAACCAGGCCGCCGCCAGGTCAATGTTCAACTCGTCGCCGGTGTTATTATCGTTGCCAGCCGGATTGACCGCCAACCAGGCACTACCGCCCAAGGACTGGTGTTGCACGTGGTTTCGACCGTTCCATACCGCACTCCATAGCCATCGCCATTATCTCGGCCATTATTCCGAACCGTGGCCATAAGGATACCATTATTGAAATCCAAAGCTGCTCCGTTCACCCCAGGCCAGAAATCCCCTCGATCGGCATAAAGGATCGAAAAACCAGGGGTCCCCTGAGGAACGGTTACCGTAACCGAAGCGGGAGTGTTGTCCGGGTCGTTCTGAATCACCCGGATGTTGCCTGCCGCAACCGGATAGGGCGCCGCGCCGAATCGGGTCTGGAAATCCATCGAGAGGGTAAACTGACTGGCCGAATCGGTCTTATAGCGTGGATTGGGATTCAGCGGCACGCCGGGTGTGTAGGTCTGAACCCGAATTTGGCCAGCCGCCTCGTCGATCTGGATGATCCGCAGCCAGCCATCCCCGCCGTTGGGATAGTCCTGATAGTCGGAGAGCAATTGGAAGACCGGTTGGCCTGCCGCATTGGTCGAGGTGAGCCGGGCCTCCCCATGGTAATGCCCCGAAAGCACCATAAACACCTGAGGATACGGATAGACCAGTTGCTGGAAGATGGTTTCCGGCGAATTGCCCCCCGTGGCCGCACTGGTCGATCGAACGCCCGCCGTGGTAAGAAAATCATGGGTGGAAATGATGGTGGGCGTATTCGGGTTGGCGTTCAGGATGCTCTTGGCCCAGTCGATCGACGAGGTCCGGGCGTCGTATTCTAGGGCAATATGCAGATATTTGCTGCCGTTGGCGTAGAAGATTTGGTAATGGTTCAGTTGATCCGGAGAAGAACCACCATACCACGGTCGGCCCCCATATCGGCTTGCACCAAAGTAGTTCACATAATTGGTCGCCCCGCCCTGGATATTGCCCGGGCTGTCGTAGTCGTGATTGCCAATGGCCATGCTATAAGGAAGCCGAGGCAAACTGTCCAGGATATCGACGGCCTGATCGGCCCGGTTCCACAACGTGGTGTTGCCGCCGTTGTTGACAATGTCGCCCAGGCCGGTTACTAAACGTATGTTCTTCGAGACGGCGTTGTTCACAATCCAAGTGGTCTGCGCAATAAAGCCGCCCAACAGCGTATCGCTATCGCAGTAGTTTTGGGTGTCCGGCAAAGCGATGATGGTAAACGGGGCGGCAAAGCTATAAACTTGACCAGATAGAAAAACAACCAGCGTCCCCCACACCACCCAACGTCGGCTTCCTGTACTCATGAATACATCCCCCCTATGGAAAGCCTTACGGGAAACCAAATGGATATATTAATGTTTATCTTTTGCAATGGGCAGGCTCGTCTGAGGCGGGGCCCGAAATCAATATGGGAGGGACAACGTGTTTCCGGTTTTCCAGAGTAATCCGCCCCCCCCCCCGAAGATGTCAAGCATTTTTTTACCATTTTTTACCATTTTTCTCCACAGGATCCATTTCAAAATAACAATTTCTGGGGGATCAATATTCCCAAAAAGGGGGCCATCGAATGCTTCTCCTGCACTTCTCCCCACTGGGTTCAGGAAAAAAACCCCTTTCCCATGAGGCCGGTTGGGATCGGGGGGGTGCTACCGTTTGCCGGTAATTCTATCCGCCCCCTGTAAGAAAAGGATAAAGAGTTCGTAAATTTTCGGCAAATAACCGAGGAATCGGAAAACACTTTAGCCGAACGGAGAGGCATCCTTCCCCTCTCCCCTGGCCCTCGAGAGGCCGTCCTGGCTCCGGCCAGGCCAGGGGAGGCAGATGCCGGCAGGCGGAGGTCCCGTCCGCATCCTTTGCCGCTCCGTTTGGAGGGAGAAACCGGCTGGACCTCAGAAGCTGTCCCGAAATTGCCCAATCAGGGTGTTGGCCAACCAACCGAGGCTGCCCATCCTGTTCCTAAAACCCTACCAAAACAAGGGTTTTCCGAGATCCACTGGCTCCAGGGAGGAACCTCTCGGATAGGGCACAACGGATTTTCGGGACAGCCTCTCAGCCAAACGGGGCGGCGGGCACTGGATTCCCGCTTCCGCGGGAATGACACTATTTCCTGGATTGTCGCTTCCGCGGGAAGGACACTACTTTCTGGATTCCCACTTCCGCTGGATTCCCGCTTCCGGATTCCCAATTCCCTGGATTCCCGCTTCCGGCGGAAGGAGGCATTCAGGGCCTTTTGTTCCCACCGGCTGACGTGTTCCTATTGAGCTTCGCAAATTGGAGAGCCACACAATTCCCTCCCTTTTGGCCACGTTGGTGTCCCTTGGTTTTGCGAAGACCATAGTTCCGGAAATCCTTCCCAGACCGGAGTGGGGTTGCTTGCCGAGGGACGGAAAAGCCGGTATGTTAAAAAACGGAAACGTTTCTCCGGATTGGTTCCGGAAAAAGGTGGCAAGGTCCCCGGTTGCGGAACAGGGGCCTTGTCGGGAAATGGTCGGTGGACGGTTCGTTTTTTTCAAAGGAGGCCAGAGGATGCCACGAATGAAGCGACGGGATTTCTTGAAGAGCACCGCGGTTGGTGGGATAGGTTTTTGGGTGGCCGGCGGGATCGCCCCCCGCGAGAGCAAAGCGGTCAACGAGCAATTGGCCTTTGCGGCCATTGGAATCGGCGGCAAAGGCGATAGCGACTCGCAGGATGCGGCCCGGAATGGCCGGATGGTGGCCATTTGTGATGTCGATCGGGCACGCCTGGCTCAAGCCGCTATCCGCTTCCCCGGCGCCAAAACCTATACCGATTTCCGCAAAATGCTTGAAGAAGTCGGCGACAAGATCGACGCCGTTACGGTCAGTACTCCCGACCATGCTCACGCTGTGGCCTCTTTGATGGCCATGCGGATGGGCAAACACTGCTTCTGCCAGAAGCCGCTCACCCAAACCATTTATGAAGCCCGCTTGATGGGCGAGGTGGCCAGGGAAAAGAAGGTGATCACCCAGATGGGCAATCAAGGGACGGCGGCGGGCGGATTGCGGAAAGCGGCTGCTTTGCTTCGCGCCGGGGTTTTGGGTACCGTCACAGAAGTTCATGTGTGGACCAATCGGCCCATCTGGCCCCAGGGCATCAAACGGGCGGATCCCCAGCCGGTTCCCAAAGATCTGGATTGGGACTGCTGGATCAGCCGGGCCCCCATGCGACCGTATGCCCCAGGGTATCATCCGTTCAGTTGGCGGGGCTGGTGGGATTTCGGCACCGGGGCCCTGGGCGACATGGCCTGCCATACCATGAACATGCCCTTCATGGGCCTGGATCTGCGGGACCCCATCTCCGTCAAAGCCGAGGTGGCTCCTCAGGATGAAAACACCGGCTGGCACGACAGCTTCCCCAAGTGGTCCATCATTGAGTATGAGTTTGGTCCCCGGGGCAATCGGCCCGCCTTGAAACTGATTTGGTATGACGGCGGCAAACTGCCCGACCTGAGTCTGCTGGAGGGCAGCAAGTTCCTCGAAGAACGCCGCAAACTCCGTCAACAAGACAAAAAGACCGCCCTGATGCCCGGCAGCGGCGTGGTCATCGTCGGTACCAAAGGCAAGATGTTCTCTCCGGATGATTACGGCGCCCATTTTGAACTCTACGCCGGCGCCGAAGAAAAACCGGTCGATTTTCCCCCGCCCCCGCCCGGCGGACATTTCCAGGAATGGATCGAAGGCATCAAGACCGGCAAGCAGCCCACCTCCAACTTCCCCGACTACGCCGGGCCGCTTACCGAAATGGTCCTGGTCGGCAACCTGGCCGTCTGGGCCCCAGGCCAAAAAATCCTCTGGGACGCCAAAAACTTGAAAGCCACCCCGGAAAAACCGGTCGAAGGCCTGGAACGGCTCATCCGGCCGGAACCCCGAGCCGGCTACACGCTCTAAACCGGCTCCTCCGACCGGAACTTAGGCCGGCTATACGCTAAAGTACGATCTTACCGGTCTAGAAAACCCGGTACAATCAGCCATTGCTTAAGGGGCAGACGGTAAACATGTTTCCAATTTAAGGAGGGGGATCGGGGCTCGGCTGCCCGGTCCCCTTCGTTTCTCCTCTTATGCGCATCAGGAACTCTAGCGTATCCGATGGCTACCGAATTGCCGAACCGTTGGGAAGGGCAATTGCCCTTCGGGCCGGATCGGACGGGCCTGAGGGTGCTGCTGGTTCGGCTTAGTGCGATCGGCGATGTCATCCACGGGCTCCCGGTGCTCAATGCCCTGCGGGAGGCCATGCCCGACGCCTTCTTGGCCTGGGTGGTCGAACGCCGGGCCGCAGCTCTTCTGGAAGGGCACCCGGCACTGGACGCCTTGGTGGTGGCTGAGCGGGGTTGGTTGTGGCACCCTCGTCAGGTCTGGCAACTCCGACGCACGCTCCGGCAATTGCGTCCCGAGGTAGCGATTGATCTTCAGGGATTGGCCCGGAGTGCGATTGCCGCCTGGCTTTCCGGGGCTCGACGCCGGATCGGCTTTGGCTGCGAAAAGGGGCGGGAACTTAGCCCCTGGCTCAATAATGAACTGGTCCGTTCCACTCGACAGCATATCATCGACTGCAACCTGGAATTGCTGCGGCCATTGGGGATCGAAAATCCACCGGTTCGGTTCAACCTGCCGGAAAAGGAGCAGGACCGGGCCTGGGCGGATCGCTGGCTGGCCGAACAGGCCCTCTCGGCAGGCGGATTTGCCCTGATCAATCCGGGCGCCGGTTGGCCGTCCAAACGCTGGCCGCCGGAGCGGTATGCGGCGGTGGCCGCCGCTGTGGGGCGGAAGTGGCAACTCCCCAGCGTGGTTTTGTGGGCGGGGCAGGAGGAACGCCAGTGGGCTGAACAGGTCGTGGCCGGTAGCCAGAGCCAGGCCCGGTTGGCCCCACCGACCAGTCTGTTACAACTGGCTGCCTTGTGTCGAAGAGCACGGATGTTTATCGGATCGGATACCGGGCCGCTGCATCTGGCCGCCGCCGTGGGCACACCGTGTGTGGGGCTTTACGGCCCCATGCCCGCCGAACGGAACGGTCCCTACGGCCCCCAGCATATTGCCATCCAAAAGGCCCGTTTTACCGGCTCTAGCCGACAGCGACGCACCGCACCGCCCGATCTGATGCTGGCCATCCAGGTGGAAGACGTCCTGGCTGCCTGTGCGGAAATCCTCCGCCGCCCGGGGCCTGCTGTGGGCCACTGATCGTACCGGATTTCGCCTGCGGCTCTTCGACTGCCAGGATTTTCCCAAATAGGAAACAAAAATACTCTGTATCTTTAAAAGATACACTCCTTTTCCAATCTCTCTTCCCCTTTGCAGAAGACGATTTTTCTTAACCCCTGAATTAGCAATGGGTTATGGCAATAGGACCACGGAACTCCCACGAAAAAGTCCTCCACGGGGGCCGTGGTTTTTCTTGAAAGGAAAATGCTTCCATAACCCTTTGCAAAACAAAGACTTGTATCAAAAATCTTCCCTTTTTCTTGGTTTGGCATTTGTTTTGCATTCCAGAAAGTTCCCCAAGAGTGCTTTCCCCTAAGGAAACACCAAAAAACAAACCTTCTGTTCAGGAGAGCAAGCCATGTCCGAACCCCGTAAACTGTTGGTCGTAGATGATGAGGAAGTCATCTGCCAGGCCTGTCGGCGAATCTTCACCCGCCAAGGCTTCGAGGTGGAAACCTATCTGGACCCCCGGGAAGCCCTGGCCAAGGCAAAAGAACAAGATTACACCGGTATTCTTCTCGATATCAAAATGCCCGCCATGGATGGCATCGAATTCCTGGAAAAACTCCGGCAAGTGAAACCGGATGTGCCGGTCCTGATCATGACCGGCTATCCAAGCATTCCGAATGCGGCGGCGGCCATCCGGCTGGGGGCTGCCGACTACATCACCAAACCCTTTACGCCGGAAGAAATTACCCAAGCGGTCCAGCGTGTGCTTTCGGTTCGGCAACTAACTCCGCCGGAACCGACCGAACAACCCCCGACGCCTCCCGTTCAGCCGGAAGGTTTTCTCTTCTTTGACCAATCTTGGTTCCAGTTAGAGGCGGACGGTTCGGCCTGTGTGGGGGCGCTGCTGCCCGGCTTGCACCGCCAGCCGATCACCGCCCTGCATCTGCCGAAAATCGGCGAGGTGGTCTATCAGGGATTGCCGTTGGCCGGCGTGCGAGTGGCCGACAAACCCTGGACCCTCATCCGGGCGCCGCTTTCCGGCGTGGTGGCCGCCGTCAATGAAGACTTGACTCAAAGGCCGACGCTATTGGCGGAGGACCCCTGCGGTCAAGGTTGGGTGGCCTGCCTGTGCACCACCCGGTTTGAAGAAGAAGTGGGTCGGTGCCGACGCCGCCAAGTGCTTCTGGTCAACGCCGATCCGTCCACCGCTCCCCTGCAGCGGGATAGCCTGGTCGGGCTGGGATGCGAAGTCCGATGGATTTCTGCCCGAGATGAGCTGGCCGAAGCAATGGCCCGACTCGATCCAGAAACTGTGGTCTTTTGGGATGCGGCCTCCCTGGGCGAAGAGGGACCGATGTTGGTCGGTCAACTGAAAAGTGTTGCCCCAGGGGCGAAGATCGTGGTCCTGGCTTCTCCTCAAACCCCCTGGGAAACCGCCTACCGTAAACAAGGCATTTTCTACTATGCCGTGGAGCCTTTTGCCGACCAAGAGATCGTCGATATTCTGGATGCCGCCTTCCGCAGTCCGGAACCCGTCCTGCCCCTCCCTGCGAAATTCCAGAAAACCCAAGCCGAAGCCATCAGCAGCATTACCATCACCAACCGTAATGGCCATAAGGTGCAACTGTTGGCCGCTCCTGGCCTGCTATGGCGACACGAAGGGTTAGGTGCCCTGCTGCGCCAAAAACTCATCGACATGATGCTTCCGGTAGTGGTTACCCCGGGTGAAGCCAATTTGGCCGCTTCCGAGATTTTGAAGGCGGCCAGCAAATGTGATCGGCTCATGGTGCTCAAAGTCCGGGAGGGCGATCAACTGCCCGGTGCCCTGGCGCGGGACATTAAGGCGGAAGTGGGCGGCGAGTCCGGGATGCCCCCGGTGCGCATTACCCTGCTGACGATCCAGCCCGACGCCCTCGGCGGGCTATCCGGCCTGGACCCGAAAACCCTGGCCTCCCTGGCCGACCATATTGTCCACGAAATGGCAACCTATTGATCAGGTGAAGATCACTTGATCACCAGGTGCCACGGTTGCCTATGGGGTCTCGAACGTCGGTCAGAGGGTCTTAGTGCCAGAAGAAGGAGAAACCTTTTCCATTTTCCTGGTGGGCCATCCCACCCATGCTTCGAGGAAACGGTTGGGCAAAGCAAGCAAACTCCCAACCGGTTTTCTTGCTCCCAGTCGGGCAGATCAGGCTCTGAAACTGTACCCGGTTGGCGGTGGGCAACTTTCTTGCCCTTCCTCTGCCCGGGAAGCGTTTTCCGGGTTTTTCTCGAGGCGCCGAAGCAAGGGAGCTGCTTGCCCGCTCCGCTATTGGGCATGATCAGCAAGGACCTCCATTCGCCTTCCGTGTTCCAAAAACAGGTAATATAGGCAAGATTTTACATATAGATCAAATCCAGAATATACATCATATAGGCAAAATGCATAGCATATAACGTGAATCTCCCCTCCTAGGGTGCACAGAATCGCATTCCTATTCCATCCCTTCCGAAAAATTGCCGACTACTCAATAGAACTCTCCTTCCAACTGCTTAGGAAAGGAGCTGCTGCCAGGCATACAGGGGGGCTACGCATCTATAGGGGGGGCCTTGGGGAAACCACCCTTTGGCATGGGGTTCCGCCCCCCAGGAGGCCATCTGGAGGATGATCCCTCCAACACGCTGTGGCGGTGCCGATGGATTCCTCTGGATTATTTCAAACCGGCACGCAGCGCGACGATCGTCGGCGATTGTTGCTCTGTGAACCGACGGGCACGGCCCAGGCCGGCCCGGTGCGCAAAAGGTCCCGTCGGAAGCGGCCTCTGCTGGGTTCCCCCCATTATGGGGATGGTGCCTTTTTAGAGCACATCCCTCGGCTCACCGATTTGATTCCCCGGCCGATTTGGCCCTATGGGCTGGCCTTGTTGGTGGGCCTGGGCATTATTGGCGGATTGGAATGGCTTTATGCGGATCTGAGACCACGATTGACCCCCTGGACCACTCCAGGGACCCTCGAAACCTTCGACCTGCAGTCCAAAGGGGCGTTGGCCGTCTGGTTCTCTTCGACCACTTTCCTGTTGGCATCCGGGGTGGCGTTGATCGTGTATCTGGTACGTCGGTATCGGCGGGATGATTATCAGGGCCGGTATCGCATTTGGTTGTGGGCGGCTGGGTGTTGGGGGTTGATGAGTCTGGACAACACGGCCAACCTCCATGAAGGTTTTCAAGAGATGATGGTGGTGCTGACGGGCCAGCGTCTGGGCGGGGACGGCTCGTTGTGGTGGGTAGCCGCCTGCTTCTTTTTGCTCGGCGGTGTCGGGGTCCGTCTGCTGGCCGACATGCGGGAATGCCTGCTTTCCTGTACGGTGTTGGTGGCCGCTGGACTATCATATGCTGCCGCCGTGGCCGTCCGGTTGCAGTGGGTGCCCCTTCCCACGGATATGCAGGCTGTCATGGTCCACCAGGGGGCGGCCATGCTGGGTGATTGGTTGCTGCTGCTGGCCATGGCCCTTCATGCCCGGCATGTAATCTTGGATGCCGAAGGCCGACTGGCAGCTCCCGGACCGACCGCATCGACTGTCCTGCAAGCGCCCTCCACCACCTTACCTTCCGGCAGTCCCTTGCAGGCGTGCGGCGGGGGAAGTGCTTCTTCGGGGGATTCGACCCTGGCAATCCATGCCGCCCACGGGACTCCGGCGGCCCCGGCTCCTGGCCTGGGGGCCTCGGCCGGGAGCGGTCGAACTCCATTGACCGGAGCCGCTTCTCCCTCTGCCGACGGGGCCTGGTGGTCTGGGGCCAACACGGCCGGCACGACCCCGGCTTCTTCCGGGCCTGGCAGCGCTAGTGGGTCCACGTCGGGCACTTCTTTGGGACAAACGGGCATGAGCCAAGCCGGGTCTGCCGCCACTTCCCCGGGTTCTGCCGGAAGTTCTCCTTGGCCTTCCCCACCCCGCCGATTGACCGAAGCCGAAAAGAAAGCTCTCCGCCGCAAATTAGAAAAACTCCGCAAACAGCGAGAGGCCCAAGGATAACGCCCCTGTACGGAACCGGGCGCCATTTCCAGCGGAATGGAACACGTCCGGAAAAGTACGCCTGATCGGCCCGCACGGGGAGCAGAGCTGCTTCCCGCATATCCTGTGTATTTGGCGGAACCGTAACCGTTCACGGCGTCGCCGGGGGGGACCACGGAGGACAACCGAAAGGCAGGGAGCGGGTGAGGCCGGTAGGGGCCGGACGGCAACAGCGACGCGGATCGTCTGAAGCAGGTTGTCCGTCAATCTTTCTGGAGCTCTTCAGCCGCAGGAGCGCTAGTCCTCGGGCGACGCTGGATCGTCTGGAGCAGTTTGTCCTCCAGCGTCGCCACGCGTTGCGCCCGATGCTCCCAGTTCAGACAAGGGGTTGCTTCCCGCACCTTCCTAGGGCGGCAAGCAACCCATTCCCATTTCAGCGGCGGGGCACGCCGGCACCGCGGATTGCTTCCCGCAGCTTCCTAGGGCGGCAAGCAACCCATTCCCATTTCAGCGGTGGGGCACGCCGGCACCGCGGGTTGCTTCCCGCAGCTTCCTAGGGCGGCAAGCAACCCATTCCCCCCGGCGGGATCAAGATCCATCGGCTGCCCGCTGAAGGCAGGAATTCTGGCAAAATCTTGGGGGGCGATTGACAAGGAGAACCCCGCTGTTTAAGAGGGCGCTAGTCGGGCGAAACCCGCTGTTTAAGATCGGGAGAAACCCGCTGTTTAAGACCGCAGTTGCGGGCCTGCTGTCGAGGGGTTCCGGCAGGCATGGCAAGGGGAAAAACCCCGTGAACGGTTACCTGATCGGAAGCATGGAAACCCATAGAAGAACCCCGAGGCGAGACCTCGGAATCGCTGTTCCCAAGGCCCGGAAACTGAGAAAAAGGAAGAGGATTGGGCAGACCGATTGGTGCGGGCGGCAGAATCCCCCAAAACCACTGCATGAATAAATGTACAATTATCCACGCCGCCAACGGCGTCCCCAATAGGCAGTAGATTTTCCGGGAAAAATAGTCGCTTTTCATGCCCAGGACCTCCCGAGTGAAGTGACTCTACCTGCAAGGGGAAACACTTCCAGGGGGAAAATGCTGGTCTGTCCGGATGCGTCGCCGGTCCCTGTGATGTACTCCGTGGACCTATTTCATTCGGAGTCACTGCGGAGCAGTCCCTTTTTCAGCGGGCCGTTCCATCCACCATAGGCCAAGGCGCCGGACGTCGAGGCGCCGGCGTGGGAGGCAGGGCCCAGAGTGCTGCTTCTTCCTGTTGGATCCAGGTGCGTCT
>Ga0209809_1002134_pt1 | contig 14550 bp, 10 predicted proteins | sample YNPMSTMetaG_FD_186172 | JGI IMG/M metagenome (GOLD analysis project Ga0209809, IMG submission 186172) | Anoxygenic and chlorotrophic microbial mat microbial communities from Yellowstone National Park, USA - YNP MS-T MetaG (SPAdes) (version 2) ... | reverse complement strand
TCCACCGGGTCCACATCCACCAGCCAACCCCGGGGGATGGGGACCGCCCGCAGGAAGGACGGGGGATCGGGGTGGCGAAGGATGATCTGCCACCGGTAGTACCCCCGCAGCCGAGCGAAGAAGCAGGGGACGGGGCCGATGAGGTCGGTGGTGGGAAGTCCAGACCGGCGGAGCGCATCCCGCAGCCGGTTCCCTATATCCCGCGCCGCCACCTCCGCCCGACGGGCATCGGTGTGACGATAGAGCAGGCGGGCCAGCCGGACGTACGGAGGGTACCCCGCCTCCCGCCGGAAGGCCAGTTCCCTCTGCACAAACCCCAGATAGTCGTGGTGCTCCACAGCGGTGATGGCGTAGTGGTCGGGGTGGTAGGTCTGGAGGACGACCCGACCCCCCATGAGCCCCCGTCCGGCCCGCCCGGCCACCTGCTCCAGCAACTGGAAGGTCCGCTCGGCCGCCCGAAAATCGGGCAGGTTCAGCGCCGTATCCGCCGAAATCACCCCCACCACCGTCACCAGCGGCAGGTCCAGCCCCTTGGCAATCATCTGCGTCCCCACCAGCACGTCCGCCCCGCCGTCGGAGAAGACCTGGAGGATGTTCCAGTGCGCCTGCGCGGTGCGGGCCGTATCCCGGTCCCAGCGCAGGACGCGCGCCCCGGGCCAGCGCTCCCGCACCGCCTCCTCCAGCCCTGCCGTCCCCAGCCCGAAGGGGCGGATGGCGGGGGAATCGCAGCGGGGGCAGCACTCCGGCAGGGGTTCCCGATGGCCGCAGTGGTGGCAAAGCAGGGGCGAGGCATGCCTCGCCCCTACAGTGGCCCCGCCGTGAAAGGTGAGGGGGACGTCGCAGCGGGGGCAGCGGGCCACGTAGCCACAGGCACGGCAGAAGACGTGGGTCGCCGTCCCGCGCCGGTTCAGGAACAGGATAACCTGCTCCCCGCGCGCCAGCGCCTCGTCCACGCTTCGCTGGAGGGCCCGGCTGAAGATGGACCGGTTCCCCGCCCGCAGTTCGGCCCGCATGTCCACCACCTGGACGGGGGGCAGGTCCAGGTAGCGGGCCCCGGAGGGGCCGTCGGTCAGGGGCTGGTAGCGGGTCCGGGGGACGCCGTAAACGGCCTGGAGGTCAGAGATGCGCTGGTGGTGGCCCAGGATGCGGCGTCCCAGGACCAGCAGGCGGAACTCTCCCCGCTGGGCCCGCAGGTACGATTCCAGACTGGGCGTCGCCGAGCCCAGGATGACCGTCGCGCCGGCCCGGCGGGCCAGTTCCAGCGCCGCCTCGCGCGCGTGGAAGGCGGGGCGGGAGGCCTGCTTGTACGAGGGGTCGTGCTCCTCGTCCACGATGATGAGGCCCAGCGGGTCCAGCGGGACGAAGAGGGCGGAGCGGGGGCCGATGACGACGTCCACCAGCCCGGCCCGGGCCCGCCGCCAGACGTCGTACCGTTCCCCCTCCCGCATCTGGCTGTGGAGGACGGTCACCCGTCCGGGGAAGCGGGCGGCGAACCGGGCCACCGTCTGGGGGGTGAGGCTGATCTCGGGCACCAGGACAATCGCTTTGCGGCCCCGCGCCAGGACCTCCCCCACCGCGCGCAGGTAGAGTTCCGTCTTGCCGGAACCTGTCACCCCGTGCAACAGGTAGCACAGGCTTGAGCCTGTGCGGATTTCATCCCACGCGGCCTGCTGGTCGGGGGTGAGAGGGAGCGGTTCGGTGGGGAGGAAGACGCGGCCCTCCAGCGGGTCCCGCCAGCGCTCCTCCAGGTCAAAGGTCACCAGCCCGCGCCGGTACAACTGGTTCAGGTGCTGACGGGTGCATCCAGTCTGGGCGTAGACCCAACTGACGTCCACCGGCCCTCCCTCAGCGCGCAGGAAGTCCAGGACAGCGCGGTAGACAGGGGCGCGCAGTCCCTTCAGGGCGTCCTCCTCAGGCACGTCGGGGAGGAGGCGGACCGTGGTGACCTGCATGGGGCGCGCGCGGGGCGGGGCCAGGACGGGGGTACGGACGAGGATTTTGCGGCGGACCAGGCGGTCAGCGGCGGCGCGCCAGTCGGAGCGGGGGAAGGCGCGGTCTATCTGGGCGCCGGTCAGCGGTCCCCGACGGCGCAGGAGGTCCACCAGGTGCCGTTCCAGCGGGCTCAGGCGGAGGTCGGGCGGGAGGTCGCCCGCCAGTTCCAGCCGGGAGTCGGTCAGGCCGACGACGCCCGGCGGGAGCATCATCAGAAGGCACTCGTGAAGGGGGGAGAGGGTCTGGCTGGCGATCCAGCGGGCCAGTTCTATCTGGACCGGGAGGAGGACGGGCCGGGGGTCCACCAGCGCGGTCACCGGGCGGGTCTCCGCCACCGCCGGGGCCAGGGGCCGGTCCACGACGATACCATAGAGGGCGCGGGGGCCGAAGGGGACCTGCACCAGCGAGCCGACCTCCACCCGGCCCTCCAGTGGTTCGGGGAGGTGGTAGTCAAAGGCCGGGGTCGGGCCCGGCCCCAGTGGGGTCAGGACGACAACGCGGACGAATTCCATAGGCGCTGATCGCGTATCGCGAATCGCATATCGCGTATCGCGAATCGCTATCGCGGATTGCCGGGGGTCATTCTTCTCCCACAATGCGCCCGTCCAGCATGCGGATGTGACGCCGGGTGTGGGCAATCATCGCGGGGTCGTGGGAGACCAGGATGATGGTGCGGCCCTCGGCGTTGAGTTCGCCGAGCAGGCGGAGGACCTCCGCGCCGGTGCGGCTATCCAGGTTGCCGGTGGGTTCATCGGCCAGGATCAGGACCGGGTCGTTGGCCAGCGCGCGGGCGATGGCCACCCGTTGCTGCTCGCCGCCGGAGAGTTCGGTGGGGCGGTGGTTCCGCCGGTCCGCCAGCCCGACCCGTTCCAGCAGGTAGAGCGCCCGCTCCCGCCGCTGGGCCGGGGGAATCCGGGCGAAGTACATGGGAAACTCCACGTTCTGCAGGGCAGTCATTGTCGGGACCAGGTAGAACGACTGGAAGACGAAGCCGACCTCCCGACGGCGGTAGGCGGCCAGTTCGTTCTCGTCCAGCGCGGTCAGGTCCCGGCCCCGCACCCAGATGTGCCCATCGGTGGGCCGATCCAGGCCGCCCAGCAGGTGGAGCAGGGTGGACTTCCCCGACCCCGAGGGGCCGGTGACGCCCAGAAACTCCCCCTCCGCCACCGTCAGGTCCACGCCATCCAGCGCGTGGACCGTCTCCCGCCCCATCGGGAACTCCCGACGCAGGCCCTCAATCCGGATCAGCGGCGCTTTACCGTTCATTGGAGACCAGGACACGGTGACCGTGGACGAAACGGATGAACGCGGGTTTATCTGCGAGAACCCGTTTTATCTGCTTTCGCTTTCGTTTTGACCATCTTCTTCCGGTCATTGGTGAAAATCCTGCGCACAATGTCCGGTTTGATGCCGAAGTTGAGCACCAGGCCGACTTCTATCTCGGTCGCCCTGAGATAATTGAGCAGTTGCGCTTCATACTCCGGACGCAGGCCATCGGTCGCTTTCAGTTCCACGATCACCTTACCGTCTACCACAAGGTCGGCAAAATACTCACCCATCATCAGACCGTCGTAGTATACCTGGATGGGCATCTGCTGCTGGACAGTGAAGCCTCTTTTGCGCAGTTCATGCGCCATAGCGTTTTCGTATACCTTCTCCAGGAAACCGTATCCCAGAGCGTTATACACGGTATAAAACGCTTCTATGATGGCTTTTGTAGTCTCCTCGTGCAACATGTTGGTTCCTCCATAGGACACAGATAGAGATGGTACGGGTTGTCACGGTTGAATGGGACACGGATGATACGGGTTTTCACGGAATCCGTGTCCATCCGTTAAACCCGTGTTCATCCGTGTGCTGTTGAACCGGACACGGATAGACACGGATGATACGGGTTTTCACGGAATCCGTGTCCATCCGTTAAACCCGTGTTCATCCGTGCGCTGTTGAATCGGACACGGATGGACACGGATGGCACGGGTTTTCACGGAATCCGTGTCCATCCGTTAAACCCGTGTTCATCCGTGTGCCCTTTTGAACCGGACACGGATAGACACGGATGATACGGGTTTTCACGGAATCCGTGTCCATCCGTTAAACCCGTGTTCATCCGTGTGCCATTTTGAACCGGACACGGATAGACACGGATGGCACGGGTTTTCACGGAATCCGTGTCCATCCGTTAAACCCGTGTTCATCCGTGTGCTGTTGAATCGGACACGGATGGACACGGATGGCACGGGTTTTCACGGAATCCGTGTCCATCCGTTAAACCCGTGTTCATCCGTGCGCCATTTTGAACCGGACACGGATAAACACGGATGGCACGGGTTTTCACGGATTCTATCCGTGCCCATCCGTCCAACCCGTGTTCATCCGTGTGCTGTTTGAATCGGACACGGATGGACACGGATGGCACGGGTTTTCACGGATTCTTATCCGTGTCCATCCGTAAAAACCTGTGTTCATCCGTGTCCTATCATTGAAACGAACGCCCGAGCATCAGGCCACTGATCAGCGTGGGAACCAGACCGATCAGAGTGAACAAGGCCCAGATTCCCAGGACCAGTGCGATTGCTTTGCGGTTGGAAAGGCGGGTGACCATCATGGTCCCCACCACCAGCAGGGCCAGGTTCCAGAACAGGAACAGGTCTATGCGGGCCAGGAAGGCCGAAGCGACCATCTGGCCCGCCGTGGGGGGCGCGGTCAGCACCTTCTCCACCGTCTGCTCGCCCGCCACCAGCCCCGAGAGGCCGGGGTGGGCAATCAACTGACCGGTGAGGAGAATGTAGAGCGCCTGCAGGAAGCCCCGCAGGGCGTACGGAATCCAGGTCCAGACCACCATCCGGAACAGGGCGCTGAAGGACGCGTGTCCCCCAGCGACCATCCCCACCAGGTAGAGAGCCCCCGCCCAGACCAGCCACCCCACCACCAGTCCCAGGACGCCCATGACAGAGGGGAAAACGGTGATGACGAGTGGCGAGGCCGCGATCCGCTGGGCCTGTTCCATTTGCTGCTGCTGTTCTGGCGACAGGGTCTCCCCCATCTGGGTCTGGACGGATGCCACCGCCTCGCGCGCCTTCTGAGCGCTGAGAGGACTGCCCACCAGAATGGGCAGAATCACCGCGATGACGGCCAGCAAGGCGGGCAGCCACCAGGCCCGGCGCCCGTTCTCGTTCAGACGCTGGAAAGTCGCCCGGGGCCGGGCCACAATCCCCCACAGCAGACGGATGTTCCCCATATGTCCTCCTCGCAGGCTATCGGGTAGTTTCCTCCACCGGGACAACGCGGACCCGGATGCCCTCCACCGCCACCACCCGGACGGGCGTACCGGCGGGGATTGGAGCATCGGCGACCGCCGTCCAGAGTTCACTCCGCACCTGGACGGTCCCGGTGGGGTCAATCGGGGTGGTGGCGACGCCCTCCGCGCCCACCAGGGTCTGGGTGCCGGTCCGGGCCGCCATGCGCTGGGCGCGCACTGCCAGCCGGAAGGCCCAGCCGAAGAGGCCGGCAGAGACGACCGCCGCGCCGCCGATGACCCAGGGGGAGAGGGCAACACCCTCGCCGGGCCGGAAGAGCAACACCGACCCGATCACCAGGCCGATGACCGCGGCCAGCGTCAGCCCGCCGCTCTGTACCTTCAGATCCACCAGAAAGAGGACCAGGGCCGCCAGCAGGATGCCCAGGCCGATATAGTTGATCGGCAGGCGGGCCAGTCCCATCGCGGCCAGGAGCAGGCAGATAATCGCCGCCGCCTCCGGGAAGCCGGTGCCCGGAATCGTCCACGCCGCCGCCAGGGCCCACAGTCCCAGAAGAAGGAAAATGTAGGCCACGTTCGGGTTGGTCAGGAATTCCTGCAGGGTAACGAGCCACTCTCCGCCCATAAGCCCTCCTTTCAGGTCGCAGGTCGCACGTAGCAGGTCGCAGGAGCAGGACAACTGCAAGCAGTTGTCCTACTTCAGAATATCCGGGTAATCCACTCCGCCGGCGGCCAGGTACTGCTCTATCAACCCGGGTAACTGCTCGGGGATGTCCCGCGAGCCGACCAGCACCTTGTCGCCGATGAAGAGCATCGGGACGCCGCGCCAGTCGTTGGGCACTTTGTAGGCATCCATCGCCTTCACCCAGAGTTGACGGTTGTTCTCGTCGGAGACCTCCAGCATGCGAATCTCCAACCGGTCGCCGTACTGTTTCTGGAGAGGCGGCAGGACCTGCTCCATCACGTAGTGGCAGTGGGGGCAGGTGGTGGAGTAGAAGAGCACTGCCCGCACCACGGGCTTCGCGGTGGTGGTCGCTCCTGAGGAGCATCCCATCAGCAAGGTCAGGACCAATGTGACGACCAGGATTCGGGACATTCCTACCTCCAAACGGAATGAGTGATACGTTTCACGTTTCACGTTTCACGTTTCACGTTTTGCGTTTCACGTTTCACGTTTTGCGTATGGTCAAACTACGGCCGCGCGCTCATGACGGTGTGCAGAGCGTTGCAGGCCGGACAGGCACCACCCGGGCGGATAATGGCAAAGCCGTCCTGGGGGTCGTCAAAGTAGCGCAGAAAGTCCACATTCCAGATGATGATGCCGCGCACCAGGCCACTCTCCCGGGCCAGTTGCACCGCCTCCGCCAGCCAGGCTGCCTGCTGGGCGTTCGTCGTCTCCCGCGCCCACCAGAGGTGGTCCGGGAAGGTGGGGACACCTTCCTGGGACGCGTAGCCCAGTTCGGTGTAGAAGAGTTGTTTGGTCCCGCCGAAGATGTTGTAGTAGAGTTGCATCTGGGGCAGGAAGTACCAGGAATGATGATGACGGCCATCGTCGGCGGGGTGGCCGCTGACCGCCGAGGGCGGGGTGGCGCCGAAGTTGTAGTGGACGCCCAGGTAGTCCATGCATTCGGCCCCGCCGGCCGCGTAGACCCGCTGCAGGAACATGCGGTCGTCGCAGCCGTTGGGCGTGCATTCGTCAAAGGCACCGGTGGGAGCCGGCGCGGCAGCGATGACCAGGGTGTTGGGATTAGCACTCTTCACAGCCCTATAGGTAGCGCAGAGGAGACGGGTGTAGGCCTCCGGGCTGATATAGCCCGGCTGCCACTCCCGGTCAATGTTCGGCTCGTTCCAGACTTCAATGGCATTGGCGCCGGCGGCTGCCAGGCGCGCCGCCCAGCGGGCGAAGTTCTCCTCAAACCCCTGCTGGGCGACCATCCCGGAGGGTCCCACCGTGCCGATGAGAATCTTGAAGCCGCGCCGGTGGGCCGCGCCGATGACGGGCGCGGTCTCTTGGGGATAGCGCACCTGGGCCTTGACCCAGGTCATCCCGGCGTGGCGCATCTTATCGGCGTAGGGGAGGTCCAGATTCCAGACGTGCCCGCCAATCTCAAAGGGACCGCCCCGGGCCTGGGCCGTCGTCCCCTGCGCCGCGAGCGACGCCAATCCCCCCGGCAGGGGACCGAAGACAGCCTCCACTTTCCCCGGCTCGTACACTTCCAGCATGCAGGCCCACCAGTCCATCCCCTCCGACTTCTGGAGATGCCACCAGTTGATGTCGGGCCAGAAGTAGCGCCAGCGGTAGAGGGCCGGGGCCCGCTCCCAGCCGTAGTCGGCGGCCAGCGCGGTGAGGTCCACGTAGTATCCGGTGGGGACTTTGTCCATCGGACGGCCGCCCTGGGCAGCGGCGCGCGCATCCTCCTCCCGGGCCTTCAGGTCCCAGGGGGGCACCCGCAACGGCTCCCCCATGCTGCCGTCCTGCCGGGCCGCCCGCAGGTAGACCCGCCAGTAGGTCTCGTTCCCAACGTCCTCCCGGACCAGCAGGATGCGCGGCGGCGTCTCGTCGTACGGGCTCTGGTCCAGGTCCACCGCCCGTCCGCAGAGATGCCAGTTGTCCCGCTGTTCGGAGTGCTCCATCGGCTGCCAGGCCAGGGCAATGGTGGAGAGGTAGTCCCAGCCCGCCTCTTCCGCGACGCGCCGCCGCAGGGCCTGGAAACTGTCGTCTACCCGGTCGTTCAACCGCAGCCACTCGTACCGTTCCTCGCCCACGTAGACCAGAGAATGGAGCGTATCGGTGGGGGAGGAGGACTGGACGAATTCGGTGTAGAGGGACGGTTCGCTGGCGGGTTCTGCGGCGCGGGCCCGGGCAATGGCGCGGGTGGAGAGGGGGACCGTCCCCCAGACCGGACGGGAGATCAGGCCCGGGTCGCTGTAGATTTCCTGGGAGAGGCCCCAGCCGTAGAGGCTGGAGGCGATCAGGTAGGACCGACCGGCGCGCCGGTAGACGGTGAGCAGACTCTGGCCGTCGGGGGCCCATGTGGGGGTGGAGCCGGAGCCGAAGAGGTCGGTGGAGGAGAGACGGAGCATCGGCTGGGCCTGGGGGCCGCCGCGCGCGCTCCACTCCAGCGTGCTGACCTGGACGGTGGCGTATCCGGCGCGGGAAATGGTGTAGGCCAGCCGCTTCCCGTCGGGCGACCAGGCCGGGTCGGACTCGTTGACGTCCGGGCTGTTGGTCACGTTGATCTCGGTCCCGGCCAGGTCGCCCTCCAGGAGGTACAGAAAGATGTCCTGGTTCCCGTTGCGGTAGGAGACGAAGGCAATGGCCGAGCCGTCGGGGGACCAGGCTGGGCTGTGGTCGGGGGCGGGGTCGGTGGTCAGCCGCCGGACGTTGTTCCCGTCGGCGTCCATGACGTAGATGTCCAGGTTGTCCTCGCGGTAGGACTCAAAGGCGATGCGTTTGCCGTCGGGCGACCAGGTGGGGCCGCCGTCAAAGCCCGGATGACGGGTGAGCCGGATGAGCGCGCCGCCTTCCAGGTCCAGCAGGTAGATGTCCCAGTTGCGGCCCCGGTTGGAGGCGAAGGCCAGGAGGGAGCCATCGGGGGACCAGGCCGGGTCCCGGTCTTCTGCCGGGTCGCTCGTCAGGCGGACGATTTCGCGCGTGGCCGGCTGAATGGCGTAGACGTCGGAGTTCCCGTTGCGGCGGAGGGTGAAGGCGACGGCGCCGCCGCTCCCAAAGGGGGTCGGGGTCGGGCCGGCGGTGGGGTTGGGCGGGGGCGTTGCGGTGACGACGACGGTGACCAACGGCGGACGGGCCATCAGGGCGGTACCCGCGCGGTAGAGGGAGACAGCCAGCGCGGCCAGGACCAGGCCGTTGGCCAGGACCAGCAGGGCCAGCAGGCGCAGGGCGCGCGGGGAGAGGACGACGGGGGCGGGTCGGCGCTCCGCCGTGTGGTTGGGCTGGGGGCGGGGGGCGCGGCGCAACCGCCTCCCCATCGCGGCCCAGACCCGCTTCGGTATAGCCCAGACTCCCGACAGGCGGTTCACACAATCCTCACACAAAGACACAAAGGCACAAAGAAAAAATTTTTAATATCTTCGTGTCTTTGTGTCTTCGTGGTTTCTTCCTACAAAAACTCCTCCAGCAGCCGTTGGACCTGCTCCGGGCGGAGTTTTTCCACGGGGCGGGGAGCCAGGGGCCCCGCCTTCAGCGCCGGGACCTGCTCCTCGTAGGCGGGCCGGTCCTCCACCTGGTAGAAAACGCCAATGGGAATCCGGTCGCCCCATTCCAGCGCCCGCGCGAAGGCCGCCATCCGGTCGGTGACGTCGTAGTCCGGGTCGTCCTGCAGGTTGTAGACCCGCGGCCGGTAGAAGTCATAGGAGTTCTGCCGGTTGAAGGTGACGCAGGGCTGGAAGACGTCTATCAGCGCGTAGCCCCGGTGGCCCAGCGCGCGGACAATGGTCGCCGTCAGGTGGTTCAGGTCGCCGGACCAGGAGCGGGCAACGAAGGTGGCGCCCGCCGCCAGCGCCAGCGCGATGGGGTTGACCGGGAGTTCAAAAGCGCCCCAGGGGGAGGTCTTGCTTACCCGTCCCCGGTCGCTGGTGGGGGAGTACTGCCCTTTGGTCAGGCCGTAGATGCGGTTGTCCTGGATGATGTCCACCAGGCCGATGTTGCGGCGGGCGGCGTGGAGCATATGGCCCAGCCCCTCCGCGTAGGCGTCCCCGTCGCCGTGGGTGCAGAGGACCCGCAGGCCGTGGTTGGCCAGCCGAACCCCCGTCGCCACCGGTACCGTCCGGCCGTGGAGGGTCATATAGCCATTGGCGTGGGTGTAGTCGGGGAGTTTGCTCCCGCAGCCGATGCCGCTCACCAGCATCACCTCGTGCGGCGCCAGACCCACCTGGGCCAGCGCCCGTTTCACCGCGTTCCAGATGGCAAAGTTCCCACACCCGGTACACCACGTGGGGCGAACCGGACTGGCGAAGTCGTCTATGGTGACCATAGTGCCTCCTTCACGTGTTTCACGTTTTGCGTTTTACGCTTCACGCCTCACGTGAAACGTGAAACGTGATGCGTTATGTACTCCGGCGACAGGGGTCGGCCGTCCCATTTCAGGATGCGGCGGGAGACGGTGTGACCCGTCGCCATACGGAGCAGGTCGGCGAACTGGCCGGAGTAGTTGTTCTCCACGGCAATGGTTTCGCCCACCAGCAGTTTCTCCACGTCCTGGGGGACCGGCCAGATGTCGGTGAAGTGGAGCATCCGGGCCCGGACCCCCTGACCGTTCAGCCGGTCCACCGCCTCCCGCAGCGGCCCGTAGGTGGACCCCCAGGCGATGAAGGTCAGGTCGGGGTCGGCGGCGCCGTAGGCAGTGGGGGGCCGCATCTCGGAGCGGGCCGTCTCCAACTTCCGCATCCGCTTCTCCTGCATCCGACGGCGGTTCTCCGCGTCCTCGTAGATGTGGCCGTATTCGTCGTGCTCGTCGCTGGAGGACGCGTAGACCGCCTTCGGGTGGCCCGGAATCGCCCGCGGGGAAATCCCGCTCTCGGTGAACGCGTGCCGCCTGTACTCGCCCTCCAGACGGTCCAGGTCCGCCTCCGTCAGCAACTCGCCCCGGTCTATGACCACCGCGTCAAAGTTCAGGTCTTCGGGGGCCACGTCCCGGACGGAGGTGGCCAGGTAGTGGTCGGAGAGGACGATGACCGGGCACTGGTAGCGTTCGGCGAAGTTGAAGGCCCGCCAGCCCGCCTCAAAGGCCTGCTCCACCGTCCCCGGGGCCAGGATGATGCGCGGGAACTCGCCCTGGGAGGCGTGGAGGACGAAGAGGAGGTCGCCCTGCTCCGTGCGTGTTGCCAGGCCGGTGGAGGGGCCGGGCCGCTGGGCCTCGTAGACGACAACGGGGACCTCCGTCATCCCGGCCAGGCCCAGGGCCTCCACCATCAGGGAGAAGCCGCCACCGGAGGTGGGGGCCATCGCCCGCACCCCGGCGTACCCGGCGCCAATGGCCATGCAGAGGGCGGCGATTTCGTCCTCCACCTGCAGGGTGACGACGCCGTACTCCGCCGCGTGGGCGGCCATCCACTCCAGGACGGGGCTCCCCGGCGTCATCGGGTAGCCGGAGACGAAGCGACAGCCCCCCGCCAGCGCGCCCATCGCGAAGGCCTGGTTGCCGTTCAGCAGCAGCCGACGGGGCGCTCCGGGGACCGCCTCCATCCGGAAGGGGAAGTCAGCCTGGAAGGGACGGGAGACCTCCACACCCGCCTGGATGACCCGCAGGTTGGCGTCCACCACCGCCGGCCCCTTGCGGGCGAAGTTATCCCGGGCCACGCTCTCAATGTACGTCGGGTCAAACCCGATCAGCCCGGCGGCCACGGCGAAGACCAGCGTGTTGCGCATTATGGCGCTCCCGCCGGCCTCCTCCGCCAGTTTCGCCAGAGGAACGGGGAAGTATCCGACGTCCGTTCGGCGGGGGATGTCGGGAAGGCCGTCCTTCTCGTCGTAGACGACGGCGCCGCCGGGCACCACCGCGCCGATGTGCCGTCGCACCGTTTCCTGATCCAGCGCCAGGAGCAGGTGGACCGGTTCGGTGTGGCTGTAGAGGGGGCGGCGGGCGATGCGGACGGAGAAGAAGTTGTGGCCGCCCCGGATGCGGGAATGGTAGTCGGGGAGGCCGAAGACGTGGAGGCCACCGCGCACCAGCGCCTGGGAGAACCCGACGCCGCTGGACTCCAGCCCCATCCCGGCCTCGCCGCCGATGCGAATGATCAGGTCATCTACAGTCTGCATAGAACACCTCCGATTGTTTTAACCACCAAGACACCAAGACACGAAGATACAAAGATTTTTGATTCTTCGTGTCTTTGTGTCTTCGTGGTTTTCTTACTTACTGGATGCGCACGATCACCCGGCCGCGTCGCCAGAGACCCTCCAGGTTGTAGTATTCTCGGACCTCCGGGGCGAAGATGTGCACCACCACAGGCCCATAGTCCATCAGAATCCAGCCGGATGACGGCTCCCCTTCCACGTGGAGAGGAGAAACTTCCAGTTGCTTTTCAATCTCCTCCCGGATACCGCTTTCCAGCGCCTGCAGTTGCCGGTCGCTGGCGCCGCTGCAGAGGACGAAGTAGTCGGTGAGCATGGTCAGTTCGTGGATGTCCAGGAGCAGGATGTCCTCTCCTTTCTTCTCTACAATCACGTCCACAATCTTTCGGGCCAGGTCTATGGGTTCCAGATTCCACCTCCTTACAGGTCGCAGGTCGCACGTCGCAGGTCGCAGGTCGCACGTCGCAGGTCGCAGGGGCGCAGGGTCGCAGGTCGCACGTCGCAGGGGCGCCGGCGCAGGGTCAGCCCGCAGGAGGACAGTCCCACATCCGGGCCACTTCGCGGGGGTCCTGCGCCGCGCCCAGGACAACCATCAGCCGGATGCGGGCTTTGGGGCCGTTCAGTCCGGGGGAGAAGAGGCAACCCATCTCTTGCAGCGTCCGGTATCCGCCCACGTAGCCGTAGGCATCCCAGACCCGCCCGGAGGGGCAGCGGCTGGCGATGACGACGGCCACGCCCTCCGCCAGCGCCCGCTCTATGACGGGCAGCCACCAGGGGGGAATCCGGCTGGCGCCCAGCGCCTCTATCACCACTCCCTGCGCGCCCCAGGCCAGCGCGGCCTCCAACAATTCCGGCCCCATCCCGACGGCCATTTTGATGAGCACCACCCGCTCCTCCAGGCGCGGGCAGGGGATGACCTCCCGCGGGATTCGCCAGGGGATGTGCACCCGGTCGCCCTCCACCCGGCCCAGCGGCCCCCAACCGGGGGACTGGAAGGTGGCAGGGGAGAGAGTGTCGGTCTTGGTGACGAAGCGCGCGGCGTGAATTTCGTCGTTCAGGACGACCAGCGCGCCCAGCCCGCGCGCGGTTGGGGACGCAGCCACCCGCACCGCCCCCCAGAGGTTGGCCGGGCCATCGGCGCCGACCTCCGAGGCCGTCCGCATCGCGCCAGTCAGCACCAGCGGCGTCTCGCCGGGGACGGTCAGGTCCAGCAGATACGCCGTCTCCTCCAGCGTGTCCGTCCCGTGGGTGATGACCACGCCCGAAACCTCCGGGTTCGCCGCCCACGCGGCGGCCCGTTCCCGGATGCGCCAGAGGTGATCCAGGGTGAAGTGGGAACTGGGCAGGTTGCAGACCTCCTCCACCGCCAGTTCCGGCGCGCCGGACGGAAGGACGGCGGTCAGGTCGGCGGCCGTCAGGGCCGGGACCGCGCCGCCCCGCTCTGGATCGTGGCGCATCGCCACCGTCCCGCCTGTGGTGAGAACCGCAACTATGGCCATTTGCCTCCTTCAATAAAACCACCAAGACACGAAGACACGAAGGTTTGTTGTTTTTTATAAAACCACCAAGACACGAAGACACGAAGATTCATTGTTAATTTTTTAAATTGTTAATTTTTAATTCCCCTTTGTATCTTCGTGTCTTCGTGGTGACCCTTCATCCAGCCGCAGGGAGAGGACCTGGCTGACGCCGTCGGGACCCATGGAGACACCGTAAACGGTATCGGCGGCCTCCACCGTCCCCCGGTTGTGGGTGATGACGATGAACTGGGTCCGTTCGGAGAGTTCCGTCAGCAGGTTCCGGAAGCGGGCCACGTTCGCCTCGTCCAGCATCGCGTCCACCTCGTCCAGAACGCAGAAGGGGGTCGGGCGAACCTTGAGAATGGCGAAGATGAGGGCGACGGCGGTAAGGGCCCGTTCCCCCCCGGAGAGCAGGGCCAGACTCTGGAGCCGCTTCCCCGGCGGACGGGCCAGGATGTCCACGCCGGTTCGGGCCGGGTCGTCGGGGTCGGTCAGTTCCAGGCGGGCCGACCCACCGTTGAAGAGACGGGTGAAGTTCTCCTCAAAGGCCTGGGCGACGGCCTCAAAGGTCTCCCGGAACGCCCGCTCCATCATCTGGTCCAGTTCGGCGATGACGGCGCGCAGCCGGGCCGACGCCGCCTCCAGGTCGGCGACCTGCTCGGAGAGGAAGCGGTGGCGCTCACTGACCTCGGCGTATTCCTGGGGCGCGCCGGGGTTGATCGGCCCCAGTTGCCGCAGACGGGCCTTCAGGCGGTGAATCTCCTCCTCCAGACCCTCCGGCAGAACTTCCACAATGGGGAGAGACGTGACCAGCGGTTCCAGCGGCAGCGGTTGCTGAAGCCGGACGGGGCCGCGCACCTCCAGGTCCACCAGTCCCAGGTCCTCCTGGATGCGCTCCTGGAGACGGGTCAGGCGGTCCTGGGCGCGGGAGACCTCCAGGCGGGCCGCGTTCCACCCCTCCTCCG
>Ga0209809_1002130_pt1 | contig 14585 bp, 12 predicted proteins | sample YNPMSTMetaG_FD_186172 | JGI IMG/M metagenome (GOLD analysis project Ga0209809, IMG submission 186172) | Anoxygenic and chlorotrophic microbial mat microbial communities from Yellowstone National Park, USA - YNP MS-T MetaG (SPAdes) (version 2) ... | reverse complement strand
TGGCAGTATATGGAAAAATCCTATTATACCATATGAAGGTTTTTCTTTAGTGCAGGAGGGAGTACGTATCCCAAAACTTCTAATGTCAATTTCAACAGGGTCATCAACAACATTTGGCACAAATCTTCTTGGCATTATAACTCTGGGATTTGGGCAAGGCTTGCCTGGCTCATCCATTGTATGCTCCCAAATAAGACATGTGGAACCTGGTACACCCTGCAAATTCAAGAATATAAGAGGTTCCGGCGGATGTATGCAAAGACTCTCATGATGAGGATCAGTCCCATATTTAGTTATGTGGTTTATCCTTAAGAACCATCCCTGTTCCGCATCAGTTACTCTAAGCCTTTTGCTTCCGTTCTGCAAACTTGGATGGCAAAGTGCCATGTCATCTGTTACAGGCTTTAGTTCGCAGGTTTCTTTTAATTCAAGATATATTTTCTCTTTTGTTGCAAGATTTTGGCCTAACATTACAGAGCCATCCAGCTCCTTATGAACATATTCGATCATTTCGCTCTTTCCGCCACCGCTGGCTCCTTCATGCATTATAACAATCTCATTGTCATAAGGAGTTATAACTTTTACAGTAGAACCATGGACTGTAACCCAGCCTTCCTGCTCACCTATATTAAGCAGCACACCATATATGCCTTTCTTCGCACTTGGTCCCGGATACAGGTTATACGAAAAAAGTTCATGCAAGTTATCAATCCTGTTGTGCACTACAATCTGCTTGCCGTTAAAATGCGTATGTCTGAACGGAGGCGCAAGATATATTATTGCTCTTGGCTTAAATCCTTCAGGAACTTTGCTTGCAGGAATGAACCCCTGAAGATCTGCAAGTCCTCCTGCAAAAAAAGCTGCATTCTGAGGAGCAACCAGCAGAGCCGGATATCCTAGTTCCATGCCACCCGCCATAAATGGCAATAACAATAATTTTTGCGTCTTAAGCCATTCAAAAGTATCTTTTCTCAAACTGTCAAATTCTTTGCCGTAAACATCTTTGTATCTGGGCTTATCAGTTTCTCCTTTATCTGCAATAACCATACAGTCAGGATCTCTTCTGCGCATATATGGATCTGTATAATTAACAGCAGCTCCATTTTTGCACCTTGCAACAGTAGCCTCAAGCACTTCTCCCATGCCCGGCACTTCATATGATATTTCGTAGAAATCGTTATTTTCCCCGCCAAGAGCCATATTAATTAGCTCATCACGTTTTTCCGCCACAAATATGTCTTCAACATGATTTATAACCTCTTGGAGTTCTTCAGGGAAGACAAACCTTTTTATTATTTTTTCTTTCACTTTATCGAGCCCCCTCTTTATTATTATTGTGTTGCATTTATTGTTTAATTATTAAGTTTTTGACGTATTTTGCAGTAAGTCTCTATAATCAAATTGTATAAACATTGTATTCTTCGGATGTGAAACATGCTGCATTCGTAATCTGTGAACTGATCTTTGCGTATCAAAAGCAACTCTGTATTTTTAACGCAGTAGTTATAAAACTCTTGTATAAAATCTACAAATGTTTTAACAAAATTGCGATCGCTCAAAAGTTTCTCATGCGGTTCGCATCTGTCTATAAGCAAATCCATAAGCAGATACGGTATCCTCCAAATATCTATATATCCTTCATCATTAAAATACGTGTTGAGAAAAATCATAAAATTTTTATTTTCCCTTATGATAGTATTGCTAAACCTTTCAAGAAGGATATACATGCCTTTGCTGTTAAGCAGCTCCGAAGCCGTTTGGCAATACTCTCTCTCATACACTTCCAGCTTGTCAGAAAAACAAATCTTCTCGCTAAGCATAATCCACTCAACCTCCTATATTTTATTAATTTTGTAAAAACAGGAAGCAAATACAACTGTTTTAAATTAAATAAGATGAATGGACTACTTCCGACTGGTTATAAAACGAAAAAGCCAATATTTAATGGCACCTTCGCCATTAAATATTGGCTTACACTTCGACTGGTTTCCAACCCTTCGTCATGTCTTCCAACAACAGGTTATTCACATTTCCTCAAACTTTCCTGCTTATAGTATAAAGTATCAATGTCAAAAATGCAATATTATTTTTGCAAAAATTCATATTTATCAGGCATTTTCATAAATTGTTAATAAATTATCAACCTTTTATTGTGATTTTTTTGTTGACAAGTGCCAAAGTTCTTTACAAAATATGCAAAAAGATTAGAGCGGCGATAGCTGCTGAAGAAAGAAACACAGTTATTAATCGTTCCTTAAAAGTTAATACTCTTTGATTAGCAGAATCTCTTACAATGCCAAAATTCTCAATCAATAATGAAACAGCCCACCCCAAAACAGGGTTTATTGCCACTCCCGCAACAAAGCAAATAGCTGCTGTCTGGGCTGACGAATGAGTTTTTATCATATTCAATCCAACTTCCATGAGCGGAATATATACGCCAAAAAGCAAGACCAACCATAAAAGAGGAGGGAAAACTGCTGCATCTATAGGAAATCCCAAAAGTCCAAAAGCAACTCCGACAATACCTAATAAAAAAGCACTCCCCCCTATCGGTCTCTTGACCGTTGCCAGCGGTATCATAAAACTTCTCCATATAGCCGCAGTCTGGGCTCCTCCAAGAATTGCCCCAACTATATTTCTAAGCGAAACAACAGCATACGTTGAATTCATGTCAAAAACAGCATTGGAAGCCTCCCGTGGATAGTTTGATTCCTGCAATGTTTTTACTGCCAAAGCATCCAAAGGCCACATAACCACAGCAAGCATAGCAAAAGGAAAAGCTTTTGCAAAATTGTTCAAATTAATCCCCCAGCCAATTCCCCATTTTTTATTCCACCATTCTCCCGGATTTATTACCGGCAGTCCTATTGGTGTTTCAAACTTAGGAAAATTGCCGTACAACGCAGCCAATGCAATGGCACTAACTGCACAGGCCGGTATTATAAGCCACCTTGCTCCTGCCCTGTTGAGAATGATATATATGATAATGCCTGAAAGCAAAATTAAAGCAAACAATACGTCTGTACTAACGTCGTCCGTCCATTTTTTTAAATTATCAATGCAGCTTATAATACCCAGCAACCCAAATAGAAGAATAATACCTGCTTTTGTGCCGCTGCCGTTTATTTCAATAAGGGTTTTGAAATGTTTGAAATAAGATATTATTAAGCCAAAAACTCCTATAAGAATACCTAAAATAAAAGGATGAACACCCATTGAAGCCATAAGAGGAACAATTGGTATCAAAGGAGCGAGCGTCCCGGGAGGTCCTGCATATGGGTTAAAAATAGAGCAAAATACTATAGCAAAAAGACTTGCAACAATAATTTCAAGCCTTACATTCTCCGCCACAAACGACGCATCTGTTATATTTAATCCTTCCGCCCAAGCAACAGCAAATGCGGCAACCAGTGAAATCTTGCCTATACTTCCCGATAATGCCGGTACTATGTCTTCTACTCTAAGATTATAATCCTTGAAAGGTATGTTGATATTCCATTTCTTTGGATTATAACTGATTAAATCCTCATTGAGCAATTCCTCGCGGTTCTTGCCTTTCTGCAAAAGTGCACCTCCAAAATCTTAATCATTTCAATAAAAAACTTTTTGTATTCGATCCTGATAAAATGTTTCGGTTTTACTGCCCAATTTTGCAGCCCAGCCTGACGCGCAATTCGCCTTTCAGACAAAATTTGCGTCTTTAATGGACAACTAATTATTGTTCGTAAAATCCAAAAGCCTATGCCGGATTTTATCATCTGCGATGCTAAGAATCCTTGCAGCCAGAAGCCCGGCTTCAGCACCTCCGTTTATCGAAACCGTTGCAACAGGTATGCCTGCAGGCATCTGCACTATTGAAAGAAGAGAATCCATTCCACCTAAGCTTTTTGATTTTATAGGAACTCCAATAACAGGGACACAAGTAAGAGATGCCACCATCCCAGGAAGATGAGCCGACCCGCCGGCACCCGCTATAATGACTGAAATACCTCTTTCTTCTGCAGTTTTTGCGTAATCAAACATATTTTCAGGCGTTCTATGTGCAGACACTACATGCATCTCAAACTCTATTTGCAGTGTCTTTAAAACCTTTGCTGCTTCTTGCATCACATGCAGATCCGAGTCGCTTCCCATAATTATCCCTACTTTTTCATTTTCCACATATATCAGCTCCTTTATGCTTTTATGTATAAAAAGTAATGCTGCAATTAGCTTCCTTAGGCTCACTTTGCCTTTATTTTAATATAATCCAAAGAATTTAAAGCCTTATCTGCGGCTTCCTCGACCGAGTCGCCCAAAACTGTAAGATGTCCTATTTTTTTCAGCCTTCCGGTAGATTTTTTGCCATACAAATGCAGATGAACATTTTCTTCTTTGAGCAAATACTCCAATCCTTCAAATGTATATTCTCCTCGGACATCACTGTTGCCTAAAATGTTGGCCATCGCACATGGATAAAGCTGTTTTGTTGAGCCTAAAGGCATCCCGGTTATTATTCTAACCAATTGTTCAAACTGGGAAACCACACATGCTTCAATGGTATAATGCCCTGAATTATGCGGTCTTGGCGCTATTTCGTTGACATATATATTGTTATTTTTATCAAGGAACATTTCTATGCAAAAAACACCACTGTCGTCAAGCACTTCTACAACCCTTTGTGCAATATCAAATACTTTTTTTTCAGTTTCAGGTTCCAGACTGCAAGGAGCTTTGGTCAAACGCAGGATGCCTTCTTTATGTATATTCTCAACAACAGGGTACATGCAGTATTCTTTATCAGAATTTCGTGCAACAATTACTGATATCTCTTTCTGAAAATCTACGAATCTTTCCGCTATCAAACGTTGTTTGCCAAATCCGTCCAGAACTTGTTCAATTTCATGTTCTGACTCAACCACAGCATAGCCTTTGCCGTCATATCCTCCTGCTCTGGTTTTTATTACTACCGGGAACCCAAAACAGGATGAGAAACTTAGAACATCTGCTTTTTGGTTAATAGCAACAAATTCAGGCACAGGAATCCGTGCGTTGAAAAGAGCCGTTTTTTGCACATATTTGTCTTGTATGGTTTTTAATGTCCTTCCTGATGGGTATACTTTATATCCTTTATTCTCTAATGAAATTAAAATGTCCGCATTAATATGTTCAAATTCATAAGTTACTGCATCGGTCTTGCGTGCAAGTTCTTCAAATGCCTCAAAATCGCCGAATGAAGCAACTATCTGTTCGTCTGCAACCTGACCGGCAGGACAGCAAGGAGAAGGGTCAAGCACTATAACATTATAGCCCATCCTTTTTGCTTCAAAAGTTATCATTTTACCAAGCTGTCCTCCCCCTATTATACCTATGGATGAAGGAGGATAAAGTTTATTGTGTTTTTTTTGTTGCGATGCTTGCTGCACTATAACCATCCTTTACTTGAAAATAAATTTCAAATATTTTATGATAGAAAGGAAAAGTTAATTCTTATAATTCATTTAACCTATTTTAAAATCATTGTGCCGGCTTGATTTTAAAACCTTGGACAAAAAACGAATCTTGTGTGTGGGAGATTCAATTAATATGCACTTAAAGCAAAAGACATATCAAGCCGGCACAATAATATGGCAATAAATAAAAAATCCGATATCTATGGTATATCTCAACCAATAAACACCGGACTACTCTGCGACTGGTCCATAAACCTTTCGCGCGGTCTTCCTTTTATATTTTTTATCTCTGCCAGAGATATTATATTAAAAACATCTCTACTTTTCAAGCACGTAATTTAAGTTTTGCTAAACCTCTCTTCAAGATTTTCTCCCACAGTTATTACAATGATTTTTTCTCCTGTTTTTGTACTAACGTCAGAATGTGTGCTAATAATATCAACATCAATAATTTCTTTTATAATACTTTCCAGATGGTCTCTTGCACTTTCAAAAAGTGTGGCTCTGAGCTTTTTAATTAATTCTACCCCCTGTTTGCTTTCTGCCAGCTTCTGTTCAGAATGGCTTAAAAAGCCAATAAGCCTCACTATAATAAGATCCTGTATTATTATAGTTCTAATCTGTTTTGGGCCTCTTCCCATATATTCAATCTCAAACTTGCTTACAGCTTCACTGATCTTCGCCTCAACCTGTCCTTTTGTCATCTGCATCACCCTATCCTGATCACTTGGTTCTCGCTGAAAAACACACGTTTTCGCATAAAAGCCGAAGCACAAAGAGTTTTTCAACAAAAACTGCTTCATGCTGCTTCGGTAAAATTTTAACATACAAATATAGTTTGGGCAACATATTTGTATTTCAATATTCTTGTATTTTTGCGAAGCATATTAACGAAAAGCACATAGTACGTATTAATCTGAATTTATGCGCCCTTGTGCTTGAAGCTTTAGCTCGAGCAGCAAAAAAGCCAGCACAACAAGTTAATTTATATTTTTATTTCCATATATGTAATATTAATAAATTATTAATAACTGTCGATATATTTTATTAAAAAATATAATTTTATATAAGAATAGGAGTTGAAGTATAAATGTGTAAAAAAGATGTATACATCAAAGCTATTGAAATTTACCATCCCCAAAATAAAGTAGACAACAGCTATTTTGTTAATCATTTCAATCAAATTGGAATTGATGCGGAAAGCTTAATGAACCACCTCGGAAGAAAAGAAAGATACCTTGCCTCTGAAGATGAAAATTCCCTGTCAATGGCCTTTAAATCAGCCGAAGCAGCCATAAATTCATCAAACACTTCTCGCGAAGAAATTGATATGATCGTCTTTGTTTCAGACACGCCCGAATATACCGTTCCTACTAATGCTTTAAAATTAAGCGATATGTTGGGTACTAAAAATGCTCATTTAATATTTGATATGAATAGCAATTGTACAGGCATGATTACTGCACTTGATGTCGCAGGTACCTATATTAAAAGCAATCCCTCCATCAGAAATGCTCTTATAGCAGGCTCTTTGCATATCAGCAGCATCGTAAGAAATGACTGCCCTATATCATATCCGAACATAGCAGACGGCAGTGCATCTATAATACTTTCCTGCTGCAGCAGCCCGGATTATAGTGCAAGAAAAGGGCTCATTGATGCGGAATACTTTTCAAATCCAAAAAATCACAGCCTAATGGTTCATCCTGCATGCGGCATGTCAAAAATACTTGACAAAAATATAAATGAATCAAATAAAAAATTAAATTGGATACCCCATGATGTTAGTTTTTTCTCAGACAACTGGAAAGATTTAATTCAAAGAATTCTCACAAGAAACAATCTATCCCCGTCAGACATAGACCATTATTTTTTCTCTCAATTCTCAAAACCTGACGTTGAGGCTACTCTTGACAAACTTGGAGTACCCCATGACAGATATACGTTTGTCGCTGACAAATACGGATATACAGGCTGTTCCAGCCCTTTTTTCGCATTTTATGAAGCTCTTGCAAATAGAAAAATATGCGAAGGCAGCAAAATATTATTCTGTTCCGTAGGAGCAGGCTACACTATGAGCGCAGCTCTATATATAGTATGATAATGCAGTTTCAAATAATAGCATAAACTGCAGATGAGCTTCCCGGCACCCTAAGGGCATGCCCCTGTTGTTGCTGAGATTGTATGCCCTTAGGGATAACCATTCCTGCTATTTGCATTGCGCTAACGCATTTTCAACCGATTCAACCATAACGACATTGTCCATCAATCCCGTTGCCTTGCCAAGCCTTGCTACCTGTGAATTTGTAACTGCAGAAGCAAACTTTACCATATAAATCTTTTTAAATTTATCTCTTACATACATATTCATGCAAGCTTCAAGCAAAGGCAGCATTTCCTGTGTTGAAGCTTTTAGTTCCTTTCCGTCAAGTATAAGATTTGTTTCCTCTGGTTTAAGGGTTTTAAGTGTTTTTTCATAATCTGCTATGTATGACTGAGCTTCTTCAGGTGTAAAAAAACCTGATACCGTTACAACAAGCGAATTGCCTTTTTTTCAAATTTGTACATGAAAATACCTCCCACAAATACATTTTTGATAAAATTAGTGTATAGTTGCGTGTTATATTCTACCATGCAATATATCACATTTTCGACAAAACTTCAATATATAATACAAAATTTGATATAATCCGATATAATCCGATATAATCCGATATAAAAGCAAACTGGCATTTTAAACATCCAATCAATTTGTCAAATAGTCCACTCATCGTGTATTATCCCTGTAAGGTACCATTCTCCTTCAGACTTTTCAAACACCAGCCTCAATGCTCTCCAATCCATCCCATTATATTGAGGATCAAAACCAGGAAAATAATACTCAATAAATACAGCATCGGGATATGCTTCTTTTACATTATTTAATGAATTTCCTCTTTTAGTTTCCTCGTTAAACACTATTTCCGGAGCCTTAAGGTAGTCGTGGTCATAAACGAACCTGTTCATATATTCCGCAAACGTATAAAATATGGGATCCCCTGTTCCGTCAAATTCACCCCAAAGAAGTTTTGAATTGTCGTTTAGCGCCTTAGTAATGTCCTGTCTTGAAAAAACAATATGTTTTTCTTTTTGTACATATGCATATGGAGAAAACCTTACCCCTTTTTCTGGATGCACAATCTCAGCAAGCTTATCCATATCCCGCTGTTTGAGTGAAAGCAATACTTTATCCGCTCTATCTTGCACTATTTTTCTTATTCCTGATTGTTCAAGCTCTGTTTGATATTGTGAAACCTTTTCATAAATCTCATCTTTTTCTTTTCGCATCAGTTCAAAATCTTGCTTTTGTTTATCAAAAGTCCTCCACATATAAAAGTTTATAATCATACTGCTTGCAAGTAATACTGCCAATATTGCAATTAGCCGGTTTTTCATGACGAAGCACTCTCCTTTTTTTATTTTGCTGACTTCATAAAACAAATCAATATATTTATTATCTCAATAATTGTTGCATTACAATTACATATGTATATTTACCACAAATAATGCAGAATATCTATTAAAAAAATTTAATTGACATATAAAAAACCATGTGCTAGAATCTTTTTGAACTTAATAATTTATGTTAGGTGAGGCTCCTATACAGATATATGCTACTGCCCGGAAACGTCGAGAGACGCCAATGGGTCAGCAGGCACTACCGAATTAAGGTTTTGCTTAATGTAGCTGGTTCGTCCAAAGCTGTATAGTGCCAAAGCTCAACGAACGTAAGGTATGCTTTTTGAGTACAGCCTCTCATTCGTTGAGAGGTTATTTTAATTTCTAAACAAATATAATTTATTCTATTTCACAGGAGGTGGGAAGAATGGACGAAGGAGGCAGTTTATGTGCTCCTCACTCTTGCATGTATGAGAAACATGCTAAACATCTAATTGAAAAAAATGGGGTTTGGGTTATATCCAAATCATCCATTCTTCCTGCATGCAGGCTTTTTTCATACTAGTTTGTTATTATCTAAATAGTTTTACCAGAAAAACGCAAGTTTTTGCTGAAAAATTCTTTGCCTTTCAGCCTCGCTGAAATTGGCATTGGCTTGTCCTGCGTTTTACACTGAGACTCAATGTGGATAAGCACAAGATGCTTTCATCTGTGTCCATCTTTTTTGTATGTCTTCTTTGCTGCTTTTTTCCATATTATTTTGTGATGATATTCTATGTTTTAAAAACCACTAAGATTGGAGGTCCTGATAAAAATGAACTTGATAAAAATCAATAAGAAATTTAATACTAAGTTATCAAAAAATATTGAACAGAAAAAGAAAGCCGTCAGGCAATCACTCAACCCTTTATTGATCACAGATGAACTTTTCAGAATATCCAAGGTTGACTTAAAAAATCTTTGCTATGATGAAAATGGTCTGCATAGCGAAGAAGCTAAGAAACGATTGTCTGTTTGTGGTCCAAATGAAATAGCACATGAAAAAGCTGATCCCTGGTATATTCAGTTAATTAAATCATTTATAAACCCTTTTAATGTAGTTTTGATGCTGCTTGCAGTTATTTCATTCATAATGGATGTTGTTTTAGCTGAACCGGATGAGCAGAGTTGGGAAGCTGTTATAATCATAACAACAATGGTTACATTAAGCGGAATTTTACGTTTTATTCAAGAATACCGTTCAAATAAATCCGCAGAAAAGCTTAAAGCCCTGGTAAAAACAACAGCAACTGTTATAAGAAAAGATACCGGCAAACATGAAATTGAAATGTCAAAAATAGTTCCCGGAGACATAATCATGCTTTCTGCAGGCGACATGATTCCAGCCGATGTCAGGATACTTTCGTCTAAAGATTTATTTGTAAGTCAATCTGCTCTCACAGGAGAATCAATGCCTGTAGAAAAATTTGATACTCCTGATTTATCAAAAACTAAAGAAAACTGCAATGTTACCGATCTTCCCAATATGTGCTTTATGGGCACAAACGTTACCAGCGGTTCAGCAAAAGCCCTTGTTATTGCAACAGGGAACTCAACATACTTCGGCTCAATGGCAAAGTCTATTGTTGGTCATAGGTCCCAAACAAGTTTTGATAAAGGAGTGAATTCTGTTAGTTGGCTTCTTATAAGATTTATGACTGTTATGGTCCCGATAGTTTTTATAATAAACGGCATTACAAAAGGCAATTGGCTGGAAGCATTCCTTTTTGCTTTGTCCGTAGCAGTAGGCCTTACGCCTGAGATGCTGCCCATGGTTGTTAATGCTAATCTTGCAAAAGGTGCTGTATCAATGTCGAAAAGAAAAACCGTGGTGAAACGTCTTAGCTCTATCCAAAACTTCGGTGCCATGGATGTTTTGTGCACAGATAAGACAGGCACTTTAACAAGAGATGAAATTGTTCTCGAAAGACACCTGGATATTCACGGAAATACTGATGACAGAGTACTTAGACATGCATATTTAAACAGCTATTATCAAACAGGGTTGAAAAATCTGATGGACGTGGCAGTTTTAAAATATGGAAATGAAAAAGGTTTTTCAGAACAAACAGATAAATATCAGAAAGTTGATGAAATACCTTTTGATTTCAAGCGAAGAAGAATGTCTGTAGTACTTCAGAACGGTGATGGAAAAAGACAACTCGTAACAAAAGGCGCAGTTGAAGAAATGCTTGCTGTCTGCACCTTTGCCGAATATCAGGGAAATGTAGTCCCGCTCACAGAGAATATAAAAAATGAAGTGAAAGAAATGGTAAGAAGATTAAATGAAGATGGCATGAGGGTGATAGCTGTCGCTCAAAAAAATAATATACCTGAGGATAATTCATTCGGGGTAAAAGACGAATGTGAAATGGTGCTCATGGGTTATATAGGCTTTCTTGACCCACCGAAAGAAACCGCCTCACAGGCAATTGCAGCTCTTAATGAGTATGGCGTAAAAGTAAAAATTCTCACAGGAGATAATGAAATAGTAACTAAAAAAATATGCAAGGAAGTAGGAATGCCTATTGATAGAATTATAATGGGTTATGAAATAGAATCCATGTCCGATGAAGAACTAAAAATTGTTGTGGAAAAAACCAATATTTTTGCCAAGCTCACTCCTGAACAAAAATCGAGAATAATAAAGGTCCTGCAGAGCAACGGCCATACCGTTGGATTTCTTGGGGATGGAATTAATGATGCTCCTGCACTTAAAGAAGCGGATGTAGGCATTTCGGTAGACACGGCTGTGGACATAGCAAAAGAATCTGCAGATATCATTTTGCTCGAAAAAAGCCTGATGGTTCTTGAAGAAGGTGTAGTAGAAGGCAGAAAAACTTTTGGAAACATAATGAAATATTTAAAAATGACTGCCAGCTCAAATTTCGGCAATGTTTTCAGCGTGCTTGCAGCCAGTGCATTTCTGCCGTTCTTGCCTATGATGCCTATACACCTTTTAGTGCAGAATTTGCTGTACGATATATCTCAGACGTCCATACCATGGGACAACATGGATATAGAATATCTTAAGGTTCCTCGAAAATGGGATGCTGCAAGCATAAAAAGATTTATGCTTTGGATAGGCCCTGTCAGTTCTGTTTTTGATATAACAACTTATATGCTAATGTTTTTTGTATTTGGAGCAAACAAGCCCGAATTGCAGTCTTTATTCCAATCGGGTTGGTTTATTGAAGGATTGCTTTCCCAGACTTTAATAGTTCATATGATTAGAACACCTAAAATTCCATTTATCCAAAGCCGTGCTTCTGCTCCTGTACTATTGTTGACTGCAGCAATAATGGGAATAGGCATAATAATACCATTTACAGGATTTGGGGCATCAATTGGTTTGCAGCCTCTGCCAATGAACTACTTCCCTTGGCTTGCGGCAACTTTGCTCTCGTATTGCCTGCTTACTCAAATCATAAAAGCTGCATACATTAAAAAATATAATGACTTTTTATAATGTATTTCAAAAAATTATACTTATAAAATCATATAGTTTTGGAGGTGACCGTGATGGAGAATGCAAAAACTTTTATAGGCCTTGCCACAACTGCATATATTATGATCGTATGTCTCATATCAATTTGGCCAGGTGTTATTGCAGAGTCTAAAGGAAGATCTTTCAAGCCCTGGTATATAGCAGGCATCATCTGTTTCCCCATGGCACTTTTAGGTTCTCTGCTGCTGCGAGATTTGAAAAAAGATACCTTCAATTAGAAAATATATTTATTTATCTTACCCATTATCCTACCTGAAAGTTTTAACTGTAAAACGGAAGTTTTCGCTGAAAAGGCGAATTGTGGGTTAAGGTGAGCTGCAAAATTGGCCGGCAAAACCGAAACATTTTATCAGGCTGAAGCGCTATGGATGGCACAGAAAGCAGCCGTCAAACCGGGATGGCGGTTCGGTGACTGCCTGATGAAATGCAAGGCAAGCCGAAACCAATTGCAGCAAGGCTGATACACAAGGAGTCTTTCAGCGAAAACTATCATATTTTAAACTTATTAATCATTTCCAGCAAATCAGAAGCAATTTGACTCAAAATCTGCGCCGTGGAAGCCAGTTCTTCAGATTATGATTTAATATAGCTTACTATTTCTTGAACATTCTCCTTTCTTGTGTAGTCAACAGGCTTTTTATATGCTTCAAGCATACCCTTTTCATCTGGCGTAAGCTCTTTCTTTCTTTGTATCACCCATTTAAACAGTGTCATTAGCAGTTTGTCAATAAATTTTAATTTATTGATGTCAAATCCTCCACGCAGATAAAAAAATCTTATATATTTTTGCTGCTCTTGTGTAAAATTTTTATCTCTTACTTCCCTTATTACTTCTTCTCTAACAGGCGAAGCCCCTGTAGCAAATACTGCAAGCTTCTTCCCTTTTAGTCTATCGAGATTTTTAGTAATAAACTTGACTCCTATAATGCCTACCGCATGCAAACTCCCTCCATAAACAACATTATCATAATCATCAAGCTTATTGGCATCGAATTTTGCAACATCGAAAATGTCAGCAGATAGTTCCTCAGCTATCCACTCAGCATACTTCCTGGTAAAACCTGAGCTTGTTTTGTACAGCACTAATGTTTTCATTCCTTTTCCTCCATAAACTTAATATATTTAGTTTCCGCTGAAAAAGCGAAAACTTGAATTTTTCAGGAACAACTATTTAATAGTAATTGCATCAAAACTATTATTCACTCATGTTCAAATTTATATTATATCCTAAGAGTTTCCCCATTTGCTTTCAGCCATTTTCTCCTGTCAATATAATCAGGAAGTATCGAGGCTACAAGATCCCAAAATTCTTTTGAATGGTTCATAACTTTTAAATGGCAAAGCTCATGCACTACTACATAATCAATAACACTTTCCGGCGACATCACCAATCTCCAGTTTAGGCTTATGTTACCCTTTTTGCTGCAGCTTCCCCATCTGGTTTTTTGATCTTTAATCGATACTTTATTGACTTTTACTCCTATTTGTGAAGAGAATTTGTGGATTCTATTTTGGGCAATTTCACAAAAACGCTGTGCGTACCATTTTTTCAATGCGCCTTTTATGAAGTGGTGTTTGATTTCTTCAGGAAATAGGGGAGTAAGAGATACTGCAATAGTCATAGTGTTTTCGTTCAAAACTACCTCACCGCAATTATAAATCTTTTCTTCTATTTTGAGTTCATATTCCCGTCCAAGATAAAGTATTTTCTCACCATCTATTAATCGTCTTTGTATTGCGGCTGAATTTTTACTTCTTATTTCCCTAACCTTTTTAATAATCCAGTCTGCTTTGCTCTGAAGCTCTTCTTGGATATATTTTTCGCTGGCACTAAAAGGGACAGATATTCTCACTCTTCCATCTTCATAAATAGTTATGCCTATAGTTTTTCGCTTGCTTTTAACCAGCGTATACTCTATTCTTTCACCGTTTGCCTCAATTGTGTATCTTTTATTTGCTATGCATGTTTTATTTGCCATTTTCAGCTCCATATAAAGAGATTTTTGTAGTACATATACAGCTCTCCATGATCTTCTAAATCAGGTATGTGTTTTAATATTTCACTATATTTGCTTTTCATGGCAGCCTTCCTTTTCTTTATATGTTTATCATTGGATTTTGTCTTACATAATTTATTATATCAGGTAATACATAATTGTAAAGGA
>Ga0209809_1002118_pt1 | contig 14676 bp, 15 predicted proteins | sample YNPMSTMetaG_FD_186172 | JGI IMG/M metagenome (GOLD analysis project Ga0209809, IMG submission 186172) | Anoxygenic and chlorotrophic microbial mat microbial communities from Yellowstone National Park, USA - YNP MS-T MetaG (SPAdes) (version 2) ... | reverse complement strand
AAGTGGAGGCATTCAGTGATGGCAGCGTCGAGGTGCGCACCAGCGCGGCTGAAATCGGTCAAGGGCTGGTGGGCGTGTTGGCCAGCATCGCTGCTGAGGAGTTGGGGCTGCCCTACGAGCAGGTGCGCGTGTTGCTCTCGGACACCGACCTCACGCCCGATGGCGGGCCGACCACCGCCTCGCGCCAGACCTACGTCACCGGCAACGCCGCGCGGTTGGCCAGCGCCACCCTTCGCAACCAGTTGGCTGCCGTGGCAGCAGAGATGCTCGACGCGCCGGCGGAGGCGTTGATCTTCCAGAACGGGCGCGTCTGCGCCGGCGAACGCTCGGTCAGCTTCGCCGAGGTGGTCCAGCAAGCCCATGCTGAGGGCTTGAGCACGCGCCTGAGCCATCTCTACGAAGCGCCAAAGACACAGCCGCTCGGCAGCGGCGGCGACATGCACATCGCATTCAGCTACGCCGCTCAAGCAGCCTTGGTGGAGATAAACGAACGCACCGGCGAAGTCGCCTGTCTCAAAGTCATCAGCGCCACCGATGTGGGACGCGCGATCAACCCGCTCGCGTTGCAAGGCCAGATTGACGGCGGTATCGTGATGTGCATCGGCAACGCGCTCACCGAAGAGTTCATCCAGGAACGCGGCGTGCCATACACAAACCGGCTCGCTCGCTACAAGATGCCTAGCATCCGCCATACCCCGGAGATCATCTCTTTTATCGTCGAAGATCCAGCAGACGATGGTCCATACGGAGCTAAGGGCGTAGGCGAAATCTCAAGCATTCCCACCACACCGGCGATCACGAACGCCATTTACAACGCCACCGGCATCCGCGTTCGCCGATTACCTGTGGACCAGGATCGCTTACTGCGAGCCATGCACGCCGGCACAACTAGCGCTTAATGGTGAGCACCTGCCCAGGCCGGATCACGCACTGGGCCGAAAGGCGATTTTGCGCGATGAGCTGCTCCACAGAGATGCCGAAGCGGGTTGCGATTCCCCAGCATGTATCGCCCTGCTGCACTCTGTAGGTCGTCACCCTGGCGGGCGGCTCAGTCGGGCTGGGGGCAGGCGCATTCGTCGGCGTGGGCGAAGGCAGCGTCACTTCAGTGGGGGTGGGAAGCGGTGTTGGAGAAGGGAGCGGGGTCTCGGTAGGTGTTGGTGAGGGTAAGGGCGTTTCGGTGGGCGTCGGCGGGGGGAGTGGGGTCGCAGTGGGCGTCAGCGGCTCGGCGCTGCGCGCTTCGCCGATGATTCCCGAACGCGGCACCGTTGCTGCTGTTGGGCGCACAGAAAGCGGCATCGCGCTTTCCTCGGCGACGGAGCGAAAGACCGAGATAGCCAATAGACCGATCGCCGAGATCACGGCCAAAGCCAGGAGCGCGGTTAGGCTAATCATCCTGCGCCGCTGCGCGGCAGCGCGGTCTGGGCGCTGCTTGGGTGACGCGCCGGCCTCGCCCGCCCGCGCCTGCGGGCTGGCCCAATCCGTGACGGTGCTGCGCTGTGTCCTCGCGCCATCGCCAGCCGGCGTTTCAGCCGCATCGGGCTTGGAGGCGGGCGGTTCGGGTGGACGAACCACAGCCGTCTCGCTGCCAACTGCGGCAGCGAAGACAAAGCCACACACGCAGCAGCTCGCTGCGTCCGCTGGATTGGTTGACCCACAAGCGGGACAGCGTCGCTTGGGCTTACTCATGCCTTGATGCTCCTCTCAATTCAATATCGATTAGCGGTATGCTCCCCTCGCCTCTACCTATCTCTACCTATTGGGAATGGCAGTTGGCGTCGCCGGCAGCGCCCGGCGCCAGACGAACGACCGCGCCACGCTGGGCGGGCTAAGTTCAGCATACACGCGCTGATTGGTGAGCGGGTCCACGCCCATCAGCCGCTTCACCTGCACCCACCAAACAACCTGATTCTCTGTGCGCTCCCCCAGGACGTCCTGGCTGAGCTTGAGCGAGGTCGCCTTGGTCTCGAAGATGGGCACGGTGATCGCGCCGTTCGGCTGCACCTGGACCACATACCACTCCTCTGGGCCAAGCAGGCCAACGGTGAGCCACTGTAAGGTCACCGTGCGCTGGGATTCGCTGATCTGCGCGCTGTCGGCGGGAGCGATCAGGATCGGCGCGTCGTAGCCGGCGCGCGGCGTCGGCGTCTGAGCGACGATGGGCGTTGGGCTTTGGACTGGCGTAGGGGTGGCAAAGGTGATTGTCAAGACCTGGCCGATGCGGATGAGACAGTTGGCATCCAGCCCATTTTGGGCGATCAGAACGTTCAGCGGCACGTTCAGCTTCTGGGCGATCCCGCCGCACGTATCGCCAGTTTGTACGGTATAGACGATCTGGGCGGGCCGATCAACAGCGGGCGGCAAGCTGGCGAGGGAGGCCGCGTTAGGGTCAGGCGTCGGCGTCGGCAAGGGAATCACCAGGCGATCCCCCACCCGTATCAGGCAAGAGTTCGCGTCGAGGTTATTGGCTGCTATCAGGGCGGCCAGCGGCACGCCGAAGCGCAGGGCGATGCCACCACAGGTATCGCCAGTTTGCACGGTGTATTCCAGCGGCGGCGGAGGCGTTGGGGTGGGCGGCAGCGGCAGAGGCGTAGGCGTAGATGTTGCTGGTGCTTCGGCCATGGACTCGTTGACGATCACCGGTGACGTTGCGTTGATCTCCATCGTTGGCTCGACGCTGGCTGGAACTGGCTGGTCGTTGGACAGCAAAAGAAACGCGCCAAGCACGACCAAGGCGACCGCCGCCAGCACACCAGCTACACCCCAGGGAAATCGCCGGACCGCTGTAGATGGCGATTTCTGTGCCCGCCCAACCGCTGCTGCGGCCAAGCGCACCTTGGGGATGGCTTCGGTCGTCCCAAACTCATGACCACAGACCGGGCAGATCGTCGCGCTCTCGGCGACTTGCGACCGGCACGCCGGGCAGCGCTTATACCCTGGCCTGACGGAACTGCTCCTCATCCTGACCTATCGTGCACCTTCCAGGCCAAGTATGGCTGCATGGGCTTGCATGGCAGCCAGGACGATGCTGATGTGCTCGTCCAACGGCACGCCGAGGTCCGCGGCGGCGCGCTCGATCTCGTCGCGGTGCACGCCGGCTGCGAAGGCCTTCTCCTTCCACTTCTTCTTAATGGACGAGAGCTGCACATCAGCGATGTTCCGGCTAGGCCGCACAAAGGTCACTGCTGCGATGAAGCCGGTCAGCTCGTCCACGGCGACCAATGCCTTCTCCATATCATTCTCTGGATGCACGCCGGTCAGCTCCGGCGCATGCGCTGCGATGCCGCGCAGGATCACCTCCGGCCAACCTTGTGCACGCAGATAAGCGATGCCGACGTTGGGATGGCCCTGGCCGTCCAGGTTCGGGTGGCGCTGGTAATCGAAGTCGTGAATCAGGCCGAGGATGCCCCACAGCTCTGGGTCACCGCCGAAGCGCGGCGCATAGGCGCGCATGGCGACTTCGACGGAGAGCATGTGCCGGATCAGCGCGGGGTCGGTGGTCCATTCGGTGACGATGGCCCAGGCAGCGTCGCGGGTGCAAAGGGGTTGTTCAGCCATAATCAGCGCGTTCAGTGTAGCAGATCAGCCGGCCAACCGCTCGACGCCCAGACGAATCAAGGCGTTGAGGGTTGCCCCCCACTCGCGCACCTGAAACCAGGCCATGCCGCGATAGGCGCGTCGGTCGGCCGGATAGCCCACCGCGTCCAGCCCGAACGCTCTGCAGGTAAAGATGGCGCGGTCGAGATGGTAGCGCTGGGTCACCAGCACCACTTGACGCAGGTTGAACACCTCGCCGGCGCGCCGACACGTGTCGTAGGTGCTGTAGCCGGCCGGGTCTGTTAGGATGGCCGAGGGGGGCACCCCCAGGCGGATCGCCGTCCGACGCATCGCTGCCGGCTCATCGTAGTAGGGCGTGCGGTTATCGCCGCTCATCAGCAGCACGTCCACCGCGCCGGCCTTGTATAGATCCACGGCTGCGGCGACGCGGTCGTAGAGCACAGCGGTGGGCTGACCGCCGCGCACGCCGGCGCCGAAGACAATTGCCGCCCGCGGCGTGGGCAGCGCAGCAAGGTCATCGTAGATCAGGCCTTGAGCCGTCAGCGCGGTGACCGCCCGCGCCGTCAGCAGCGCCAATAGCGCGCCGGCGAGTGTCAGGGTAATAGCGCGCCAGAGCATAAATGGACTCTATAACAGATATTTTAATGCATTGTCTCTATACGCTGCTTACTACAACCACCTTCTTCACACCCTAGCGTCTAGTTTGAGCATGGTGCGGTTTGCGATAGCGTGTACGAGGTTCTCGAAATCCTCGTAGCACTGTTGCACGCTTGTCTGATGCGCGCCAATCGCGCCATCGGCGGGACGCAGGGCAAACATCGGCTTGCGCGCCTCCATCGCCATGGGCATCAGGCTGCGATAGTGCTTGATGCGCTGAATTTGGTGCGGATCAGGCAACGCAACTGGTTGATCCACAGCTTCTCCCAGAACACTTTCGCGATATACCACCGGTAGTCGCGCCTGCCATTTTGCGTAGGCTTTGGTTGGCCGCCCTAGCCGTTCGACGTGCTGCATCAACACATAACCGATGGGGGCCATCGCTCCGCTCGGCTGTTCACCTAAAGCGGTTGGCGCTTTGGGTCTAGCCTGTTGCCAAGCCTCACGCCAGCGCCTAAGCGTTGGCCCAAGATTTTTTAGCCCTTGTAGAGAGAACAGGTCTGGCGCCACTGGGATAACGACATAATCTGCCGCTACCAAAGCAGCGCGATTGATCGCCCCCAGGTTGGGACCAACATCAATCAGCACGACATCAGCTTGATGGCGCGCTGCTGCCTCCTTTATGACTCTCCAGAAGGCTGTGGTGACGCGAAAGGCGCGTTCTCGGCCTTCCAGACAGCGCGGCCATTCCGTGGACAGATCATCCTCGGTCGTCGAAAGCGCCAGGTCGCCGACGATTAACCCCAGCGCAGCTGACAGAGGTTCAATGTAAGCTGGGCGAATGTCGCCTGTGCCGCCAAAGAGCGGTTCCACCGCGCCAAAGAGCGTGTTTGGATGCGCGTCGTCCGGCCAGAGCGCCTCCAGTCGTTCCTCGTCCAGCGCCATGATGGACAAGTTCGACTGTGGGTCAAGGTCCACCATCAGCGCGCGATACCCCAATTCAGTAAACATCCAGGCCGTGTGATAGACCAGCGAGGTCTTGCCGACCCCGCCTTTGTTGTTGAAGAAGGCGATGCTCTTCATGATGCCTTGCTGACGATGGCTGCCACAATGCTCGGCTGTACCTCAAAGCGCAATCGCTGGCCGAAGTGCTTACGCGCAATCGGAATGCCTGCGCCGAAGCGTTGCACGTAGCCCAGCGCCCGCAGCGCCTCGGCCAGATTGGGGTTGCGATAGTCGGTGATGCCGGGCCGACCGAAGTTTTCCAGCGTGACGCTTCCGTATGGCCCGCCGGGACTATGGATTTCGATGCGATCGTCGAACCAGTACACCCGCACTGGCGCGTTGGTTGCTTCATAGCTCCGATGCAAATAAGCGTTGCGTACGAGTTGCCGCAACCCTTCCAGCGCATAATCCTCGACGGTGTCTTCCTGCACCACTGTAGCAAAATTCACACGACGGCGGTTGTGGGCCTCGAGCTTTTCTTCCAGGCGGCGAATCTGATCAGCTACTGTGCCGTAAATGACCTCTTCATCATCAATAGGATCTGTGAGATCTGTGCCGGCAATCCGCAAAAACTGGGTGTAGGCTCCGCTGATCCACCTTGCTGGTTCCTTGCCGCAGACCAGAATCCCCAGCACAGTCGGTTGTGGCTCTGTCTCCGAGACAATCAGTTTGGTCGCTGCCAGCTTTTGCTCGTAGGTTCGGTCGTTCGCCATCAGCAAATCGCGCGCCACCAACGAGGGTAGATATTCCTGCTCAAAACGGAGGCGATCAAGGTCTTCCAGAGTAGCGCCGGCCACAGGTTGCACGTCAAAAGGACGGTCGCGGTGGCGCCGCCGCTCGTTGAGAATGCGCTCATCTTGCGGACTCGCCAGGCCTCGGCGGGGTCCCCAGCGCACATGGATACGCCCTTTGTAGCGCACCGGCGGCGTGTCGCATGGCCACACAGTGATCACGGCGTAGTCAGCCCCGGCGACGCGGCGCTTTTCCACCAATAGTGAGGGGGGCGGCACAATGTTGCCGTCGGTCTTGATGTCCGCCAATTGACGCAGCAACTCATCGCTTACGACAAACCCTTCCGCAGGCTTACCATCATCTCGCGCACCGATGAATATAACCCCGGGCTGGCCGTGCCCAGCCAGATCGTTGGCAAAGGCACAGACGGCTTCGCGTATTTTGTCTGGAGAATCTCCTTTGAGCGACGCCTTGCGTTCGACCCGATCAGATTCGAGGTCAGCTAGCATGGCTCTGAGTTCTTCGTCGCTGTAAGGCTTCATCACATCCTCTTGCTAGAGTCGTGGTTGATCCTACCTAACGTGAGTTCGGATTTACACAGGTGCGTTTATGGATTCTGTCATGCCAACGCGAAGCATCCAAAATCCCGCCTGACCGAAGCCCCGCGAAGTCACTCATACCCAATCCTACTGTCACGCTGAGCGAAGCGAAGCATCTAAGCGGCCGCGTTGACCAAGGCCGCGCCAGCCCGCAAGTCGGGCGCGCGCAGAATGACAAGGTGGGGCAGGATGCTGGTGTCCCTTTTGTGCGCTTCATGCTGGTCACGCCAAGCGTGTAAACTCCGAACTCACGTTGTGTATGGTCAGCTTGCACAGGCTGAAGAATGCTTAGGCGACCCAGGTGACTATCGTTTAACTCTTACCTTTGTCTCGCTAACGATCCACAAACAGTACGCCAATGGTTGGCTAGACAGCAATGGCATCAAACGCTTAATTATGTTGATGACACGGAAAGCACTTTGGCGGCGTAGACGCAATACAATGAAGCCAGGGAAATCTCTGGGTGGGTAGGTGCGGATGTCTGCGAAGCCTGTATCCAGGTAATCAAAATACGACCCTCGTTTTTACACACGGAGGCAACGGTTGCATCTCCAGCGCCTCCCAGGCGCTGATCGAGAACGCTCACTGCGTCGTAGCCCTCACGACATAACAATTTAGTCGCCTGGGACGGTAGATTCTCATCTACTTTGAAGGCTAGCATGCGCTCATGCCATAGTGTTGACTGCCGGCCCCCTTGGCCTTTACTTGCCGAGCCAACTCAGCAGCATATAGAACTGCTGCTTGCACAGCTTCCCGATTCAAAGACGGGTAGCTACGCAATACTTCATCCAGGGAGAGGCCGGCAGCTAGGTTGTCTAGCACAATTGACACTGGGATGCGCGTGCCCTTCACGCAAGATCTCCCATGACAGATATTTGGATCAGTGATGATGTAATCTCGCCAGTTCATCTATTATCCTGTGCGCTAAACCGATGCGCGAAACAAGTATAGTATGGGTTACCCGAGCTTAACCTTCGCTGCCGCTCAGGACGACGGGGTGAGATGGGATGGGAGCAACCCTACGCAATCACCACCGGCCAACCAGGCGTATGCGCGCCCGTTCGATGAGGACTACCCAGCCTACAGGAGACGGGCTACGAATAACTTATCAGACGCTCAAGCCGTCTTGCTAGCATCCTCTACTGTGGCTACTGATGATTGTGTTGGCATTATCCGGCTAGAGCACGTGACAAAGGCCTACGAAGAGGCCGGCAAGCAGCGCGTTGTGCTGAACGACGTGAGCCTCTCGTTCGGCTGTGGCGAGTTCGTGGTGCTGCTGGGCAAGAGCGGCAGCGGCAAGAGCACACTGCTCAACTTGATCGGCGGCATTGACACACCGACCGCCGGCGATGTCTGGATTGACGGCCAGGCCATCACGCGGATGAACGACACCGAGCGCACGCTCTTCCGCCGCCGCAACATCGGCTTTGTCTTCCAGGCGTTCAACCTCATCCCTACCTTGACCGTGCGCGAGAACGTGATGCTGCCGCTGGAGCTGGCCGGCCGCCCCGCCGCCCACGTCCGCCGGCGGGCCGAGGAATTGCTGGAGCAGGTGGGCTTGAGCCACCGCATTGATGCCTTTCCAGACCGCCTCAGCGGCGGTGAACAGCAGCGGGTGGCGATTGCCCGCGCCTTGATCAACGATCCGCTGGTGGTGCTGGCCGACGAACCCACCGGCAACCTGGACTATGAGACCGGCAAACAGGTGCTCGAGTTGCTCGACACGCTCACCCGCCGCGCCGGAAAGAACCTGGTCATGGTCACCCATAGCGAGGAGGTGGTCGGCGTGGCCGACCGCGTCTTCCGGCTGCGCGACGGCAAGTTGCTCGAGGATCACCTGCCGCTTGCTCATTCGCTGACGTCCATCGCATAACTGAACGGCGCTTTGATCCTGGCCACGCTGCCGTTGGCCGTCCGCTCGAGGGTGAACGTGCCGCGCAGGTCTTCCTGCACCAGCGTGTTGACGATGCTCAGCCCGAGGCTGGTCGGCCCATGAGCGTCTCCGGCTGCCTCGCCCAGGCCATCATCTTTCACCTCAACTTCTAACGTCCCGCCGCAGTCTATGAGCTGGATCACGATCTCACCTTTGTCGCGGCCAGTAAATGCGTGCTCGATCGCGTTCTGCAACAGCTCATTGATGCACAGCGCGAGCGCAGTGGCCGCTCGCGTGTGCATGCGGATCGGGTCGCCGATCACGTGAATGGTCAGGTCGAGGTCGGGCCGCGTCATGTTGGCCCGCGTGAGGCCGGCGACGCGCGTGACGACCTCGCGCACGTCCACCAGCCGGAACCCCTCCTGCGCCAGGACGTCGTGCACCGCTGCGATACTCATGATGCGATTGATGCTCTCGTGCAGTACCTCTCTGGCCGTCAGCCTATCGCCGGCTTGGTTCAGTTGCATCTGGAGCAGCATGACCACGTTTTGCAGGTTGTTCTTCACCCGATGGTTCATCTCTTTGACGATGGCCGCGTTGCCGATCAGGTGGGCGTTCTCGATGGCGAGCGCGATCTGATTCGCCAGCGTGGTGCATAGTTCCACTTGCGCTTCGCTAAACTCCCCCGCGTCCGCCGTCCACATGTTCAGCAGGCCGATCACGCGGTCGCGCAGCTTCATCGGCACGCACATCAGTCCAAGCAGCGCAGCCTGGATGGCCCACTGGGCGTGGGTTGGCTGTAGCTCGTAGTCCGCCCGATGCACCACCACGGGCTGGCTGAGTTGTTCAATCGTCAGCAACGGGAGTGCGTCCCTCGGCCAGGGCGGTTCAGGGGGCACATGAGGGTGTAGGTCATAGCTGGCGCGCGGCGTGAAGGCGTTGAGCGCCTCGTCCAGCAGCAGCACTGAGCAATGGCGGGCGTTCACGGCGCGCGCGCCCATCTCGGCCACCACGCGCAGCATTTCATCTAAATAAAGCGGCGAGATCGCGGCGCGGCTGACCTCGGCCACGGCCTGCATCTCGCGCACTTTGCGCTCGCTCTCCTCCTGCAAGATCGCCCGCTCCAAGATGCCGGCCACGACCTCGCCGATCAGCGAGACGAACTCGATCTCCCCCGGCGTCCAGGTATGCCGGCGGTAGGTCTGCACGTTCATCGCGCCGACCACCCGATCCTGGCTGACGAGCGGCACGGCCATCAGCGAGCGGAAGGCGCGTTCGCGCGTGTTGGGCACCTCGCAAAAGCGCGGGTCGCGCTGCGCGTCGCGCACAGCCACTACCTGCCGATGCTGCGCGGCCCAGCCGGTCAGCCCCTCGCCCATCTTCAGGTAACCATGGTCCACTGCCTGGGGGAAGAGGCCGGTCGTCGCTTTGAGGATCAGGCGCTGCGATCCGCTATCGAGCAGATAGATGGATGTCGAGTTCACGCCCATCACGCGCGTGGTCGTCTGCGCGATGCCGTTGAGGATCGAGCGCAGGTCCGATGTGGCGTTGATGGACAACAGGATCTCGCGGATTGCTGATAGCTCTTTTGTCTTGCGCTTGAGCGCGCTGCGCAGCGCGCTCAAGCTATCGGCGGCCTGCCTGCGATTGGCGACTTGGCGGGGCATGGGCGCATTTTATCGGCAGCACTGCGCGACCAGCCGCTCTCGATCGGCCTGCTGTTGGACGTCGAAGGACGCCGCGATCGGCAACACGGCGCGCGCCGTCTCAAGCAGCTCCGGGCGCACCACGACGACGGCGACGCGGTATGGCCCTGTGCGCAGGGCAACCAGGCCGTTTGTCCAACCATCGCCTTGCACCAGCTCTAACGGGCCAACCTCGTCCACGATAAGCAGGTCGCAGGGACAGCAACAGCTCAGTATCTGGTTTGCCCAGGCCAGCGCTGATGGGTTGACGAACCAGCGGCCCAGGCTCAGGCTGAACCCCGGTTGCGGCGATGCCCGACCAAGGCCACGGCGGGCGCCACTGCGAATATCCTCCACGTCGAAGCCGGCCCGCTGGCCGTCCATGATGACCGCTGGCGAGATCACGCCGGCCACATCGCATCCGGCGCGCTTGGCCTGCGCGATCAGGCGCTGGCAAAGCGTGGTCTTGCCGGCGCCGCGCGGGCCGGTGAGCGCATAGAGGGTCATGTCCATATCGCGTGTCGCCGCCCGTCTATCTCCACCAGCCGGATTGGCAACTGGTAGATGCGCCGAAGCGCAGCCTCGGTGAAGACCTGTTCTGCCGGTCCGGACAACGCCGGTTGGCCAGCGGCCATCAACAGCACGTCATCGGCCACGGCCAAGACGACCTCCGGCTCGTGGTTGGTCATCATCACGGCCAAGCCCTGGGCGCGCAGCGCGCGGACGATCTCGATCAGGCGCACCTTATTGTGTAAATCCAAGTGAGCGGTCGGCTCGTCCAGCAGCAGGACTTTGGGTTGCTGGGCGAGCGCGCGCGCCAGGAGCATGAGTTGACGTTCCCCTCCGCTCAGCGTGGGCACGGCGTGATCGGCCAGCGCAGCGATGCCGACCTGTTCCAGCGCACGCATGGCAATCCGATAGTCTTCTGGGCCGGGGATGCCCAGCGGGGGTAAGTGCGGCGCGCGGCCCATCAACACATATTCCAGCACCGTGTAGTCGAAGGGGGTGTGCTCGCTCTGGGGCACGATCGCCAGCCAGCGCCCGCGCGCGTCGCGGGGGTAGGTACGAATGGGCCGCCCATTCAGCCAGACCTCGCCGCGCCATGGCCGCAGCCAGCCTAGGGCGATGGCCAACAGCGTGGTCTTGCCCGCGCCGTTCGGCCCAACCACAGCGAGCACCCGGCCGGCATGTAGCGCAAAGCTCACCTCGCGCAGGATGGGTGGGTGATCGCGCCGGTAGCCAAACGTGACCGCGTCGAAGCACAATACTGCGTCGCTCATGGCCGGGCGCGGATTTGCTGGGCCATCATCAACCCCAAGAAGATCAGCGCACCCAACAGCGAGGTCAGGATGCCGAGCGGGATCTCGCCGGCCAGCAGCGTGCGGGCAGCGTTGTCGCAGGCGACGGTGAAGATGCCGCCGATAAGGATCGCCGCCGGCATGCCAAAGCGCGTATCGGCGTTGAAGATGCGACGGGCGATGTGCGGCACGATCAGCCCTATCCAGCCCACGAGCCCGCTGATGGCGATCATGGCTGCCGTGGGCACGACAGCGGCGACGATCAACACCAGGCGCTCGCGTCCGGGCGCGCTGCCCAGCGAGAAGGCGGTTTGCTCGCTCAGCGAGAGCACGTTCAGCCGCCAGCGCAGCAGCAGCAGGATGGTCAAGCCGGCCAACACCGCCGGCAGCGCATTGAGCAGGCGCGGCCAGGTGATGCTCGCCAGGCTGCCCAGCAGCCAAAACGTGATCTCCGGCAGTTGGGTGAGCGGGTCGGCGATGTACTTGAGCAGCCCCACGCCCGCCGAGAAGAGGGCCGAGACGGCGATGCCCGCCAGCACCAAGCGCAGCACCCAGCCTCCGAACCGCAAACGGCGCGCGAGCGCATACGAAAGCCCCAGGCCGGCCAACGCAAACGCCGCGGCGCTGGCCTGGGTGACCAGCGCCGTGCTGCTCAGGAAGACGATCGCGAACGCGGCGCCAAACGCTGCCCCTTGCGAAACGCCCAGGAAGCCGGGTTCGACCAGCGGGTTGCCGAACAGCGACTGGAGGACCAAGCCCGCTGCCGAGAGCGTCATACCTAGGAGCAGCGCGGCCAACAGACGTGGGATGCGCAGGTTGAATACCAGCCGGAGGGCCAAATCATCCTCGGCCAGCCGCCACCAGGGCAACACGCCGGGTTGGGGATAACGGCCGACCAGGATCGAAACGGCGAAGAGGGCGATCAGGCCGGCGAGGAGCGCCCAGAGCAGGCGCGCCCGTCGCGCGTCCTGCGCCAGCGCAGCCCGCAGCACAGCGTCGCTCAAGGCAGGTCACCTTGGAAGGTGGGCCGGATTTGGGCCATGAAGAAGGCCTCGTCCAGGCCGTAAAGCTCGCGGTAAAACGCCTTTGCCTCCGCCTCCATGTCCAGCCCTGGGAAGCGCTCTGGGTGCAGCCGACCCGCTAGCCAGGTCAGCCCCAGGATCCAGCGCGTATCCGGCTGGTCCCAGCTATAGAGGTCAGCGGGGAAGGCAAACAGCCGGCCCTCGCGCGTTGCGCGCAACGCCTGCCAGTTAGGGTCTGCCTTCAGCGCGCCGACGACCTCGGACGGGTTCTTGAAGTAAGACACCACGAAAATGAAGTCAGCATCCCAGGCTGCGATCTGCTCCAGCGTAACTTGCGTCCACCCTTTGCCGAGCTTGGCGTCGGACCACACCGGCTGGCCGCCAGCGATCTGCACCATCGTGGTCTGAATCCAGTTGAGCGGGGGGACGTTGAACGCGACGCTGCCGTCGCGGTCGTTGTAGTAGAGCAGAAGGGCGCGCGGGCGCGGCGCACCTGCCACGGCCTGCTCGATCTGCGCGATCTTGCGCCGATAAAAGTCGGCCACGGCCTGGGCGCGCGCTGGGTTACCGAATACTTGGCCGAGGGTGGCCAGGTCGCGGAAGTACTGCTCCGGCGTTTCGAAGTCCACGTAGAGGACCGGAATACCCAACGCTTCGATGGGCTTGCCGGTGATCTCGGCGGCAGTACTCTTGAGGATGACCAGGTCGGGCTGGAGGGCGGCCACCTGTTCGGCGCCGGCATCGCGTTCTAACACCGCTTTGGCGGCGTAGTTTGGGTCAATCAGCTTGACGAAGTTGCCGCTGCCTTGGGCAGTTTGGCCCATGCCGACGATGCGTTGGCTGGCCTCCGGGAAGGTGTAGATGGCGTCGGCGATCATGAAGAGCGCGCGACCTGTGAGCACGATGCGCTGTGGCAGGGCAGGCAGGGTCACCTCGCGCCCCAGCGCGTCCACGACCGTCACGCCGGCTTGTGGGGTAGGGCTGGCGACTGCAACGGGCGCGGTATCTGCCCGCGTCGGCGGGGGAGCGGGAAGTGGCGCGGCACAGGCAGTAATGGTGAGACTGAGCGCAGTCAGCAGGGCGAAAGTTAGGGTTCTGTGCTTCATCCTCTCTCTTCTCCACTTAGGGATTCCAGCGCGATCAAGGGGTGCTCGCGGCAGTGCTCCAGCCATTCCAAAGCTGCTTGCACTTGGCGCACGCGAAAGTCGCAGATCAGCCAGCGATAGCTACTTGGATGCGCTGCCGCCCGCTGGTTGGTGAGGCGCTCCAGCTCGGCGCGGCACGCAGCCTGTTGACGCGCGATCAGGTCGGCGGCTGCTTGCTGGCCACGGCGCAGGGCGAAATACAGCTTGGGCGGGAACTCAAGCCGCATATCGCGCATCGTCTGGCTGGGCGCGCGCATCCAGGCTTGGAACAGTCGCCGGCCTTTAGGCGTGAGGCGATACACATGGCGCAGCGGTCGGTTGCCGACCTGTTCGCAACGGCTCTGGATGAAACCGCGACTTTCCATCTCGCCCAGCAAGGCATAGAGGCGGTTCATCTTGATGCGCCATACGCCGGCCAGCTCGTCGCGAATGCGGGTGAAGAGCGCGTAGCCGTGGAGCGGCGCTTCGCTGAGCAGGCCGAGCACGATCGGCTCGCCGAACGGCGAGCGCTGGGTGGAGCGCGAGCACACACGAGACCGCATTCAATATACTCACAAAGTGAGTATGTGCATTCTACCAGTCACATGCGCTTGCCTGGAGTGTTGAGTGCGTTCATAGCGAGGTGCAGAACCTGGGTGGGCGGTGGCATTGCCGTCGCCCACCCTCTATTGGCGTGAGTTCGAAGTTTGGGGCGGTCATGCTTGGCATGGCCAGTGGTGATCGCACGGGAGCACCAGCACCCCGCCTTACCCTGTCATTCTGAGTGCCAGCGCAGCAGGGGCGGTTCGCGAACCGCCCCTGCGCGCGGTTGGCTGAGGCGTTGTGGGATCACTAAGGCCCTGCCTCACCCTGCATTGGGAGCGCGCCACTTGAAGGCGATACCAGAAACACGCACCGCAGAGACGCGAAGGACGCAGAGATTTTTACATCTCCTCTGCGCTCTCTGCGCCTCTCATCTCGGTGATCCAAATCACCCCAAAGTTGAGCACTCCCCTGCACTACTTCCTTGCGCTTGTCGCGCTACACTACGGTCCATGCCTACTTCTGTGGCGCGTTTGCGCGCGCTGTGGTCAGCCGGCGGGTATGTCGCCAATGGTTGGTGCGCCATCCCCAATAGCTGGAGCGCCGAGCTGATGGCGCGCGCCGGCTGGGATAGCGTGACGCT
>Ga0209809_1002102_pt1 | contig 14781 bp, 9 predicted proteins | sample YNPMSTMetaG_FD_186172 | JGI IMG/M metagenome (GOLD analysis project Ga0209809, IMG submission 186172) | Anoxygenic and chlorotrophic microbial mat microbial communities from Yellowstone National Park, USA - YNP MS-T MetaG (SPAdes) (version 2) ... | reverse complement strand
CAATCTTTCTGGAGGTCTTCAGCCGCAGGAGCGCTAGTCATCTGGCGCCGCTGGATCGGCTGGAGCAGTTTGTCCTCCAGCGTCGCCACGCGTTGCGCCAGATGCGCACAGTTCAGACAAGGGATTGCTTCCCGCAGCTTCCTAGGGCGGGAAGATACCCATTCCCATTTCAGCGGTGGGGCACGCCGGCACCGCGGGTTGCTTCCCGCACCTTCCTAGGGCGGGAAGATACCCATTCCCATTTCAGCGGTGGGGCACGCCGGCACACCGCGGGTTACTTCCCGCACCTTCCTAGGGCGGCAAGCAACCCATTCCCCGCGGCGGGATCAAGATTCATCGGCTGCCCGCGGAAGGCAGGAATTCTGGCAAAATCTTGGGGGGCGATGGACAAGGCGAACCCCGCTGTTCAAGATCGGGCGAAACCCGCTGTTCAATATTGAGAGAAACCCGCTGTTTAAGATCGGGAGAACCCCGCTGTTTAAGATCGGGAGAACCCCGCTGTTTAAGACCGCAGTTGCGGGCCTGCTGTCGAGGGGTTCCGGCAGGCATGGCAAGGGCAAGAACCCCGTGAACGGTTACCTAAAAAGTTCCCCCTGGTGGTTATTGTCCCAAATCGATCCGGGCGGCCCAGGAGCGGTGCTGTTGATACCAGGCGACCGTTTGGGCCAGGCCCTGTTCCAGCGTGGTTTGGGGGGTCCAGCCCAGTTTTTCTTTTGCCCGGCGGATGTCGGCCCACGTAGCTGGCACATCGGCAGGCTGCGCTGGCCGATACTCCAAACGAGCCTGTCTGCCCACCAACCGCTCGATCTGTTCGATCAACTTCAGTACACTCACCGGCCGGTCGCTGCCCAGGTTGATGATTTCAAACCCTCGCAGCTCCAAGGCGGCGACTGTGCCTCGGGCCACATCCTCCACATAGGTAAAATCCCGCTGCTGGCTGCCGTCGCCGTAGACTAGGACGGGTTGGCCTTCGGCAATCTGGCGGATAAAGCGAAACACGCTCATATCCGGCCGACCTGCCGGACCATATACAGTAAAATACCGCAACACGACCACATCCAGGCCGTAAAGATAATGATAGGTATAGGCCAGGCATTCGGCTGCCTTTTTCGAGGCCGCATAGGGGGAAAGCGGTCGGCTGGTATCGGCATCCTCTCGGTAGGGTGTGGGGTTGTGTGCTCCATACAGCGCCGAAGTAGAAGCCAGGAGGAACTTTTGTACTCTATGCCGACGGCACGCCTCCAGCAGTACCAGGGTGCCTAGCCCGTTGGTTCGCAGAAACACGTCCGGTTCCAGGACCGAAGCCCGGACCCCGGCCCGGGCCGCCAAATGCACGACCGCATCAAATGGTGCCGCCCGTCTCCGTTGCCACTCTGGAGGCAGGTCGCCCGTCGGTGGTAGGGACCCTGGCTTTGCTGGCCGCTCGGACAGACTCCCCCTGGTTTGGGCCTTGGGAGGCCCAACCTGGAGCCTTTGCCCTGCTTGCCCCTCAGGCAGACTGAGCGTCCTTTCTTGCCTTAGATGGACAACCTGGGAGCCTGGCTCAGCTTGCCGGCCAGGCGGATTGCCGGTACCGGAAGCCTCTTGCCCCGCAAAGGCAGAAAAGATTTCTTCCACCGGATCCTGTTGGGTAATATCAGCTTGGAAGAATCGGAAGCGGGGCCAGGTTTTCAGGCTTTCCAATCGCCACTGTTTCAGGCGTACGTCATAGGCTGGGTTCAAATCGTCCAGCCCCACCACCTCCGCCCCAGCCCGGAGCAACAGCTCGGCCACCTTCCAACCGATAAACCCTGCAGACCCGGTAACTAAATACCGCATCGTCGGTATCCTGAAGCAGGCGGATTCCGGGAGCCAACCGCCTTGTTGTTTCCCTTGAAGGAAAAGAATCCGTCCTTGCCGTCAGAGAGAAACCCGGGAGGGAGAAATAAGGGCCTCGTTGCGTCGTCCTGCAACGGCCGGGAGGTTACTCCTGCTGTTCTTCGGTGGGCGATTCGGTAGGGGATTGGGTCGTTGCCGCCACCGCGGCACCGGCTCGGTAATCGCTGGGCAGTCCTGCGGCTCGCCAGACTTTATCCAATCCGTCGCCTGCCAAGCGGGCCACCGTGTCCCGACGGGTTCGGCCAAAAAGGCCCCGGTAAGGCATCGGCGTTACCGGCCCGTCATAGCCCATTTCGGCCAAAATCCGCAAAAAGGCGGCAATGTCGATCCCCCCGCCGTCGCCGGGCAGAAGCCGTTGTTCTTCCATCGCCTCCGTGATAGGAACGTCGGTCGGCAGATCCGCTACCTGCACCGCCACCATCTGCTCCAACGGAATCGAACGGAGTTTTTCCGGTGGCAATCCACTGACGGTCCAATCCCATACGTCAATGACCAGGCCCACGTTTTTCGCCCCCGTCATGCTAATGAGCAGCGTGGTGGCATCCAAATCATGAATAAACTGAAAGGTACGGTTTTTCCGAAGACTCGGCGCTGCTTGAAACCGAAGCCCGATCCGGATGCCCGCCGGGGCCATCGCCTCGGCGATCTCCCTCAAGCGCCGCCGATGGACCTCGAAGTTCTCATGATAGGGGAGTTGCTCGCTGGCTGGGCTGATCGAAAGCACACACCGGGGACAACCAATTTGCGAAGCCACCAGGGCGTATTCCGGCACTTTCTCCATCCCCGCCCGAAAGGCCTCTTCCTCGCCTTCCCAATCAAACGGCAAAGTGAAATTCCCCAGCCGAAGCAGCCTCGAAGCACTCCGGATCAGGCGGGCGGCATAGTCAAACCCCCGACGCCGAACCCGGGAAGCAAAATCCTCGATATCCAAATCGATGCCCCGAAATCCGTAGGTCAGGGCAATTTCAATCACCTCACTCTGATGCCCAGAAACCCCAAGCGACGTTGGATTAAGATTCTTAAACATATTCACCTCCCAAATAAACCGTAAACCTGTATTATGCCTGTTTTCACAAACTTGCCTAGGGGGAAGTGCCAACAAATCCACCCCCTGCCCCCCAGCTCCCGCAAAAGGCCAAGATATACTTAAACAAGCCCCCTGGAAAAACCCCAAAAGAGTAGGTTGACTGTATCCACCGGAAGGAATTCCCCCAATCGGTGAGGTTCGGGCCCATTTTACCCCCTCCCAGTTGAGGGGCCGGCCGGGCGGATACAGTCAAACTAGGGAAAACATAACATCGCAGAATCGCCCAAGACCCCTCTAACAAGGGGTTTTTGTGACCCAAAACAGTGGATTTCCAAACGTGGGAGCCTATTTATGTGGCTGGAAGTCGTGTTGTTGGCCCTTGTGCAGGGCATTGGGGAGTTTTTGCCGATCAGCTCCTCCGGCCATGTGCTGGTGGGGGCTGCCCTGTGCGACCAATGGGGACATCCGATCCAGGAAAAATTGGCCCTTAATGTGGTGCTCCATCTGGGGACCTTGTTTGCCGTGGTGGTGGTTTTCGTTCCCCGGCTGCTAAAAATTCTGCGGGAGGAGCCTCGGGTGGTGCTGTTGGGGGTTTGGGCCACGATCCCGGCCGTGGTGGTGGGTCTAGGGGTGAAAGCGGGGGCCAAAGAGGTGCTAGAATCCCCCCTTGTGGCCGGTTTTGGATTCCTCATTACTGGGGTCGCTCTGCTGTGGACAAAAAAACTTTCTTCCCCTCCCTTGCAAGGAAAATGCTGCCGGCAGTTGAGCTTCTGGCAGGCTATGGGAATCGGTTTGGCCCAGGCGGTGGCCGTTTTCCCGGGGATTTCCCGGAGCGGCGCTACCATTGTGGCCGGGTTGGCTGTCGGACTTCACCCCGCCGAGGCCGCCAGTTTCTCCTTCCTGTTGGCCATTCCGGTCATCGCCGGCGCCGGGCTGCTGGAAGGCCTGGAAATGCTTCGGGAAAATTCCAATCCAGTACCCATCGGGCTGTTAGGATTGGGAATGGCCGTCAGTTTTCTGGTCGGAGTAGGAGCACTCCGCTGGCTGCTCCGGTGGTTGGAACGGGGACGATTGCACTGGTTTGCCTATTGGCTTTTTGCGCTCGGCCCGGTAGTGATCGTCTGGCAAATATTGGGCTAACGCCTTAGCCAAGAGTTATGGAAAATGGCCAAAGTCGAGCGGCAACAAAAACGGCAAACGCCCCTGAGCACCGGGGTGGGAGAAGGCAGAGTGTTTGGTTCCCCCTTTTTGGCTAGAACGATTGCAATTTTTTCTTTCCTATAGTAAAGTGAAGGGGTTTTTGGGGTCCCGAATGTTCCAAGAAGCCGGAGCGGGGATTGATTTCGGTGGACCGGCAGGGGCAGCAACAAGGCGACGCTATGTCGCAGCGGAGATGGCAGGAGTCGGCCTGGTCCCGGCGGGTGCTCTTGGGAGGAATTGCTTTCGGGGGAATCGCCGGGTGTGTGGGCTTGTATTATGTGCTGGGACTTTGGGAACAAAGTCGCCGAGAAGCGGAGTTCCGCCTCCAGGTAGAGCAACAATTCCACACCATCGAAACCCATCTCCGAAACACGTTCGGGGCGGTCGAAGCGGTGGGGGCATTTTTCCGGGCCTCCCAATACGTGGAACCCGAGGAGTTCACCACCTTTGTTCGCCCCCTGCTGGCCAAATATCCATGCCTGCACGAAATAGGTTGGGCCGGGCCTGCCGGAGATCCAAGCCTCTGGAAATCCTCCGATCTGCCCGTTCCCGCCTCGAAATCGAACTCCTCTTCTTTGCCGGCTCCGGTTGGTGGGAAAGAGTCTCCTGCCGCCCCACCGGATGGTTCTGTGGTTCCACCGGATACCGTTGGCCACCCGGCGGCTGCTGCTGGCACGGTGCCCTCTAGAGCGAAGCAAGCCGGGCTGCCCCCGCTGAAGATTCATTACTTAGAGCTGTGCCCGCAGGAGGCATCAGGACGGCCTTTTTTGTCGCCCGGGACTGATTTAACAGCCGTGGAAGGGGTAGATGCCGTCCTTCGGGAACTTCGCTCCGGGAAAGAGGCGGCCATTGGGCGGGTACTCCTTGGACCAGGTCCGGCAGGCCCCCGATGGGCCTTTCTGATTGGCGTTTCGGTCCGCCGATCGGTTTCTGGTTCGCACATGCCAACTTCCTCTTCGAGGAGGACTTCGGGTGGGGAAAGGCAGTTCGGAGGCCAAGACCAGATCGTTGTAGGTCATCGCGGTTTGGCCCCCTCGGCTACCGCCGAAGGCCTAGTGTTTGGCATTTCGGAACCCTCCGTCTTGCTGGAGCATCCGTTAACAAATTTTCCAGGAGAGGGGATCGACATTTATTGGTATGAAGGGCAGCCGGAGGAGAATGGACGGTTGATTTACTACCGGTCGGGAGCAAGCGGCTTGCAGCCGGTCCAACCTCTTTCAGGACGGGAATTGGCCGAAGGCATCTCTGCAGCTTGGCCGATGGAGCTGTTTGGGCAGCGATGGTACCTGTACGGTGTGCCGAGCAAGGCTTTTTTGGCCCGGTGGTCCAGTCGGATGCCCGAACTGATTCTGGCAGGAGGGCTGATGGGGGTTTGCTTACTGGTGGCTTATGTACATACGTTGTTTTCTCGGCACACGCAGGTGCAAGCGTTGGTGGAACGGCGTACCGGAGAATTGCAGAAGGCCCGGGACGATCTGCTGTTGCGGGAGGAGTCGCTTCGGGATACGCAGGCGTTGTACCGTTCCTTGGTCGAGGGGTTGCCGGTACCGATTTTGCGCAAAAACCGCCAAGGGCGATTTACCTTTGCCAACCAGGCATTTTGTCGGCTTCTGAAGCGTCCGGTGGAAGAGATTTTGGGCAAAACGGATTTTGATTTTTATCCGTCCGATTTGGCGGCAAAATATCAGGCGGATGACCAGTGGGTGCTGGAGACGGGCCAGTTGTTGGAGACGGTGGAAGAGAACGTTCAGGACGGGGAGAGAAGATATGTTCAGGTAATGAAATTTCCTGTTCGGGATGTGGCCGGTCAGATCACCGAAATCCAGGTCCTTTTTTGGGATGTTACCGAACGTCGCCGCGCCGAACTGGCCCTGGAAAAAGAACGCACCCTGCTCCACACCCTGATGGACTATCTGCCCGATAATATCTACTTCAAGGATCGCCAGAGTCGGTTTGTGCGGATCAATCGGGCGATGGCGCGGTATCTGGGCTTGACGCATCCGGCCCAGGCGGAAGGGAAAACCGATTTCGATTTCTTTAGCCCCGAACATGCCGAACAAGCCTTGGCCGATGAACAATATATCCTGGCCACGGGACGGGCGATCGTCCATAAAGAAGAAAAAGAAACTTGGCCGGACGGCCGGGTCAGTTGGGTACTGACGACCAAATTGCCGCTGCGGGATGCCGAAGGCCGGATCATCGGCACCTACGGGATTTCCCGGAATATCACGGAGCAGAAGCTGGCGGCCGAGGCCCTCAAAGCCGCCAAAGAAGCCGCCGAAACCGCCAGCCAGGCCAAAAGCCAATTCCTGGCCAACGTCAGTCATGAACTGCGCAGCCCCCTGCATGGGCTGTTGGGGTTGGCGGAACTGGTCTTAGACGGGCCGCTGGAACCTGCCCAACGCGCCTATCTGGAAATGATGCGCGATGCCGGGGAAAACTTGTTGCTGGTGCTCAACGATCTTTTGGATTTTTCGAAGATCGAAGCGGCCCGTCTGGCGTTGGAACAGATTCCGTTTCGATTGCGGGAACTGCTGGCTGAAACCCTGAAGAGTCTGGCGTTTTTAGCCCATGGCAAGGGATTGGCTTTGGTCTGGTATGTCCGCCCCGATGTGCCGGAACTGCTGGTGGGGGATCCGCTTCGGCTTCGGCAGATCGTGGGGAATTTAGTGGCCAATGCGATTAAGTTCACCGAGCAGGGGGAAATTGGGGTCGAAATTGGTTGTCTGGAGCGGCAAGCGGACCGGGTCGAACTGCAGGTGCAGGTCTGGGACACCGGGATCGGCATTCCGCCGGAAAAGTTGGATAGCATTTTCGAGATGTTCGAGCAGGCGGAGCGATCTACGGCCCGTCGATACGGAGGCGTTGGCCTGGGACTAGCCATTTGTTCCCGTTTGGTGGCCCTTATGCAGGGCCGCATCTGGGCCGAAAGCCAGCCGGGCCAGGGAAGCCGCTTTCACTTTACTGCCTGGTTCGGTTTGCCCGAGCAACCGGAAGTTTGGCCCCCTGCCGAGCAGGTCGCTCTGCTGCAAAACCGACGGATTGTGGTGTGGGAAAGCCACCCCGTGGAGCGGCACAATCTGGAAGGCCTGCTCCGGGCCTGGGCCGTCCAGCCCATCTGGGTGGCCAACCGGGCCGAGGCCAAAGCCTATTGGGCATCGGCCGGCAGCGAAGTGGATGGCCTGCTCTGTGGGCTGTTGCCCACGGAGGCAGAACGAGCCGAGATGCTCTGGATGCTGGACGGCTGGTTGGCCGCTGGAGGCCGGATGGTTTGGCTGATTCCGGCCGGCTGCCCACCGACCGGCCCATGGAGTACCCACCCCGAGCGGGAAGCCAGCCTGATCAAACCCTACAGCCCTTCGGAATTGCTGGGAGTGCTGTTGTGGGTGGTCGGAGCCGGTCCGACGCCGATCCCGGCCCGCCTCCGCCCCCAATCCTCCGAACTGCCGGCGCTTCGACCGCTGCGGATTCTGGTGGCTGAGGATAGTCCCGTCGGCCAGCAATTGGCCGTGGGGTTGCTGGAACGATATGGACATAAAGTTACCTTAGTCCGCACAGGCCGGGAAGCCCTGGCCGCCGTCCAATCGCAGCCTTTTGACCTGGTGCTGATGGACCTGCAGATGCCGGAGATGGATGGTTATGAGGCGGCCAAGGCCATCCGAGAATGGGAAAAAGACCATGGCGGGCACATCCCCATTCTTGCGGTAACCGCCTACGAATGTTCCGAAGAGCTGGCCAAGGCCCAGGCCTGTGGGATGGATCAATACCTCGGTAAGCCTTTGCGGGCCAGACAACTTTTGCAAGCGATCGGCCAACTCGTTCCCCAGGCCGCTCCGATACCGCATCCGGGCGTCGAAGAGCGGTCCGAAGAGCGGCAGGCCCCGGTGGCTGATGCCTCCGCTGTGTCCGGACAGGGGGTCGATTGGCAGTCGGTGTTGGCGGCGGTTCGGGCAGATGAACCCCTGCTCCGCTCTCTCCTGCAAACCCTGCTGGAAGAAGCCCCCCGGTGGTTCCAGCGGCTTCGGGAAGCGGCCGCCCAGCAGGATGCGGCCGCCTTGCGCCTGGCCGCCCATAGCCTGAAAGGTTCGATTCGTCTGCTCGGTTCCACGCCGGTCTATCAACAGGCCTGGGCCATCGAACAGTTGGCCCAAACCGGCTCTTTCCCCTCGGTAGAAACCATGCGACAATTAGAAGAAAACCTCCAACGCCTGCTCCAGGAACTAAAAAGTCGCTTGGGATAACCAGTCCAATCGCCTCTGGAGCGGACCGAACCATCGGGCGGGAGAATCGGAACTTCGGTTGGCGCCGGATGGGCCGAGGGGTTCTCTATGGCGAAGATCTTGTTGGTCGAGCAGTCAGAAACAGATCGTCAGTATATTGCCGGCCTCCTCGCAGCGGAACCGGACCTGCAATGGGAATATGCGGCTCCCGGCCCAGAAGCCCTGGAAAAACTGGCCCAATGGAAGCCCGATGCGGTCATCGCCGATCTGGCAGCGCCGGGCAAGAATGAGCTGGCTCTGATCGAGCAGATACACCATCGGCATCCGGACAGCCCGATCCTCCTGCTGACAGCGGCACCATGCACCCAGGCCATCCTGGAGGCCCTGCAGCGAGGGGCAGCCAGCTATCTGCCCAAGCAGCTCCTGGCCGACCGACTCCTGCCCACGCTTTCCAAACTCCTTGCCGCCCGCGGCCGAGCTGACCTGCAATCCCGACTCCTCGGCTGCATCACCGAAACCTCCTGCCTATTTTTGCTGGAAAATGATCTGAGTCTGATCGGGCCGTTGATCGGCTATTTGCAAGAAAATCTGGCCCAGATAGGCCTCTTGGATCCAGCCCAACGGATGCGGATCGGCCTGGCGGTCGAAGAGGCCTTAACCAATGCCATCCTGCACGGCAACCTGGAATTAAGTTCCCAACTGAAGGACCTGGATGAGCAGGCGTTTCAGCGTTTGTTGGCCCAACGCCGTCAAACCCCCCCGTACTGTCTCCGGAAGGTTGTTCTGGAGGTAACCCTTACCACGGAGGAAGCCCGGTTTGTCATTACCGACGAAGGGCCTGGCTTTGATCGCCAGGCACTGCCGGACCCGCTGGACCCGGCCAATTTGGAAAAATGCAGCGGCCGCGGCATCCTGCTCATGCGCACCTTCATGGACGACGTTCGCTACAATGACAAAGGCAACCAGGTAACGCTGGTCAAACGATTTTCCTCCTCGCCGCCTCCCCAGAGCCCCAAGCGGTAAACCGTTCGCCCGGCCGCTTGCTCAGAGGTTGTCCCGACATGGATCGCCGAGAGGCCGCAGCGGCCCCCTCCAAACCTTTCCGACTACCTATCCAACCGCTCCGACTACCTAAATCCTGGCAACATCCTCGCCGAATGGAGGAGCCGATGGCTCATTCCTGCATAAGGCGCAGTCCAGGCTGCTTTGTGCCCCCCAATCCCCCTTGTATGTCATGGCCGCGAAAGCGGCAGTCCCGTTGTTTTTTTCCTGGATTCCTGCTTACGCAGGAAGGACACTGTGTGGGTTCCTGCTTTCGCAGGAAGGACACGGGGGCGGCACACAAGGGGCCTGGACTGCTGCTTACGCAGGAAGGACACCTGCTGGATTCCTGCTTACGCAGGAAGGACACGGGGGCGGCCACAAGGGGCCTGGACTGCTGCTTACGCAGGAAGGACACAGGGGGGCGGGGAGGAGATATGGCACCCTCAGCCGGCCCGCGTGCGGGTCCCTAGCGGTCGCGGCTCTGGCCGGCCTTTACCACCAGGGGAGAGGCGATTTTGATTCCTTTGGCGAAATTGTTACGAAGATGGCCAACGTGGCGTTTAGGAAGCCTCTTTGTTGTCTCCGGTGGGGGTGGGGGCCGGGGGGTTTTCTGGCTGAGCCGGGCTGCATGAACAATTTATCACTGTCCGGCGCCGAAGCTGACCACAGGCCGCCTCGATTTGATCCCCCTTCCGATAGCGCACATGCACATTGACTCCGCCGGCCTGGAGCAATTGGACGAAGCGTTCGATTTGGTTCCAGGGAGGCGGCCGATAGGGCAACTCCGGCACCGGATTGAGCGGAATCAGATTCACCAGGGCTTTTCGGCCTCGAAGCAGGGCGGCCAAGCCGCGGGCGTGCCGAGGCTCCGCATTGACCCCCTCGATCAGCACGTATTCATACGTAATCCGCCGTCCAGTCTTCTGGAAATACCCATCCGCCGCCTCCAAAAGCGCCCGGATGCCTACGGCCCGATTGGCCGGTACAAGCTGGTTCCGTAACGCATCGTCCGGCGCATGGAGCGAGATGGCCAGGTGGTATTGGACGCTGGCGTCGGCCAATCGGGCAATCCCGGCCGGTAAGCCCACCGTCGAAATGGTTACCCGACGGGCGCCGATGCCCAGGCCTTGGGAATCGGTTGCCGAAGCCAACGCCGGCAGGAGCCGATCCAGGTTCGCCAACGGCTCCCCCATCCCCATGACCACAATATGGCTAAGCCGCTCTCCAGGCGGCAGAAGCCGATCCAGGTGCAATAACTGCTCCAGGATTTCGCCGGTCGTCAGGTTTCGGATCAGGCCGCCCAGACCACTGGCGCAAAACGCACAGCCCATCCCACAGCCCACCTGGGTGCTGATGCAGGCGGTCCGATGATGCCGATCATCCCGGAGCAACACGCATTCGATCCGTTCCCTGTCGGAAAGCTCCAGCAGGAGTTTTTCCGTGCCGTCGTCGGCGCGTTGGTGGGCGACCGGTCGGCTGGACCAGAGGAAAAACTCCCCGGCCAATTGGGCACGCAGCTCTTTGGGCAGATCGGTCATCTGGTCGAACTCGTCCACCCGACGGCGGAGAATCCACTGCCGAATCTGCCCGGCCCGATACGCCGGTTGCCCGCGTTCGGCCAGCCAACTCTGCAACCGATCCGGAAACCAATCCAATAGATGCTCCATCCCTTGCCCCCGGAAAATCCATCCCCTGCCCTCTGGAAAATCAGTCCCTTGCCCTCTGGAAAATTAGCCCTTGCCCCCCGGAAAATCCATCCGTTGCCCTTTGGAAAATCAGCCCTTACCCTCTGCAAAAATCAATCCGTTGGGACCTGGAAAACCATTTGAAGATCCCAGTTTGCAGTGGGCTCGGCAGGTGGTCGGAGGGACGACGGGTTGTGTTCCAGCCCCGCCCACAAAAAGGGCCTACCCTTGGATGATGTGCGCAGTGAAGGCGGACATCCGGCGTCCATCCCGATCCCCCGGCCGTCGCACTGCCGGCAAGTTCCTCCCTCCGAGGAAATGTTATTCAGAAGATACCTGGCCGGGCAAATCGATTGGCCGTCTGGCCCAGTGGCCCAGGAAGTCCTTCTCACAGGCGGTGCCGAACTGGTCCCATCAGGGTGTGGGCCAACCAACCGAGGCTGCCCATCCAGTTCCTAAAACCCTACAAAAACAGGGGTGTTCCGTGATCATCTGGCTGCGGGCTGGAACCGCTCGGATAGGGCACAACGGATTTTCGGGACAGTCTCTCAGCGGAAAGCCTATCCAAGAGCTAACGGCGCAAAAAAGAGCCCTCCGTAGGCGGGGCAGGGACCTACGAAGGGCGATTAGTGAGGGACATCCCTCACAACCATAGTATCGAACAGATTTCGGAAATTTTCAACCCCCCTTTCTGGGGGAAAGATGGAGAAAAAACTTCCTTTGCAGGCCCGAGTTTTGGAATCAACTTGCCAAAAATTACCTTTCCTGGTGGAACAATCCCCCCTTTTCGAGGAAATATTGGCAAACCTTCCGTCCCTGGGTAAGCCCGCCTCTACAGGACAGGAGCAAGGGAAACCGGAGGGGGCTGCCTCGAAAGGATATTCTCTTGCCGGGAGGCTCGGAAAGTTGCTGCGGGCATTCCGGGCCTTCGGCTCGCACATGGGCAAACCAGAGGGGCACTCTCGGAATGTTGGCGCACGGGGACTTCCGCCCTCCCAGGGGGCAATTAAAACGGCCAGATCCGAGGGGCCAACGCCACCGTAATGCCCATGACCAAAAGGTTCATCGGAATGCCCACTTTGAGGAAGTCAGCCAGCCGATACCCGCCTGGTCCATACACCATTAGGTTGGTCTGATACCCCAAAGGAGTGGCAAACGAACTGGAAGCCGCCATCATCACCGAGATGATAAACGGCATCGGATTGACGTCCAATTGACCGGCCGTGGCCAGGGCAAACGGCGTCATCAGCGCGGCGGCCGCATTATTGGTTACCAGTTCGGTAATCAGGCTGGTCGCTAGATGCAGGCCCACCAAAGCCCCCCAGGGATTTTGGCCCACCCAGTCTAAGAGGGTTCCCACGATCGTTCGGGCCGCTCCGGTCTTTTCCAAGGCCAATCCTAGCCCTAAGGCGGCGGCAATGGCCAAAAGCACCCGGCCGTCCAAGGCCCGCCGTGCCTGCTCCAGCCGACAACACCCGCTCACCAGCATCAACCCCGCCCCGACCAGACCCGCCTTGAACATACTGATCGGCGTTATCTGCAGGGTCACCCCGGCCAGTCGAAACCGCACGCCCGCTAACCATTCGCTGAGGGCCACCAGCCCGACCATGGTCAGCAAAATGCCCACGGCCAGGGCAGCCCGTTCAAACCGGGGAGGCGAAGAGTTTTCCAGTCGGCTGATGAGGAAGAAATCCCGACTGTTCCGATGTTGCTCCAGAAACGACGGATGCGCTTCCAAAAGCAAGGTATCTCCGGCCTGCAGCACAATATCGCCGATTTTGCCCGGGATGCGTTGGCCCTGCCGGGACACGGCAATCACCACCGCCCCATAGACGGATCGGAACCGGCCATCCCGAATGGTTTTGCCCACCACCGGACAGGACGCACTGACCACCGCTTCCAACAGGCAGCGTTCCGGCCTAGGGGTGTCCAACTTGAAAATCTGATCCGGCGCCGGCACCAGGCCCCGAATCTTTTGCAGATCGACGACCGATTCCACCACCCCGACAAACACCAGCCGATCTCCACCCCGAAGCCGTTCCTGTGGCCCCACCGCAGGCAGGATCACCCCTTGCCGTTCGATTTCCGCCAAGAAGACCCCCGGCAAATGGCGAAGACCTGCCTGCTCGATGGTCTTACCTACCAACGGACTGCCCGGTTCCACCATCATTTCCACGCTATATTGGCGGGGATCCTCCTGGATGGGCTGGGAGGGTAAACGATCGGGCAAAAACCGACTCCCTAAGAACACCATAAACCCAATCCCCGCCACCGCCGCCGGAATGCCTACCCAAGCAATATCCAACAGCCGAAGGCCTCGGGGAATCGGCTTGGCCTGGAGCCGGAACGGTGGCTCCTCTCCCGCCTGGCGGGCTGTGATGGAAGCCTGCCGGGCATCGGCCTGGCTCTGGGAGCCAGCCGTCTGGGTTTGCTTGGCAACAGCCTGGGAATGCGGAGGGGAGGCCTGGGCGTGCTGGCCGGCAGCCTGCTTCTGCAGGGCGGTCGGCTGGGAAGGCACGGAAGAATCCCGGCCCACCCCGAGGGTCTCCTGGGGCTGCGCCGGGTAATGTCGGGCGGAATCCTCCGACTCCGCTTGGGAGTGTTCCCCGGCACCATGGGAATCCTGAGGTTGCCCCTGGGCCTGCCGGGACGCTGCATCCGCTGCCTGAATCACCATACCGTTGACCACCAGATTAGTGCTGGTGCCGATCAATGTGCAGGTGCCGCCCAAAATGGCCCCATAACTTAACGGCAACAAAACTTTCGACGGGCTGATGCGGTTCCGCTTGGCCCATTCATGCACGGCCGGCAAAAGCATCGCTACCAGCGGCGTATTGTTCATAAAGGCACTCAGCAGGGCCGATGGCCCCATCACTCGCCAGACGGCATGAAGCAGCGACCGAGGTCGGCCGAAAAGCCGTTCAGCCAGCCAATACACCGCCCCCGTCTCGATCAGCCCGGCCGACACAATAAACAACACCGCCACGGTCATCATGCCTTCGTTGGCAAACCCGGCCAGGGCCTCCGAGACCCCAAGCACTCCGCTGAGCACCAAGACCGTCAGCCCGCTGACCAGGACCAATTCGGTAGGCAGTCGGCTCGTAGCCAAACCGGCCACCACCGCCGCCACCACCGCCAACGTGCACCAACCTTCCCAACCCATCCGGCATCCCCTTTATGCGCTCAAAGGCTGGCTCGGAATTCCGTTTTTCGCCATTTTTTAGCCAGATGTCCTACCCACCGGCGGCCCCCAGACTGCCAAAATCCTCATCCAACGGGCACTTTGGCAATCGGAAGGGTTTGGCAACGCTCCGGGCCGCCGCCCAAGTACCCATTTCGGGACAGCCTCTCAGAGACTGGATCGGAATTCCGTTTTTCGCCGGATGCCCAGCTCCACGGGCGGCCTCCACCCTCCAAAAAACCTCTCCCACGATCAATGCCCCCATCTCCGCAAACCGGCCGATAACGGACCACTTCGGCGCCGGGGAGCCCAATGAACCGAAACGTCCCGAAGAATGCCATGAACGTCTGCTTTCCTATCGGGTAAGGCAATAAATTGGCATTTCCATTGACCCGGGGAGAACCTTAACTTGACTGTATCCCCGGGGAACAACGACCACAATCTGTGCTGTTCGATCTGATTTTTAGCCACTCCATCGGATAGGGGGCCGGGCGGGTGTAGATACAGTCCAATCCAATTCATAACCGCCATTTTGATAAAGCAAAA
>Ga0209809_1002098_pt1 | contig 14794 bp, 12 predicted proteins | sample YNPMSTMetaG_FD_186172 | JGI IMG/M metagenome (GOLD analysis project Ga0209809, IMG submission 186172) | Anoxygenic and chlorotrophic microbial mat microbial communities from Yellowstone National Park, USA - YNP MS-T MetaG (SPAdes) (version 2) ... | reverse complement strand
ATCAATTTCATCAATAAATAAAATAGAAGGCGCTGCACTTTTTGCTGTACGAAAAGCATCTCGAATTCTGGCCGCTCCAACACCTACAAACATTTCAACAAATTCTGAAGCAGAAACGTGAAAAAATGGAACATTGCTTTCACCTGCAACCGCTCTTGCAATTAATGTTTTTCCTGTACCCGGAGGTCCCATAAGTAAAACACCGCGTGGAATGCGCGCTCCAATTTCTAAAAATTTTTTAGGATTTTTTAAAAAATCAACTATTTCAATTAATTCTTCTTTAGCTTCGCGAAGTCCAGCAACATCGCGAAAAGTAACTCTCTCGCCTTCATGTGGAGAAAAAAGTCTTATGCTTGATCGACTAAAAGTAAAAGCTTGATTTATACCACTACGCGCTTGTCGAAAAGTAAACCAAAAGAAAAGAATAATAATGATTAAAGGCAAAAATGTTTGAATTAAAAATCCTAGCCACATTTTCCACTCCCCCTCATTTTCAATTTTAATATTAACTTTTTGTAAAGCTTCGGGGTTAACGCCTAAATTTTTTAAGGTTTCAATTAAGCCAGATTCTGCTTCTTTTTGTGCGGAAAATTCAGTATTATCTTTTAAAATAATTTTTAAATTATTTCCGGAAACAGTAATTTCTTTAACTTCGCTATTGTTAATTTTTAAAACAAGGTCATTTAAACTTAATTTAAGCGGTTTATTTTCAAGAGAAATTAAGCTTGAAAAAAGAAGCGAAAAACTAATAAGAATAAGTATTCCCAAAATAATATTTTTATATAATGATGACATAGCTGTATCAATTATAATGTTTTAAAAAATATTTGTCAAAATACAATAAAAATTCTTACGCCAATTTACTTTTAAGATTTATTCTTTGAATTTAAATTTTTTAAAGTCTTTATTTAAAACTAAATGCACTAAAAGAGCGCTCAATATTCCTATAAAAAATCCTCCTAATATATCTAATGGCCAATGAACTCCAACCGCAATTCTTGATAAACCATTAATAATGCCTAAAATAAAATAAATTAATCCATATTTTTTATTCCAAATAAAAATAATAGTAGCTAAAGCAAAGAAAAAGGCAGAATGTCCAGAAGGAAAACTTGAACCGCTTTCAAAAATAAAGGATTTTATTCCTAAAGCGTCAAAAGGTCTTTTTATTGGATAAAAAAAGCGAATTAATTCTGTTATAATTCCTCTTGACAAAATTAAAGCTAAAACAGTTTCTAAAAATAAAAATAATTTTACTTGTTTGGATAATTTTACTTTTTTTTCATGATAAAACTTTTCGCTAAAAATTAAATAAACAAAAAATAAAACTAAAAAATAAGGAAGGTATTTAGCTAAAAAAACTTCAAAGTCAACTAATAAAAAATTTTCTTTACCAAAATTATAAATAAGATAAAATAATTTTTGGTTCAAAAGATCCATTATAATATTTTATTTTTTAGTATAAGGCAAAAGTCCCATAAAACGAGCGCGTTTTATGGCTTGAGCTAATTTTCTTTGATGTGTCGCACAAGTTCCTGTATGTTTGGGATCAATAATTTTTGCTTGTGATGATATAAAGCGTTTTAAAACCGAAACATCTTTATAATCAATCTTTTTTAAATTTTGTGAACAAAAAAAGCACTGCTGACCCATATTTATAATTTAGCATATTCCAAGAAAAAATCAAATTTTTTATTTAAAAAATTTGATTATATTTTTAAACCTAATTTTTCTTTGACCTGCAATTTTAGCTATAATCATTTTTATTTCACTATCTGATGGCATAACTCTTTCTGGATCAATATTGTAAATTTCTAAAAAATCAATTGGAACGTCTAAGAGTTTTCTTTGATTGGGCCCAATTGCAGTTGGTTTTGAAGCGTCTGGTTCTGGTGTTTTAAAAACAAGTCTGGCTATTTCTTTTATAACTTCTGGCCAGTTTGGATTGCGAAAAACTTCATAAATTTCAGGAAGACTTTCTACCCTACCCGCCATTAATTCATTAATTGTTCTTAAAACTACTTCCATTGCATATTGAGGATATTTAAGAAAAAAAGATTTACTTGAAAGATGAAACGTTCCTTCATAATCTATAATTGGACCTTTTTCTATATAACCATCAGCCATTAATTTGGCAATTAAATGAAGTTTAATTGCGGATAGGGCATCACTAAAAAGACATTGCCCTAATTCAAGAAATGTTGGCTCGAAAGAGATTCTTCCTCTTTTTGTGAGGTAGGGATAGCCAAAATATTGTTTTCCATATTTGTAAACTTTTTTATAACGTACTAACATGCCCTCATGGGTCGTTGATTGAATTTTTAAAACCTTTTTTAAATTTTTAGGCGAACCAATCTTACTTGCTAATAAAGGATGTTCTCTTTTGAGAAATTCAAAATAGTTTTTAAAAAAATCGTCGGGTAAATCTGGAAATAAAGTCCAAATAATATCCATTATATTATCTATTATTATATAATCCATTTTTATTCTTGACGTATCTCTTGCATCTACTTCAGTAAATAAACCATTAAATCCGGATTCTACCGCATCTTTCATTAAAACATCGTAATGTCCTTTTTGAAATTCGGGACTAAACCAACGTAATTCTAAACTGTTTCCAAATGGTATATTAGAGAATCCTTCAATAGCAATAACTTTTGCATGCTTATTTGCTTTTTTAAAATATTCTCCGTGATTTTTCTGCCAATTTTCAAAATGACAATAACCACGTAAAAACAAATCAATTCCTCCGGGAAGACGGAAATAGTGAATGGGCGCGTCAGCTTCATAAATATTTTGAGTTTCTCCAAATTTTCTTCGAACATCTTCTGTGTGTTCGTATTCTATTTCCATTATTGCTCTTGTATTTGGATCTAAAACTTCTTTTAGTTCTTGTGGCAAACCATTAGGATATATATCTCTAAAATCAAAAGAAACAACTCCTTCTTCAATTAAAACCCCTGGATGATTAGTTAGATATTCAGCAATAATTCTATCTTTTTCTAAATTAACTCTTTTTCCTTTTTTGTCTACCTCAATCGCAGAATAAGGACCATAAGGAATACTAAAAGCGTCTAATAATATAGAGGATCTTACCTCAAGAGGGTCTGGAATTCTGCTTCTTTCTTCACAAAGCCTTTGTATTATTTGAAACCAATATTCTTCTGGTAGTGATTCTTTTGTGGAAGTTTTTTCGAATGGTTTTTCAAATTTGTTATTCATAGTTTAATTTTAATAAATTTTTAATATGATTACAACTCGGAGTAAAATTCATTAGACATCTCATTAAAAATTTTTTATAATAAAAATATGGAATACAATATTTTAAATATTATTTCTGCGGTTGTTTTTTTACTTTTAATAATTGGATTTGTGATTATAAGCTTAATTTTAAATTATCACTGGAATCGTTATGAAATAAGTATTTACAAAACCGCTTTAATTAAAAAAGTTTATTTTATTGTTTCTAGTATTTTATTGTTGGTCGTTTTATTATTGTTTTTAAACCTTAAAAAATGATTACTTTATTAAAAGACGAAGAAATAATTTTAATTCAAAGAAGGCATTGGTTGCCGTTTGTACTTGAAAGCATTCCGTTTATTATTATTTCAATTTTACCTTTTATGCTTTTTGCATTCAGTCAAACTTTACCTTTAAATATAAAAATAATTTTTGACAATTATTCTAATTATTATTTCTTTTTTTCGTTTGTTTTAATTTTTGTTTTATGGCTTATATTTATAATTTTCTGGACTAATTATTATTTAGATATGATTATAATCACAAATAAAAGAATTATAGACATGGAACAAATAGGTTTATTTTCCCGAGACGAAGCTGAAATAAGATTTGAAAAAATTCAAGATATTAAAATAGAAATTAACGGCGTTTTACCTTCTTTATTTAAATTTGGAGATATTCATATCCAAAGCGCTGCTGAAATGAAAGAATTTATTTTAAAAGACATTCCTGATCCTTATAAAATTAAAGATGTTATTGCTATTCAAAAAGAAAAAATCTTTAGCGAAAACAAAAAATCAACCGAATTAACAAGTGGGAATGTTTAATTTATTTATTAACCCTTTCGACGTATTCTTCTGTTTCGGTATTTATTCGAATAATATCTCCAGTTTCAATAAAAAGTGGAGTTGTAATTTTTGCTCCGGTTTCAATAACAACTTGTTTTGAACCACCTTGAGCAGTATTACCTTTTAATGCTGGTGGTGCTTCTATAACTTTAAAATCCATTTTAACAGGTAAAACAATGCTAATAATTTTATCTTCTTTTTGAGATTTAAATATAACAGCTTTTACTTGTGTATTTGGTTTTAAAAATTGAGCTTTTTTACCCAAAACTTCTTCTTTTAAAGAAAATCTTTCTTTGGGATTATTTAATTTATGAAACCAATATTCACCTCGGTTAGCATAAATAAAAACCGCATCAATTTTTTCTATTTCTGCCTCTTCAATTTCATCGCTTGGTTGAAAATTATAATCAATAACTTTTAAAGAAATAAGATTTTTAAGTTTTGTTTGCATCACTCCTTTTCTTTGTTGCATTCGCAAAAAATTTGCCTCTAAAACTTCGTAGGGCTCTCCATTTAAAACAATAATTAAGCTTTTTTTAAGATCAGTATAATCTAAAGACATATTTTTAAATTAAAATTATTAACAATAATTTCCCGGCAAAACCTACTTTCCCAGTCTCTTTCGAGACTAGTATCATCGGCGTCTAACGCTTTCACTTCCGTGTTCGGAATGGGAACGGGTGGGTCACGTTAGACTAAATCACCGGGAAATTATTATTAACAATTTTAATTTTTAATTATCAAAAAAATTTTAAGTTGTCAATTTTTCCGTAATCAATAAATCAGCAATGGGATGGTTGGGGTCGGGTTATTAGTACCCCTCGGCTCGCTTACGCAACTTCCAACTTCTAACTCCCAACCAACAACAAAGTTATTGGTTGTTTGTTATAGTGTTGGTTATTGCGCAAGCCCCGCATCTTACGATGCTTACACCTAGGGCCTATCAACGTGGTAGTCTACCACGAAACCCATGACACCTTATCTTGGGGTGGGCTTCGCGCTTAGATGCTTTCAGCGCTTATCCCTTCCGTACATAGCTACCCGGCGCTTCAGCTGGTGCCAAAGCCGGTAGACCAGAGGTACGTTCAGCCCGGTCCTCTCGTACTAGGGCCAACTCCCCTCAAGTGTCTTGCGCCTGCAGCAGATAGAGACCGACCTGTCTCACGCATATTTCTCACGAATTACTTCGTGTATGGACTATACCACCTCCAATTTAATAATTGGAGACCGACGTTTTATTCTGCTTAAAATAAGCAGAATCCGCTCTTTAAAAAGAGCAAGTCTCTACGGGGTAATATGCGCATTTTTCTTTTTTTTAGAGTAATTTAATTTTTTAAAAGAATTTATTAATTTTATCAATTCTTTAAAGTCTTTTCTTGTTTTAATTTTTTGCTTCTTTTTAAGAATTTTTATCATTAATTCTAATTGTTCTTTTTTTAAAATAACAAATGGTTTTACAATATTAATAAATTTCCAAATATTATCAATCCTATTAATTGTATATTCCAGAATACCATCTTTTCGTTCTCTAATATATCCCAAATTTATTAATGAACAAATTTTTTGGAATTTTAATTTCGCTTTTTTGGATTGAAACAAAACTACATAAGAAGATATTTGATATCCGTACTTATAATCAGAGTTTTTCTTAAGTCTTACATATACACTTCCATCACCATCAAGAAAACCAGCAAGATATGCTCTCTTTTTTAATGAAAAATTGCGCATATTACTTCCCTCGGTATTATCCTAACATATGACAGGTTAAATTTCAAGTATGTTAGGACTCCACCGATATGAGTCGGTTTTTACATCTCCGATTACTCGGAGAAGCCGCCTTTTGACGGTCTGAACCCAGCTCACGTGCCCTTTTAATTGGCGAACAGCCAAACGCTTGGGAGCTTCTTCACCCCCGCGCTAGGGCGAGCCGACATCGCTTTTTATTTTAAAATGGACTATGTCTTCACCCACTGCTGTGGGGCTGACGTTTTAGCCATCAACATAGTTGATGACTCGTTCGAAAACTCGAACAGTCTCTACGGGGTTTAACCCAGTTTATATCTCATTGAAGGAATTATTTTATCGGAAATTAATTGTTTTAATTTTGGTATTGAGGAAGCTTTAAACCTTATTCTCCAATAACATTTATCTTTATTTAATGTAGTTTCTAATCCTAAAAGTTTAAGTTTTTCGATCAAAATTTTTTGATGATATATGTTGTATTGTTGTGTATTTAAGTAAAAGTTATACTTACCACATTTACACCCGTCGTCCATAAACCAAACAGATAAAATTACTGAATTTAAAATTAAATTATGCGGTATAATTTTTTTATTGTTCTGATAAAATTCTTTCCATAAGACGGTTAATTCAGGTAATTGCTTGGTGTAAAAGCGATAAGCTAATCTTTTTCCGTTACACCTCCTTATCTTTGGTGGTGCGCCTGCTATATTTTTCAAAATAGAATATTTCCATTTTACATAATATTTTGCTTTTACTGAATGATTTATTTCTAATAAAGCATTTTTTCTTCCAGGAAAAATTCTTAAATAGCCATCACCCAATATACATCCAATAATTATATCTTTTTGAAACTGGGTTAAACTTCCCACGGCGTTGTCCATAGTTATTATTATAACATATGGAGTTCGCCGTTATAAGTCAGGTTTTTGGTATGACATTGCTGTCATAGCACCCCATGTCGGCGGTTAAGGTGCCGAGCGAGGTCGTCGATGTGGACTCTTGGACCTCACCAGCCTGTTCATTCACGATTTTTCATCGGAATAGACTATATCTTCACCCCGCCCAACTTTTACCCACCATTCTTAATTTTTATGCATAATTCTTTTTTTATCTAATTTAAAATTTTATATACATATAAAAATTTAATCATGGGTAAAAGTTGGGCGGGGGACGGCGTATTAGCCATTGCAAACCGTTATTGCAATGACTCCGCCCAGCTCTTCTTAAAACTAAGAAGAGCCTCTCTTTCCCTGATGAAATCATGGAAAGAGCCGGGCAAGTCGTTACGGGGTTACGGGGGTATGTGGTATTTTATAAGCCATAATTGGTATATAATATTTTTGAAGTATTTCTTTAATTTTTTTATTTTCACTTGAAGGAAAATAAATAACGTAACCCTTATCTTTTTTATCAAGTAATTTACTTAAGATATTAAACTTTTGAGCAATAGCTTTTTGAGCAATTTGTGCTTCTTTTAAAGAAACTTTTCCAAGATAAAGATAAGAACATTTATTTCTCGGAAAATAATATCCATCATCGTAAAACCAAATTGCAAAAGCAATATCATCTTTCAATAATTGTTCAAGATTTTCCGGAATTTTCTTTTTATTATCTGGATCAGGGTAAAACAATTTTTTTAACTTTCCTAAAATTGGAGACGAATTTGATTGCCAGCGCGCATATCGATATACTCTCTTTGTTAACGGATGTTTTCTTTCTAAAATTTGCGGTTTTCCCTGAAAAAGTCTTGGTAAAAGCTTCGCTTTCCAAATAAGATATTCTATATGCGAAACTTTGTGTTCTAATCGAAGCCGAGCATTTCTCTTGCCGGTTTTTTGAAGATATCCGTCTCCAAGAATCATTCCAATTAAAGCTGATTTTTGTTTTTTTGTTAAGTTCATTTTTATATTTTAATTTTTACCTTTTTATTTTTATTTATTTTTACCCCCGAACTTCCCACGGTATTCCCCGAGATCAAGAACCTCTAAATAGAGGAAAGACCGTCTCGGAGTTTACCGTTATAAGCCGTACTTTCTCCACATTACTGTGGAGTCGGACAACAGATCCTTTTTCCTGCTATCAAATTTTGATAGCAGGTCAGGATTTATCCCCGGAGTAGCTTTTATCCGGTGTCTCCCGCCTTTCTTCAAAGAGCGGTCGGGTCACTAAGCTCCGCTTTCGCGTCTGCGCGGCTTGTAAGCCTTGCAGTCAAGCTGGCTTGTGCCTTTGCACGTCCGGTCCGGTTTCCATCCGGACTAAGCCAACCTTAATAGACTCCTCCGTTACCCTTTAGGCAATGTGTTCCCCCAACTTATATTTTAAACTTGGAATAATATAAGGACTTATCAAATCTTTAAATTTTTGAGCGGAATCACTACAAATATAAATCCTCCATTTATCATATTGCTTATGAAGTCTTACATTAATTCCAAATTTTTCTTGTAATGCGTTTTTTATTATTAGAAGATCTTTTTTACTAAAGCCTGTTGTATGGAAAATATAAGTATGATGTTTATTTGATTTGAAAGAACCATCATCCATAAACCATACCGCTAAGGCTAAAGGATCTAATAATTTTTTAATGATTTTAGGAATAACTTTTTTGCCATTAACATAAAACTGTTGAGCATAAAATCTAAATGTTCCTAAAGAATATGTTGTAAACCAATAACTTGGTTTACTATTTAATCCTTTTTTAATTTGTGGTGGTTGATCAACTAAATTCTTAAACTCAGAATACAACCAATCAACATAATCTTTTTGTTTAATCGAGTGTTCTATTTTTAGACGATAAGTTCTTCCTTTATTTTGAGTTTCAAGATGTCCATCGCCTAAAAGTTTTCCCACCACAATACTTCTTTGTCTTTTATTAAGTTTTAATTTTATCTCGTTTTTATTCATTTTTTTATTTTAATTAATTTTATTGGGGGTCGCAATAATTTGCGATCTGCATATCGCTATGCAGTTCGGACCATATCATCCCGCCTAAATTTTTACTTTGTAAAAATTTTGACGGGTCTGGCTTATGGTCTCTGAGGAGTCCCCAAATTATTAATTTGGGGTTCCCTGCTGATTATCCGCTGTCCCAAAAAATTTGGGAACCACCTTGAGATTTTTAGTTCTTTACAAAGATCTTTAAGATCTTTTAAAGAACTACTCAAGGATACTACGGGCTTCCCAGCATATAGCCAGATTTTTCCCTTCTGAAAATTCAGAAGGGTCCCCCTTGCAATAGCACGGAGATACGCTATTGCATTTCGAGGACAACGCCCCATTGAAACTGCCTACCAAGCACTGTCCCAATAAAGCTTCCCGTGCGGGTTCTTTATTGGTTAGTTTTTAGAGTTTTGAAGGCGGGTGTTTCATTGGCGCCTCCATCCCGACCGGAATCGGGACTTCACAGGCTCCCCGCTACGCTACGCATCAAAACCCCAAAAACAATGCCAGGCTGCAGTAAAGCTTCCGGGGTCTTTTCGTCCCGCTGCAGGTATCCCGCGTCTTCACGGGAATCGCATTTTCACCGAGCTCGCCGCCGAGACAGTTCCCCAGTCGTTCCGCCTTTCGTGCGCTCCGGAACTTACCCGGAAAGGAATTGCGCTCAATTTTGTTACAGTTATTTTTAACTGTCCACCTTAAGTGGATCTCTATATCGCTATAGAGTTCGGACTATATCTTCCCGCCTAAATTTTTACTTTGTAAAAATTTTGGCGGGTCTGGCGTATAGTCTCTGAGGATTCTTAAAACCGCTTTTTACGTCTATTCATTTTACTGATAAGACTTAATATCTTTTTTCTATTTTTATTAACAAGATGCTTTTTGGTTATCATTAATTTTACAACTTTTTCAAAAATCAAAAAGTCTTTTTGTTTATATGTCTGAAGAGGATATTTTTTGAAGAATGGAATTATTTTTGTATTTAACTCATTTAAGGAACGTACAACATAACGGTATAAATTTTCTTTATGATTATCGTATCTTTTATTAATAAAAATATTTCCGCAATCAAAAAATTTTTTTATCTTTTTTAATGCCTCCAAACTTTTTGCTCCTTGGGTTACAACAAATTCTGGAAAAATTTGTTTTCCGAATTTTGTTGTTTTGTTTTTTATTACAGATACAGAAAAACATCCTTCTCCGTCAGTAAAACCAACAATCCAATAAGCGGTTTTAAGTCTTTCCTGCTGATTATCTGCACCGATAGCTTTTTTACTTGGTATCTGACTCATATTTAATGATACCATAGTAGCTTCGGATACACCAGATTTCCCAGCATATAGCCAGATTTTACTAAGGCAATGCAATTCACCTTAGAACGGTTATAGTTACCGCTGACATTGACGAGGGCTTCGGGCAGTCAGCCTACCACCAATAAATATTGATAGTAGACCGCCACCTTTAACCTTCTCGCATCGGTCAGGCGTCACCCCCTATACATCCTCTTACGAGTTAGCAGGGAGTTGTGTTTTTGGTAAACAGTCGCCAGGGACACTTTCGCTGCGGCCAATGCTCCGCATTGACACACTAATCTACACTAAAAAATTTAAATCACACTAATCAACACAAAAACATTAGTTCGTGTTTATTAGTGTAGCGCGAAGCGCTTTTATTCGTGTATATTCGTGTGCCAGTGCGAAGCACTGGCGGGGCATCTCCCGAAGTTACGCCCAGCTTTTTTGCCGAGTTCCTTGGCGGCGAATCACTCGTTCCCCTTGGGCTACTCGCCCTATCCACCTGTGTCGGTTTCCGGTACGGACCCGCCTAAATTTTTCGAAGCTTGCGCTCCGAATCTTAGAGGTTTTTCTTGGAAATGCGCTCGACCAACTTATGGAAGTAAAAACCTCCACTCGTTGTTTTCCTTGGGTTTGTGATTAAACACACTAAGTCGGATTTGCCTAACTTAGACCCTTAGTAACAAACACCAAACCATTAAGATGCTTGATCTACTGCATTTCGTCACCCCATCGAAAAAATTTTGGCGGGGGGCTGGAATATTAACCAGCTATACATCGCCTGCGACTTTCGTCATCGGCTTAGATCCGCCTAACCCGTCCTTGATTGCCAGTGGGACGGAAACCTTGGATTTTCGGGGTCCCGATTTCGCATCGGGATAGTGGTTACTCATGCCAACATTCTCTCTTTATATCGCTCCACAGCTCCTCGCGGATACTGCTTCAGCGCGATATGAATGCTCTCCTACCTCCAGTACTACTTTTAAAAGTAGTACTGAACCATATCTTCGGTATCCCGCTTAGCCCCGGTACATTTTCGGCGCCACAACTCTCAAATAGTGAGTTGTTACACACTCTTTAAAGGATGGCTACCTCTAAGCCAACCTCCTATTTGTCTAAGAGTTATGACCTCCTTTCACACTTAGCGGGCCACAGTCTATTCTTACGAATAGACTGGGTGCGTTTCCGCAAATTTAGGGACCTTAGATGATAGTCTGGGCTGTTCCCCTCTTGAGCAATGGAGCTTAGCCCCCATGCTCTGACTACCCTGCTCATTCCACCGCCATTCGGAGTTTAACTGATGCGCCGGGATTGCTCCCTTTACGCATCAACTAGTGCTCTACCTGCAGTTGAAAGAATACGCAGGGCGCTAGCCCTAAAGCTATTTCGGAGAGAACCAGCTATTACCGGATTCGATTAGCTTTTCACTCCTTGCCTCAGCTCATCCGAGAGTTTTGAACGACTCACCGGTTCGGGCCTCCTCCCGAATTTCTTCGAGATTCACCCTGGCCAAGGCAAGCTCATCCGGTTTCGGGTCTATGACCTACCGCTTAACGCCCTATTCGAACTCGGTTTCCCTACGCCTTCCCCCGCCCTTTTGGCACTAAAATTATTAAAACAATTCAATTTAAAAAGTAAAAACAAAATGAATAGCGCCAAAAGGGCGGGGTTAGACTCGCGGTAGATCATAACTCGTTGGCTCATTCTTCAATAGGCACACGGTCACCCCCAGTGCTGAAACACTGTATGAGCTCCCGTTCCTTGTAGGCATACGGTTTCAGGTTCTATTTCACCGGCCTCACCGGCCTGCTTTTCACCTTTCCCTCACGGTACTAGTTCACTATCGATCATGAGAGGTATTTAGCCTTGGGAGAGAAGTACTCCCAACTTCACTCAAGGCATTCTAACCTTGAGCTACTTAGGAATAGAAACATAGGAAGACTATTTGTTTTCGCCTACGGGGCTTTCACCCTCTATGGCTTCTTTTTCCAAAGATATTCGGCTAACAAATAGTTTTGTAACTTCCCCTTTAATACTTTTGTAGAAAAAATCTACAAAAGTATTAAAGACGTTTCTATCCTGTAACCCCCAGCTCTTTTGGACAATAATAATGTTTTATATAATCAACAAATAAATAAAACACGATCATTGTCCAAAAGAGCTGGGTTTAGGCTGTTCCCTTTTCGCTCGCCGCTACTCGGGGAATTTTGCGAAGCAAAATTCTCAACCAACAACTAACAACAAACAACTAACAACAAAAATTGTCGGTTGTAAGTTGTCAGTTGTGGGCTAGAAAAATACTTCGCGATTTTTTTCTTTTCCTCCAGGTACTGAGATGTTTCACTTCCCTGGGTGCGCCCTCAGCATTATAGTGCTGAGTTACTGTGGTTTACACAGTAGGGTTACCCCATTCGGAGATCCCCGGATCACAGGTTGCTACGCACCTCCCCGAGGCGTATCGCCGCTACGCCGCGTCCTTCATCGCCCTCTCATGTCGAGGCATCCACCGTACGCCCTTAACCAACCATCCCAATGCTGATTTATTGATTAACGATATTTATAAATTCAGCGGGTTATTTTGATTTTAAATTGTCAAACACCATTCCATTCTGTCATTCAACCCTTTCAGAAATAAAATCAGCCGCTTCTTTGCGGCTGACTTAAATAATTTAAAATATACACAAAAAATCAGCCGCATCTATACCTGGGATTTAAAACAATTCTTGTCACGTTAATAATTATAGGCAAATTTTATAAGTTGTCAATAGCAACCTGCCTAAACCATTTTAAAAATTGGGCTTTATAAAAAGGAATAATTTATTAAAATTTATTAAAACGAAATAGTTTCTTTAACTTTTGGTTCGCCAGTAATTTTAATAATTTCTAAAGTAATTAAAACGTTAAAAATAATAAAAAATACAATATTAAAGATTACTCTTAAAATTGAAGTTATAAATTTAAAAATTAAAAACAAACCAATTCCCCACAAAACAACAAAATAAATACCAAAATTATTATAAAATTCGTTTATTTTTTTGGTTAAAAATTTATAAATAATAGCGCTAAATTTTTCATTGGCATCAATTTTTTCTTCGTTTAAAATTTTTGAAATTTTTTCATTTAATTGCAAAGTGTTTTCGTTAATTAATTTTTCTTTTTCATCTGGCATTAAAAGATTAAAATCTTTTTGGTTTTGAAGTTGATATAAAATCATACTTCTTGTAAATTCAAAAAAAGAATCATTAATTTTGATTTCAGGATAAATTTTTTCATAAATCGTAGAAAATTGATTCCATAAAAAATTAAAATAATCTAAAGATAAAAATTTTTGAGGGCTATCTAATTTTAAAATATAAAAACCAATTAAAACCAAAAGAAAAGCGGTTATGGAATTTGAAAACACATATCTAGTAAATCTTAAAAAAGAAATTTTAATACTATTTTGAAACTCACGATAAGTAATAATCTCGCCTAAAATTCTAAAAAGAAAAAAAGCAAAAAATAAAATTAAAATAATGTTTAAATTAAATTTATTATAAAAATAAACAAAAAAAGCTATTGTTTCTAAAAATATAACAAATACCCTACTCTTCCAATTTTTATTTAAAAGAGAATTTAAAACTGCAAAAATTAAAAAAAGAAAAAGAAAAATTAAAATATGCCAAAAACCTGCTAAGTTATTTAAATAACGATAACTAAACCAACCCAAAAATAATGCGCTTATAATTTCACATAAATTAAAAATAAGTGATTTATAAAAATTAGGTAATATTTTTTTTTCTTCCTTAAAATAACTTGTTTCAAAACCCCCAGTTATCTTGGGGATATTAGGTTGTGGATTGATTGGTGTCATCTTGATTTTGATTATACATCATTTGTCCAATTTTTTGAAGTTCTGCAGACAAATTAGCAATAGCGGATTTTATTTCGTCAATATTTTGACCCTCTTTAACTGCTTTTAATTTTTCAACTTTTTCATTAATACTATTTTTTAAATCTTGAGGTAATTTATCACCAGAGTCTTTTAATGATTTTTCAGCTAAATAAATTAAGCTTTCTGCCTGATTGCGAGTTTCTGCTAATTCTTTTTTGCGCAAATCTTCTTGAGTATGTTCTTCTGCCTCTCTTTTAAGTCTTTCGATTTCTTCACGCGAAAGAGCGGTTGTAGCTTCAATACGCACGGATTGCGATCTTCCAGTTGCTTTATCTTTAGCTGAAACGCTTAAAATACCATTGGCATCAATATCAAAAGTAACTTCAATTTGAGGAACTCCGCGTGGAGCGGGAGGTATTCCATCTAAAATAAATTTTGCCAGGGTTTTATTATCAACAGCCATTGGACGTTCACCTTGAACTACATGAATCTCTACAGAAGTTTGATTATCTGTCGCGGTTGAAAAAATTTGAGTTTTAGATGTAGGAATCGTGGTATTTTTTGGAATCATTGGCGTCGCTACTCCACCCAAGGTTTCAATTGCTAAAGTCAATGGAGTTACATCTAAAAGTAAAATGTCTTTGACGTCTCCTTGTAAAATTCCAGCTTGAATAGCGGCACCGACTGCGACAACTTCATCTGGATTAATTCCGCGATGTGGTTCTTTTCCAAATAAATTGCGGACCGCATCAACAATTGCAGGCATACGCGTTTGTCCTCCAACTAAAATAACTTCGTCTATTTCTTTTAGATTAAATCCCGCACCACGAGGTGGTGGCGCTGTTACAGTTTGGCGAGTT
>Ga0209809_1002096_pt1 | contig 14803 bp, 13 predicted proteins | sample YNPMSTMetaG_FD_186172 | JGI IMG/M metagenome (GOLD analysis project Ga0209809, IMG submission 186172) | Anoxygenic and chlorotrophic microbial mat microbial communities from Yellowstone National Park, USA - YNP MS-T MetaG (SPAdes) (version 2) ... | reverse complement strand
GGGCATGCCGCCTTTGAGGGCGGTGCCGCCCAGGATACGGGAGGCTAAGACGACATCGTAGAGGCCGGAGGCAATCATATAGGCCATGACGGGGAGGAGCTTAGGGGTGTACTGATAATCGGGATGCAGCATGAGGATGATGTCGGCGCCTACTTGGAGGGCGGTTTCATAACAGGTTTTTTGGTTGGCGCCGTAGCCGCGGTTTTGAGGATGGACGAGGATGTGGTGGAGGTTGAGGGTTTTTGCGATGGCGACGGTGTCGTCGCGGCTGGCGTCATCTACGAGGATGATTTCGTCAACGATGGTGCGGTCAATTTCGTGGACGGTTTGGGCTAAGGTGGCGGCGGCGTTGTAGGCAGGGAGGACGACGACGACCTTTTGGCCGTTGATCACACTTCAAAGCGGATACCCTGAGCCAGGGGAAGGGTATGGCCGTAGTTGATGGTGACGGTTTGGCGGCGCATGTAGGCTTTCCAGGCGTCGGAGCCGGCTTCGCGGCCGCCGCCGGTTTCTTTTTCGCCGCCGAAGGCGCCGCCGATTTCAGCGCCAGAAGGGCCGATATTGACGTTGGCGATGCCGCAGTCGGAGCCTGCCGGGCCTAAGAATTGCTCGGCTTCTTGGAGGCTATCGGTGAAGATGCTGGACGAGAGGCCTTGAGGGACGCTGTTTTGCAGGGTGATGGCTTGGTCCAGGGTCTGGTAGCGCATAACATAGAGGATGGGAGCGAAAGTTTCTTGCTGGACGATAGGCCAGTGGTTTTGGGCCTCCACGATGGCGGGCACGACGTAGGTGCCGCTTTCGTAGCCGGGGCCGCTCAGGACTTCACCACCATAGAGGATGCGGCCGCCCTCTGCTTTGACGGCTTCTAAGGCTTCTTGCATCATAGCTACGGCGGCCTTGTCTATGAGGGGGCCGATGAGTGTATCGGGATTGAGGGGATTGCCAATGCGTTGGCGGGCTTGCTGATAGACAGCTATAAGACGCTCTAAGAAGCGATCATATATGCTTTCGTGGAGGATGAGGCGACGCAGGGAGGTGCAACGTTGGCCTGTAGTGCCCAAGGCGGCGAAGGTTACGGCTCGCAACGCTAAGTCCAGGTTAGCATGGGGAGTTATAATGACGGCGTTGTTGCCGCCGAGTTCTAAGAGGGTGCGGCCGAGGCGTTTAGCGACGGTTTGAGCGACGGAGCGTCCCATGCGGATGGAGCCTGTGGCCGAAATCAGAGGCAAACGCGTATCCGCAGCCATTTGCTGGCCTAAGATGGCATCGCCAACCACAAGACTAAAAGTGCCTTCTGGCACCTGATAGGCCTCCATCACTTGACTCACCAGCGAGAAGATGGCCAGAGCACTCAGGGGGGCTTTTTCGCTGGGCTTCCAGAGTACGGCATCCCCACAGACGGCCGCTATGAGCGCATTCCAGCTCCACACCGCCACCGGAAAGTTGAAAGCGGTAATAACCCCTACCACACCCAAGGGATGCCACTGCTCGTAAAGCCGATGATAGGGGCGCTCAGAAGCCATCGTGAGTCCATAGAGCTGGCGGGATAACCCCACCGCAAAGTCTGCCATGTCAATCACTTCCTGCACTTCCCCAAGGGCTTCCTGATAGGTTTTGCCTATTTCGTAGCTGATGATTTTGGCTAAGGCTTCTTTGTGCTGACGTACTAAATCGCCGAATGCCCGAATCACTTCGCCCCGCTTGGGTGCAGGAACGAGCCGCCAAGCCCGAAAGGCCTCTACGGCTTTTTCTACGACTTTTTCGTAAGTAGTCGGGGTAACTTGCTGCACCGCAGGCAGAAGAGAACCGTCCACAGGGGAATAGCGCACGAGATAAGCCCCATCGGAGTCGGCATAAGTAGCTCGGCCCGTGGTAGCGCCAGGATTTTTGTCGCCTAGTCCAAAGGATTGAAGGAGCTCTAATATACTCGCAGCGGTCGTGGAAGCTGTCACGAAGCGCAAAGGTAGGCGATTTTGCGAAGATGTAGGTTAAGTTCCTGCGGTGCGCTATAAGGGCTTTTCTCCCATTCCCTGCGAAGGGATTTAGGGGGGGTGTTTATGCGGCGCAATGCGGAGGCCTTTCCTCAGTCAGGTAGATAAACTCCAGCTGGGAAGCGGCCCGAGAGCCGAATCCGCCGCCCTCTTACCTTTGACCCTATGACGATTCGCTTTCATCCGCCGAAATGGCCGCTTCACCAACACCTCTATGAACGGATATCCCTGTGGCACCTGGCTGTGCGGAAGCCCCTTTGTCGGGTTTTTTGGGTGTGGGAAGTTCCTGCCCTTCAGAGTTACCACCCCCTTACTCGGATCGCTTTCCTGACGCTACTGCGAGAAAGCCAACCCGAAAAGCTGGCCACCCTACGCAGCCTGGGATTTCGTCTGAGTGAGGAAGTCCACTTAGACGGCGTAATCATAGGCTTAGAGGGGCTTACCGAAAATCTTCCTGCGGCCTTAGAGGTGGTTTATCGTCTCTGGACCGAAATGCCTCTTACGGAGGGGGCCTTGCAGCCGATTGTGGAACGTTTAGTTCAAGAGCGTCGGCGGGCTTGGGCCTATCCCAGCTTCCGAGCCACTGCCTACCTTGAGGGCCGTCTCTGGGGGCGCACCTATGCTATTCAGAGTCTCCTGTCTCCCGAGGAGATGCGTACCCTTCGGGCGGAGGAGTTGCAGCGCTTTTATGAGGAGCTTCTGCGAAAGAGCCTGCGGCATCTTATTGTAGTATCGCCCACGGTACCCCGAGTGCTCTTTCAGTGGATAGGGTGGCAGGGGGCTCTTTCTTATCGGCTGCCGTTGGATAGCCCGGCCTGGGGCTGGTACACTGAAACCGACGAGCATGCGCAGCAGGCTTCCCTGCGTATAGCTTACCCGGGTTTGCGGCGTAGTCATCCCTGGTATGCGCATTTTCGCTTGGCCCTTATGCACTTAGGGGGCTACTTCGGAAGCCGCCTCATGCAAGAGATTCGGGAAAAGGGCGGCTACACCTACGGCATTCATGCCCGAGCGGTAGAAACATGGGCAGGTAGTTACTTTCTCATTGAGAGCGAAATAGACAAGGCCCGAGCCGCTGAGGCCACCCAAAAAATCTTAGATATAGTCTCGGCTTGGGCCGAAAAGCCCTTTGAGAATGAGCAGACCCTCCTCCAAACTCGTAACTACCTATTGAGCCGCTTGAGCTTAGAGACGCCAAGGGAATGGGCTAGCACCCTTGCTCATCTCCTTCTACACGGTTATAGGCCCGAGTGGTACCTCCACCATGCGGAACGCCTTAGCCAGTTGGAACTCTCGGATTACGAGCCTTGGATAGGTTACTCCTTGGCAAAGCCTGTGGGCGGGGTGATGGTGGGAAGTCCAAGCTCTATCTTTGCCGCGTGAATCCCCGGGCGGGTATTGTGATATTTCCCGGGAGCAACTGCGATCGGGACCTGTACTATGCCTTAGAGCGGGCGGGTTTTCGGCCTCGCTATCTCTGGCATGGGGATACCAAGCTTCCGCCATTAGAGGCGGTTTTTTTGCCGGGTGGATTTTCGTACGGGGATTATTTGCGGCCGGGGGCCATTGCTCGGTTTAGCCGTATCATGCCTGCTATAGAAGGCTTCTGGCGAAAAGGCGGATTTGTCATGGGGATTTGTAATGGCTTTCAGATTTTGGTGGAGGCGGGCTGGCTTCCTGGCGCGCTCTTGCGAAATCGGTCTGGCCGCTTTATATGCGCAGTAACGACTATTGTGCCGCAGCTGATGCCCTCCCATCCTTTACGGGCCTATTTAGGAGAGCGGCCTTATCGTCTGCCTATTGCGCACGGGGATGGCCGCTATGTCGTGGCTAAAGGCGAAATACCCCCTCACCGCTTCCGGTACTTACCTATCGCCCCCAATGGCAGTCAGTATCATATTGCAGGCCTTGTGAATGCAGAAGGAACCGTTTTAGGCCTCATGCCCCACCCCGAACGGGCCTGTGACCCCTATCAGGGCCAGAGCGACGGATTAGACTTCCTCCGGGCGATTGCCCGTTATGTCGCTTTCCGTGTGTGAAGCTATCTCGGGCCATTCTTTTAGCTGAGGCGCTTCTCACTTTTGGAATAGGAGCCTTTGTGGAGGAGCCTCTCCTCCAAGCCGCTTGTTTCATCGTGGGTAGTGTTAGTGCTTATTCTGCCTTTTACTTTGGGCGGGGGCTGGGGCTGTATGCCGCTGGCTATGCCCTGATTTTGGGGGCTGTGGCGCTTTTTACGCTTAGTGGGCATCCCATTGTACGTTTTGCCGGATGGGAAGGGGTAAGTGCCGTGGCTTGGGTTCTAATTGCTTATGGACGGGGAGCCACCCACCGCAGCTTAGAGGCGGCCTTCATTGGCTTTACTATCAATCGTCTGGGGGATGCTTTCTGGGTGGCTTCTTTGCTTTCGCCGGGATGGAACTGGGGTTTTATTCTGGGGGGCTGGGTGAAGGCCGCTCTCTTTCCGCTGAGCTTTTGGCTGGTGCAGGTGATGTACGCGCCGATTCCGGTGTCTGCCCTTCTACATTCGGCTCTGCTGGTGGCGCTGGGCATCTATGGGCCGATACAAAATCCTGGCTGGTTAGAGGGACTGCCCTTGGATAATATTCGGTGGGCGGCGGAGGCAGCGGCTTTGGCGTCGGCTATCGGGGCTCTTTTGAGCCGGGTACCTAAAAGCGCGCTTGCCTGGACCACCAGCGCTCATTTAGCCCTCTCCGCCGCCGAGTGGTCCAATCCCCCCCTCGCACAGCACACTCTCTTAGTACATGCTTATCTCAAGGCGGCGCTCTTTCTGCTTTTAGGCCTGGCTCAAAAGTCGCTCCGCTGGTCTCCTCCCCTCCGAGCGGCCTGGCTCATAGCCATCGGGTTTCTGACCCTCTCCTCTACATCCGCAGCGCCCCTGAGTTTAGCAGCAGAGACCATTACGGCCTTTACGTTGGCGCGCTTTTGGCGGGCCTACCCCTATGATGTCAAAGCCAAGTCCCTGGGGCTGCTGCCTTTTCCCCTTATTCTCATAGGCCTAGGTATCTTCCAGCTTAGCCAGAAGGGTTTCGCATGGCAGTGGGAGAGCCTTTTACCCCTCGTAGGCATAAGTGCAGGCCTAATAACCCCCTGGCCTAAAAGAAGATACCGCATAGATGCGCCCTTGCTGGGATTTTTTGCGCAGTTAGAACAGGTATGGAGCCTACTCACTCGCCGGGCCCAAAAAGCCGAAGCTGGACTTCTGATTCTCTATGATAAGGTTTTCATGAGTGGGCTTAGAGGGATGCGCCGTTTGGCTTGGGGGGAATATCAGCTCATAGAGGGGGTTTGGCGGCCGGCTTTGGGACGCTTGCGCCATCTTTTGGCTCTGTGGGTTTATCCGCCTCCTCCTTGGGGAAGGACCTATCAGGGCGCTCTCCAATGGGCTTTTTTAGTGACCCTCTTCATCTTTGTGATATGGCGTTATTTCTTCTGACGCTTTTGTGGACGGCTCCTTTATTGGGGGCGGGGCTTATACTGCTGGGGGGGCGGCGCTGGGCTCTAACTGTTCTAATTAGCGCGACCCTTGGCGAGACCCTCATCTGGCTCTGGCTCTATCCTCAGGTCAAAGCGCAAAATCTTGTCTCTATTGCTGTGCCGTGGTTTAGCTGGGGACAGCAGACTGTCTTTTACGCGCTGGGCGCTAGTCCAGAAAACCTCTGGCTTCTGCTCTTGGCTATTCTCCTCGGCAATGGAGCCATCTTCTATGGCTTTGATGTGCCGCGGCTCAGGCCGTTCATGGCTCTTATGTTCGTTTCGCTTTCGGCAGTGATGGGGGCTTTTCTGGCTCGGGATGTGGTGCTTTTTTTTGTCTTTTACGAGGCGTCGCTGGTGCCGGCTTTCGTACTTATTTACCTGTGGGGCGGGAGGAGGCGAGCAGAGGCTGCCATTCGCTTTGCGCTCTTTACGCTAAGCGGGTCGGTCCTGGTTCTTGTAGGTCTTCTATTGGGATTGTACGGGGGGTATGGCTCTGTCTGGGAAGCTTGGCGGGCTTCTCAGCTTCCGCGAGCCGTAGTTTTACTCCTTACGTTAGGTTTTGCAGTCAAACTTCCTATAGTTCCCCTGCACAGCTGGCTCGGGGAAGCCCATGTGGAAGCCGCTACCCCCATTTCTATTGTTTTGGCGGGACTCCTGCTTAAGCTGGGGGGGTATGGCCTGCTTACTTGGAGCTGGCCGTACTTTTCTGCGTTTTCGCCTCTTTTCCTGATTGGGTGGGGGCTCCTCTCGCTGTTTTATGCCACTTTAGTGGCTGGGGGGCAGACCGACCTCAAACGTCTTATTGCCTTCACCTCTATTAGCCATATGGCGTATGTCCCCTTGGGCGGAGCCCTTCCAAAATATGGGCTCATGGGCGCTTATCATCAGCTTTTCACGCACGGGCTTGTCAGCGCAGGGCTTTTCGCTTGGGTGGGACTCCTTGAAAAAAACTACCAGACCCGCAACTTACGTCTTCTTACGGGTATTCTCCAAACCCACCCTCGCTGGAACCTCTACGCTATCCTTCTCTTTATGGCTGCCATAGGCGTTCCGGGCTTTGGGCTGTTTATTTCTGAGCTTTTGGTCTTATGGGGGTTAGGAACTTCTGTGGGGTGGGTTTATACAGGCCTTGCCGCTACGAACCTCCTCCTTTCCGCTCTATACTTCCTAAGGGCTTATCAGAAGCTCCTGACAGGGGGATTCCCTCCCCAAGGGGCAGGGCTCTTTTTAGCACCTCAAGAGGCTCTTATCTGGGTATGTCTCCTGCTATCCATCCTTTCAGGGCTTTATCCTCAGCTGTGGTTATCCCTGCTTGCGCATGTGGGGTCTTGAGCGGTTTTGGCTGGAAGGTCTTTTATGGGGGCTGGGTCTTCCGTTGGTGCTGTGGCCAAGGCCTCGTACTTATGCTATTCCCTTGATGCTGGCGGGGTATGGGGCGGGGCTTCTTTACGAGGTGGGTACGGGGACTCTCCTTATAGAAAATGCCTGGTGGGCAGGACGCCTGGGACTGATTTTTAGCCTTTTGACGGCGGCTTCCTGGATAAGCCATACCCCTACTCGGGAGGGGGCTCTGGCTATCCTGATGCAGTTTGGGGCGTATGCCTTGCTTTTGCGCAGTAGCCATTTAGCCATGAGTTGGGCCCTCTTGGAAACGGCTGCCATTGCAGGTTACTTCGTAGCCCTTACCCTCAGCACCGAAGAAAACCCCTGGGGAACTGCCCTGACTTATTTCACTTGGAATGTCATGGCTTCGGCGCTCATTTTCATGGGTATAGCGCTGCGGCTTTTAGCGGGGGAGCGGCTTTCTTATCCGCTTCCTTCGGCGGGGTGGCTTTCGGATAGTCTTATTTTGTGGGGTTGGGCAATTAAGGTGGGTTTTTTGCCTTGGCAGGCGTGGCTTTTGCGTTTGTATCAATCGCTTCCGGCTGTGTGGGCAGGGTGGTTTTCAGCCGTTCCTAAGGGAGCCCTTCTAAGTAATCTGCTCTTTATGTTTCCCGACGTGGGGAAATCCGGCCTTCAGCCCATGCTTTTTTATGGGTTAGCGGCGGTTACCTTGGTAGGTAGTTACAGCGTAGCTTGGCGTCAAGCTACGCCGCTGGGGATTCTTTTTTGGGGCAGTTTGGGGCAAGGGGCTTTTTTGGCGTTGGTGTTGGGGCCGGGTGCTCAGGCGGCTGGATGGTACTTCTGGACGGTCTATGCCGTGGGCACCTGGATAGGCTTTGCTTATGTAGCGCAGCCTTGGCTCACTCGCTGGGGAAAAACTATTGGCCTCCTGCTTTTAGCCAACTTAGCCGCCCTCCCGCCTGTAATTGGCTTTTGGGTCAAAGTCGCGCTTTTAGAGCGAGGCTTTCAGCTTTTGGGAGGTCCTTGGCGCTATGTCCTGCTGGGGAGTGGAGCGTTTGCTCTCATTGGGGGCCTACTCAGCTACGGAAAAGCCCTCTGGCTCCTTTGGGAAAATCCTCTCCCTTCCCCTCCTCCCCCTTGGCTGTGGCAGACTCTTTACTTTCTTATTGCCGCCGCTTTACTTCTCTCGGGAATAGGTATAGGGATTTTGTGAGGCGAGGGCTTTTTTGAGATGGGAGAGGGCGAGTTCTATGTCTTCTTCGGTGGTGGGGAGCCCTAAGGAAAATCGGAGTGAGCTTTTAGCTATTTCGGGGGAGGCGCCCATGGCTAAGAGTACGTGGGAGGGTTCGGGTTTGGCGGAGCTGCAAGCGGCCCCTGTGGCTACGGCGACATAGGGCATGCGTGCCATTAGGTCATTAGCCCTTATACCCGGAAAGGCGATATTCGTGGTATTGGGAAGCCGTTCTGCCCCAGCGCCGTGAATCTGAGCCTCTGGGTAAAGCTCCGGGATGGCGGTTTCCAGTTTATCGCGCAGATGCCGTAGGCGAGTCATTTCTTGGGGGAGCCGTTCGGAGATCGTCTTGAGGGCGGCTGCCATGCCCACGATTAGCGGCACGGGTAGGGTTCCACTCCGAAGGCCTTCCTCGTGCCCACCCCCCACCAAAATCGGCTTCAAACGCACGCCGCTGCGCCTTCGGATATACAAGGCGCCCACTCCCTTGGGACCATAAAACTTATGCGCTGAGAGAACCGCCATATCTACACCTATGTCACTGAAAGAAATAGCCATTTTCCCCACTGCCTGTGTCGTATCACAGAGAAAGAAGGCACCCACGCTGTGGGTTATTTTCACTAACTCTTGGATGGGTTGGATGACGCCGGTTTCGTTGTTGGCCAGCATGATAGCTACTAAGAGCGTGGTGGGCCGAAGGAGGGTTTGTAGGGTGTGGGGGGTTACTAAGCCGTCCGAGGTAACGGGGATGATCTCCACCTCAAAGCCCTCGTCTTGGAGTCTGAGGCAGGGTTCTAATACGGCTTTGTGCTCGGTAGCTGCTACTAAGATGTGCTGGCGTGGGGAGCCTTTGTAATGGGCGGCCAGGCCTTGAATGGCCAGATTGAGCGCTTCGGTGGCTCCGCTGGTGAAAATAAGTTCTCGTGGGGAGATGCCCAAGATTTGGGCGAGGGTGGTTCTGGCTTCGGCTACGGCGTCGTGAGCTTCTTTGCCGAAGAGGTGGGGGCTTGCGGGGTTGGCGAATCGTTCTGACCAGTATGGTTCCATGGCTGCTCGCGCCTCTGGCAGGAGAGGTGTGGTGGCGTTGTAGTCCAGGTAGAGGGGACGCATGAGATTAAAGTTATATCATTTGGGCTCAAAAACCTTCTGAATGGAGAGAGAGGTTTTGGCGGCGGCCAGCCCTGCGGGCTGGCCGCCACCCCTACACGGGGCCGCCGCCCGCCTTCGGCGGGCGGCGGCCCCATAAAATACTACTGACTCGCATTCAGACACTCTTTGCATTGAGTTGGTATGATACCATCCTAAGGCCAAGGCATTTCTTAATGTGGAGAGGGGATGGCCGCGCCCTCACAGCGGCGGCCAGCGCCCTTTGGGCGCTGGCCGCCGCCCAAAAAGATGGTATTAGTCAAACTTAGCTGGGAGGAGGCGGGCTGGGAGGCCTTTTTGGGTGCGGAGGGTGACGCTGGGCCATAAGCCCGGGTCGGGTAGAGGTTCCAGCCGAAATCGGCGAGCAAAAGCCTGGAGGGCGACGGGTCCCTCTACTAAGGAGAGGTCCCTACCAATGCAGAGCCGAGGTCCTAAGCCGAAGGGGAAGTATCGGCCGTTAGGTTCGGGCCGTTCTGATAGGAACCGCTCTGGCCAGAATCGTTCGCCTTCTTTGAAGGCGAGGCGATGGGTTACATAAGGCGAAAGTATGATGAGGCTGTTGGGTTTTACTTGGAGGTTGTGTATGAGGAGGGGTTCTTTTTGGTGGAGGCGGCGGGTGATGAGCCAGGCGGGTGGGTAGAGGCGGAGGGCTTCGTGGAAGACGATCTGAGCCCAGGTGTAGTCTTCTGCGACTTTGGGGAAGTAGTGGGGGTGGTGGGAGAGGAGGTAGAGGCTCCAGGTGAGGGCGCTGCCGAGGGTTTCGTGGCCGGCGATGAGGAGGGTGAGGGCTTCGGCCCGTGCTTGGGTGGGTGACAACTGGGATAATGTAGGATGCTGGGCAAGCTGGTGGGCGGCAGCAGCGAGGCGCTTTTTGAGGTGGCGCCAGCGCCAATAGCGGCGCGGGCTAAGGGCTAACAGCGGCTCCTGCATCCCCTGCACTAAATGATCCAAAGCCGCTATGACCGTCTGCGTGAGTTCTTTGTCCAGCTTTCGCCCCCAGAAGACCTCGCCTAAGAACCAGAGGGCTAATTCCATCATGCCGGCCTCTAAGTCTCGCTCTTCTCCGGCCTTCCAGCTAGTAAAGTAGTGTTCGGCCACCTCTGTCAAGAGGGCTTGCCACAAAGGGCGATGTTTAGCGCTAAAATGGGGATTGAGCAGGCGGCGGCTCTCACGCCAACTCTCGCCGTCGCTGACTAAAAGGCCCGGCCCCGTCAAACGTCTAAGCGCCCGATACTGAAAAGTTTCCTTTGTTACTGCCTTAGACAAAAGAAAAGTTTCTACTGCCTCCGCCTGAAAGAAGAGGTATACTCTCTGGAAGGGCAGGCGGATTTCCCATGCAGGGCTTTCTTGGCCCCATCGTAAGAGGACTCCTAAGGTGTCTTTGCGGAGGTTTGGGGCCTCTTTGCGCAGGCGATCCAGCGATAAGGTACTCATGAAGGGGGCTTCTCTTTGACAAAGCGCGCCAGAAAGTCTTGAATTAGGTCTTCTAAGGGTTTAAAGGCTAAGGCGACCAGCGCTTTGAGGCCAATAGAGAAGAAGCTGGCCCACCGACTGGCCAGTTGAGAACCGGTGGTTTCAATATAGTACTCAATCAGCTCCGTAATGATGAAGACGGAGATGGCAGTGAATCCGAGGACGGTGAGGGCTTTTCGGCGGCGCTGGCTGGCTTGAAGGGCTTCTAGGGTTTGTTGGAGTTGGCGATTTTTTTCTTGGAGCTGCTGGTTGTAGGCGGCGATTTCGGCGTTTTTTTGGGCGAGGGTTTCATTAGCGGCGCGCAGACGCGCCTGTAAGCGATCCCCCATCCGCGTCAAAAGCTGCGCCGTATGGAGAAGCTCTGTATAATGCCTTTGAATCTCGCAGAGTCTTTCCCTTTCGGGGCTGTCAGGGGATAGCTCCGCTATCCAGGTCTTTAATTTTTCTGCTAATTCTTCTTCCCGAGCGAAGCTAACTCCACCCTCAATAGAAGTGCTCGTCTCACGCCTCTTCATGAAGGGCCACCAGCTCAAAAGGCAGCCGTACCGCCGCCTGATAGTCTAATCCCGCATCCTCCATCTCTGTATCGTCTTCTAAATAAAGCCAACGCACCTTGACCGGCTGTCCTTTCTCATGCAGCTGCTCAAAATAACGAAATATGTCTAATAGCACCTTCGCTGTGCTGGTGTTGAAGTAATTAAGCTCCGTCTCCAGAATAAGGGTCTTTGTTGGATCGGGCACATGAGTGCGCACAAACTCCGCCAAGTACTGAACTACAGGCTCATAAAATTTGAGGGAGTTTTCAGGGTAGGAGCTTCCCTTTATGGAAAAGTAGCCCTTTTCGGCGTCAAAGTGTATCTCAGGCGTTGTCAAGGAGGGTTCTATGTGAAGGACCGGCATCATATGGCTTTCAAAAATTGGTTATGAGTTAGTTGCGGCATGGAAGGTCGCCTCAATAGTAAAATAAGCGTGCTCCTGATCCAGAGGCTCTATTTTATACTGAAAGCCGTCTGATTTGGCAACTACTTGTAAAATGCCCAGGCCTGCCCCGCCTGTGTCGGTATAGTCGCTTTTGGTAAGCACACTTTGATAAAGGCTAAGCTGCTCTTCCTTGCTCATAGACAGCAGGTTTTCTATGTAGGTTCGTAAAAAAAGCTCCTGACTGGAATGAATCGGATTGGAAACCGATAGGATAATATTATCGCCTTCTCGGGTGAGGCTGATAGCAGGATTTGCATAGGGGTAGTTCGTAATGCTGTAATGGATCACGTTTTGGGCGAGTTCTATGAGGGTACTGATGATTTTCCTGCGTAGAGGGACGCGGATTTTTTCTCCGATGAGGAGCTGCTCTACGCTTTTTACAATCTGGGGTAAAAGCTGCATATCTATGGGACCCTCGTACCGAAATAGAGTCCTGTGCTCATAGGAGACGTTCATGGGCACTTGTGCGAAGGTAAGAAAAAAGTATCACTGCTTAGGGCGAGATAACTAATCCATACCCGACTAAGGCCACTTCTCGGATAGCTTCGGTTTGGAGGGTAGGTATGCTAAGGATATAGGCTTTGGCAGGGGCTCCGGCTAAGCCTCCTACATAATGATGCGGCGGGTCGGCCCCGGCGGTATTCTCAAAGGAGAGCCAGAGTTTGCGCTTTACGGGATCTACCCCAATCCCCCGAGGTAAATGTCCGGTATTGTAAAGGTGCGTTAGCATCCGAAGCTGCTGGGCATCTATGACAGCAATAGCTCCCCGCTTATCGCCTTGCAAGGCAGGGGCGTCCGCTTTTAGACAGGCTACATACAAAAGCCCTCCCTCATACGCCATGAGCTTCGGAGCCGAAGCTACAGGTAAAACCCCCACGAGCGTATCCGCATTTTTGCTAAAAACCCGCACTTCGTGAGAAGCATCACAGCTTACAAAGTAATAAGGACTCTCAGCGGGGGCTAAGAGTTGGTAAGGCCCCCAGCGATTGGTGATTTGAGGGGTTAGACCCGGTGCCAGGGGTATTTGCGTAAAGTTCACAAAACGCCGTCTGTCAGGACTAATTTCCACTTTGGTGAGGTAGTTGCCCGAGTTGGCGGTTACATACGCATATCGGAAGTCTGGGGTTATCCACAGGCCGTGAGGCCGAGCTATGATGAGTCCTGAAGCATCCCGCAGTTCATCTAAGACGACCATGGCCTCTGCATCTATCAGGGTGAGCTTGACGGGGGCTAAGTCGGTAAAATGGGTAATCACCGCGTGCCGCCCGTCCGGGCTAAACTCAATATGGGCAGGTTCGGGGCCTACTTCTACGCGTCCTACTTTTTCGTAGGTATCGGTGCGGTATTTCTCTACGGCGCTGCCTGCGATGAGGGTTACATAGAGGTAGCGCTGGTCTGGCGAAATTTGCACATAATGCGGACTTTCTATGATTCCTGGTGCTACTCCTACGGGGATATATGCGATGAGCCGATAGGTATCGGCGTCAAAGACGGCGATGAGGTCGCTTCCGGAGTTGCAGACGAAGACCTTACGATGGGGGGTGGAGGTCATTTCGGCGTAGGGGCGGCGGCCCTCTTTATTGGGGGCGCCTGCGGCGATCCACGCTTTGAGGCGCAGAACCTCCTCACGTGTAAGGAGATTGCTGCTGTCGGGATGGGGTGGGGGCATGATAGGCTCAGCGGTGGGCGCTATCTCAGGGAAGCGATTGACCTGCCATAGGAGGTGGGACCATTCGGGGAAACCCGGCACCACCATGGGCACCTCTCCCCGGTACCCATAAAAAAGACTATCCCATTGGGTGAGGTTGATTTTCGTGCCCGTCAGCGGTGCAGGCAAAGGGCTATCATTACCATGCCCATGATCCGAGCCCCCCAAAGCCCCACCGGCCCCATGACAGCCCGCACACCGCCGCACGAGTATCGCCGCCACACTATCCGGGTAGCCAGACCCCTCCGCCCAGTCAGGGGCCTCTACTCGCCGACACCCCCACAGCACCACCCCAAGCCCCACCACCACTCGCACAAACATCACCCAAAGATATTCTGTTCTGAGAAACATGCGTTGGCTTTCCATGGGTAGCCTCTTAGGAGCTATCCTTTCTGCTCAGAGCCTGCAAGTCGGTGATGCCATTCCACCTACCCTATCTGCCCAGGACGAGAACGGCCAAGTGGTCAATTTGGCCCAGCTAAAAGAGCAGTGGGTGGTGCTATACTTTTACCCCCACGACGATACGCCCGGATGCACTAAACAGGCGCAGGAATTCTCTCGGCTGCTGGACGAGTTTTACAAGGTCAAGGCCCAAGTGTATGGGATTAGTTTGCAGGGTGCGGAGAGTCATAAGCGATTTCGGCAGAAGTATCGGTTACGGGTGCCCCTCTTGACGGATAAGGGGGGAGAGGTGGCTAAGGCTTTTGGTGTGAAGGTCTTTGCGGGGATGTGCAGTAGGGATGTGGTGGTGATAGCCCCCGATGGGAAAGTGGCTCTGATTCGGCGCGGGGTCTCCCCAGAAAATAGCCCTTCTGAGATTCTGGCGTGGCTCAAGGCCCAGGCAGGAAAGTAAGAGTAGCTCAGGCGCAGAAACCCCCATCCTCCCCTACCTTTGCCTTATGCTGCGCGCGGCTATCCGCACAGGGGAAGCCATTTATGAGCGCCAGGCTACCTGGGAGAAGGCGGATATCTACCTTTTGGGCATCCCCTGGGAAGGCGGTATCAGCTTCCGCTCTGGTACCGCCCATGCGCCTCGCCTCATCCAAGCGGTTTCCACCCATATAGACCATTACAGCCCTGACTGCGAAGCCTTAGAGAACGCCCAAATATACCTCGAGCATCTGCCTCTGGAGGCCTTACCTCCAGAGGAGGATAGAGATGCGCTTTATGAGGCTCAGGTGCTTCATCCGGTTATGGATTGGGTGCGGGAAGTGCTTCGGACGGGTAAGCCATTCGGGGTTATTGGGGGAGATCATAGCGTGCCGATTGGGGTGCATCGGGTGCTAAGCCAGGAGCGGCCGGGGTATGCGCTTTTGCATCTGGATGCGCATGCAGACTTGCGGCCCTCTTACCGGGGGAGGCGCTATTCGCATGCCACCGTACTTTATCATGCTTCTCAGGAGCGGGGAATAAACCGCCTGCTGGCCGTAGGCG
>Ga0209809_1002095_pt1 | contig 14815 bp, 6 predicted proteins | sample YNPMSTMetaG_FD_186172 | JGI IMG/M metagenome (GOLD analysis project Ga0209809, IMG submission 186172) | Anoxygenic and chlorotrophic microbial mat microbial communities from Yellowstone National Park, USA - YNP MS-T MetaG (SPAdes) (version 2) ... | reverse complement strand
AGGGCATCTTTTATTGCAATCAGAACATCAGCTGTTTAAGAGCAAAATCCACCAAAACAAGGATTGAAACAAAAATTCATCTCTGAGAAGTTCGATAATGATTGCTTGTTTAAGAGCAAAATCCACCAAAACAAGGATTGAAACATCCCCTGTAATTCCACTGCGACATTTCCATTTGGTTTAAGAGCAAAATCCACCAAAACAAGGATTGAAACAAGAAAAAGGGCTTGACTTATACGATTTTAGCCCCAGGTTTAAGAGCAAAATCCACCAAAACAAGGATTGAAACAGGAAATAATCTAACCCGTCCCATCTTCCCGTGAATGTTTAAGAGCAAAATCCACCAAAACAAGGATTGAAACATCCCCTGTAATTCCACTGCGACATTTCCATTTGGTTTAAGAGCAAAATCCACCAAAACAAGGATTGAAACCGGAACAAGTCAAGGGCGAAGGGGAGAAGCTGGTTTGTTTAAGAGCAAAATCCACCAAAACAAGGATTGAAACTTATTTTTTCAACTTTTGCGTTGAGAAAGGGTGGGTTTAAGAGCAAAATCCACCAAAACAAGGATTGAAACATAATTAAAAACTGGATAAATAAAATCATCAGGTGTTGTTTAAGAGCAAAATCCACCAAAACAAGGATTGAAACTGGGAGGTTATGGTTTATGTCTGCTGATCATAACGAGTTTAAGAGCAAAATCCACCAAAACAAGGATTGAAACCAGTTTTAACTCCAAGAGTTCGTCTTGGGTCATTTGGTTTAAGAGCAAAATCCACCAAAACAAGGATTGAAACCAAGATTTCTACGAAATTTCCCCAAAGTTTGAAGAAGTTTAAGAGCAAAATCCACCAAAACAAGGATTGAAACCTTGGGACTTTTTGAAAAAGCTTGCGGAAAATTTCCTTGTTTAAGAGCAAAATCCACCAAAACAAGGATTGAAACTCCACAACATTTGAGGGGAAAAAATGAAGGCCAAAAAGTTTAAGAGCAAAATCCACCAAAACAAGGATTGAAACAGCCCCCCGTGAAAGCAAATGTTTCACAGGGGGTAGTTTAAGAGCAAAATCCACCAAAACAAGGATTGAAACTGGCTGAATAATGCATCTTTACGGAAGTTAACAACTTGTTTAAGAGCAAAATCCACCAAAACAAGGATTGAAACGAAGTATTTGTAAGTAATGCCACGATACGCAAAGCCAGTTTAAGAGCAAAATCCACCAAAACAAGGATTGAAACCTCGGAATAAAGGCACACAAAAGAAGTATTTTTCGAGTTTAAGAGCAAAATCCACCAAAACAAGGATTGAAACACCGTGAAAGAAGTTGAGAAGTTACTCAAAATTTCGGTTTAAGAGCAAAATCCACCAAAACAAGGATTGAAACTATCACAAAAGCGAAGTCCAGTTAGGCAGGAAAAAGTTTAAGAGCAAAATCCACCAAAACAAGGATTGAAACAGTTGTGTTTTGCGGAACAAGTCAAGGGCGAAGGGGGTTTAAGAGCAAAATCCACCAAAACAAGGATTGAAACGGAACTGATATATACACCGTGAGTAAGTTATTGGGACGTTTAAGAGCAAAATCCACCAAAACAAGGATTGAAACAAAAAGCGAAATTGAAACAAACGCATAGAGGTCTGAGTTTAAGAGCAAAATCCACCAAAACAAGGATTGAAACCATTTATGACAATCCGAAAACACCAGCAGAACGGGGTTTAAGAGCAAAATCCACCAAAACAAGGATTGAAACCAAAGGAAGGGGAAGGAACACCCTCACGATTGGGAGTTTAAGAGCAAAATCCACCAAAACAAGGATTGAAACTTGGAGTCAAAAATAGTCCTAAAAACATTGAATTGTGGTTTAAGAGCAAAATCCACCAAAACAAGGATTGAAACTTTACAAAACATTTTTCCATTTTTTCCCAATCGTGAGGGTTTAAGAGCAAAATCCACCAAAACAAGGATTGAAACCCTTTTGTTCCGTCCGATAATCGGAGGAAAGGGATGTTTAAGAGCAAAATCCACCAAAACAAGGATTGAAACAACTATTGAGCACCAAAACTCAAACACCGAAGCAGAGAGTTTAAGAGCAAAATCCACCAAAACAAGGATTGAAACATTATGCACCACCAGAACCCGAAAAAAGAATTTATGGGTTTAAGAGCAAAATCCACCAAAACAAGGATTGAAACAGCAGGAATACGAAGCGGAATTTGTTGACGAAACTGGGTTTAAGAGCAAAATCCACCAAAACAAGGATTGAAACTACGATAACAATCGATACAAAGTTCTCTACGGCGGTGTTTAAGAGCAAAATCCACCAAAACAAGGATTGAAACTTAACAACATTTGAGGGGAAAAAATGAAGGCCAAGTTTAAGAGCAAAATCCACCAAAACAAGGATTGAAACTCAAAAAGGAATAATTGACATAGTTGATTCAGGAACGTTTAAGAGCAAAATCCACCAAAACAAGGATTGAAACTCAGCACGGAAAACCTTTCCATTCAATTCTGCATGAGTTTAAGAGCAAAATCCACCAAAACAAGGATTGAAACATACTCACGCCTGTATCAAATTCGATATAGGGCGAGGTTTAAGAGCAAAATCCACCAAAACAAGGATTGAAACTTGCAATCAGAACATCAGCTTTTGTAACCTTTGCAACAGGTTTAAGAGCAAAATCCACCAAAACAAGGATTGAAACGGAGTTGAGGATAGAAAGAAATTAATCTATACATATTGTTTAAGAGCAAAATCCACCAAAACAAGGATTGAAACACAGTTCAACCGCAAATCTGGGGCGATTGGGTCGTTAGTTTAAGAGCAAAATCCACCAAAACAAGGATTGAAACTCGAAAACATCGGCATAAGTATTTGATTTAGAAGCAGTTTAAGAGCAAAATCCACCAAAACAAGGATTGAAACAGATTTATGGTAGTTTTAGTGGAATTTATCCAGTAGGTTTAAGAGCAAAATCCACCAAAACAAGGATTGAAACATGGAAGGTACAGCAAAAGGACAAAAGGCTACAAAAGTTGTTTAAGAGCAAAATCCACCAAAACAAGGATTGAAACATGCTCGGACTCGGCAACGGCAGTTGTATCCATTTGGTTTAAGAGCAAAATCCACCAAAACAAGGATTGAAACTATTTTAGGTGGGCAACCAGCTTATGTTGGATTTCAGTTTAAGAGCAAAATCCACCAAAACAAGGATTGAAACCAGGGATTAAGTGATCTTGTATATGCCAATTTTGAAGTGTTTAAGAGCAAAATCCACCAAAACAAGGATTGAAACGAAAAAGTGAGTTTTGTATCCTAAATGTTGCAAAAGTTTAAGAGCAAAATCCACCAAAACAAGGATTGAAACTTGATTGTGTCTTTTTGCACTGAATATGAAAGTTTGTTTAAGAGCAAAATCCACCAAAACAAGGATTGAAACGGGATACCAGTTGATATTCGTGCTCGTCTTGCTGGGTTTAAGAGCAAAATCCACCAAAACAAGGATTGAAACCCAACATCCAGCTTGATAATAGAGAAAATGGTTATGTTTAAGAGCAAAATCCACCAAAACAAGGATTGAAACCTTTCTTCCTTCATATCGGCAATAAACAATTGGAAAGTTTAAGAGCAAAATCCACCAAAACAAGGATTGAAACGTTCAATGTTGCCGGTAGTAAAGAAAAAGGAAATTAGTTTAAGAGCAAAATCCACCAAAACAAGGATTGAAACTCGTAAGAGGAAGGGAAGGAAAGAGTAAAAATTCAGGTTTAAGAGCAAAATCCACCAAAACAAGGATTGAAACTAAAAAAAATAAAAATCCCCCTTGTGAAAATAAAAATTGTTTAAGAGCAAAATCCACCAAAACAAGGATTGAAACTTTCCTTGCCTATTTTTGCGGAATCAAACAAGGACGTTTAAGAGCAAAATCCACCAAAACAAGGATTGAAACTTTTCGTGGTGGATTTGGAGTGCGAAAAATAACGTGAGTTTAAGAGCAAAATCCACCAAAACAAGGATTGAAACTTCAAAGTGGAGTGGGTAGGTTGGTTTAACTTTTTGGTTTAAGAGCAAAATCCACCAAAACAAGGATTGAAACTGCACTTATCAAGCAAAATCGCTTAAAGCCCATTAAAGTTTAAGAGCAAAATCCACCAAAACAAGGATTGAAACTCGTATTTTGCGTCAAAATCAAGAGCAACAACATTGGTTTAAGAGCAAAATCCACCAAAACAAGGATTGAAACTCGTTGCACATACATTAAATCTACATTGCTTTCATAAGTTTAAGAGCAAAATCCACCAAAACAAGGATTGAAACAAAATTTGGAAAAATTTTGGCATAATTTTTGATAAAGGTTTAAGAGCAAAATCCACCAAAACAAGGATTGAAACAAAAAATTAGGGCGGGCGAACCCGCCCCGTTGAAATGTTTAAGAGCAAAATCCACCAAAACAAGGATTGAAACACGCTTTTCGAGCAGTTTTAGAGAAATTCACTATTGTTTAAGAGCAAAATCCACCAAAACAAGGATTGAAACACATATTGTTTATTTTTGGGGTTTGCCCCCATTTTTGTTTAAGAGCAAAATCCACCAAAACAAGGATTGAAACTAATTAACCTTACAACTCGAATCAATTTGTCGTCTGGTTTAAGAGCAAAATCCACCAAAACAAGGATTGAAACAACATTTTCCCGTGTGTGAATAAAGCACCAATTGGGTTTAAGAGCAAAATCCACCAAAACAAGGATTGAAACAAAGAGGGATTTATGAAACAAATAACTCTTTCTGAATTGTTTAAGAGCAAAATCCACCAAAACAAGGATTGAAACAATCCGCAGCGACTTTGGAGTGCATAATCATTGCGGTTTAAGAGCAAAATCCACCAAAACAAGGATTGAAACTTTCCCGCAAGTGGAAAAGCCCCTGTCTCGTCTTGGGTTTAAGAGCAAAATCCACCAAAACAAGGATTGAAACTTAAAGATATATAAATCGAACGCTGGTTTTACGAGGGTTTAAGAGCAAAATCCACCAAAACAAGGATTGAAACACCTTCGTAGTTCCTGCATCAGAAAAAATGTTGACGTTTAAGAGCAAAATCCACCAAAACAAGGATTGAAACACAGAAGACTGGTCTCTAACAAATCTCAAATGGAGTTTAAGAGCAAAATCCACCAAAACAAGGATTGAAACGCATATATTTGCGTAGTGTCCAAATTTTTGTGTCCCGTTTAAGAGCAAAATCCACCAAAACAAGGATTGAAACTGAGCTTCATTTTTTTACCTCCAGAATGGTTTTATTGTTTAAGAGCAAAATCCACCAAAACAAGGATTGAAACGAACAAATAAACAATGTTGCAGCGAAAATTGCTAAAGTTTAAGAGCAAAATCCACCAAAACAAGGATTGAAACTCCGGGCGGACCGGAAAAAGAACGATTTATTAGAATGTTTAAGAGCAAAATCCACCAAAACAAGGATTGAAACCCCGGAAATCTTTGGTATTTCAACTCCAAAATTCCGGTTTAAGAGCAAAATCCACCAAAACAAGGATTGAAACATAATTAAACCGATATGAACTTGCCCATCCTCTTCGAGTTTAAGAGCAAAATCCACCAAAACAAGGATTGAAACATGCAGCGTAACTTCCAACATTGCCAAGTTCCGTGTTTAAGAGCAAAATCCACCAAAACAAGGATTGAAACCGGTCCACAAGGTTGTGGTAAAACTACCCTACTCCGGTTTAAGAGCAAAATCCACCAAAACAAGGATTGAAACCTTTCACCACCTTCACCTTTGTCAAAAAAATGGGGGTTTAAGAGCAAAATCCACCAAAACAAGGATTGAAACTCCATATCAAAATCAAGAAGATTGGGATTTCTTTTTAGGTTTAAGAGCAAAATCCACCAAAACAAGGATTGAAACTGTTTTTTGAGTTCGACAAACTTGTTGACAATGTTGTTTAAGAGCAAAATCCACCAAAACAAGGATTGAAACACGAAAATCTTACAGAATACGGACCACAGAAAAATCGTTTAAGAGCAAAATCCACCAAAACAAGGATTGAAACACTCCTGCCTCATCAGCTTGCTTTTGCAATCGGTTAGTTTAAGAGCAAAATCCACCAAAACAAGGATTGAAACTTTCCTCAAAATACTACAATATTCGAAATTATAAAAAGTTTAAGAGCAAAATCCACCAAAACAAGGATTGAAACCTAGCGGATTCTGTTAATTCTTGTAAAATTTCAGAAGGTTTAAGAGCAAAATCCACCAAAACAAGGATTGAAACATCTTGGCTGGGATGGACAAATTCAGAAAATTTTTGAGTTTAAGAGCAAAATCCACCAAAACAAGGATTGAAACTAAACGATGGACGGCTGGTTAATTGCCCTATTTGGAGTTTAAGAGCAAAATCCACCAAAACAAGGATTGAAACAGAAAATCATTCCCCGAGAGCTTGCGAACAAAGGTGTTTAAGAGCAAAATCCACCAAAACAAGGATTGAAACAGACCAACTCGAAAAGAATGGAAAAAGACCAATTGAGTTTAAGAGCAAAATCCACCAAAACAAGGATTGAAACAAATGAGAGGACTACTTGAAACTTATTACGACATTCAGGTTTAAGAGCAAAATCCACCAAAACAAGGATTGAAACTGCTTTTGTGCTGGATTTCGATGGGAATACAAAACGTTTAAGAGCAAAATCCACCAAAACAAGGATTGAAACAGATTTATGGTAGTTTTAGTGGAATTTATCCAGTAGGGTTTAAGAGCAAAATCCACCAAAACAAGGATTGAAACCCCGGAATTTCACGCACGCCATTTTGAATTGCCCTAGTTTAAGAGCAAAATCCACCAAAACAAGGATTGAAACCAATGAAATCGTAACTCTTTGTTTCTTAGCCATTGGTTTAAGAGCAAAATCCACCAAAACAAGGATTGAAACCAACTGACTTTGGGAACTGATATATACACCGTGAGTAGTTTAAGAGCAAAATCCACCAAAACAAGGATTGAAACGCTGAACAGGAAAAACGGCAAAGCAGTCCCGGGGTGGTGTTTAAGAGCAAAATCCACCAAAACAAGGATTGAAACCCTTTCGGGCTTTTCACCTCGAAAGCCCAGAACTCTCGTTTAAGAGCAAAATCCACCAAAACAAGGATTGAAACAACCTTTCCCGAAAAATCAAATTTGGTCCTTGTTTGGTTTAAGAGCAAAATCCACCAAAACAAGGATTGAAACCAAAATACGGCATAAAGCAATTATACCTGACCTAATGTTTAAGAGCAAAATCCACCAAAACAAGGATTGAAACGAAAGAATGGCTTCGCCATAGGGGTTTTCGTATGTAGGTTTAAGAGCAAAATCCACCAAAACAAGGATTGAAACTTTATCCAGTTTTTAGCTACCAAAGAATGCTGGAAGGGTTTAAGAGCAAAATCCACCAAAACAAGGATTGAAACTATATCTTTCCGTTTCTCACGAAAACGACTTTGAGTTTAAGAGCAAAATCCACCAAAACAAGGATTGAAACAATCGAAGGGGTTCTATCGTGAGTTATACGAACAGAGTTTAAGAGCAAAATCCACCAAAACAAGGATTGAAACTAAACTTTTTCCAGAGGTTGTTCAGTTATTAGAGGAAGTTTAAGAGCAAAATCCACCAAAACAAGGATTGAAACTTGGTGGAGTGTCGACGATGATTCCCTGGTCATTATGTTTAAGAGCAAAATCCACCAAAACAAGGATTGAAACATTGCGGAATCGAAATCATCTTGTTTCTCTAAAAAAGTTTAAGAGCAAAATCCACCAAAACAAGGATTGAAACCTTCAACTTCTCTTGTATTACACCTATACCATTATGTTTAAGAGCAAAATCCACCAAAACAAGGATTGAAACATTTCATTTTTCATTCAATACAAAATTATAAAAAAAAGTTTAAGAGCAAAATCCACCAAAACAAGGATTGAAACCCATCTGTCCTTTCAATGAGCGCAAAACCTGCGTTCGTTTAAGAGCAAAATCCACCAAAACAAGGATTGAAACAGGTTTTCGATGCATATATCAAAGAGAAAACGATTGGTTTAAGAGCAAAATCCACCAAAACAAGGATTGAAACGCGAATTCTTTGTTCAGGCACGTGAGAAAGGAATTCTGTTTAAGAGCAAAATCCACCAAAACAAGGATTGAAACTTCCAGGTATAAAACACTCAAAATCAACCTTCATTTGGTTTAAGAGCAAAATCCACCAAAACAAGGATTGAAACTCCAATGGAGAATAATCTCGTAAAAGTCTCATTCCAGTTTAAGAGCAAAATCCACCAAAACAAGGATTGAAACTGTTCCAATCAAATCTTTTACACAAAAGAATTCCCGGTTTAAGAGCAAAATCCACCAAAACAAGGATTGAAACAAAAGGTTGGTGGGGGTTTGACACCGCCAATTTGCAGTTTAAGAGCAAAATCCACCAAAACAAGGATTGAAACCGTCGTCAAGGGAAAATTTCGAATAATCGGAAAATCTGTTTAAGAGCAAAATCCACCAAAACAAGGATTGAAACAAACTTTTGGATGCTTTCGATGATTCCTTCCCCGATTTGGTTTAAGAGCAAAATCCACCAAAACAAGGATTGAAACTCGGAGTCGTTCGCAAAGTCGAATGGATTCCGTTAGGTTTAAGAGCAAAATCCACCAAAACAAGGATTGAAACGAAAATTTTATAGATTTTTAGGAAAAGTGAGTTTTGGTTTAAGAGCAAAATCCACCAAAACAAGGATTGAAACAAGATGGAACAAAAATCGATTCAGAAATCCTTCTAAGTTTAAGAGCAAAATCCACCAAAACAAGGATTGAAACTCCCGTATTCTCACAATTTCGAAATGCACATTGGATGGTTTAAGAGCAAAATCCACCAAAACAAGGATTGAAACAGGCTTTGGCTTTTCGCCAAAATTGAAAATTCGCCCGTTTAAGAGCAAAATCCACCAAAACAAGGATTGAAACAGACCTTTATTAGAAGGAATAGGGAAATTGGTTGGTGGTTTAAGAGCAAAATCCACCAAAACAAGGATTGAAACTTTTCAATAGAGAATGTTCTACCATCTGTCCTTTCAAGTTTAAGAGCAAAATCCACCAAAACAAGGATTGAAACTCCAGAAAGAGCTTGTGAGGCTTTCGAACAATGTTGTTTAAGAGCAAAATCCACCAAAACAAGGATTGAAACTCTGCTTGGTTTTCAACTCAAAAAGAAACAGACCAGGTTTAAGAGCAAAATCCACCAAAACAAGGATTGAAACACATTTTTGCAACAGAAACAAGGGTTTAGTATGGCAGTTTAAGAGCAAAATCCACCAAAACAAGGATTGAAACTGCGATATTTCTGGTGGCTATTGCTATTCTTTTTCTTGTTTAAGAGCAAAATCCACCAAAACAAGGATTGAAACGATATTCGGTTTGTTTGCCGAAATTAAGATCTACAGTTTAAGAGCAAAATCCACCAAAACAAGGATTGAAACCCCATAATACAATTTTGAAGCGTGCAGAGGGGGCAAGTTTAAGAGCAAAATCCACCAAAACAAGGATTGAAACGTATCTCTTGCCTTCTGAAATGCGGTATGCCAAAGGAGGTTTAAGAGCAAAATCCACCAAAACAAGGATTGAAACTGGCTCTGCGTATAAAATTTCAACAAACATAGGGAGTTTAAGAGCAAAATCCACCAAAACAAGGATTGAAACAAAGTTCGTGCGAAGCGACAAGAGAAACGAAAAGGTGTTTAAGAGCAAAATCCACCAAAACAAGGATTGAAACTTCCATCTTTAAAATGACCAATCTCAACCGCAGTGGTGTTTAAGAGCAAAATCCACCAAAACAAGGATTGAAACTCCGAAATCCATAAATTCTTTTTTCGGGTTCTGGTGGGTTTAAGAGCAAAATCCACCAAAACAAGGATTGAAACGTTCGAAATGAAACAGAAACAAGTTGAGATTGAAGGTTTAAGAGCAAAATCCACCAAAACAAGGATTGAAACTATATGCTTTAAATGAATCGTTGGTGTTTATATCGGGTTTAAGAGCAAAATCCACCAAAACAAGGATTGAAACTGGCTTTCCCTGAACAACTGCTGGAACTATCAATCGAGTTTAAGAGCAAAATCCACCAAAACAAGGATTGAAACTTAAAAAATTCATTCTTCATACGTTCATAAACTTCTGGGTTTAAGAGCAAAATCCACCAAAACAAGGATTGAAACCAGGAAAAGAAAAAGATTGAAAATGTGGAAAATTCTGTTTAAGAGCAAAATCCACCAAAACAAGGATTGAAACTCGTGAAGATAATCGCCCGCTGCATATGAATTTGTGTTTAAGAGCAAAATCCACCAAAACAAGGATTGAAACCAGAATGCTTATGAAGGATTTCTTTACGAATTTGGGTTTAAGAGCAAAATCCACCAAAACAAGGATTGAAACCTTTCCTCTTCCCGGAGCCCTATGAAATAGCTATCATGTTTAAGAGCAAAATCCACCAAAACAAGGATTGAAACTGCCAATTCACTACAATTCCTATATGCCCTTTCCAAGTGTTTAAGAGCAAAATCCACCAAAACAAGGATTGAAACCTGAACTCAACCAAGGTCAACAGCATTGCCTCAAAGTTTAAGAGCAAAATCCACCAAAACAAGGATTGAAACTTTTTTCCCCTCAAATGTTGTGAATAGCTCGTTTCCTGTTTAAGAGCAAAATCCACCAAAACAAGGATTGAAACAAGAAAGTGGTGGGAACATTTTCCGAATCTTGCGACGGTTTAAGAGCAAAATCCACCAAAACAAGGATTGAAACAGGTGGCTGCTGGATGCCAATGGTTAATAGGCAGCGAGTTTAAGAGCAAAATCCACCAAAACAAGGATTGAAACTGGCTGTCCAAAAATTTTTGACAATCGAAGAGGTCGGTTTAAGAGCAAAATCCACCAAAACAAGGATTGAAACTCTCGTGGGTTCTTGAGGAAGCAAGGGTAAAATATCGTTTAAGAGCAAAATCCACCAAAACAAGGATTGAAACTTAGGTTCACCAGTTGGGAATGAGTGTGATGAGTAAGTTTAAGAGCAAAATCCACCAAAACAAGGATTGAAACCATATCGAAAGCCTTGTAACCAGCCTTGTTTCTGCGTTTAAGAGCAAAATCCACCAAAACAAGGATTGAAACCTTTTTCCAAAGAGGCAACAATGAAATCTTTGGTTGTTTAAGAGCAAAATCCACCAAAACAAGGATTGAAACAAGAGTATTTCCAAATTTCCCGATGAATTGTATGTGAGTTTAAGAGCAAAATCCACCAAAACAAGGATTGAAACCACTCATTTTCTCTTCGTAATCTTTTCGTTTCTCTTGGTTTAAGAGCAAAATCCACCAAAACAAGGATTGAAACGCATTCTGTTCAGCACTTGATTAGTAATTTTCGGGTTTAAGAGCAAAATCCACCAAAACAAGGATTGAAACTAACTTTCATTATAGCCCCCGAACTTCCTACTAAAGTTTAAGAGCAAAATCCACCAAAACAAGGATTGAAACTGGTCGAACTTGACGAAAGCCAAATACAACCACTTGCGTTTAAGAGCAAAATCCACCAAAACAAGGATTGAAACAAAACCCGCCAATCCTTATGCCCCGATATTTCCATAAGTTTAAGAGCAAAATCCACCAAAACAAGGATTGAAACTTACAATTCCTTTCCAATATTGGTCAGTTATAAGGTTTAAGAGCAAAATCCACCAAAACAAGGATTGAAACACTGGCTCATCGAGCAGTTTCCCTTCTTTGTTTTCTTGTTTAAGAGCAAAATCCACCAAAACAAGGATTGAAACAGTTCTGTTTTGGAGACTTTTTTCTCTCGTAAGAACGTTTAAGAGCAAAATCCACCAAAACAAGGATTGAAACTAACTGGATTTCCAATAGCGTCACATCGTTTCTGCAATGGTTTAAGAGCAAAATCCACCAAAACAAGGATTGAAACAGTTTGTCCAACTTATCCTTGATTTCCTGAATACTAGTTTAAGAGCAAAATCCACCAAAACAAGGATTGAAACAAATTAGAAAAGCTTGGAATAGATACGGCTTGGCTTGTTTAAGAGCAAAATCCACCAAAACAAGGATTGAAACTTTTCCATTTTCCAGTTCCGCAATAGCTTTTTTTACTGTTTAAGAGCAAAATCCACCAAAACAAGGATTGAAACCGAGGTGGACAAAATGGAAAAAGAGCGACTAAACGGAGTTTAAGAGCAAAATCCACCAAAACAAGGATTGAAACCTTGTTGGCGGGAATTATGGCGATATGTGGAAAACCCGTTTAAGAGCAAAATCCACCAAAACAAGGATTGAAACTTTTGAACTTGGACGATCTTGAAACATTACAATTTAGTTTAAGAGCAAAATCCACCAAAACAAGGATTGAAACGTAAAAGCTCGACTTCTGAACCAGGTGGGACACATTGTTTAAGAGCAAAATCCACCAAAACAAGGATTGAAACAGTTTGTCCAACTTATCCTTGATTTCCTGAATACTAGTTTAAGAGCAAAATCCACCAAAACAAGGATTGAAACGGTCGTTTAGGAAAAGATTTCGGTTTAGGCTACCCAGTTTAAGAGCAAAATCCACCAAAACAAGGATTGAAACTTGAACATAAAATCTTTTTGAAAATATCGAGCTGTGTTTAAGAGCAAAATCCACCAAAACAAGGATTGAAACATCGCACGCACACAAAAAGGAATATGCTCGGTCGAAAGTGTTTAAGAGCAAAATCCACCAAAACAAGGATTGAAACAAAAAAATAAAGGAGGTTGGAAATGAAACTTATAGTTAGTTTAAGAGCAAAATCCACCAAAACAAGGATTGAAACAAAGACGACTCTGGTTACCGCCGGTTCTTAGTAATCCCGTTTAAGAGCAAAATCCACCAAAACAAGGATTGAAACTCCATTCGGTTAACCTTTGTGTTCGAGAGGAGCGCAAGTTTAAGAGCAAAATCCACCAAAACAAGGATTGAAACTAAGTATGGCTTCCGAACCCCAGAAGGATTCCTGCGAAAGTTTAAGAGCAAAATCCACCAAAACAAGGATTGAAACAATAGTATCCTTTATTATATCCCCTTCAAAAATTTCCGTTTAAGAGCAAAATCCACCAAAACAAGGATTGAAACATTGTACTTGTTCCTCCGTTAATGCTCGGACTCGGCAGTTTAAGAGCAAAATCCACCAAAACAAGGATTGAAACTGAACTATACTCTTGTCTTCACTAATTGAGGTTATCTCAAGTTTAAGAGCAAAATCCACCAAAACAAGGATTGAAACTTAATTTTGTATGTATATTGTATGTAAAGTTTGGGGTTTAAGAGCAAAATCCACCAAAACAAGGATTGAAACATTGACCTATAAGGAGTTGATACTCCTCGATTTTCTGTTTAAGAGCAAAATCCACCAAAACAAGGATTGAAACATGAGCGCAAAACCTGCGTTCCAAAAAGAAACTGGTGTTTAAGAGCAAAATCCACCAAAACAAGGATTGAAACTAAAACAGGAGCCAAAATCGACGAGATGAATGATTCGGTTTAAGAGCAAAATCCACCAAAACAAGGATTGAAACTCCGATGGTCAATAAGTTGGTAAAGTCGAATATCCAATGTTTAAGAGCAAAATCCACCAAAACAAGGATTGAAACACGGCTTGCCGAAAATTACTAATCAAGTGCTGAACAGTTTAAGAGCAAAATCCACCAAAACAAGGATTGAAACAGCAAGGCTGCACGGTCTTGCGTGCAAAATCTATTGGGTTTAAGAGCAAAATCCACCAAAACAAGGATTGAAACTTATTTAAATTCGCAATGCAAAATAGAACTGCGATGGGTTTAAGAGCAAAATCCACCAAAACAAGGATTGAAACTGGAGTTTACTATGTTTTCATTCGATGAGAATGCTTTGTTTAAGAGCAAAATCCACCAAAACAAGGATTGAAACTTACTTGAATTGCATTACCTGTGCGTAGAATTGGGGGTTTAAGAGCAAAATCCACCAAAACAAGGATTGAAACAAAAGGATTGAAACAAGTTAAAAATTAAACTTTTGGTTTAAGAGCAAAATCCACCAAAACAAGGATTGAAACAAAATTTGTTTCAAAAGCACCGCAATGCAGGTGTGGGTTTAAGAGCAAAATCCACCAAAACAAGGATTGAAACATGCCATCTTTAATCGCTCCCGATACTCTTTGTTCTGTTTAAGAGCAAAATCCACCAAAACAAGGATTGAAACTCACAAAACAAATTTAAACATTTTCCCGTGTGTGAAGTTTAAGAGCAAAATCCACCAAAACAAGGATTGAAACAGTTCTGCGTTTGAAAAATTGTCCAGTGCATTAGAAGTTTAAGAGCAAAATCCACCAAAACAAGGATTGAAACAGAACAACCTCCCGCCTGACTCGAAGCAAAATTGTGGTTTAAGAGCAAAATCCACCAAAACAAGGATTGAAACATTTCGATTCATAATATTCTTCTGCACTCCGTCCAGGTTTAAGAGCAAAATCCACCAAAACAAGGATTGAAACTTCAGGGCTTCGATAAGTGATTAAATCAGTATGTATTGTTTAAGAGCAAAATCCACCAAAACAAGGATTGAAACTTGAAATGCAGGGTGGTGGCTCCTTTGTTGTAGTAGGTTTAAGAGCAAAATCCACCAAAACAAGGATTGAAACTGTATACTTATCGACGCAGCATTGAGAACAATTTCGAGTTTAAGAGCAAAATCCACCAAAACAAGGATTGAAACTCGCTGGGCTGAT
>Ga0209809_1002093_pt1 | contig 14820 bp, 16 predicted proteins | sample YNPMSTMetaG_FD_186172 | JGI IMG/M metagenome (GOLD analysis project Ga0209809, IMG submission 186172) | Anoxygenic and chlorotrophic microbial mat microbial communities from Yellowstone National Park, USA - YNP MS-T MetaG (SPAdes) (version 2) ... | reverse complement strand
TCAATTTGAAAGATTGGGATATTTCTGTGTCGATTCAAAGTATTCGACCAGTGAAAAGTTAGTCTTTAATCGAACAGTTACATTAAAGGATACATGGGCAAAGAAAGTTCAAAAAAGTTAGTTATTAAACTTCAGTAAACTTATAAGTTTATTAAATGGTTAGATCTTAATTTTTTCAATAGCTATCTTAACTCTTTCTTTAACTTCATCTTTACCTAAAATAAATATTAAATCATATATTCCAGGACCTGCACTGGTTCCCGATAATGCAAGTCTCAAAGGATGAATTAGCTTTCCTTTACTAATACCAAGTATTTCAGCTGTCTTGTTTAGAACATCTTCAAGTTTTTCTTTTGTAGGATTTTCTATTTTCTCAAATTCGTTTATAAGAAATTTTAGATGCTCGACGGTTTCAGGTCTCCAATTTTTTTGAATTGCTTTTTCTTCATAAGAAGTCGGGCGCTCAAAGAAATAATAACTTTTTGTTAAAATCTCGTGAATAAAATTAACTCTTTCTTGCATTGCCTGAATGACAAGTTTTAAATACTCATCGCTGAAATTTTGATTGGCATATTTAGATTTTTGAATTTCGTCCTTAAGCATAAGTAAGAGTTCGTCAACAGATTTTTTTCTAATATGCTCACCATTGAGCCAGAGAAGCTTATTTAAATCGAATACGGCACCAGATTTGTTAACTCCTTCCAAAGAAAATTTTTCGATAAGTTCATTTAAATAGTAAAATTCTTTGTCATCACCAGCATTCCATCCAAGAAGGGCAACAAAGTTAATTAATGCTTCTTTAAGGTAACCTTTAGCTCTGTAATCTTCGACTGCTACATCACCTTGTCGTTTACTTAGTTTTGACCTGTCAGGATTTAATAAAAGAGGGAGATGTGCAAATTGAGGTTTTTCCCACCCAAAGTAATCGTAGAGCAAAACATGTTTTGGTGTAGAAGATAACCACTCCTCACCACGAATTACATGACTTACTTTCATCAAGTGGTCATCTACAACATTAGCGAGATGATAGGTAGGATAGCCATCACTTTTAAGCAAAATTTGGTCATCAATGTTATTTGTGTCGAATTCCACTTCTCCGCGAATTAAATCATAAAATCGAACAATATGATTTTCGGGCACATTAAGTCTGATTACATAGGGAGTCCTTTTTTCTAATTTCTCTTGAATTTCCGAAGCCGAAAGTTTTAGACAATGTTTATCATATTTTACCTGAGGAACTTTTTGTTGCAATTGTTCTTCTCTTATCTGAGCCAATCTTTCTTGTGAACAAAAACAATAATATGCATAACCTTTTTTAACTAATTCTTCAGAATAAGATTTATAAATAACTATTCTTTGAGATTGTATATATGGTTCGTAAGGTCCACCAATATCTGGGCCTTCATCATAATATAAGTCACACCATTTTAAAGTTGAAATTAAATTCTCGATGGCTCCTTCAACATACCTTGAGCGATCAGTATCTTCAATTCTTAGAATAAATTTTCCATTATTTTTCCTCGCAAAAAGAAAATTGTAAAGAGCCGTTCTTAATCCACCAACATGAAGATAACCAGTTGGTGATGGAGCAAATCTAGTTCTGACTTCTTTCATTTTTCCTAAAATTTTATACAAAGATAAAAATTAGTAGTTAGATGTAAGAAAGGTTAATTAAGATTTGAATTCATAAGAAGAAAAAAAAGAGGCTTGTCATACCCTCCACTAAAACGTTTTAGATATGACAAGCCTTATAGGGAGGTCAAAATGAAATCACATTTTCAACGCTTCAAGATATCTTTCAGTGACTGCATCCCAATTGATTACATTAAACCAATTGGCAACATATTCATTTCTTCTATTCTGATATTTGAGATAATATGCATGTTCCCAAACATCAATACCCAAGATAGGATAACCTTTTAATTCAGAGACATCCATTAATGGATTATCCTGATTTGGAGTTGAACCAATTAAAAGATTTCCTTGATTAAAAACTAACCAAGCCCAACCGGAACCAAATCTTGTCATTGCTGCTTCAGAAAGTTTTGCTTTGAAGTTATCGAATGAACCAAAAGTTTTTTCGATAGCAGATTTTAATTCGCCCTTAGGTTCACCGCCTCCATTTTTGGTCATAATTTGCCAAAACATAGTATGATTGTAATGACCGCCACCATTATTTCGAACAGCAACAGGATATTTCGATACATTAGTCAATAATTCTTCAAGTGATAAGTTTTCCATTTCAGTATTTGCAATAGCGTTATTTAAGTTATTAACATAAGCACCGTGATGTTTACCCCAGTGAATTTCCATTGTCATTGCATCAATATATGGTTCAAGAGCATCATAAGAATAAGGTAATGGAGGTAATTCAAATTTTGCCATAGGTTTTTGACTCCTTTTATTGATATTTATTTCATTTTTATCACTAAAAATTTTTTCTGCTTTTATCAAACCTGCAAAAGTGAATAAAGAAAGTGAATAAATAAACTTTCTTCTTTTCATAATCAAACTGCGAAAGATGAACCGCAACCGCAAGTTTTTGTTGCATTTGGATTGTTAAATACAAATCCTCTACCCATCAGACCATCTGAAAAGTCGAGAACAGTTCCATTCAAATAAAACAGACTTTTTGGGTCAACAACAACCCTAAAATCCTGGGAATAAATTATTCTATCGTCTTCTCTTAATTTATTATCAAAGGTAAGAGAATAAACAAAACCAGAACAGCCACCACCTTTAACTCCTATTCTTAAAAAATATTCGTCAGGATTAAGCTTATTATCATCCATAATTTTCTTTATTTCTGTCAAAGCTTTTTCTGTTATTGTTATTTCACTCAAATCGGTTGTAATCTCTGGCATAATTACTCCTTTATGCTTTTGTTGTTGATTTGCTCTGAGCTATGAACTCAGGATAATTTAACAAGTAAATTTGCTCATCAAGTTTTCTTAGAATTCCTTTAGATTGTAGATGACTTATAAATTCGTTAGCCAAAACTTCGCTTTCCGTGTATTTTAGTTTAATATCTCTACTTTCAAGATAATGTTTTATTCCGAATTGAATATCCCTAAAGAAGACATTTGATTTATGGTATAAAGGATATCTTGCTTTAAGATAATTTAATACAGTTCTTTCTTCATTTATCAAAATGTTCAGATATGCAGAATTTTTTTTCGACATCAATTTCTCCCTTATTATTCTAATTATCCTATTAAATTTTTTTACAAAATTAAGAAAGAACTTTTCAAAATTTACACAAGCTAAACAACAATGATTTTGATTAAAGTTCCAAATATTCCGAAAAATTTTGGAAACAAAAAGGTTAATTCTTCCTTATTGAATTATTCAAAAAAATTTATTTTTCTTCATAACTAATCTATGAAGATCATTTTGAAATTATCATTAGCTTCTTAACAAATATTTAAAGTTAAATTTCAAATTAAATTACTAAATTTGTATAAAAACGGAGGACAAAATGAAATATATTAATGTAACAAAAATCACTTTATTAGCTTTTCTATTATTTAATTTCTCCAATCAAGCCATAGGTCAAACGAAAATTTCTGGCGGAGAAGGCTATTTTATGGTAGGTATGCAAAGAATAGATGTTAAAAATTTGAATAATATTCTTAAGCAAAATAATTATCCATCCTTAGATGAGAATTATACTTCAATTGGTGGTGGTGGTTATGGAATAATAAATAATTTTGTTATAGGTGGTGAAGGACATGGAATAATTGGAAGTGAAGTGAGTAATGCAAATTATAGTTTGAACTTAACTGCTGGATATGGAATATTCAATGTTGGATATGTTATTTATCAAGTTGAAGGATTAAGATTATTTCCTGTAATTGGTTTTGGTGGTGGAGGAATTGATTTAAATATTTACGAGAAATCATCTTTGGATTTTATTGATGTATTGAATAATCCTAAAAGGGGTTCATCACTTTCCCTTGGTGGCTTGATGTTGAATTTTGGATTGAATGGAAGTTATAACATACGCTTCTCCAAGAATGGTAAAGATGGTGGATTAATTATAGGTGTGTCAGCAGGTTATACTCATTTTCTTAAAGTTGGTAACTGGACTTTATTTGAGAATGAAATTTCTGGTGGACCTAAAATTGGTATCTCAGGATTTTATTTAAGATTTAGTATAGGAGGTGGTGGAGCTGAAAAATCTTCTGAAATGAAATAATAAAGAAAGAGTCTATCAGTTTTTGGTGACTGATAGACTCATTAATTTTCAAAAATTTTCTTAAAACCCAAAAATTTTGATTGATTGCTCGGCGAACTCAATTAATGGTTTGAAGTAAACGCCGAGTATTAAAGTTGGGATTAGTAAAGTTAAAGAAAGAACTAGATTTGGGGTATCAAGTTTGTATGGGAATGTTAACTCTCCTGGTTCTCTAAGGAACATATTCTTAACAACTCTTAGATAATAATAGAGTGAAACAACGCTATTTAATACGCCGATAACTGCAAGCCATATCCAGTTAGCTTTTATGAGCGCACCGAATAAATATAATTTCGCAATGAAACCAGCTGTTGGTGGAATTCCGGTTAATGAGATTAAAAATATTGTGAGAGCAATTGTTAAATAAGGTGCTTTGTAACCTAAGCCTGTGAAATCATCCATTTCTTCTGAACCGAGCTTATCGGAGATTAGCATTACAACATAAAAAGCACCAAGATTCATAAAGAGATAGATAAAGAAATAAATCAAGATTGCCATAATTCCTTGGTTGTCTAAAATCACAAATCCAGATAACATATAACCAGCATGAGCGATACTTGAATAAGCTAACATTCTCTTCATATTTGATTGCCAAAGAGCTGCAAAATTTCCAAGTGTCATTGTTAGAACCGCAAGGCCAGCTATAATATCATTCCACTTGAATTGCGGTAAAATAGCCCACACAGAAGATTGTAAATTCGTTGAAGAAAAATCAATAAACATTACTTTAAGGAATCTAATTAAAACAGCAAATCCGCCTGCTTTACTTGCGACAGATAGAACTGCTGTAATTGTGATAGGGGCACCTTCATAAACATCAGGAGTCCAGAAATGAAATGGAGCCATAGAAATCTTAAAACCAATTCCACCAATTATCAATAATCCCGCAATCACTAAAGCCAAACCAGAAACATTTTGGTTAACCAGAAAGAAATTAATCAAATAGATGTTTGTCGTTCCTGTTAAACCATAAAAGATAGAGATACCAAAGAGCATTGCACCTGAAGCAACTGCACCAAAAATTATATATTTAAGTGAAGCTTCAGATGAGCGAGGGACTTTTCTTGTAAATCCGGCAAGAATATAAGATGATAAACTCACAAGCTCAAAACTGAGATACATCATTAATAAATCGATTGTTGAAGTAAGTAAAAATGTTCCAAGAGCAAATGAACTCAATAGAACATAATATTCGCCGCGATTTTCTTTTGATTCTAAAATTTCTTTTGATGATAGGGAGAATAAAATTGTATACGCCATTGAAAGAAGAATCAAGATTTTAAAGAAGAAAGCGAAGGGGTCAACAACATATAATCCCACATTAGCCATACCAGTTGCAAATAAAAATCCCTGAACATTTGGAGTATAAAACAAGAAATATCCTGTAATTAAAAATCCAAATAAACTTATCGCAGGCAAGAGATATGTCCACCGTTTTGAAAATAAATCTGCGAGAAGTAGAACGAAAAATGTTAAAATTAGCGTAAGTTCTGGATAAAAAAACTTTAGTGAGGCTAAAATGTTTTCAATACTGTTCATATTCATTACTATTTGATTAATGAACCAAAGTTAGAGAAAATTACTTGACCATTAATTACAACTTCAACTAATTTATTGACAGATGTATTCATAAGATTCAACATAGGACTTGGATAAACTCCAAACAAAATTACAATCGCAGCAAGTGGTGATAAGGCGGCAATTTCAAGTCTATTTACATCTGGTAAGTTTTCCCATTTTGGATTTAGTTTACCGAAATAGATTCGCTGCATTGTCCACAACATATAGGCAGCAGTTAGCAAAATTCCGAGAGCTGAGACAACTGCAAGAATTCTTATTGTTTCATTGCTGAACGCACCGAGAAATACAAAAGCTTCTGAAATAAATCCACTTAAACCTGGCAATCCAAGTGAAGCAAAAAATGCAATTGTTGTAATTCCAGTATAAACGGGCATTTGGAGTGCAAGTCCACCAAAATCATTTACACCTCTAGTATGAGCTCTATCGTAAATTACACCAACAATCATAAAGAGCATTGCGGTGATTGTTCCGTGATTGAACATCTGAAAAAGTGCACCCATCATTCCTTGAGTTGTGAGTGAAGCCATTCCAAGCAAGACATAACCCATATGACTGATACTTGAATAAGCGATTAAACTCTTGAAATCTTTCTGAGCCATTGCGCATAGAGCACCATAAACAATATTTATCATACCAAATACAGCAATCCAGTATGCAAGTTGATTTGTAACTTCAGGAAACATCGGAAAGCTTATTCTCATCATTCCATAAGTTCCCAGCTTCAACAATATTCCAGCTAAGATTACACTGATTGGAGTAGGAGCTTCAACATGAGCATCTGGTAACCAAGTATGGAAGGGGAACATTGGTACTTTAATTGCAAAACCAATAAATAAAAAGATATAAGCTATAAATCTTAGGTTATTAGGATTAAAAGGAGATAGAAGACCTTCTTTTGAGTAGTTTGCGGGATTCATCATTTGAAGCATATTGAAAGTATAAACTTTAGTTCCATCTGGAAGAATTTCATAAGTGCTGAAATAGAGTCCGAGCATAACGAGTAACATAAAAACGGAACCGAACAGAGTATAAATAAAGAACTTAATAGCAGCGTATTCTTTACGAGGTCCACCCCAAATACCAATCAAGAAATACATTGGAAGAAGCATTATTTCCCAGAAGACATAAAATAGGAAGAAGTCTAATGCGACAAATGAACCCATCATTCCGGTATCGAGCAAGAGATAAAGAGCAAAGTATCCTTTAATTGCTTTTGGAATATTCCAAGATGCAAAGACACCAAGAAAGCAGATTAATGATGTCAAAAGAACCATTGGCATTGAAATTCCATCAACACCTAAGAAGTAATCAATCTTGATAGTTCCAATCCATTCAGCAATGTTTCTAATTTCAATCCATCGAGCTTTTTCTACAAATTGAAATGAAGCCGGGTCGTTAATACCAGCAGCAGAAAAATTAAATTGCGACCACATCAATCCAGATAAAACAACTTGCAAAAATGTAACTATTAATGCAGTGTATTTTATGAGTTTTGTTTTTTCTGAATTAATTAATAAGACAATTATCATTCCTAAGATAGGTAGAAAAGTAACCAGTGTGAGATATGGTATTTCTGACATCAACTATCAACCTCCGAATTTCTTAAATAGACTTAAATATGAAAAATAAAATTATTAAACCAGTTAAAACCATTACTAAGTAAGTTTGAATTTTACCCGTTTGAAGTTTTCTGAAAACTAAACCAAAAAATCCTGTAATGGCAGCAGTCAAGTTCACCAGACCATCAACTACAACATTATCAAATCTGCCACTTGCGAAAGAAGTACCTCGAGTAACTGTTGCGGTTCCATTCACAATTCCATCAATTACTTTTTGGTCAAACCAAGCAGAAATATTTGAAAGTGCTAAGGTAAATGCAACAACAGTCTTTGAATACAATTCATCAAAATACCATTTGTTCAAAGAAAAATTATAAAGTGGTCTAAGTTTTAATGCGAGATTATCGGCACTAATAATTCTCCACTGGTAAATTACAAAGGCAAGTAAAATTCCAAGTCCTGTCATTATCAAAGAAATCATCATCGCAGTTGAATGAGCATGATGCATAGCTTCCAAGTAAACTTCGGAATGAATGACTTCTTGAGAAGAGTTTAAATTTATCATAAATGGAAAAGCTAATTCATTAGGAACAATTGTGGTTGGAGTTTTAACCCATTTATAGAACCAACCGGATTCAATATTTAATGGATTAGGTGAGAAGAAAATAAAGAAAGATAAAATCGCAAGCGAAATCAAGGGAATTAACATCGACGGTGGAGCTTCGTGAGCATGCTCAAACTTTTGAACATCTCTAGGCTCACCATGAAAAGTTAAAATAACCAATCTGAACATATAAAATGCAGTTAACATTGCGACAAAAAATCCAACTACAGGAAATATCCAGTAGCCTGTTAGATTAGCAAAAGCTAAGGTTCCACCTAAAATTCCATCTTTGCTTAAAAATCCTGAAGTTAAAGGTATTCCTGAAATTGCAAGTGTATAAATTAAGAATGTATAATAAGTGATTGGAAGTTTTTTTCTCAAACCACCCATAAATCTAATATCCTGTTCGTGATGCATTGCATGAATAACTGAACCTGAACCCAAGAATAATCCAGCTTTGAAGAATGCGTGAGTTATTAAATGTAGAAATGCAAAAAAGTAAGCTCCTACTCCCAAAGACATTATCATATAACCGAGTTGACTAACTGTTGAATAGGCAAGAATTCTTTTAATATCAACCTGAGTAATTGCAATTGTTGCTGAGATAAATGCAGTAATTGCACCAATTGAAGCAATTACGAGCATTGCATCAGCAGTTAACATTACAAAAATTCTTGCAATTAGATAAACACCAGCAGCGACCATTGTTGCGGCGTGGATTAATGCACTAACTGGAGTTGGACCCTCCATTGCATCGGGAAGCCAAACATGCAAGGGGAATTGTGCTGATTTACCGATTGCACCACAAAAGATTAAAATGCCTGCTGTAGTCAACCAGACACCACTATTGAAAGGGAGATTTCCTTGAGCTATCTGATTAAAAATTTCACTGAAAGTAAATGTGTGATAATGAGCATAGAGAATTAAAATTCCTAAGAAAAATCCTATATCACCAATTCTATTGACAATAAAAGCTTTCTTTGCAGCATCCGAGGCTGATTTTTTTTCAAACCAGAAACCAATTAGGAGATATGAGCTAACACCAACCAACTCCCAGAAAATATACATCATCAAAAAGTTATGCGTAAGAACAATTCCAAGCATTGAGAAAGTAAATAATCCAAGATAAGCGAAGTATCGAGAATATCTTAGGTCACCTTCCATATATTTAATTGAGAAAAGGTGAACAACGAAACTCACAATGAATACTGTTAGTTGCATTATAGCTGAAACATTATCCAGTTGAATTCCAATATTAATTCCAAGATTTCCAACAAAAGGAATATTGCCAAAATCAATCCATCGAAATTCGAAAATCAATGTTCTTGCTTCATAATAACTCAACTTAAAATATAGAACAATTACAGAAAGAATGAGTCCAATAAAGATGGTTGAAATTTCGAAGAGATGACTCTTTGGAATTCTCTTTCCAAAGAAAATTAGAAGCGCAAATCCAAATAGTGGTAAGATGATATTTAATATTGATAGTTGTAGTAATAAATTCTCACTCATTATTCTTTCAATCCATCTATTTCATCTACATTTACAGTGCTGAAGAGTTTGTAAATATTAAGAACGATTGCTAAAGCTATTGCCGCTTCTGCAGCAGCAAGAATGATTACAAAGAGAGAAATAACCTGACCAGTGAAACCAAAATTTCCGTAACGAGCAAAAGCAATAAAATTGATATTAGCAGAGTTTAGAATTAACTCAATACCCATTAGAACCTGAATTGCATTTTTCCTTGTCAACACAGCATAAATTCCAAGAGAAAATAAAATCACACTTAAAACCAAAAAATGATTCAATCCTACACTCATTCTTTTACCTCATCGATATGAACTTTTTCTTTACGAGCAATCATCACTGAGCCGATTAGGGCGACTAATAAAATAATTCCTGCAAGTTGAAAAAGAAGCATATAATGAACGACTAAAAAACGGCCAATTTCAGTAACGGTCTTATCAATATTTTGTGGTTCTGTTATGCGCCAATTGGTCTTTGTTAAAATGGCAATTAAAGTTCCACCAATAAAACCAGTAATGATAGTTGCAGGTATGATATGGATACTTTCTGTTTTAATTTCAACATTAGTAATTTTATTTGTTAACATCACACCAAAAATTATCAATACAAGAATTCCACCTACATAAATTATAACCTGAACAACAGCTATGAAGTCAGCGTTAAGAAGAACATAGATACCAGCTACACCAAAGAATGTGAATAAAAGAGAGAATGCAGAATAAATGACATTTCTTGCAGCAACAACAACAAAAGCACTTATGACTATAATTGCCGCAAAAACATAAAAAATAAAGTCATAAGTAGTCATCAGTTTTGATTCCCGCTATCTTGTTTTGATTGTGGATTAGAAGCGACTGCCTGCGCTGCCTTTTGACGAGCTTTTTCTGCTTCAAATTTTTGATAATTTAATTTCTTTTGTAGTGCTTCTTCTGGTGTAAGAGTTGAGAAATGATAAATTAAATCTTCTCTTCTATACTCAGAAAATTCGTATACATCTGTCATCCAGATACATTCAGTAGGGCAGGGATAAACACATAAAGCACAATAACAGCATTTTGCAATATCAATATCAAACTTGGTAACCCAGAGAGCTTTTCTTTTTCCATTCGATGTAGTTCCTAAATCTTCGCCAGGGACTGCCTTTACAGTCTCAATCTCAATACAATCAACAGGGCAAGCACGAGCGCATTGGTCACATCCTATACAATCGTCCATATTAACATATAATCTATTTCTTGCTCTTTCTGGTAATTGAACTCTTACATCTGGATATTGAATGGTAACTTTGGGTTTAAAAAGGTGAGATATAGTCACCTTCATTCCGACAAGGATTGTGTAAATCCCAAGCCATGTATTTCGTAAATATTGTTTCATATCATTTTATTAAAGTTATTATTCCAACTATTACTAAGTTTATAAATGCATAGGGAGTTAAGTATTTCCAGCATAGGGACATTAGTTGGTCAACTCTTAATCTAGGCAGTGTCCATCTTAACCACATTTGAATTAAGACAAGCAAAGCTCCCTTAAACAAAAACCAAAAAACTTGCTCAACAGGAATAAGCCAGTTGATTCCAATTGAATTTCCTAAATATCCAAAAGGAGATTGCCATCCACCAAAGAAAATTGAAACTGAAATAGCTGATACAACAAACATATTTCCATATTCAGCGAGAAAGAACATTGCGAATTTCATTCCGGTATATTCTGTGTGGAAACCAGCAACTAATTCTGATTCAGCTTCAGGTATATCAAAAGGAGTTCTGTTTACTTCAGCAAGAGAAGCGATGAAGAAAATTAAAAATGCAACAATCATCGGAAAGATGTAAAGAAACTTTTGAATTCCATCAACTGGACCACCAAAAATCCACCAATTCCAGAATCTTGATGTTTGCATTTGAGAGATTTCGTTTAAGTTAAGTGAGCCAATAACCATTATGGCTGTTACGAGTGCGAGCAGAGCGGGAACTTCATAACTTACAATTTGAGCTACTGAACGCATTGCACCATAAAGAGAATATTTATTATTTCCTGCCCAACCTGCCATTAAGATTCCAATTACTGAAAATGATGAAACCGCCATAATGTAGAAAACACCTAGGTCAATATTGCTTCCAATATAAACACTGGAAAACGGTAGAGCAGCAAAGGCAGCAAAAGTTCCTGCAAAAATTACATAAGGTGCAGTTACAAATAATAGTTTATCTGCAGAAGCTGGAACAATGTCTTCTTTTTGAATTAGTTTTAAAATATCAGCAATAGTTTGAAATAATCCTTTTGGACCAACGCGATTTGGACCAATTCTATCTTGCATAAAGGCACTAACTTTTCTTTCAGCGTAAACAGCATAAAGTGCATAAGGCAAAATCCACATAAATAATGGAAGTGCTGCTGAAACTAAATAACCTAAATATTTATTTCCGAAAAATTCTGCTAAGTAATCGCTTATCACCTGTCAATTTCTCCTAATACTATATCTAAGCTTCCTAAGTTAGCAATTATATCAGCCACTAAGTGTCCGCGACTGATGATTGGAAGTATTTGTAAGTTAACAAAAGATGGTGCCCGGACTTTAACTCGAAATGGATTTAATGAACCATCACTTACGATGTGATATCCAAGTTCACCTTTTGGACTTTCAACTCGGAAATAAATTTCACCAACGGGAGGTTTTACTCTTTTTGGAATTGCTGAAGTTACATCACCATCGGGAAGTTGTTCAATTGCTTGTTCAACAATTCGACAAGATTGTTCCATTTCTCTAACTCGAACCATATAGCGGTCCCAACAATCTCCAATCGTTCCCATTTCACCTTTGCCAATACAAACTTCAAAATCAAATCTGTCATAAATTGAGTAAGTATCGTTTTTCCTTAAATCCCAGTTTACTCCCGAACCTCTTAAGACTGGTCCAGTGCAACCATAATTAATTGCCGTATCGGCAGGTAGAACTCCTATATTCGCAGTTCTATCAATAAAGATTTTATTATAGCTCAAAAGATTATTTAATTCCTTTAGACTCTTCTTAAAATCTTTCAAGAATGATTTTAACTTTGGAATGAATTCAGGTGGAAGGTCGTGAGAAACTCCACCAATCCACATATAATTGTAAAGCAATCGAGCTCCGCAGGTCATTTCAAATAAATCAAGGATTCTTTCACGGTCTCTAAAGCAATAAAGAAATGGAGTGAATGCGCCAATATCAATTCCAAAAGTTCCAATTGCGACTAAGTGTGAAGCAATTCGTTGAAGTTCTCCCATAATTACACGGATATACTTCACTCTTTCAGGCACTTCGATGTTCATCAGTTTCTCGACAGCTTCAACATATCCGAAATTCATATACATCGATGCTAAATAATCCATTCGGTCTGTGTATGGAATGACTTGCGGATATGTCATCGCTTCCGCATGTTTCTCAAAGCATCGATGTAGATAGCCAATGTGTGGAATTACATCAACGACAACTTCGCCATCGAGAACAACTTCAAGTCTCAGCACTCCGTGAGTTGATGGATGCTGAGGACCCATATTCAGAACAATTTGGTCAGTTTTTAATTCAGCCATTAGTATGGTACTTTCATTCCTTGATAAAATTCTTGAACTTTATAATCTTTTCGAAGTGGATAACCTTCCCAGTCTTCTGGTAATAAAATTCTTTTCAAATTATGATGACCTTCGAATATGATACCAAATAAATCAAAAGCTTCTCTTTCATGCCAATCCGCTACACGCCAAACTCTCTCAACAGATGGTACAACAGGCTTTTCTCTCGGAAGCAAAACTTTCAAAGTTAATTTATGATTATATTTCATTGAATGGAGATGGTAAACCGTAGCAAGATGCCCGCCGACAATTTCGAAAGTTCCATCTTCTAACTTTTTCTTTTCGCCATTGGCAAGGTCAAGTCCTGATAAATTCATTAAAACATCAAAACAAAGTCTTTCATCATCACGAAGGAAAAAACATAATTCTCTTAAAATACTTGATGGAACAATTAAAATTTCTCCACCTATATTTTCTTTTAGTTCAAATTGCTCATCTGGGAATTTTTGTTTAATTATTTCTAAAATTTCCTGAGCAGTCATATTAAACCGTTTTCTTTACGAGAGATTGATTTCTAATTTTTTCTTGAAGTTTAAGAAGACCTTCGAGTAAAGCTTCAGGTCTAGGGGGGCAACCAGGCACATAAACATCGACTGGAATTATTCTATCCACACCTTTTAAAACATGATAACCATGATGCCAGTATGGTCCACCGCAATTTGCACAACTTCCCATAGAAATGATGTACTTTGGTTCTGGCATTTGTTCGTAAAGTCTTTTGATTCGAAGAGCCATTTTTAGAGTCACTGTTCCAGAGATAATGATAATATCAGCCTGTCGAGGGCTTGGTCTTGGAATTACACCAAATCTATCAAAATCATAATGAGAAGCAGAAGTAGCCATCATTTCGATTGCACAGCACGCAAGTCCAAATGTCATTTGCCAGAGTGAAGATAAACGAGCCCAATTCATCAAATCATTGAATTTAGTAATTACAATATTCGATTCAGTAAATTCTTTGTCTAAAATTCCCATCAGATTTTCCCGTATTCTTTTTCGAATTCTTCTAAAACAGTTTTCAAGTCTTTTGGTTTGACTTCTGGTTTGACCCAGTCTAAGTCACCTTTTCGCCACTCATACAACATTCCAAGCATCAAAATAAAAAGGAAAATAAATCCAACAATAAAACCATACCAACCATATTCTTTATAGACAAGAGCCCACGGAATTAAAAGAGTGATTTCAACATCGAATAATAAGAAGATTAATGCGACGACATAAAATCTTACATTAAATTTAATCCAGGGAGAACCGACAGGATTTTCTCCGCATTCATAAGTCATCAATTTTTCTTTTGTAGGTCTTTTTGGTCTGATAATTCTATTGACTATAAAGGCAAGGGCTACGAATAAAATTGCGAGAATTATGAAGATTAAAATTTTACCAAATTCTGTGAGCATTTCCATAAAAATTTTGTTGCAAAGATAATTAATGTTTTGAATGTGTGTCAATTCAAAGATATTAACTTAAGTGAGAAAGTTTTAATTAGCTATTAGTGATTCATTAGGATTCTTGATGTTATTAATTTTTATTAAAAGAATTCGAATTGGAATTATAAAAATTTTGAGCATTATTTATAAGCTTTCATAGAAAAATTGAATGGCTTTTGAAAGTAAGATTCTTAAAGAAAAAATAATAAACATGAGAGAATGAAAAGTTTATGAATTAGTAAAGAAAAAAATTAAAACGGTAGAAATTATCTTAGC
>Ga0209809_1002087_pt1 | contig 14836 bp, 10 predicted proteins | sample YNPMSTMetaG_FD_186172 | JGI IMG/M metagenome (GOLD analysis project Ga0209809, IMG submission 186172) | Anoxygenic and chlorotrophic microbial mat microbial communities from Yellowstone National Park, USA - YNP MS-T MetaG (SPAdes) (version 2) ... | reverse complement strand
GGCACGCTCTGCTGTTTCTGTGCGCGATCCCCGTCGCCGCGCTGCTCCGCTATGTTTTCTTCACCGAGCCGGACGTCCCGAAAGCGCTGTTGCTGCTAGGACTCCTGCCGTTCCTGCTTCCGCTGCGCATCTATGTGCGCTCCTGGTCGACGCAGCTGACGATCGAGAACGGCGCCGTGCGGCTTCGCGAGGGGCTGCTCAGCCAGAATGTCACCACCGTGGATCTTGACCGGCTGGAGAAAATCTCCGTGCGGCGCACGCTGTGGCAGCGGCTGTGGGGCATCGGCGACCTGGTGATCGAGACAGCCGCCGAATCCGGCGGCCTGACGGTGGAAGACATCGACGATCCGCAATCGGTTGCCGACCGCATTCTGGCCGCCTCGCGCGCCGCAAAGGGCAAAGCCTCCTGAAGTCGTCCCATGCCTGAAGCACTGCCGCTCGACAAACGCATCGCCGTGGTGACGGGCGCCTCCCGCGGACTCGGCCGCGCGATCGCCGTGGCGCTGGCGCGGGCCGGCGCGCGCGTGGCCTGCGTCGGCCGCGACGTGGAAAGACTGGATGAAACGGCGCGCCTGTGCGGCGCCGGGGCGATCCTCGTTCCCGCCGACGTCACTTCCGAAGAAGACGTGCGCCGGCTGGCGGCCCATGTGGCAGAGCACCTCGGGCCGGCGAACATCCTCGTCAACAACGCCGGCGTCAACCTGCGCAAGCCGGTCACCGAGTTCACCCTCGAGGAATGGCGCTGGGTGATCGACTCAAACCTCACCAGCGCGTTTCTCTGCGCCAGAGCGTTCATTCCGCAAATGATCCAATCCGGCTACGGCCGCATCCTGAACCTGACCTCCATCATGAGCCACGTCTCTTTGCCGGGCCGCGCCGCCTATTCTTCGTCCAAGGCCGGGCTGCTCGGGTTGACGCGCGCGCTCGCGCTCGAGCTGGCGCCGCACCGCATTACCGTCAACGGCATCAGCCCCGGGCCCTTCGCCACCGAGATGAACGCCGCGCTGATGAATGATCCGCAGGCCAACGCCGCGTTTCTCGCGCGGCTGCCGCTCGGCGAGTGGGGACGGCCCGACGACATTGGCGCGCTGGCCGTCTACCTCTGCTCCGAGCAGGCGCGGTTCATCACCGGCACGGACGTCGTTATCGACGGAGGCTGGCTCGCGCAATGAGCCACGGCCGGCCGCGCCGCCTTCTCCTGCCATGACCCGCGAAGACCTCGATACGCGCTTCTTCGGCCACCCGGCCGGGCTTTCCACGCTTTTTTTCACCGAGCTCTGGGAGCGCTTCGGCTATTACGGCATGCGCGCCATCCTGGTGCTGTTCATGACGGCGGCGGCCTCGGCCGGCGGCCTCGGGCTCGATCCTTCGCGCGCCTACGCCATTTACGGGCTGTACACGGCCAGCGTCTACATGGCCAGCCTGCCGGGCGGCTGGATCGCCGACCGGCTGCTCGGCCAGCAGCGCAGCGTGCTGTCTGGCGGCATTCTCATCGCCGCCGGCTACCTGACGCTGGCATTGCCCTCCGAGGCGGCGTTCTACGCCGGCCTGGCGGTCGTGGTGGCGGGCACCGGCCTGCTGAAGCCGAATATCTCCACCATCGTCGGCCAGATTTATTCGCCAGGCGACCCGCGGCGCGATTCCGGTTTTTCCATTTTTTACATGGGAATCAACCTCGGCGCCACGCTGGCGCCGCTCGCCTGCGGCTGGGTGGGGGAGCGCATTCACTACCGGCTGGGCTTCGGGCTTGCCGGGCTGGGAATGCTCGTCGGCGTGCTCACCTTCTGGCGCGGCATGGCCCGGCTGGGCGGCGCCGGCGCCCGGCCGGTGCAGCCGCCCACGCCGGAAGCCGGCCTCGCATGGCGGCGGAATTTCCGCCATGCAGTGGTCGGGGTTTTCTGCATTCTGGCGGCGATATTGCTGCTGCATTTTTCCGGGATTTACCGCATCAGCATTGAATTCCTTGTCAATTCCGCCGGAGCCGTGCTGGCGCTGACGACGCTCGGCCTGTTCGCGTGGATGTTTTTCGGCGGCGGCTGGACGCCGGCCGAGCGGCGGCGCCTGGCGGTCATCGCCGTCCTGTTCTGCGGCTCGTCGCTGTTCTGGGCGGCCTTCGAGCAGGCCGGCTCGTCGTTGAACCTCTTTGCCAAGAATCACACCAACAACGTGCTGTTCGGCTTCGCGTTCCCGGCCAGCTGGTACCAGTCGCTCAATGCGGCCTTCATCATCTGCTTCGCCGCCGTGTTCGCGTGGCTGTGGATCCGGCTCGGCGACCGCCAGCCCTCCTCGGTGGCGAAGTTCGCCCTGGCCATGGTGTGCGCCTCGGCGGGCTTCTTCCTGATGATGGAAGCCAGCCGGCGCGCTGCTTCGGGCGTCCTGGTGAGCCCGCTGTGGCTGGTGGGGACCTACCTGCTGCACACCTTCGGCGAGCTGCTGCTGAGCCCCGTGGGCCTGAGCGCGATGACGCGGCTCGCGCCCGCGCGCGTCGCCGGGCTGATGATGGGCGTGTGGTTCCTTTCCCTCTCGATGGGCAACTACCTGGCCGGGCGCCTGGCGTCGTTCTACGGCCACCTGCCCCCGTTCGAGCTGTTCCGCACGCTGGCGCTGCTCACGCTTGGCGCCGCCGCGGTCCTGTTCCTGCTCGTGCGCCCCGTGGGCCGGCTTTCCGCCGCCGGCGCCGCCGAGCAGCGCGAATCGTAAAATGAAGCAGATGGCTGGCGAACACGACAAGCCGAAAGCGGGCGAGGAAAAGCCGCGCGAGGTTTCCTTTGAGCAGTCTCTGGCCGAGCTGCAACAGATCGTGCAGGAGCTCGAGCAGCCGGGCGTGCCGCTCGAGCGGGCGCTCGAGCTGTTCGAAAAGGGCGTGCGGCTCTCGGAGGCCTGCCGCAAGCAGCTGGTGGAAGCCGAATCCCGCATCGAAATCCTGCTGAAGCGGGGCCAGAAAGTCATCCCGCAGCCCTTCGGGCCCGAACAAAAATGACCTCTCCTGTTTTGTCCCTCCGCGAGTACCTGGCGGGCCAGGTGAAGCTTGTCGACGCCGCCCTCGACCGTCTGCTGCCGGCCGAGAGCGAGCCGCCGGAGACGATCCACCGCGCCATGCGCTACTCGGTCTTCGCCGGAGGCAAGCGCATCCGGCCCATTCTGTGCCTGGAGGCGGCGCGGGCCGTGGCCGGCGGCGATCCCGGCGGCATCTTCGACGTGGCCTGCTCGCTCGAACTGGTGCACACCTATTCGCTGATTCACGACGATCTGCCCGCGCTCGACAACGACGATCTGCGCCGCGGGCGTCCCACCTCCCACAAGGTGTTCGGCGAGGCGATGGCGATCCTGGCCGGCGACGCCCTGCTGACCCTCGCCTTCGAGGTGCTGGCGCGCAGCGCGGCGGCGGCGCTGGTGGCCGAGCTGGCCCACGCGGCCGGCACCGTCGGCGGCATGATCGCCGGGCAGGTGCACGACATCGAGGGCGAGAAGCTGGAGCCTTCGCCGGAGCTGCTGGAACGCATCCACCGCGCCAAGACAGGCGCGCTGCTGCGGTGCGCGGTGCGGCTGGGCGCGATGCACGCGGGCGCCTCGGCCGGGCAGCTGGACGCCCTTTCCCGCTACGGCGAACACGTCGGACTCGCCTTCCAGATCGTCGACGACATCCTCGACGTCACCCAGACATCGGAGCAGCTCGGCAAGACGGCCGGCAAGGACGCCGCGCAGCACAAGGTGACGTTTCCCGCCGTCTACGGGCTGGAACAGTCGCGCCGGATGGCTGCCGAGCAGCGCGCGCTCGCGCACGAGGCGGTGGCGGCTTTCGGCGAAGCCGGCCTGCGGCTGCGCCAGCTGGCCGACCTCATCGTCGACCGGTCTTCCTGACTCTCGTGTCCCGCCGCCGCATCGACCTTCTGTTGCTCGACCGCGGACTCGCCCCGTCGCGGGAGAAGGCGCGCGCGCTGCTGCTGGCGGGCGCGGTCCGCGTGGCGGGCCAGACCGTTGACAAGCCGGGCGCCATGGTGGACGAGCAGGCCCCGGTCGAAGTCATCGAGCCGTTTCCCTGGGTCAGCCGCGGGGCCCTGAAACTGATCGGCGCGCTCGATCACTGGAAAATCGATCCGGCCGGGCGCGTGTGTCTCGACGTCGGCTCGTCCACCGGGGGCTTCACGGAAGTCCTGCTCGCGCGCGGCGCCCTGCGCGTGCACGCTGTCGACGTCGGCCGCGGGCAGCTCCACTACCGGTTGCGGAACGATCCGCGCGTCGTGCTGCACGAGGGCGTGAACGCGCGGTTTCTCGGCCGGGATATCATCGGCGAAGATGTCCAGTTCGCCGTGTGCGACGTCAGCTTCATATCGGCCACCCTCGTGCTTCCGGCAATGGCAAAGCTGCTGGCCGCCCCGCGCGAGTTTGTCGTCCTGGTCAAGCCGCAGTTCGAGGCCGGGCGCGGCCAGGTGGGCAAGGGCGGCATTGTCCGCGATCCCGCCGTGCACCAGGCCGCCGTGGAGCGCGTGCGCCGCGCGGCGCAACAGCTCGGCTTTGAGACCGAAGTGATGGAAAGCCCGGTCGCCGGCGCCGAGGGCAACAAGGAGTTTTTGCTGTATGGATTCGATCCGCACGGTCGGCATCATCGCCAAGCCTGACGTGCCTCATGCCGCCGGCCTGCTGGCCTCGCTGCTCGACTGGCTCGAGCAGCGCGGCATCGCCTGGCGCCTCGATCCTGTCGCCGCCTCGTATTTGCCGGGCCGCGGCCCGGCCATCCCGCGCGAGGAGGTCGCCGATGGCTGCCAGATGGTCATTGTGCTGGGCGGGGATGGCACGCTGCTGGCGGCGGCGCGCGCCATCGCCGGGCGCGACATTCCGCTGTTCGCCGTCAACCTGGGCGGGCTGGGGTTTCTGACGACCATCTCCACCAGCGAGCTGTTCCCGGAACTCGAGCGGGCCCTGCGAGGCGAGCACCGCATCGCCCGGCGCCGCATGCTGGCCTGCGAGGTGCGCCGGAGCGAGGAGACCGTCTCGCGCTACGTGGCGCTGAACGACGTGGTCATCACCAAGGCGCACATCGCCCGCATGATCGACCTCGTCGCCTACGTCGACGCGCACTTCGTCTGCCGCTACAAGGCCGACGGGCTGATCGTGGCCACGCCCACCGGCTCCACCGCCTACTCGCTCAGCGCCGGCGGACCGATCATCTTCCCCAGCGTTTCCGCGCTGTGCATCACGCCGATCTGCCCGCACACGCTCACCAACCGGCCCGTGATCGTGCCCGACGCGAGCGTCATCCAGATCATCAACTCGGCGGCGGACAACGACGCCTATCTCACCATCGACGGCCAGGTGGGCGAGCCGCTCCGCCGCGAGGACCGCATCGTTTGCCGCGCGTCTCCGCATTCGCTTTCCCTTGTGCGGCCGCCGCGGATGCTTTTCTTCGACGTACTGCGACAAAAACTGAAATGGGGGGAACGGTGAAAAGAATCTCTCTGACCACCTGGATCTTCATCGCCATGGCGGGCGGCATCGCCATCGGCCATTTCTGGCCCGAATTCGGGAAAGACACGGCGTTTCTCAGCAACATTTTCCTGCGGCTGATCAAGTCCATCATCGCGCCGCTGCTGTTCGCCACGCTGGTGGTGGGCATCGCCGGCTCGGGCAGCGCCAAAGCGATGGGCCGCATCGGCCTGAAGGCGCTGATCTACTTCAACGTGACCACCGTCGGCGCGCTCGCCCTGGCGCTGCTGTCGGTGAACTATTTCAGGCCCGGCGAGGGCGTCTCGCTGGAAACCGCCGGCAAGGCGGAGCTGCCGGCGGCGAAGTCCAGCCTGATCGGCGTTCTGGAAAACGCCGTGCCCACCAGCGTGCTGGATGCGATGGCCCGCAACGAAGTGCTCCAGCTGGTCGTCTTCTGCGTGCTGTTCGGGATGGCCTGCATCGCCATGGGAGAACGGGCCCAGCCGGTGGTGAATTTCTGCCGCTCGCTCTCCGACGTCATGTTCGAATACACGCGCTATGTGATGTACCTCGCGCCCGTGGGCGTCGGCGCCGCCATCGCGAGCGTCGTCGGCGCGAAGGGCATCACCGTGCTCATCGGCCTGGGCAAGCTCATCGGGTCCCTCTACATCGCCTTGCTCGCCTACATCGTTTTCGTCATGGGCTCCGCCGCGCTGCTGTTCCGGATCCCCGTGCTGCGGTTCCTGCGCGCTGCCAAGGATCCCTACATCCTCGCTTTTTCGACCGCGTCGAGCGAGGCTGCCTTCCCCATGGCGATGAAAAACATGGAAGCCTTCGGCGTGCCGCGCCACATCGTCGCCTTCGTGCTGCCCACCGGCTACAGCTTCAACCTGGACGGCAGCACGCTTTACCTGGCCATGGCCTCGGTGTTCGTCGCCCAGGCGGCCGGAGTGGAGATGACCTTCACGCAGCAGCTGACCATGATCGCCACGCTGATGCTGACCTCCAAAGGCGTCGCCGCCGTTCCGCGCGCCTCGCTTGTCATCCTCGCCGCCACCCTGTCGACATTCAACCTGCCGCTGGAGGGCGTGGCGCTGATTCTTGGCGTCGACACTCTGATGGACATGGGGCGCACGTCGGTGAATCTGCTGGGCAACTGCCTCGCCACCGCCGCGGTAGCCCGTTGGGAAGGCTACGACCTGACCCCGCCCGCCGAACAGCAGGCGGCCGCTGAAGCGCCCGGCGCCGGGAGCTGAACCCAAGGAGACTTTCGCCATGATGCTCGGAGCCGTCACTTACAATGTTCTGAAAGACTGGGACCTCGAAACGGTGATTGCGAAACTCGAACAGGCCGGCTTTGAAGCCGTCGAGCTGCGCACGACGCACGCCCACGGCGTCGAGCCGTCTCTGCCGCCGCAGGAGCGGGTTCGCGTGCGCGCCCGCTTCGAAAAGTCGAAGGTCCGGCTGTTGAGTTTCGGCACCACCTGCGAATTCCACAGCCCGGATGCGAACGTCCGCCGCAAGAACATCGAGGAAACGAAGATGTGGGTGGACCTGGCGCACGACACCGGCGCCTGGGGAGTCAAGGTCCGCCCGAACGGCCTGCCGAAGGACGTCCCGCCCCAGGTGACCGTCTCGCGCATCGCCGAGGCGCTGCGCGAAGCGGGCGACTACGCCGCCGGGCGCGGCGTCGAGATCTGGCTGGAGGTCCACGGGGCCGGCACCTCCGCGCCTCCCGTGTGCGCCGACATCATGCGCGCGGCGAAGCACGACGCCGTCGGGCTGTGCTGGAATTCAAACCCGGGCGAGGTGGTGAACGGCTCCGTCCGCGCCGCTTTCGACCTGCTGCGCCCGTGGGTGAAGAACGTGCACATCAACGAGCTGGCCGACCCGCGCTACCCCTGGCGCGAGCTGTTCACGCTGTTGCGGAAGTCCGGCTACCAGAGATACACGCTGATGGAAGTGGCCGAAAGCCGCGAACCCGAACGCTTCATGCGGTATTACCGCGCCCTCTGGCAGGAGTTGAACCGTCCATGAGAATCTCGCGCCGTTTTCTTCTTCCCGCCTCCTTTGCCCTGCTGTGGATGTCGGCCGGCGCGCAGCCGCCGGCGCCGGAGCAACACTTCGGCCATGCGATGGGCGCCGAGCGCAGCGTGCTCGACTGGAAAAACGTCGTTTCCTATTTCCGGCTTCTCGAGCAGAAATCCCGGCGCGTGAAGTTCCTCGAGTATGGCAAATCCACCGAAGGGCGGCCGATGATCGCCGCCGTGATTTCCTCGCCGGATGCGTTGCAAAATCTCGAAAAATACCTCGAAATCCAGCGCCGCCTTTCGGACCCGCGTTCCACGCCGCCCGAGGAAGCGGCGCGGCTTGCCGGCGCCGGCAAGACCGTCGTGCTGATCACCTGTAGCGTCCACGCCACCGAGATCGCTTCCACTCATACGGCGGTCGAGTTCGCGCACAGGCTCGCGACGTCGGAGGATCCGAAGATCCTTCGCATCCTGGACAACGTGATTCTGGTGCTCGCGCCCTCCATCAATCCGGACGGGCTCGACCTCGTCACAGCCTGGTACCGCCGCACGCTCGACACGCCCTGGGAAGGGAGCAGCCCGCCCGAGCTGTACCAGAAATACGTCGGCCACGACAACAACCGGGACTGGTATTTCTTCACGCAGGCGGAGAACCGCGCGGTGGTGGAGAAACTCCACAATGTCTTCCGCCCGCAAATCGTGTACGACGTCCACCAGATGGGAATGTACGGCGCGAGAATGTTCGTGCCGCCGTGGATGGATCCGATCGAGCCGAACATTGATCCTTTGATCGCCCAGCTGTGCAACATGGTCGGCATGAACATGGCGGCCGACCTCACCGCCGCCGGGCGGAAGGGCGTCGTGGTGAACGCGCTGTACGACTACTGGACGCCGGCGCGCCACTACCAGAGCTACCACGGCGGCCTGCGGATCCTGAGCGAATCGGCCAGCGTGCGCATCGCCACGCCCGTGGACATCGACCCGGCGAAGATCCTGCCGCAGGCGATCGGCTATTCGCCGCGGCAAAGCACGTGGAACCATCTCGAGCCGTGGCCCGGCGGGCGCTGGACGCTGCGCGACATTGTCAACGACCAGCTCATCGCCATGGAGAGCCTTCTGGACACGGCCGCCGTGCGCCGCGAGATGTTCCTGCGCTCGTTTTACGAGATCCAGCGGCGCGCCGCGTCGCGCACGTCTCCTTACGCGTTTATCATTCCGGCCGGCCAGGCCGATCCCGGGGCGGCCCGGCGGCTGCTTGAGACCATGGATTTCGCGATGGTGGAAGTCGAGCGCGCCACCGCGCCGTTCGACGCCGCCGGCGCCCGCTTCCCCGCAGGGACGTTCGTCATCCGCATGCAGCAGCCATACTCGTCTTTCGCCAAGGCGCTGCTGGAGCGGCAGAATTACCCGGATTTGCGCCAGTATCCCGGCGGGCCGCCGAAGCGCCCCTACGACGTCACCGCGCACACGCTGCCCCTGTTGCTTGGCGTGAACGTGCTCACGGCGGAAGCCCCCTTCGAGGCGAAACTCGAACGCACGCGGGAATTCCGCTTCCCCGCCCGCGGCCTGGCTGCTTCCGACAGCGACTCCTGGCGCGCCGTCAACGAGGCCTGGCGCGCTTCCCGCAGCGTCTTCCGCAATCCCCGCACGGGCGAATTCGCGATCGGATCGCCTCCTTCGGACCAGTTCCTGCCGCTGCGCCAGCCGCGCGTCGCCGTTTACAAACCGTTTGTCCCTTCCATGGATGAGGGGTGGACCCGCTGGATTCTGGAGCATTTCGGCTGGCAGTATGTCTCGGTGTGGAACGCCGACATCCGCGCCGGCGGCTTGCGCGAGCGCTTCGACGTCATCGTGTTCGCCGACATGAGCGCCAATGTGATTGAAAACGGGCACGGGCGGGATGAAATGCCGGAGGAATTCACCGGCGGGCTGGGCCCGGAAGGCGCGGCCGCATTGAAGGAATTTCTTGCCGCCGGCGGCAGGATCCTGTTCTTCAACCGCTCCGGCCAATACGCCGTGCGCCAGCTTGGCGTCGATGCGCGCAACGCCGTCGCCGACGTGCCGCCGCGCGATTTCTACTGTCCCGGCTCCCTGCTGAATGTGCGCGCGGAGAACGGTTCGCCGCTCACGCTCGGGCTTCCCGAAGAGTTCACCATCTGGAACGAGGCCAGCCCGGTGTGGGAGACGGCCCACGGCGGCGCGCGCGCCGTGCTGCGCTACGCTTCGTCCGGCGTGCTGGCCTCGGGTTGGCTGCTCGGCGAAAAACACCTTGCGGGCAAGCCGGCCTTGCTCGACATCCCGGTCGGGCAGGGGCGGGTCGTATTGTTCGGCTTCCGGCCGCAATACCGCGGCCAGTCCTGGCTGACGTTGAAGCTGTTCTTCAACGCGCTGGTGATGTGAGCCGCGCCTGGGCGCGGCCCGCCGTGCCGCGCGCGCGTCAATCCAGCCGGATCCGGTTGGCCTCGAGCGTCGTGCCCAGCGCCTGCTGCAACTGCGCCACGGCGCGGTTCAGCAGCAGCTCGGCCGCCACCACCCGCCGGCGCGAATCGAGCAGCTCGTTCTGGCGGACGAGCACCAGGAAATTCGTGCTCTCGCCCGTCTGGAACAGACGGATTTCGCTTTCCAGCTTCTCCCGCGCGGCCCGCTCGCTGGCCCGCGCCGCCTCGATGCGCAGCCGCGCGGCTTCGAGGTTTTGCAGCGCCGTGCGCACGCCGGCGGCGATGCCCTGCTCGATCTGCGTCCGGGTCAGCTTCAACCGGCGCTCGTTCAGAATCGCCTGCTCGAGCTGGCCCTGTGCGGCGCGGTTGCGCGGGTTCCATTCAAACGAAATGCCCGCGGAGACCGTCTGGAAGTTGCCGGTCGCCAGATTCGACAGCGTCGAGCCGTAGCCGCCGACCAGCGACGGGGGAACCGCGCCGCCGGTCTGCACCGGCGGCAGAGGCGGCAGTCCGTTGATGCCGGACAGCGTGTTGACACGCTCAAACAGCGGCCCGAAAAAACTCGCGAAGCCTCCGCCGGTGCCCGGCGCAAGCACGCCGGCCAGGCCGCTGTTGAAATAATTCGCCGTCAGCACCACCTGCGGCCTCAGCGCGGAGCTGGCCAGTTGCACCTGCGTGCGGTTCTGGTCGAGGCTCAGCTCGAGGGACCGCAATTCCAGCCGGCGCTCCAGCGCCGTGGACAACGCCTCTTCCACCGTGACGGGCGGAGGCGGCAAGGCTCTCGCATCCACCGGAACCAGTCTCTCGTTCCACAGGGGATCGGAAGGATTGGGCGTGAGAATCGTCTTGAGCTGGTTCTCGGCGGCTGCAAGAGCGGTCAGCGCCGTCTGGAACGAGTCGATGCGGCGCTGGAGTTCCGCTTCCGAGGCCGCGCTCTCCACCGGCGCGAGCGTCCCGGCTTCGATGAAGCGGAGATTGCGCTCGTGTTGTTCGCGCGCCAGGCGCACGCCGTCGGCGGCCACCGTCGCGTCTTCAATGGCCGCTGCAAGATCCCAATATGCCGATTGCGTCCGCGTGATGACGTCGATGACTTTCAGCTCGAACGCCGCTCTCTGCTGGTCGCGCTGCTTCAGCCGGATCCGCAGTTGCGCGCGGTCGGGGTCGACTTCCCGGAAACGCAACAGCGGCAGGCTGAAGCCCGCGCCCAGCCGCGAGGTGAGGAACGGCGTCAGCGCGGTGAACGGGTTGTTGGTCGACTGGCGCTGGTTCTCGAAATCGATGTGCCAGGCGAGTCCGGAAAACGGCGTCTTGCCGCGCAGGTAAATGTTGTGGTTCAGGTAGTGCTCGCTCAGCCGCCCGCCCGGCGCGGCCAGCGTGTTGGCCACGGGCAGGTTGCGCGTGTCAAAGGACGGGTTGTATTGCAGCAGCGGGTCGAAAGCGCCGCGCGCGCTCTTGATCATGGCGGCGGCGGTGTCGAGCCAGGTGCGCTCGATCTCGATCTCGAGGTTGTTTTTGAGCGCCAGCTCGAGCGCCTGGCTGAGGGTGAGCTCGCGCAGCGAGGCGGCCACGCCCACGCGCGGCGCTTCCAGCACCTGCCGGCGCGCCGCGCGCATGGCTGCTTCCCATTCCTCGCCGGTTTTCGCCTGCGCCTTCAGCGCCGGGGGCGCCAGCAGCGCCGCCAAAAGGAGCATGGCCGTCACCGACGGCGCCGGCTTCGGCGCGCGCGCGAACAGCCGCCGCCACAGGCGCGAATGCGCCACATCGTCAAACAGCGAGTAGGCGACCGGCGTCACCAGCAACGTCAGCAGCAGCGCAAGCGACTGACCGCCGATGACGACAATTGCCACCGTGCGCCGCGAGCCCGACCCCGCGCCCGTGCCCAGCGCCAGCGGGATCATGCCGGCCACCAGCGCCGCCGTCGTCATCAGGATCGGCCGCAGCCGGTCCTCGCAGCCCTGGATGATGGCCTCGAGCCGCGGCATTCCCTCGCGCCGCAGCGCCTTGATGTGGTCGATCTGCAAAATCGAGTTCTTCTTCACGATGCCGAACAGCACGAGAATGCCGAGCGAGGTGTAGACGATCGAGAAGTTCTCGCGGGCGATGAACAGGCTGAGCAGCGCGAACGGCGCCGACAGCGGCAGCGACAGCAGAATGGTGACCGGGTCGATGAAGCTCTCGTAGTTGGAGGCCAGGATCATGTACATGAACACGATCGACAGCAGGAACGCGATGAGAAAGTTCTTCACCGCGCGGCCGAGCTCGCGCGAACGGCCCACCGTGCCGTAGGTGTAGCCCGGAGGCATGTTGAGCGATTCCATATGCTGGTTGGCGATGTTGATCAGGTCGCCGAGGGCGAGGTTCTTCGACAGGTTGCCCATGATGAGCACGCGGCGCTGGCGGTTGTAGCGGTCGATCGACGTCGGCCCGGTGCCCAGCTCGAAGGTCGCCACGTTGGACAGCGGCACGTTGCCGAGCGTCGCGGAAGGCACGTAGAGCCGCTCGAGCGTGCGCGGTGAGTTCCGGTAAGGCTCGGCGACCCGCAACAGCACGTCGTAGCGGTCGTCGCCTTCCTTGTAGGTGGTCGCCTGGTCGTCGCCGCCCACCAGCACGCGCATCGCATTGGCGATCTGGGCGACGTTCACGTTCAGGTCGGCCGCCTTGTCCCGGTTGATCTGCACGCGGACTTCCGGCTTGCCGGATTCGTAGGTCAGCTCCATGTCGGCCACGCCCGGAACCTGCTTGAGGCGGGCCATCAGCGAGTTGGCGTACTGCTCCAGGCGGTTCAGGTCCGGCCCCTGGATGGAGAACATGAAGTCGCTGTTGGGCGCGCCGGAAATGAGCGAAGGCAGCTGCACGGTGACGATGAGGTCCTTGTACCGGGACAGGCGTTCGCGCGCCATGTCCATCAGCTGGCGTTGCGAATACTTGCGCTCTTTCGGGTCCACCAGCTCCACGATGACGGAGCCGCGGTCCACCTGCCGGCGCTGGTCGGCGCCAATGGTGGTGAACAGGTCGCGGACGCCCGGAAGTTCTCTCAGGTCCCGTTCGACCAGCTCCATCACCTGCGCGGTGCCGTCGAGCGAGGAGCCCACGGGCATGCGGATGTTGATTTCGAACTCCGACTGGTCGTCGGTCGGCAGGAAGTCGACGCCCATGGCGCGGATCATCGGCACCGTGGAAAGCATCACGGCCAGCGCCCCAAGCGCCACCGCCCAGCGGTGTGTGAGCGACCACGCGAGCATCTTCTGATAAGGCCGCGCTATCAGCGCCTCGTACCAGCCCGCCTTGGTCGCCTTCTTCTCCGGCTCCACTTTCAGAAAACGCGAGCACAGCATCGGCGTCAGCGTAAAAGAGACGATGAGCGAGATGCCCACGGCAAACGCCGCCGTGTAGCCGAACGAGGACATGAAGCGGCCCACAATGCCTGGCATGATGGCGATCGGGATGAAGATGATGATCAGCGACAGCGTCGTGGCCAGCACCGCCAGGCCGATCTCCTTCGTCCCGATGAAGGCTGCCTCCATAGGGGGCAGCCTCTTTTCCTCCATGTTGCGGAAAATGTTTTCGAGCACCACGATGGCATCGTCGATGACGATGCCCACCATCAGCGTGAGGGCAAGCATCGTGATCTGGTTGAGGCTGAACCCCATCCAGTTCATCAGCGAAAAGGTCGAGATGATCGACGTCGGGATGGCGATCGCCGCAATCAGCGTCGAGCGCCAGTTGCGGATGAAGAACAGCACGACGATTGCCGCGAAGAAGCCGCCCAGGACCAGGTGCTCGAGCACCGCGTTGTAGGAGGCGCGGATGAAGCCGGACTGGTCCCGCGTGTAGGTGATGCGGAAATCCGGCGGCAGCGAGGGCCGGATCTCCTCGATGCGCTGCTTGATGGCCGCAATGACCTCGAGCGAGTTGGTGCCGGCCTGCTTGCGCACGGCCAGGGCCACGGCGGGCACGCCGTTGAGCCGCGCCAGCGAGCGCGGCTCCTCCACCGAGTCCTGCACCTCGCCGATGTCGGAAATCCGCACCGGGGCGCCGTTGATGTTGGCGACAATGATCCGCGCGAAGTCCGCCGGCTGCTGCACCCTGCCGAGAGTGCGCAGCGTGAGCTCGCGGTTGCCCTCGTCAATGCGGCCGCCGGGGACCTCGACGTTCTGAGCGGCCAGCGCCAGGCGGACCTGCTCGATGTTGAGGTTGTAGGCGGCCAGTTTCTCCGGGTTCAGCAGCACCTGGATCTGCCGCTTGCGCTCGCCCACGAAGCGCACCTGGCCGACGCCGTTGATCGTCTCGATGTTCTTCTTGATCTGGTCGTCGACGATCTTGGTCACCTCGCGCAGGTCTCGGGGGGAACTGATGACGACGTTCAGCACCGGCGCTGCGTCGGTGGCGAGCTTTTCCACCACCGGCGTGCGCGCGTCCCGGGGCAGCTGCCCGAGCACCGTGCTGACCTTGTCGCGCACCTCCTGGGCCGCAATTTCGGGGTCCTTCTCGAGCACGAAGCCGATGGTGATGATGGAGATGCCCTCGGCGGAAGTGGAATTCAGCTCGTCGATGCCGGAGATCGTGTTGACGGCCTCTTCCAGCACCTTGGTGACCTGGGACTCGACCTCTTCGGGCGAGGCTCCCGGCAGCACGGTGGTGATGGAGACGTAGGGGAACTCGATCTTCGGGAAGAAGTCGACGCCGAGCTTGCGGTAGGAATCCAGGCCGATCACCACCAGCGCAAGAATCAGCATGGTGGCGAAAACCGGCCTGCGAATGCAGATTTCAGCCAGCTTTTGCATGGAAAATGGCTCCGAAAATCACCGCGATTCTGGCCGGATGGTAACGGCCGCCCCGTCGCTCAGCATCGGCACGTTGGACACGGCCACCAGCGCGCCGGCCCGGATCACGCCCGGGGGGATTTCGACGAAGCCGTCACTCGCCAGGATCTCCGCAATGCGG